>ERZ773050.2000-NODE-2000-length-10993-cov-6.376211_pt1 | contig 10993 bp, 8 predicted proteins | sample MGYA00580632_ERZ773050 | MGnify/ENA primary metagenome ERZ773050 (study PRJEB29015, sample SAMEA2738123) | human oral metagenome | biome: human oral; feature: human-associated habitat; material: saliva | place: China | collected 2166 ... | reverse complement strand
CTTACCTGCGTTTCTTGGAAAATCAAATCCGCAAGGCCTTTGTCTTTGAAGGAACCCCGATTCACTTAATTGCAAGGAAGCGGAAGTAGAGACAGATTTCCTCTGGTTTAATGGTTCATGGCTTTTTTGGTAGAACATTAATTTTGACCCTTACATTTTTGGGGGTGTCTGAGTTTCAAAGAAATTATTTTACTGGCCAAGCTATGAAGGTTATAGAGGAATGATGTTTTGAATAGAGTCATTGGATCTTGCTGTTATTTATCAAGGTTTAGAATACCAAATAAGCAAAAATGAGAATCAAGAATCCGGTTTGGCTATTACCTATCTAGAACGAAAGAAGTAAGCAAAAAGGCTTACTTTTTTCTTTGACTGAAAACTATGATATAATGGAGAGATAAACATAAGGTGGTAAGTATGGCGAAATTAATTCCAGGGAAAATTCGAACCGAGGGGATAGGCTTTTATGAAAAAGGTCAAATCAGCATTAGCGAAGTCAAAAATCGTATTATCTATAGTCGAGTTTCAGACTATAATTTGAGATACAGTTTGGCTGATGATGCTGTGTTCTGTTCCTGTGAATTTTTCCAGAAAAAACAATATTGCCCCCATTTAGCTGGTCTTGAGTATTTTCTAAAAAATGACGCAGAAGGCAAGGAAGTATTGGCTAAGTTGGAGTTGGAGGAAACGAGTCAGCAAGAGACACAAGGAAAGGTTTCATTTGGGAGTCTCTTTTTAGATAAGATTTTACCGCTGGATCAAGAAAATCCTAAGTACCAATTATCAGCAGTTGGCCAAGAAGATGCATATACAGGAGAATTTTTGTGGACTTTGCGTCTCAGTCGATTACCGGATGAGAAATCTTATGTGGTAAGGGATATTCGCGCTTTTTTACAGACTATTCAAAAAGAAGCTCCTTACCAGATTGGTAAAAGCTATTTTGAACCTCTCCGCTTTGAGGAATTTGACAGACCTAGTCAAGACCTATTAATGTTCTTGCGGGGATTCTTGACGACTAAGGAAGATTCTTTGATTTTTCAAAATGCTGGTCGACATATAGCCTTTCCTGCTTCTTTGCTCGAAGAGGGAGTGACACGCTTGATGGAGTTAAACAGCTTCCATTTGGCATATAGTGTCTTTGATTTCCAGCAGGTCTTTTTCCAAGATCTACATGAAGATGCAGGCATTTTCTCTTTTGAACTAGAGGAGTCTGCTGATTACTTAGAACTTGTGATCTCTGAACAGTACTATAAACTTTTATACAATGGTGAATTCTTATTTTACGGAGATACCTTCTTTCAACTCAGCTATCAGCAACAACGTATACTTTCTGCCCTGAGAGATTTGCCTATAGATTCAGATAGGAGAAAACGCCTGCAATTTGATAGTTCTGATCAAGGCAAGCTGGCTACTAGTCTGTTAGAATTCAAGAAAATGGGTAGTTTATCAGCACCTAAAGAACTCATGATTCATGAGTTTCAGCCTTGTTTTTCTTTTGATCTCCTGACTTCAGGTGAAATTGAAGCTAAGCTTGTCTTTGTCTACGAATCTTTAACTGTAGCTAGTCAAGAAGAACTAGATAGTCTTCCTTTTGCCAGTGATTTTAGAATGGAACAAAAGGTGTTTCAAACTTTACTACAGGCAGGATTTGAAGCAGAATTTGAAAGTCGTAGGCCTGCTTTATTGCCTCAGGATGTCTACACTTTCTTTACTCATACCATGGAAAAATTCCGCTTCTTAGGAAGAGTAGAGATTAGCCCTAGTTTACTAGCACTTTATCAAGTAGAAAAACCTAAGATTGCTATCGAAACCAAAGGAAGCCTTTTAGAAATTGGTTTTGATTTTGCCAATATTGACCCAGCGGAAGTGGACGATGCCTTATCTGCTCTATTTGAATCTAGTGATTATTTTGTCAGTCAATCGGGCAAGGTATTGGTTTTTGATGAAGAGACTAAAAAAGTTAGTCAAACCTTGCAAAAGTTAAGGGCCAAAAAGTTAAAGGGTGGTCAGATAAGGACTAACCGTTTGGCTGCCCTGCAGCTAACAGATATCCTAGAAGATCAAGAAAATGTTTCTTTCTCAGAGGGATTTCGGAAGTTAGCTTATGATCTGAGACACCCAGAAGAATTTCAACTACCATCCTTACAGGTTGAAGCCGAATTGAGAGATTATCAAGAGCTGGGAGTGAAATGGCTCAGCATGCTTAATCATTATGGCTTTGGAGGGATACTAGCTGATGACATGGGGCTTGGGAAAACCTTGCAAACTATTGCCTTTTTGACGGCAGTATTAAGAGAGTCTAAAAATGCTTTGATCTTGGCACCGTCAAGCCTGGTTTACAACTGGCAAGATGAATTTGGTAAGTTTGCTCCACATTTGGATATAGCAGTTGTATATGGGCCCAAGCCTCTTCGGGATAATCTAATAGCTGAAAAACATCAGGTGATGATTACCAGTTATGCCTCTTTTCGTCAGGATGTAGAAGAATATGGTCGTCTGAGTTTTGATTATCTGATTTTAGACGAAGCACAGGTCATGAAAAACGATCGAACAAAGATTGCTCAGCATTTACGAAACTTTGAGGTAAAAAATACTTTCGCCTTATCTGGGACGCCAATTGAGAACCATATGGGTGAATTGTGGTCTATTTTTCAAATTGTCCTCCCTGGTTTATTACCTGCTAAAAAGGAATTTTTAAAAATGCCAGCAGATCTGGTAGCGCGTTATGTTCAACCCTTTATCATGCGTCGGAAGAAAGAAGATGTTCTTCAAGAATTGCCTGATCTGACAGAAGTCGTTTATCGAAACGACTTACAGGATAGCCAAAAGGCGATTTACCTGGCACAACTGCAGCAAATGCAGGAACGCATGCGCTCTGCAACGGACGAAGAACTGAACCGAGATAAGATAGAGATCCTATCTGGTCTCATGCGCCTGCGTCAAATCTGCGACACCCCTGCTCTCTTTTTAGATGAGTATCAGGGGGATAGCGGAAAACTGGATAGTTTGAGAGAGCTTTTAGAACAAATTCACTCCAGCAATCATCGAGTATTGATTTTTTCTCAATTTAGAGGTATGTTAGATCTGATTGAGCAGGAACTACAAAGTCTTGAAATGGAATCATTTAAAATAACCGGTTCTACTCCGGCTAAGGATCGTCAAGAAATGACAACCGCTTTTAATGATGGTCAAAAGGATGCATTTCTAATTTCCTTAAAAGCTGGTGGTGTAGGTCTCAATCTGACAGGTGCTGATACCGTTATTCTGGTGGACCTTTGGTGGAATCCTGCCGTTGAAGCCCAAGCGATTGGGCGAGCGCATCGAATGGGGCAGGAGAGAAATGTGGAAGTTTACCGCCTGATTACTCGTGGAACTATTGAAGAAAAAATTCAAGAGTTGCAGGAAAGTAAGAAAAATTTAATTTCTACTATTTTGGATGGAACGGAATCACGCTCAAGTCTGACGCTAGCAGATATCCGAGAAATCCTAGGAATTTCAATAGAATAGTTTTCAAATCGACCAGAATAGTTTATAATGAAGTGTTGAAAGGAAAAAAGCATGACAAAGACCAAGTTTCCTCTAATCTCTGACAACGAAGCAATTTTTTCAGAAGTTCCTCATATGGATCTCTATGATGAATTTGACTTTATTAGTAATATCAAAGGTGACTATCAGGAGAAGACTTTTGCTGATTCTTCTTCGTCGAGTAAAACGGTAGCTCAGCCTATTCCATCTTCACAGTCAGAAAAACGAAAACAAGTAATTGCCGACAAGGTGAATCAATCCATCTCGCCTAAAGTTCAAGAAAAAAGTTATGCCGAGGTGGCAAGAGAAGAGGCTAGAGCTGATTTGAAAAAGAAACGCTCTGCTTCCTACTTGACCAGTGATGCCGTTTCAAAAAAACATCGTAGTAAAATTGGCTTTTCTGCGCGGAAGTCTACAGCGACAAAAGCTCAGCCAACAGCCTTTTTCCAAAAAGAAAACCCAGGTGAATTTGCAAAGTACGGACAGCACTTGAAGCAAGAAGATTATATTGTGGCTGATTTGTCTGCAGAGCCAGTTGTCCAAGTCGAAGCACCAAAGACAGAAAAGAAAAACAGCTATGATTTTTTGAAGACTAGCCAAGTCTACAATAAAAAAGAGTTGCGCGATAAAAAAGAAAATAAAGTTGCGGCTGAATTGAATTTGACACGCTTTGATCAAGCTTAGTAGCAATAGACCTTAATATCTATCTAGAAGATTGTTAGCTAAATTTTTAACTAGAGCATCTGCTTTCTAGTTTCTTCGTTTTGCCTTTAAGTGGCATTCGAATTATTCGGAGTTTGGGGGAGGACTCCCTCAACAGGAAAGGAAAGAATCATACTCATGACAAAAATCTATCATTTTATCGGAATTAAGGGCTCAGGTATGAGTGCCTTGGCTTTGATGTTGCACCAAATGGGCCACAAGGTTCAGGGGAGTGATGTGGATAAATACTATTTCACTCAAAGAGGACTTGAGCAGGCAGGGATAAAAATTCTGCCTTTTGACGCAAAGAATATTCAGGCTGATTATGAAATCATTGCTGGAAATGCCTTTCGTCCAGATAATAATGTAGAAATTGCTTATGCAAATGAGCACGGAATTAGCTATAAACGTTACCACGAATTTTTGGGTAGTTTTATGCGTGATTTTGTCAGCTTTGGTGTGGCCGGAGCTCATGGAAAGACTTCTACAACAGGAATTCTCTCTCATGTTTTATCCAACATTACCGACACGAGTTATTTGATTGGAGATGGAACAGGTCGCGGTTCAGCAGGTGCTAAGTACTTTGTTTTTGAGTCTGATGAGTATGAGCGCCACTTCATGCCTTATCATCCAGAATACTCTATTATCACCAATATTGACTTTGACCATCCAGACTACTTTACGAGTCTAGAGGATGTATTCAATGCCTTTAATGACTATGCTAAACAAATTACCAAAGGTTTATTCGTCTACGGTGAGGATGCTGAGTTGCGTAAGATTACAGCCAATGCGCCAATCTATTACTATGGCTTTGATGCTGAGGGAAATGACTTTGTAGCTAGCGACCTTCTACGTTCTACAACTGGTTCGACCTTCACAGTTCATTTCCGCGGACAAGAGTTGGGTCAATTCCACATTCCAACCTTTGGTCGTCACAATATCATGAATGCGACAGCCGTTATTGGTTTACTTTATACAGCAGGGTTTGACTTGAACTTGGTACGTGAACACTTGAAAACATTTGCTGGTGTCAAGCGTCGTTTCACTGAAAAGGTTGTCAATGGTACCATTATTATTGATGATTTCGCCCACCATCCAACGGAAATCATTGCGACCTTAGATGCGGCTCGTCAGAAATACCCAAGCAAGGAAATTGTTGCAATCTTCCAACCACACACTTTCACTAGAACCATTGCCCTATTAGACGACTTTGCTAAAGCTTTGAGCCAGGCAGATGCTGTTTATTTGGCGAAAATCTATGGATCAGCCCGTGAGGTGGACCATGGTGACGTCAAGGTAGAAGACCTAGCAGATAAAATTAAGAAGAAAAGCCAAGTCATCACAGTTGAAAATGTATCACCACTCCTTGAGCATGATAATGCAGTCTATGTCTTTATGGGAGCAGGAGATATCCAAACCTATGAGTACTCATTTGAACGTCTTTTGTCTAATTTGACAAGTAACGTCCAATAAGAAAAAGAATGGAAATTCCAATCACCATAGGACGGGCTACTTTATCGGATTTAGAAGAAATTGTAGCAATTGAAGAATCTTGTTTATCCTCAGAAGAAATAGTGAGCTACGAGTTTTTAGAAGAGAGTATCCGTAATCTTACGGATACCTTTCTTGTAGCTAGAGATGAAAACCAGCTCGTAGGCTATGTTTTAGGAGAGTCTCAGTCTCTTCATCCCACATGGATAGAAATAAGATCATTTGCTATTCATCCTGACCATCGCGGGCAAGGCTTGGGGCCCCTTCTTCTTGCTAGCTTGAAACAAGTGGCGGTAGAAGGAGGGTATGAGTATCTTCGCTTGACTTGTCCTGATGACTTGCTCTCTTATTTTGAGATGAATGACTTTGTTGAGGAAGAAGTGCCAGAAGCTTCATGCGCAAGATTTTCGGGATGGAATCTGATTTGGGCCAATCCTTTTTATCAGGAGGAAGTATGAAAATCAGACACGCAAGATTTTCGGATTTAGATCAAATTTTAGAGATAGAGCTGGAGAATTTCTCCCTTGAAGAAGCGATTCCTCGTTCGGTCTTTGAGGCGCACTTACGTGAAATTCAGACCAGTTTTCTCGTAGCTGAAAAGGAGGGACGTATCCTTGGGTATATCGAAGGCCCAGTCGTCCCATATCGTCATCTACAAGATCAGTCCTTTACAGAAGATATAAAAGACTATAGCCATCAACCTGGAGGCTATATCTCTGTGACCTGTCTCTCCATAGCTAAGGAGGCACAAGCCTTGGGCGTGGGGAAAAGACTGTTAGGGGCTCTGAAAGAAGTTGCTTTAGAACATGAACGAGAAGGTATCAATTTGACCTGTCATGACTATCTCATCCCTTATTATGAAAAAAATGGCTTTGTTAATGAGGGAATATCCCAGTCAAGCTTTGCGGGTGAAAGTTGGTATGATATGGTTTGGCAACCTTAAAAAATGAGAATCATAGCTATAGAAAGGGATGTTTTGTTGCTTTTCTGTAACTTTTAAGATATAATATTATGGATTGTCAACAAGGAGGTAATGCTTTTGACTGAAAAATCAAGAGAAGAAGAAAAATTAAGCTTTAAAGAGCAGATTCTACGTGATTTAGAGAGAGTAAAAGAACAAGATAGAAAAGAGAAAGAAGTAGACATTCCAAATCTGACAGCTTCATCATCTCAAGCTAGTTCAGTAACTCCTGCAAATCCTGAATCTGATGCTTCAACAGAAGAGTTGATGGCTGATTCCCTATCTGTTGTCGATAAAATTCTAAAGAATGCGCCGAGTGTTCCTCCACTTTCGAGTGCTGAAGCTGATAAAACGGATGAAAAAGAAGAGAAAGAGATTAGACAGCCTGTCATTGACAAGATTGAAGTTGTAGAATCTGAAGAACCTCTAGTAGAACCGATTCATCCAGCTGAAGAACCTGTAGTGGAGTCCGTTCAACCTAAGGTGGAACCAGTTGAACTTGAACCTGAAGAAAAAGAATTTAACGATACTCCGACCAAGATAGATGTGACTTATAAGACAGAAGAGGCCAATACATCAATTCCTTCTTCTGAGAATAAAGCTGAAGCGCTAGCTTCAACTGGATCCTCAGACAGATTAACGGAGGAATCACGTCGTGACCGTCGTCGTAAAGGTAAAAAACCAACTAAGAAAAAGAAAAAATCAAAAGCCAAAGGTTTCCTAGTAACCTTTTTAGTTCTTTTGGTGCTTGTGGCTGCTGGTGGATACTTTGGGTACGGTTATGTTCAAGACTCTTTGAAACCTGTTGATGCGAGCTCTAAGGAGTATATGACAGTTCAAATTCCCGAAGGATCAAATGTGCAACAAATTGGGAGCACTTTGGAAAAATCTGGTTTGGTCAAACATGGACTTATCTTTAGTATTTATGCTAAGTATAAGGGTTCAGACTTGAAGTCAGGTTATTACAATTTGAAGAAGAGCATGAGTACGGATGACTTGATTCAAGAATTGCAAAAAGGTGGAACTCCTGAACCTCAAGAACCAGTGCTTGCAAACTTAACTATTCCGGAAGGTTATACTTTAGAGCAAATTGCTCAGACAGTAGGTCAACTCCAAGGTGATTTTAAAGAACCTCTTACAGCGGATGCTTTTCTGGCAAAAGCTCAAGATGAAACCTTCATCTCCCAACTAGTAGCCAAGTATCCAAACCTTCTTGGAAGTCTTCCAACAAAAGACAGTGGCGTTCGTTATCGCCTTGAAGGTTACCTTTTCCCAGCAACCTACACTATCAAAGACAGCACCACAGTTGAAAGCTTGATTGATGATATGTTAGCAGCTATGGACAAGGCCATGTCACCGTACTACACTACGATTAAAGAAAAGAATCTGACAGTTAATGAATTGCTCAGTATTGCTTCTCTTGTCGAAAAAGAAGGGGCTAAGACCGAAGATCGTAAATTGATTGCGGGAGTCTTCTATAACCGCTTGAATCTTGGTATGCCACTTCAAAGCAACATTGCTATCTTGTATGCTGAAGGGAAACTTGGCCAAAAGATTAGCTTAGCCGATGATACTGCAATTGATACTACGATTGATTCACCTTATAATGTTTATACACATCTTGGCCTCATGCCCGGACCAGTTGATAGTCCAAGCCTCGATGCGATTGAAGCAAGTGTAAATCAGACAAAGAGTGAGTACTTGTACTTTGTAGCTAATGTTGAAGATGGTAAAGTATACTTTGCAACGACAAAAGAAGAGCATGACCAAAACGTTGCAGAACATATCAATAGTAAATTAACACAATCAAGTAGTTCAAACTAAAATTATGTGGTTTTCCACATAATTTTGTTTTAAAAAAAGTAATAGAAAAGAAAGTTGAAAAAATGGCAGAAAAAACTTACCCAATGACCCTTGAAGAAAAGAAAAAGTTAGAAAAAGAATTAGAAGAATTGAAACTCGTTCGTCGTCCTGAAGTCGTAGAGCGTATCAAAATTGCTCGTTCGTACGGGGATCTTTCAGAAAATAGTGAGTACGAAGCAGCTAAGGATGAACAAGCTTTTGTTGAAGGACAAATTTCAAGTCTAGAAACAAAAATTCGCTATGCTGAAATTGTTAATAGCGATGCAGTTGCCCAAGATGAGGTAGCAATCGGTAAGACAGTAACAATCCAAGAAGTCGGTGAAGACGAAGAAGAGGTCTACATCATCGTCGGTTCTGCAGGTGCAGATGCTTTTGCTGGTAAAGTATCAAATGAAAGTCCGATTGGACAAGCCTTGATTGGTAAAAAGACTGGAGATACAGCAACCATCGAGACACCAGTGGGTAGCTACCAAGTAAAAATCTTGAAGGTTGAAAAAACAGCTTAATGAGAATAAAAAGGAGTAGGGGAGGCTTTTCGCCTCGTTCAACTCCTTTTTGGTTTTTTAGATGAAATGGGGGATTATATGAGTGAATACAAGAAGAAAAATAAAATGGAGCGTGGATTAACCAATCGCCATGTTCAGGTGATGGCCATTGCAGGAACAATCGGAACAGGACTTTTCCTAGGTGCTGGTCGCTCTATCAGCCTTACAGGACCTTCGATCATCCTGATTTATATGATTACAGGAGCCTTTATGTTTTTGATGATGAGAGCTGTTGGGGAGATGCTGTATCAGGATCCAGAACAGCATACCTTTATCAACTTTATCACCCGTCATTTGGGGAAAGGCTGGGGATATTTTTCAGTTTGGTCTTATTGGTTGTCTGTTGTCTTTATCGGTATGGCAGAAATCACTGCCATCTCAGACTATGTCCGCTTCTGGTTCCCTACCTGGCCTAGCTGGATGATTCAGCTTGTCTTTTTAACGATTTTGGCTTTGGTCAATCTGATTGCGGTTAAGCTCTTTGGAGAAGTCGAGTTTTGGTTTGCTATGGTTAAGATTGTGGCTATTTTAGCTATGATTGCAACAGGGGTCTTTATGGTCTTGACAGGATTTGAAACACCATATGGTGCTGCAAGTCTGGCAAATATCAGCAATCAATTCTCTCTTTTCCCAAATGGAGTCATGAACTTTGTCATGGCCTTTCAAATGGTATTTTTTGCCTATCTGATGATTGAGTTTATCGGGGTGACAACTTCTGAAACAAAGAACCCTCGTCAGGTCTTGCCCAAAGCTGTTAAGGAAATTCCTCTCAGAATTATCTTCTTCTATGGGGGAGCTCTCATTGCGATTATGGCCATTATTCCTTGGTCTTATCTTAATTCTTCAGATTCTCCATTTGTAACGGTTTTTGAACTGGCGGGGATCAAGTGGGCAGCGGCTCTAATCAACTTTGTTGTCTTGACCTCAGCAGCGTCTGCTCTTAACTCAACTCTCTACTCAACAGGGAGACACTTATATCAGATTGCCCATGATTCGCCCAATCGTTTCTTAAAGGCCATCAAGGTCGATACCCTTTCTCGCCACAATGTTCCACAAAATGCCATCATCGCCTCAGCAATCTTGATTGCTCTCGCCGCCTTTATCAATGTGTTGCCAGGTGTTTCAGATGCTTTTGCTTTGATCACAGCATCCTCATCAGGTGTTTATATCGCGATTTATATCTTGATTATGGTGGCCCATCTTAAATACCGCAAGTCACAAGATTTCATGGCTGATGGCTACCTCATGCCTCAGTATCGCTTGCTTAATCCCCTAACCATTCTCTTTTTTGTCTTTGTTTTTGTGACTCTCTTTTTGCAAGAGTCAACTTTCATGGGGGCAGTTGGTTCTGCTATTTGGATCCTTGTTTTTGGGATTTATAGTCAGTGGAAATTTAGAAAATAAATCATGAACTCATCAACTCTGTTTGGTGAGTTTTTCTAGTTTGACAGTCTATTGAAATAAGATTATAATCAAGCTGTAGCAGTTTATTAGGAGGTTTGGATGCACGTTAGATTGGAAAATAAGGAATCTCATAAAGCGCAAGAAATAGGGAATTTGATTCGTGCTTATAATCGTTCTAAAAGAGAAGAGGCTGAAAGTAAGCCACTGAACCTTTATGTTGAAGACGAAAAGGGCAATCTCATGGCGGGCTTAGTAGCTGAGACTTTCGGAAATTGGTTGGAAATCGAATATTTGTTTGTCAAAGAGGAATTAAGGGGGCAAGGAATTGGTTCGCAACTACTGCAGCAAGCAGAAAATGAAGCCAAGAATCGAAATTGTCGTTTTGCTTTTGTCAATACTTACCAGTTTCAAGCGCCAGATTTTTATCTAAGCCATGGCTACAAGGAAGTCTTTACCTTGCAAGACTATCCCTACACAGGGCAAAGATACTATTACCAAAAGGATT
>ERZ773050.1996-NODE-1996-length-11009-cov-8.559704_pt1 | contig 11009 bp, 10 predicted proteins | sample MGYA00580632_ERZ773050 | MGnify/ENA primary metagenome ERZ773050 (study PRJEB29015, sample SAMEA2738123) | human oral metagenome | biome: human oral; feature: human-associated habitat; material: saliva | place: China | collected 2166 ... | reverse complement strand
ACTGGGTGCAACTGGAGTGACGAGACGGCAAAACTATAACCACCGAGTGGGAGTAGAGAAATTCTTTAGTTATAGGGGTATAAATCGTTTTTGAGATAAAAAATACCCCAATAAACCCATAATTTGATATACTGGCTCCAATGAAGATTGGAGCCAGTATGCGTTTATTTCCTAGAGAAAATTACCTGAAAAAGATTCGTGGCTTCTACCATGACGAAGGGATGATCAAGGTCATCACCGGCGTCCGTCGCTGCGGCAAGTCCTGCCTCATGCAGTGCATCGCCGAAGAGCTGAGGGCAGAAAGCATCGATGACGAGCACATCGTCTTTTTCGACCTAGACCGATACGGGTACCGATCCGTCAAAGCCCCAGAACAGCTCGAGGATCTCATCAGACCCTTGCTCGCTATCTCGGGGACGAAATACCTTTTCATTGACGAGGTACAGAACGTCGATGGTTTCGAAGACGTGCTCAACGGGTTGCGCACCGAAGGCGGCTTCTCCATCTTCATCACCGGGTCAAACTCATATCTTCTTTCTGGCGAACTGGCCACGAAGCTAACTGGCCGCTACATCGAATTCGAGATGCAGACGCTGGACTTTGGCGAGTATTGCCAGATGAAGCGTTTCTTGGGACTGCCCGTGAACCCGAATCCGGTCGCGGAGTTTGATACGTATATCCTCGAGGGTGGCTTCCCGAAAACGATGGATTACCCCCGGCTCGCCGACAAGCGCGCTTACGTCGCGGCGGTAATCCAGGAGATTTTCGAAAAGGACATCCGCAGGCGCGTGAAGATCAAGAACGTCTCCGTGTTCAACCAGGTGCGTGACTACCTCATCAACAACTTTGACGCCACCACGTCGCTTACGAACATCCAGTCCGACCTTGAGAGCAAACAGGGTGTGAAGGTCAAGCGCGAGACGCTTGCGCGATACCTCCAGATCCTTGAAGATGCGAAGATCATCAGCAAGTGCGCCCGCTTCGACCTGAAGTCGAGAAAATCGCTCCGGGGCGAGCAAAAGTATTACCTGGCGGACTTGAGCTTCTACTTTACCCTCAATACCGACAACCGCATCAACTACGGGCCCGTCCTCGAGAACATCGTTTATCGCTACGCTCTCGCGCAGGGTTGCAAGGTCAGTGTCGGACGCATCGGAAAGCTGGAGTGCGATTTCATCCTGAGGAACCCAGAGATGGGCTATGCATACGTTCAGGTCGCAATGACCATCATGGCTGACCGGTCCACCGAGGAGCGCGAATACCGCACGTTCGAGCAGATTAAAGACAACTACCCCAAGTACCTGTTGACACGAAGCGACCCCATTCAGCAAAGGGACGGCATCATCCATGCCAACATCCCCGAGTTCATGCAGGAAGGAAGGGTATTCTAGGAGGGCAATGCCTCCATTCGATACTCGCCTGTATGCGGCTGATCTTGAATGGCCGCTTTAGCTCCCATTCGGATGTTTTAGGGTTCTGGCGTTCGCTCGTTTTTTGTTCCATGGACAAAAAACGAAACTGCGAGTCTTCGGCCGCCGAAAAGTTTTCTGTGTTGTCCCACGTTTTGTCCCAAACGCCCACGCGAAGATACGCGGCGGGATTTAACGGCAAGACACCTAAAGCCGACGACCCAACTGGAGTTGACTGTAATGGCACAACAGCAAACGAGCGTAAAAGAGTGGGAATAAAGACAGGCAGAACATATCTTTATTATTCATCCAAGTTATTTATTAGCTCCTCGCTTACGATGCGAGGAGTTTTTTAATAATGAATTATGAGAAAATCACGTTATCGTGATATCCTAAATAGTGATAAAAAGATAAGGGAGACGCAAGAATTTAAGAAAATCGATCCGCTCGTCTAAAGGAGGCAGATTATGAAATTTCATAAGGTAAAAGATGTCTCCGCTCTGACTAGCTTAAAGTTAAGCGTTCAGTTTACCAACGGCACTACAAAAATCTACGATGTAGCTCCACTTATGAATCGTTTTCCGGTCTTCAAGACATTGGAGGATAACGAATCGCTGTTCAGAGACGTAGAAGTTGATCAAGGTGGTTACGGTATTATCTGGAACGATGACCTTGATCTTTCTTGCGATGAGGTATGGGAAAACGGTACTGAGGTTGCGACGCCCTTTGATGGACTCATATCGTTTTCGGACGCTAGCGAGCTTTGGGGTTTAAGCGAGTCTACTCTGCGTAAAGCTGTTGCATACGGCAAAATAGTTCCAGGAGTAGATGCTCGTAAGTATGGCAAGCAGTGGATTGTTGACCGTGAAGCTATGATGCGTGAGTACGGCAATCCTGTATGCTAAAAGCTACAAATACTGTCCATTACAATGGACAGTATTTTTTATGTCATTACGTAGATTGGCATTTCTATAAAAATGAGGTCTTTTAGCAGACATCGTGAGATGGGAGTGCCAATGGAAAAGCAAAATTCAAGTAACCCCGTATGTCCTAAATGTAACAGCACAAATGTTGCTGAATATCTTTGGGGTTTACCAATGTTGAGCGATCAATTATTGCGTGATATTGAAGAAGGTCGTGTCATTTTAGGCGGCTGTATTATATGTGGAGAAGACCCCAAGTTTCATTGCAACGATTGCAAGTATGATTGGAGGTAGCAGTAGTTTTGAATTTTGCCGATATCGGCAATAAATAGCCTCCTTTGCTATAATAATCTCATCAGTTTTTGCCGATAGGGAGGTGAAGCTCGATGGGATTTCTTTCTGCAGCAGAGATTGCTGAGCTCTGGGGCATATCCGAGAGAAGTGTGCGCAATTACTGCGCTACAGGTCGCGTACCAGGTGCTTTTCTCGTGGGAAAAACCTGGAACATTCCTGCCAATGCCGTAAAACCTTCTCGAAAAAATGCCAAAACATCGTCAACAAGTCCGCTGCTTACGCGTTTGATTGAAGAAAAGGCCTCAAAAATAAAGGGCGGCATTTACCATAAGCTCCAGATCGAGCTTACCTATAACTCTAATCATATTGAGGGCAGCAAGCTCTCCCTTGATCAGACGCGCATGATTTTTGAAACGGCTACTATCGGTGTTGAAGGAGATCCTGTTCGCATTGATGACATTGTAGAAACTCAGAACCACTTCCGCGCTATCGATTACGTGATTGACCATGCAAAAGACCCTCTTACAGAGGTCACCATCAAAGAACTCCATCGCATTCTAAAAACGGGAACTACAGATTCTGTACAGGACTGGTTTGCTGTTGGAGATTACAAACGCCTACCAAATGAGGTTGGTGGGCGAGAAACCACTCTTCCAGAAAATGTTGCTAAAGAGATAAAGTTGCTGTTAAAGGCTTATAACTCAAACAGCTCTCATTCCTTTGAAGACATCGTTGATTATCATGTTCGTTTTGAGCGCATTCACCCATTCCAAGACGGCAACGGGCGTGTCGGCAGGCTGATCATGTTTAAAGAATGCCTTGCTCATGACGTTGTTCCGTTTGTCATTTATGATGATATGAAGTCTTTCTACTATCGTGGGCTCTCTAAGTGGGATAAGGAGAATGGCTATCTTCTTGATACGTGCCTTACGGCTCAGGATAGATTCAAAGCAACGTTGGATTACTTCCGAATTCCGTACGGTGATAAGTAGGTTTAACTGCTTTTCTTGTTTTAACGTTACAGTGCTTAACGAGACAGGCAATCGTAACTCCGAGCACAGTGTTTGGCAGTACTTTGCCGTGCTACCCGACATTAAGTCCGTTGGTGTAATGGGTGATGAGCGCACGTATGCTCGTCCAGTTATCCTGCGCGCTGTTGAGTCCAGCGACGCTATGACCGCTGACTGGGCAAAGCTGCCGTATGAGCTGCTGACTCGCATTTCTTCTCGCATTGTTAGCGAAGTTGCTGGTGTTAACCGCGTAGCCTACGACATCACTCCAAAGCCACCTGCGACCATTGAGTGGGAGTAGTTGAAATCTAGCGTTTTCGAGTCCCTGACCTGTACCAACGGTCGGGGGCTTTTCGTTTGGCAACCTCTGGGCAACCCTTACGGCCACATGCCGTGACTCGCATCAGCCCCAATCAAAGCCCGCGATGCCTCTGCTTGCGCTACCCGAGCGTGGAAATCCGGGCGCACGAGCGTGGAAATCCGGACGCACGAGCGTGGATTTTCGGACGTCTGATGAATGAGAGTGGATAATCTCCCGTTTTGAGGGTAGTGTCGCGAATGTTGGTGTAGGGCTCGGTTCTCGAGGGTGGCCGCAGGCTGCCCGAGGAACCGAGAATCACCTGGAATGCCGTCGTTCTAGCGCATGTCACGCCGCCTTCCCGCCGGCAACGGGGTTGTCGGCCACGACGGGCGCGATGATCCTGGCCGCGCGCTCGGCGGCGGTGCCCTCGCAGGCGTGCGCGGGCGCGTTCGCCTCGGCGCCCTCCACGGCCCTGCCGATGGAGTCGTCGTTGAACCAGCGGCGCCCTGCCCAATCCTCGTCCGTCTCGGCGAACACGCCGTTGGCCACCATCCCGGACACGGCGGCGACCACGGCGCGGTCGACGCACGAGCAGCGCTCGATCAGGTCCTCGGGGAAGCAGCTCCCCGCGCTCAGCTTCGGGATCCTGGGGTTGATGGTGCCCGCGCTGGTGGTGAGCCTGCGCTCGCGGTATCCGTTCCTCTGGTTGCCGGCCTCGCAGGCCTCGTCGGCCCGGGCGTCCACGATCTCGTTGACCAGGGATTCGGCCATTATCCTCAACAGCTCGGAGAGGTTGACCATGCCGTCGTCGAATCTGGGCATCTCGGCCCCGTCGCTCGCGATCTCGTGTATATTGTCCATATGCGGTTATTGCCTTTCTACGAATCCTGACTTCAGCAATTAGAATTCTAGGCGATAATCGCTTCCTGCTTTCTGCAGCCAGGGAAGCGGTCCCTTACACCAACATTCGGCACGCGATCGGCAGTTATGGCAAATTCTATCTACAAACCAGTCTCATTAGAGGTTGGAAACATACTCAAAGACGTGCAGACAGGCAAGATCGGCTTGCCGGATCTGCAGCGTCCCTTTGTCTGGAAGAACGACAAGGTTCGCCAGCTCCTCGACTCCATGTTCCGAGGATACCCTATCGGCTACATCATGCTCTGGGAGTCCCCGGCTGACTACAGCGATAAGAAGTCCTCTATCGGCACCAACACCAAGATCTATGAAGCCCCGAAGGAACTCGTCATCGACGGCCAACAGCGCCTCACTGCCCTGCTTAGCTCGCTCTATGGTGTGCGGGTTAAGGACAAGGACTTTAAGGAGCGCAACATTCGAATCGCATTCGATCCGATAACGCACGTTTTCGAGAATGCCGACGCAGCCACCGACAGGAATCCGAGATTCATCTCATCGGTCAGCGAGGTCTTTACCGCAAACAGAGAGAACAAGCTCAGCACCTTCAGGAAGTCCTTTATTCGTCAATTGAATGAAGGTAATGCAAAGAAAGGTGAACCCGAACTGACAGACGAGGAAGAAGATCTTATCGAGCAGGGCATAAACGCCCTCCTTGGATTGGAGCGCTACTTGCTCCCAACCCTTGAAATCACTTCTGATGCTGACGAGGAAATGGTTTCGGACATCTTCGTGCGCGTCAACTCTCAGGGTCAATCTCTCAAACAGGACGACTTCATCATGACCCTGCTCTCCGTCTATGAGCCCGAAATGCGCTCTCGCATCGAGAAGTTCTGCGCGGACAGCCATGTTCCCGCCAATGGCACCTCTTACAACCATCTCATAAAGACATCTGCAACTCACATCATCCGTGCAGCCGTCGGACTCGGGTTCAAGCGCGGGCGCCTTCGCTATGCGTATCAGATTCTTCGTGGCAAGGATCTCAAGACCGGTGAAACTTCCCCCGAGACGCGCGCAGAAAACTTCGAGAAGTTCGGCAAGGCCGTGGATTGCGTTCTTGATCTGAATAATTGGAAGGCATTCCTAAATACATTGGGTGAAGCCGGCTACATAAGTTCAAGTCAGATTACGTCTGAGAACGCGTTGATTTTCAACTATGCTTTCTATCTGATTGGCCGTTACGAATTCAAGATGGAGCCTCTGGCTATTAAGAAGCTCGTTAGACGTTGGTTCTACGCTTCCAACCTTACGGCCTTCTATGTTGGCTCATTCGAGTCCGACTTCGAGAAGCAGCTTAACGAGGTCTCTGAGCTCAAAACTGCTGAAGAGTTCATCGCCTACTTCGACAGAAGTATCGCCGCACTGATGACAGACGACTACTTTTCCCTCACCCTGCCAAACGACCTCAACGCCAACGAAGCTACCGGCCCAAGCTGGCAAGGCTTTGTGGCTGCACAAGTTGTCCTGGGATACAAAGCCCTTTTCAGCACCGTGCCGGTTTCGCAACTCATATCCGATGGAGCCTCTGGCACAAAGAAGGCAGTGGACAAGCACCACCTCTTCCCCGACAACTATTTGAAAGAAGCGGGCTATCTATCTAACCGTAGCAACCGTGCTAACTTCACGTATGCGGACTATGGGAACAACATCTACATTTCCGATGATGCCCCTTCCGTGTATGTCGCAAAATACCGCAACGAACTTGGCGAAGAAGCCTACATAGAAGCATGCAAGCAGCATGCATTACCTACAGGCTTCGAAAACATGGACTATGAGGAATTCATAGCAGCGCGTAGAGGCTTAATGGCCCAACTAATCAAGAAGGGCTTTGAGAGGCTGTAAGGAGTCGAAATAAAAGTCTCATCGCTTGATGAACAGACATTCTCTATTTAACTTGTACACTTTTTATTCTAGGCCCATACAAAAAACTGACTTACTCAAGTTATGAGATAAGTCAGTTTTTTTAGTTTTTAGAATTTGAATAAGTCATTAAGAGCTTCAGTCATAGTTGGGTGAGCGTAAATTTGGTCACGCAAGTCTTCAGCCTTTAAGTGGTGCTGCATTGCTAAAGTAATGACATTGATAGTTTCGTAAGCTTCTTCAGCGTAAATAGTAGCACCTAAGATTTCGTGAGTTTCTGGGTCAATCAAAGCCTTGTATGAGCCTCTTGGGTTGCCGATGACTTGGGCCTTTGGCACACCAGCTGCAGGCATTGTTAAGACCTTGTAAGCTTTACCTTGGGCCTTTAACTCGCTTTCAGTTAGTCCAGCTGAAGAAATTGCTGGCTTAATGAAGATTGAGTTAGCAAAAACTGGACGATTCTTCTTAGTTCTAGTCTTGTCACCAAAGAGTTGATTGTCCATAATCCGCCAGTCATCAAGCGAAATGTAGGTAAATTGCAAGCTACCGGCAACATCACCCATAGCGTAGATATTAGGAACACTGGTTTCAAGCTTATCGTTAACGACAATTTCGCCTCTTTGGCCAACTTCAATACTGGTTTTTTCTAGGTGAAGGGCGGCAGTGGCTGGGTGGCGGCCAACTGACACAAGCATCACGTCTGCTTGCAAGTCCTTAACACCATCTTCGGTTTCAACAGTTAAGTTAAGACCAGCTTCAGTTTCTTCAACCTTGGTCAAAGAAGACTTAAGCATGAAGGTAACGCCATCTGCTTCCATATCAGCCTTAGCTGCCTGAGCAATTTCTGGTTCAAACCGGCCCAAGATACTTGGCATTGGTTCAATTACAGTTACTTTACTGCCAAAGCCAGCGTACATTGAAGCAAATTCAAGTCCGATTGGTCCACCACCTAAAATAACCAGATTCTTAGCAAGTTCTTTTTTAGCAAGCATTTCAGTTGAAGTAAATATCTTATCGTCAATCTTTAGGCCATCAATATTTGGTACATTACTTTCGGCACCAGTATTAATGAAAAGACGGTCGAATGTTAATTCTTCTGTACCTGATTCATCAGTTACCTTGATTGTCTTATCATCAATAAATTCAGCACTTGCATCAAGCACAGTTGCCAAGTCTTGGTCTGCTATCTTGTGGTAGTTCTTGTTGCGTAGTTTTGCTGTCATAGCTTCCTTAGTTTCGAAAGCTTCTTCATACTTAACTCCTCTTTGAGAGTTAATCACCAAGTTCTTAGTTGGCAAACATGCGATGTTGATACACGTTCCGCCGTACATCATTGGATCTTTTTCAATCAAAAGCACTTCTTCGCCATGACTTGTCAGGCTTCCTGCCAAAGTCTTACCAGCTTTGCCAAAGCCAATAATAATATTCTTAAAATGTCTCATACTTAGACTCCTAATCCAAATTATCGCTACTTATTTTTTGTCAGTAACATATTTTTTTACAAAATATCACGATAGATGTCAGTTGTCTACGATTTTGCTTATAGCTATAATAAGTTCAATTGAATTGCCGGAGCCTTTGGCAAGCGCTGGTGCGAGAAGGGATTAGGTGCATGAAGAACTAGCGATACTCATAAACCCGAATTCACGTAACGTCGCTGACGACACTACCGCGGGTGTAGTATTGCTTAATCATGTCTTAATTTATAGTCATTTATCTGCGTATAATTGCATGCTACTCCGCGTGGTCTTCGGCAGAACCGAGGTATCATGCAGCTTAATCTTTCAAATATTGAATATACCTATCCTTCAGCGGTGGAGCCTACCTTACATGATGTGACTTTTGTGCTTCCACAAGGATGGACCGGCTTTGTTGGTAATAACGGATCTGGAAAAACAACCCTTGCCCGTATCGTATGTGGTTTATTGCAGCCAGATAAGGGAGTTATAAGCCCATCGTTTTTCTCGGTATATTGTGCTCAAAATGCAACGGAGACCCCACCGAATCTTTTTGATTTTGCTGTTGCCTACGATGATGCGGCAATTAAATTGAGGCGAGAGCTTGCTTTGGGGGATGATTGGCCTTGGCGTTTTGAAACGCTTTCGTGTGGCCAGCAGAAACGTCTCCAGGTAGCGTGCGCTTTATGGGTTTCACCTGATGTTCTTGTGGTAGACGAGCCTACTAATCATGTGGATGTGTCAACAAAACATGCTCTTTTTGCAGCTTTATCGCAGTTCAAGGGTATTGGTGTGCTTATTTCACATGATAGGGAGTTGCTGGATAAACTCTGTACTCAATGTTTATTTGTAGCTAACGGCACGGCAAACATGAAATCTGGTAATTATTCTCAGGCATCATCGCAGGTAGAGCTTGAACGTTCTAGCGCATTACACGCAAAGGAAGCGGCGCAAAAAGAGAAGACTCGCCTTGAGCGAGAAACTCAGCGACGTAGAGAAGAGGCTTCTAGAGTTCAGGCGCGCAAAAGTGGAAGAACTATTGACAAGCATGACAGTGATGCGCGTGCAAAAAAGCGGGGCTATATAGTTTCAGGCCAAGATGGTAAAGCGGGAAAATTGGCTGTACGCATGTTGGATAGACTTGAGAAGGCAACGGGTAAAGACACAGGTATTAGGGTTGAGAAACAATACGATTCCAATATCTGGTTGGATAGTGAGGCAAGTAAGAGAAAAGTTCTGTTGAGGATGGAACCTAATAACATTCTCATGGGAGAGAGCTGCCTACAAACCCCACCGCTATTTATTGGTAATACGGATCATATTGGTGTTGTTGGCGATAATGGCTGTGGTAAAACAACGCTGATAAAGAAAATTATTTCAAGTATTTCTGACGATGTGCGAATGTTATATATTCCTCAGGAGCCTACTGAACTGCAGAAAAAAGAGACAGTAAGAAAAATTAAAGGATTATCAAACTCTCAACGCGGAAGAGTGTTGTCTATTGTGGCACAACTTAACTCAGATCCTGATTATGTTCTTGCGGGTGAGTCAACCAGTCCAGGTGAAATGAGAAAGCTTATGCTTGCGCAGGGAATACTCGAGTCACCGGAGCTGGTTGTGATGGATGAGCCAACTAACTATTTAGACCTTGGTTCAACAGTAGCGCTTGAACGTTTACTGTCTGAATATCCAGGGGCTTTATTGTTAGTCTCACATGATTTCTCTCTGATTGATTCCGCAACATCAATCAAATGGAGCATTCAGCGATTACATGGCAACTTTGAGCTTGTAGTGCAATAGGGGCGAGAAACACGTTGGACAGTTACGGTGGTTGCGCGTTTGTGTTTGAGTAGCTCGCTGACACAGACCGCTGCTTTTATACCGCTCGCCGTAGTTGTTCAAGCAAGCTAACTTCTGCTGAAAAATTTTATATAAACTGAAAGGTCAAATCGATTTCTTCTGAGATTGCTTGTGTGTTTAAGCATGGATTTCGGAGGGGCCTATGCTTCACTTCAACCACGGTTCAAAGCAAGAAGCCAACGAGGGAAATGCGAGCGCTGCTGGCAACGCAGGCACGGGCGCTGCTGGCGTGAGTTCCGCTGGCGCTGTGGATGCTGCTGGTGCGGGCGCCGGAGCCCCTAACATCCCCACACCTCCTGAGGGATATCAGCAGGCAGCCTTTGCCTCTACGTTACCAACAATTGCTGATCAGACGGCTAACTTAAGCTCGCAGATTGGTGTCATTTCTCCAGGTGAAAGTGAGGAAGACGCTGAGGCTCGTGAAGCATACGAAAGTCTGGCGCGTCACCGCAAAGCTCGTCGTAAAAAGAAGCTTATTAAGGCAGGAATAACCGCTGGAGTCTTTGTTCTTCTCGTTACGCTGTTTATTTTGCCTATGTGTCAGGGCGGCCAGAACCAGAACACCACCGTGATGCCAAGCACCACGTTTGTCACGCGCGGCGAGTTCAGCGATTCTGTTTCCGCGTCTGGATCCATTAAGCCCGTGTCGTCAACTGTGGTAACTCCCGAGGTAGATGGCATTATTCAGGACGTTCAGGTTTCTGAGGGCACGTACGTCCATAAAGGCGACAAGCTCTTTACCATAAAGAACGATGAGCTGGACAAGGCTGTTCGTAAGGCGTCTCAGCAGGTAAAAGCAGCCGAGAACGAGGTCAGTAAGGCTCGCTCAGCCCTAGCGTCCGCACGCAACGGTGTCTCCGAGGCGGGCGAGGACGGACAGGAGGCAAACGCTGCGTCTGTTGCCGCGGCTGTGGAAGCGGCGGAAGCAAATCTGGAGAGCGCTCAGATTGCGCTTGAGGAGGCTCGCTCCGCCTACAACG
>ERZ773050.1995-NODE-1995-length-11010-cov-5.212232_pt1 | contig 11010 bp, 7 predicted proteins | sample MGYA00580632_ERZ773050 | MGnify/ENA primary metagenome ERZ773050 (study PRJEB29015, sample SAMEA2738123) | human oral metagenome | biome: human oral; feature: human-associated habitat; material: saliva | place: China | collected 2166 ... | reverse complement strand
GCTTCTTGGTTGGATTGGCTTAAGCACCAAAGATTCTCTCAAGAGCAAGCCGCCACCCTGCTTAGCGACACGCTATTACCAACAAAACACCCTAAACACCCCTATGAATAAGCCTCAGGGCCTCAATTAGTGTGGCCGGACGACGACGCGTCGGAGCAGGTGAAGCTGACATCATGGGATATCTCTGCCGTCAATGTTGACGAATTCGCGACAAGCGCCAACCCCGGCACTCAGGAGGAAATCCCTATGGGACGAGGTTTGGGCGTCAATCAAGTCGCCACAACCGCTGCTGGATCCCTCACCACCATACCCAACACTCCACATGTCGAGCATCTGGCCTATCCCATCAGAGGCGACGGCCCCTGGACCGACCAGTTACTTGACGCGGAAGCGCATCGCACCATCCCGGCCACCGAGAGCACGACTCTGGCCGCTGCCACATTCACAGCATCGCATGAGGAGGCGGGAGCGCCTCCCGGGTTTTCCGTGCGCATGACGCTCGCCGACGGAAAACCCGGCCCAACCGTCCCTGTCTCCCCGACCGAGATGTCAGGCTTTCCAGTTGGGCTGATGCCGTGGGACAGTCCGAACGGGCTTCGGAAGAACGGGACCGAAGAACTCTCTGTTCTACCAGTCCCCGGCTGCACGATCATCCTCTTCTCCCCAGACACAGATCACATCGTCGCCAACCAGCAACGCGACCTCATGATCGTCGGAGTGAACTGACATGAACCGCCCCACCCCAGCACGAATTCACATGAGAAGGTATTTGTGGCCAGCCGTTTTGCTCACGATCATCGCCGTGGTCCTGGGCGCCTGGTTCACATGGGGCCACTACTATCCCCGAGGCCCGAGACTGATCCAGGTCCCCGGTGACTCGAGCGCGCTCGGCGGCGCGTCCGATGCCGAGAAGGCCGGCGCCGTGACAGGAGATCCCCATACCCCCTCCGCTCCCGAGGCGACATGGGAGGTGGCGACCAGGCTTGTGCACAGTCCCAGAACGTTGAAGGAGGACGCTCTCACAGGTACTGCCTACGGGCCGGTTGCCTTGGTGGTAGCAAGCACCCCGCAGCCGGAATCCTCCGCCAGCCGATCACCGTCCCCCAAGGACGAGGAGCCGTCAACCGCTCTTATCTCCCTCGATCCTGAGACAGGGGCGGTGCGCTGGTACCGCGATATCTCCCCCATCGACAACGATGACCACGACTTCTGGAGCGCGGATTCAGTCTTCTCGCCATACAACCCCCCCTCCCCGCATGCTCGCATCGAGCCCCGACGGCGAGTATGTCGCCTTCAGCCTTCTCCCCGTCCCCGACGGCCCAGGACTTGGCATCTCACCTGAGTCCGATCCGCGAGCCTGGATCAATGGGGTCGCCGTTGTCTCCGCCAGGACGGGGGAACTCGTGCGCATCGTCCAGACCAAGGAGAACATCCTGGGCCAGGCACTCACCAATGACGCGCTCGTCGTCCAGACCTCGACCGCACTCCGTCCCAGCGGCGGGAGCATCTCCACCTACTCGTTGAGCAACCCTGGGGAGGCCCCCTCCACATGGGACTCCACCGGCTGGCTCGTGGGCGCCACCTCCCGAGGGGTTGTGCAGTCATCAGTCAATCCGTCCGACAGATGCTTCGATATGTCCTGTTCGCCGGGTATCGTCACCATCAGTGATCCGGCGACCGGCACCGTCACTGAGACCTACACCGGCGTGAGATGGGTTCTCCCCAGAGGCGGCGGCCTCGTGCGCGATGTCGACAGCCAGGGGGTGCCCCTTGCCTCGCCCTCGGACGACGCGGCGGGAAGTGAGCTGGTGGACCTGGAATCCGGCGCCACACTGAGCACATCGGGCCACGGCATCACGCGGGTCGTGACCACCACCGGTACGGCGTGGGTGCTCGGCACCGCACGCGATGACGAGGCTGGAACACCCGCGCACTACGTGGGATGGACGCCCGTCGGCGGGAGCGAGGGACTGCGCCAGGAACCCCTCGACGTGATCGAAATCGAGTCGGCGGACGATCAATCCGACTCTCACTCCCTCCGCCGCACCACCCTCACCATGGAGGGCGCTGGCTGAGCGCCGTCAGCGCAGGAAGCCGCTGACGGCCCGCGCCACCTCCACGAAGGACACGGCACCGGGGTCGGGGGTCCCCAGGGACTTGTCCCCCAGCGGCCGGGCCCGCCCCACCTTGGCAACGATCTCCGCCGTCGCCTGCGCCGCGTCGTCGGCGGCGGCCACGGCCGCCTGCCACGCCTCGGGAAGAGGCTTGTCCGAGGAGGCAAGGGCCTCCACGAAGGGCGCCATCGCGTCGATCATCGTCTTGTCCCCCACCTTCGCCCCGCCGAGGCGCTGGACGGCGTCGAGGCAGGCTCGGGCGGCCTCGACCACGCGGGCGGGGTCGTAGGGCGCGTCGTCGCGCAGGGCCGCGCCGAAGGCGGTGAGCACCGCGCCCCACAGCGCCCCGGAGGTGCCGCCCGCGCTGGCGGACCAGGCGGTGCCGGCGGCGTTGAGCGTGGTGGAGGCACCGGCGTCCTGCCCGGCCACGGCCGCGGCCTCCTTGGCGGCCGCAGCGGCGCCGCGGGTCATGCCGATGCCGTGGTCGCCGTCGCCGGCCACGGAGTCGAGGCGCCCGAGTTCGGCCTGAGACTCGGCCAGGACGGCGCTGATCGCCTCCAGCGCGCCCACGGCGGCGGCGGCGATCTTGCGGGAGTCGGGGCTGCCCTCGGCGGTCACGGTGACGGCCTCGGCCTCCTGCGGGAGCTCGGTGTCGTCGAGCTCGACGGCGCCCACGGAGCCGCGCCGGTAGGCGGGGGTGTCGCAGGGGGCGAGCCACAGGGGCTCGATGACGTCGTCAAGCCACACGAGGGTGAGCGAGAGCCCGGCCATGTCCAGGCTGGTGACGAACTCGCCGACCTGCGGGTCCACGATCTCCAGGCCAGCGTCGACGAGTCGGGCGCGGATGTTGTTCCACACCACGAACAGCTCCTCGTACTTCGTGGCGCCCAGGCCGTTGACGATGGGCACCACGCGGGTGCCGGCGTCCTGGGGGCGGTCGGCGAGGAGGCCGTCCACGAGGAGGCGGGCGACATCGTCGGCGGTGCCGAGCTCGGCGTCGTGAATACCGGGCTCCCCGTGGATGCCCAGGCCCACGCCCATCGTGCCCGGCTCCACCTGGAAGAGCGGCTCGGCGGCCCCGGGCAGGGTGCAGCCGTCGAAGGCGACGCCGAAGGAGCGGGTGCGGTCGTTCGCCCGGTTGAAGACCTCGACGACCTCGTCGATGCGCAGTCCCGCCTCACAGGCGGCCGCCGTCACCTTGAAGACGGGCAGGTCCCCGGCGATGCCGCGGCGCTTGAGATGCTCGTCGGCGGACGCGGAGGCGATGTCGTCGGTGACCAGGACGCAGCGGGTGTCGATCCCCTCACTCTTGAGGCGCTCGGCGGCCTGCCCGAAGTGCAGGACGTCCCCGGCGTAGTTGCCGAAGCCGATGAGGATGCCTGCGCCCCGGTCCGCGGCCTTGCACACGGAATAGGCCTGCGCGGCCGACGGCGAGGAGAAGATGTTCCCGCACACGGCGCCGTCGGCGAATCCCTGGCCGACCCATCCGGCGAAGGCCGGGTAGTGGCCCGATCCGCCGCCGACGACGAGGCTCACCTTCCCGGGGGCGGTGCGGGTGGCGCGCACGACGCCGCCGAAGACCGGCTTGAGGTAGATGGGGAAGGCGCTGGCGAGGCCGGCGACGGCCTGGGCGGGGAAGTCGTCGGGGTTGTTCACGAGTCGGGTCATGGCGGGTCAGCTCCTTCGCTGCTGGGCTGGTGACGCGGACCCCGTCCCCTGGAAGGCGCGCGCCCGGCCTCGACCGCGGCCTCGGGGCGATGGGAGCGCTCAGGGGATTCAGGGCGGATCAGCGGTTTCCGACAGTCAAACATGAGATGGTGTGGATCACAAGATGCCGCACGAATGAGCAGGAGCCCCGATGAGCGACACCCTCATCCCCTCGTCCACCGGCACGATGCCGGCCCTCACCCTGCGGGGCCCGGGCGACGCCGCGCTCACGGATAAGCCGATCCCCTCCCCCGGCCCGGGCGAGGTGCTGCTCGCGGTGGAGTCGACGACGATCTGCGGCACGGACCTGCGCATCATCTCCGGGGAGAAGACGAGCGGCGTTCGGCCGGCCGTGACCCTGGGCCATGAGGTCGCCGGGCGCATCGCGGCTCTCGGCGAGGGCGTCGGCGACGGCGGTGACGGCGAGGGCGTCGGCGGCGCGGCGAGTAGCGCGGGCGGCCAGGGCCTGGCGGTGGGGCAGCAGGCGACGGTCTCCATCGTTGTCTCCTGCGGGGTGTGCCGCTCCTGCCTGCGGGGGCGCGAGCACCTGTGCGCCTCGATGGAGCTCATCGGCTATGGGATCGACGGCGGCCTGGCGCCCTACATGCTCGTCCCCGCGCGGGCCGTGGCGCGAGGGAACGTCATCCCGGTGGCGCCGCGCCCCGAGATGCCGCCAGCGCGCCTGGCACTGGCCGAGCCGATGTCCTGCGTCCTCAACGGGCACCGCCGCCACAGCGGGGTGAACCCCGGGGAGACCGTGGCGATCCTCGGCGGCGGTCCGATCGGACTGCTGCACGCCCAGCTGTGCCTGGCAGCGGGAGCGGGCCGGGTGATCGTCTCGGGCCGCAATGAGCAGCGGCGGAAGGTCGCGGAGAGTCTGGGCGCGCAGGCGGTCGCGCCTGAGGATGTGGAGGCCGCCGTCTCGGAGGCGACGGGCGGATGGGGCGCCGACCTCGTCATCGTGGCGATCGGTGCGGCGGAACTGGCGGATGCCTCTCTGTCGCTCGCGGCTCCCGGCGGACGGGTGAGCTGGTTCGCCGGATTCCCGAAGGGCTCCTTCGCGCAGATCCAGCCCAACACTGTCCACTACCAGGAGCTGACGGTGAGCGGGGGCTCGAATGCCACGCGGGCCGATGTTCGCGACGCCGTCGGCCTGCTGGCGGGAGGGATGATCGATGAAGAATCCATCGTCACCCACACCTTCGGCCTGTCCCAGTGGCGCGAGGCCATGGAGGCCGCCCGCAGCCACATCGGCGTCAAGATCGCCCTCGATCCGCGGTGCTGATCCCCGCGCCGCGCGATGCCCGGCAGCTGTCGACTGCACACCCCTTTTACCAGTCATGTATTCTCATTATCAGTATTGGTGCCAGTCGTCATGGAGGCCCGCAATGCCCGTCTTGTCCCTCCCAGAACTTGTCCACCCGGCCTCGATCCGGCTCTCGCTCAGCGCCGAGGACTGGCGGGAGGCGGTACGAGCCAGCGGCGAGGCCTCACCGACGCCGGCGTCGCCGGGGCCTCGTACACGGACGCCATGATTCGCGTGGTCGAGGAGCACGGGCCGTACATCGTCATCGCCCCGGGGTTCGCGCTCGCGCACGCCCGGCCCGACGCCTCGGTGACCCGCACGGGCATGTCCTTCCTCCGCCTGGCCTCACCCGTCGCATTCGGCCACGAGTCGAACGATCCGGTACGCCTCGTCATGGCCCTCGCCGCGTGCGACGACGAGACCCATCGCGACGCGCTGGCCTCCCTCGCCACCGTCCTGTCCGACCCTGAGCGTCGCCGACAGCTGGACGACGCCCAGTCCCCGCAGGAGGTTCTCGAGGCCCTACGGGCCCCCGAGCCCCGCCCCGGCACCAGGACCGGGACCGGGACCGGCACCACGGTCCCCGCGCCCACCGGATCGGTCACCGCCCAGCGCCCTCCCGCGGGCGAGGGGCGCCGGACGCGCACCGGATCGCAGCCGACCGTGGCCTCCAAGGGACTCCTCCTGACAGTGTGCGGAAACGGCGTCGGCACGAGCCTGTTCCTCAAGAACACGGCGGAGCAGGTGCTGGACCGCTGGGGCTGGGGGCCCTACCTGGCCGTGGAGGCGACGGACACGATCTCAGCCAAGGGGCGCGCGAAGGAGGCGGACTTCATCATGACCTCCGGCGCGATCCCCGCCCTGGACGCCCCGATCGTCTTCCCCTACGCCCAGAACGCGGTTCTCATCGGATTCCTCTCCAGCTTCGCGGGCGGACTCGTCGCCCTGGCGCTGCTCGGCACGGTGCTCGGGCCCGCGTTCGGCCTGGCCCTCGTCCTGCCCGGGCTCGTCCCGCACTTCTTCACCGGCGGCGCGGCCGGCGTCTACGGCAACGCCACCGGCGGTCGTCGTGGAGCGGTGCTCGGCGCCTTCACCAACGGGCTCCTCGTCACCTTCCTCCCGGCGCTCCTGCTGAAGGTCCTGGGGGCCTTCGGCTCGGAGAACACGACGTTCGGCGACACGGACTTCGGGTGGTTCGGAATCCTCATCGGCAATGGGGCGAAACTCGGCACCGTCGGCGGGGCTGTTGCCCTCCTGGCGATCAGCGCCGTCATTCTCCTGGGAGCCATCGTGTTCCAGAGGAAGGTCGTTGACACTGGATGGGACCCAGCGCCCGCGGGCGCGGCAGCCTCTGGCACGCTGGCTGGAAGCGGGTCCTCCGGAAGCGGACCCTCGCAGGCCCGCACGGAGCAGGGCGTCGCAGCGCAGGAGTACCCGCTCATCGAGCCTCCCGCTGGCGCGCCGCTGCCTCCCGCCTCGCTCGGTGAATGACAAGCCCTGCCGCTGCCCGTAGCATCATCAGATGTGATGGACGACCCCTCTGGCGCGCCCACAGAGCCGGCGGGCTCCGCAGCCTCCGCGGATCCTGCCCCGACCACACGCGCCGTGGCGTCCCAGCAGCAGGATCCTCTGCGCTCCGCTGGCACAGGCGCCCTTGCTGCCGCAGTGGTTGTGGCGGCCGGGGTGGCGTACCTGTTGTGGCAAGGCCATGACACCACCTGGATCCCTCGTCTCCTGGCCGTCCTGGCGGGCGCCGGCATTCTGCGCATGGTCCTGGCCAGCGCGCGGATCATCCCCACCACTGACCGCGCGCCCCTGGGCTCCAGCCGGTACGCCGACGGCGCCCGCATCGCCGCGGTCGTCATCCTCACCGCATTGGTGGCCGGAGTCGTCCTCTACCCGTCGTGGAACCTGTACCGGACCTACGCCGTCGGCTCGCCCATCCTGGTCCTCGTGTGCGTGACCGTGACCCTGGGAGGCTTGTCCCGACTGGCCTTCCTGGTGCGCCGCATCCTGTGGGAGAGAAAGATCCCCGCGGCCCCGACCCGGCGGACCCTGTCCGGCGAGCCCACCCCCTGGACCCGGCTGCGCCGCTGGACGCTCACGACGCTGGCGGCCTGCAGCCCGGCCGTAGTGACGGCACTCATCGTCGCCGCGGTGGGCGCCTCCATGCCCGCCCCGGACCGGAGCCTGCGCGCTGAGCAGACACTGGCTGACGCCGTCGGCCAGGACACGCTGCCGGCGGTACCCACCGGCGCCCCCGCCAAGAGCACCTGGCACACCACCATCATGGGCAAGACCCGGACGATGTCTATGGTCGCCGGGGTACGCGGCCCCGTCATCATGACCAACCAAGGCGTGCAGGCACTCAACGGCGACGACGGCGCCATCCTGTGGACCTACCAGGCTCCCGATCGCCGCTGCCTGCGCGCCTTCCGCACTCCTGTCAACCTGGCTATCGACCCCTGTCTACTGGTCAGCAGTCCAGATCGCAGGCACGTCGCGCTCGCTGTCGTCGATGAGGACCCGCGCTTCAAGGAGTTCCGGGCGGTGACCGTGGTCATCCTGGACACCATGACCGGCCAGGTGACGGCCCAGCACCAGTCACCACCACTGACCCCGGAGGAGCAGCAGGAGTCCACCAGCTTCCTCATGGAGGCGCCCGTTCAGCTGACGGACTCGGCGGCCCTGATCGGCACAGACGTCATCTCCTTGACGGACAGCGCCGTGATTGGCCAGCTCGAGCCCAGCGGGACGGGCCCTGGCAGCCCTGGCACCTTGCACGGCGTCTACGGCGGCACCGCGGGGCACTCAACCTTCCTGCTGCCCGGGCCGGCCAGCGACGACGGCGCCCCCACCCTCACCCTGGTCCCCGACTCCAACTTTGATGCGCGGGTCCCCCTGGAGGGCGTCTGCACGAACCCCTTCGCCCACGACCAGCCGGTCATCCAGGACGGGTGGACCGCGACCTGCGATCCATTAGGGGACCCCGCTCACGCGCCGACCCCATGGACCATGACGGCCGTCAACATTGATGAGGTGGCCGCTGCCGGGAGCGCGCAGTCGGTCCAGCAGGTCCAGCTGGGTGAGGGCATGGGTGTCAATAGCGTCGCCTCCGCTGCCTCAGGCACCCTCATCACACTGCCATTCCGCCCGGGCGCCGGAGGCACCCCATCGTTCTCAACAAGTCCCCCGTGGGCCGGGACGGTCCTCGAGCAGGCCACGCGCACTGCTGTCCCTGCCGAGCAGAGCACCAGTATTGGCGCAGCAACACTGACCTACACGACGCCCTCCCCCGATGTCCCCGACGGGGGCAGCGAGCTGGTCATCAGCCCAGGCGGCGGGGCGGCGCCCCTGAGCATCCCCGTCGCACCGCCCCTGGTCTGCTCCGCGCCCGCCTCAGACGAGCAGCAGCACGGACTCGTCTCCCACCACACCTCGGCCCGCTGGGAGCCTCAGGTGCTGACGGCCCCCGGGTGCATCGTCCTGGCGATCTCAAGCAGCGACCCGGCGGAAACTGAGACCATCATCTACGCGGTGAGGTGACGCATACGCTCACGACCCTGGGCCCGCAGCGCTGCGCCCCGGATTCAATCGTCTAGGCGCTGGGTGCTCAGCACTCGACGACGTTGACGGCCAACCCGCCCCGGGAGGTCTCCTTGTACTTGGAGAGCATGTCCTCGCCGGTCTGGCGCATGGTCTCGATGACCGTGTCCAGGGAGACCGTGTGGCGGCCCTCCCCCCACAGCGCCATGCGGGCCGCGTTGATCGCCTTGACCGCGGCCACGGCGTTGCGCTCGATACAGGGGATCTGAACGAGTCCTCCCACGGGGTCGCAGGTGAGCCCCAGGCTGTGTTCCATGGCGATCTCGGCGGCGTTCTCGACCTGGGAGGGAGTGCCCCCCAGGGCCTCCGCGAGCCCCGCGGCCGCCATGGAGGAGGCCGATCCCACCTCGCCCTGGCAGCCGACCTCCGCCCCGGCGATCGAAGCGTTCATCTTGATGAGGGATCCGACGGCGGTGGCCGCCAGGAGGAAGCGGTGGACGCCATCGCGCCCGGCCCCGGGGATGAAGCGCTCGTAGTACAGCAGGACGGCCGGAAGGACACCGGCGGCGCCGTTGGTGGGGGCGGTGACGACGCGGTGCCCGGCGGCGTTCTCCTCGTTGACGGCCAGGGCGAACAGGTCCACCCAGTCCATGCCGCGCAGGGGGTCGGCCAGGGCGAAGGCCGCGGCCGGCCCTGAGGACTGCGCTTGAAGGCGGCGATGGAGGGCCTTGGCGCGGCGCCGCACACCCAGGCCGCCGGGCAGGACGCCGTCGGCGGCCATCCCCGCCTCCACGCAGGCGACCATCGTGGAGTGGATGAGGTCCAGGTAGGCCTCGACCTCCCGAGTGGGCCGCGCGGAGGCCTCGTTGGCGGCGACGACGTCGCTCACCCTCAGGCCGGTCTGGCGGCAGATCTCCATGAGCTGGGCGGAGCTGGAGAAGGGCAGAGGGGCGGGCGTGGCGTGGGCGGAGGCTGATGAGACGGTGGCCAGGGCCTGGATCGACGGCGCGCCCTCGACCCCCACGTCCTCCATGACGAAGCCGCCGCCCACCGAGTAGTAGCGGCGGCGCAGCACCTCGCGCTCGGCGTGGGCGGTGATCGTCATGCCGTTGACGTGGTACGGCAGCACGCTCCCCGGGAGGAAGGAGATATCCCGGGAAGGGATGAACGGGACGGGGCCGACGCCGTCGATGATGAGCCGACCGGCCGACTCGACCTCCTCCCACAGGTCTTCGCAGACCCGGGAGGGGACTGTCTCGGGCTCATAGCCGGCCAGGCCCATGACGACGGCGCGGTCGGTGGCGTGCCCGCGCCCCGTGGCGCCGAGGGAGCCGTGGAGCTCCACGCTCAGGCGGGTGATGGGGCCCGGATCCGCCTCGCCGCCGGAACCGGCGGGTGTGGCCGCGGCTGGGCGCTGACCGGTCTCGAGGACCACGACGTCGGCCAGTGCTGCTGCGAAGGCGCGGCCAGCACGCATGGGGCCCACCGTGTGCGAGGAGGACGGGCCGATGCCGACGCGCATGAGGTCGACGACGCTGAGCGGCCTCGTGGCGGCCTCGACGCTGATCGCGCCTGCCAGGAGGGCGGCGGGGGTGACCGAGTCGAGGCCCGCAGAGAGGAGGGAGGCGCCCAGCGATCCGGTGGGGAGGGCTCGCCTGCGGGAGGGTTGGGGCATCGTCATTCATCCATGATGCGCTCTTGCCTGGAGGTGGCGCAGTGAAGCGCCGGGCGCTGGTGCTGGGGGTCCAGCATCAGCGCCCGGCGGCGTGTGTGGTTGGCTGAGGTCAGTCAGCCGGTGGGGGTCAGCGGACCCAGGCGCCCGAGGCGTTCATGAAGTACCAGGTGCCAGCGTCCTGGACCCAGCCGGTGGCCATGGAGCCGTTGGGCAGCAGGTAGTACCAGGTGCCGCCGGCGTTGAGCCAGCCGGTCTGCATGGCGCCGGAGGCGGGGTCGAGGTAGTACCAGCGGCCGGCCTGGGCGATCCAGCCGGTGCGCATGGCGCCGGAGCCATCGAGGAAGTACCACTTGCCGCCCTGGGCGATCCAGCCGGTCTGCATGGCGCCGGAGGAGTCGAGGAAGTACCAGGCGCCGCCGACGTTGAGCCAGCCGGTGCGCATGACACCAGCACCGTCGAGGTAGTACCAGGTGTTGCCGTCCTTGAGCCAGCCGAAGGCCTTGGCGCCGGAGGGCTGGACGTAGTTCCAGTTAGCCCCGTCCTTGACCCAGCCGGCCTTGGGGGCCTCGGGCTTGGGCTGCTCGGTCGGCTCGGCGGGCTTGGTGGTCTCGGCGGGCTTGGTGGTCTCGGCGGGCTTGGTGGTCTCGGCGGGCTTGGTGGTC
>ERZ773050.1994-NODE-1994-length-11013-cov-4.538146_pt1 | contig 11013 bp, 10 predicted proteins | sample MGYA00580632_ERZ773050 | MGnify/ENA primary metagenome ERZ773050 (study PRJEB29015, sample SAMEA2738123) | human oral metagenome | biome: human oral; feature: human-associated habitat; material: saliva | place: China | collected 2166 ... | reverse complement strand
ATTTTGTAATCTAGCTTGAAACCACTAGGCCTAAATCTCCGCACTCCTAGTAATACAATCATAGTTTCAGGTCCTCTTGAATTATCGCCAGGAAGAAGTCCAAAGTAGAATACGTACTTACACATTACAACAACAAAAGGCGTTACCATAACATCTGCTATTTCTGTTCTATAGGATATATACCCCGTTTTGTGATATATGTGCTTTTTTAGAAACCTGAGTTTGTTCGCAACGGACTCTATCTCTTTTAATGGGATTCCTTTGTGGTTAGGATATGTCAATCCAAAAGCAACAAATTTCTCAGATCTATTCTCTCTATATATGTATATATGCTCTACGGTGTCGTGAATCTTTATACAGACAAAATCCTCCCGATGGAATGCTTGTGGTTGATTTAGTTCTAAAATACTCTTCCCGTTTATTGAAATTTCCATCACTTTATTTTCTTCAAATTACGAATTGCTATTTTTCCCTTCTTAATCAGTTCTTCGATATCTTCAGAGAAGATGATCTGAATACCTTGACCTGGGTGATTAAACCAAGGTATAATAGAACCTTGTTCTACAGAAACATCTTCCAGAACAACGAGATCATAGAGCTCTGCATAATCAGCTTCATCACCTCTTAGAGCTCGACTTTGAAACGTAAACATAGAACCATCATCCTTTTTGGGAGATGCAAATCGCCCTCTATGGCTACCATCATCGTTGAGGACCGTGGCGAAGTAAACCGCCTGTCTCTCGTGGGCTTCGCGCGAAGCCAGCTCCAGCAGCCCCTCCTTCTTCTTACGACGCGAGTAGCGCGTCTTGTTGTAGCGATCTAATCGTGCTAAGCAAACAAGCTCTTTGTGGAACTCTTTGTATGGTAAATTCCACCTTATCAGTGTCAGCTTCATTTTTCCTATACTATGGATGATCCCCTTAATATCTCTGATTTGAATATCCCACTTAAGTGCGTAGTGCAATCCTTATGTGCGGGTCGTCGGCTCACGAAGTGGCTAAAGCTGGGGCTTCTTTGCTATCAAAGTTAGCCCTTTTGACGGTAGTATGGCGGGGGAGCTATGGGAGGGGGAGGATGCGGGCTTGCGGATGGGGGTGGTGTGAACCTATATTGGTCGACGGGCTGACCTATATAGGTCGTCATCGCGACCTATATAGCTTCGTCGTCGGATCTATATAGGTCAGCCCACCGACCTATATAGGTTGATTTATCTCCTTGTGGTAGGGTGGTGGTGCAAGCGGTGTCTATCATAGATAGAGCTATAGCGAAAAGCTACCACGACAAGACGGAGGAGGGGGGATGCGAACCAGTACAGGTCACCGACGTGACCAGTACTGGTAACTGATATCAACCAGTACTGCTTCGCGCTGCGACCAGTACTGGTCACGTCGGCGACCAGTACTGGTTACTTTTCCGCCTTCGTAGACTCCTGGGCAAGAGCACGATACGAAGTACCTCTTGCGAGTGGTGATAAGTGGTTTATGTGAGAGGGCTATTCGTGCTGATAGCGCTGGTGTAGAGGGCGTTGCGCTCGATAGGGTAGGGTGCTCCCCGTGGGTGGGGTGGGGCTTACTAAGGAAATGTAATAAGGAGATGTGGTAATTTGGGGGCGAATGCTTAACTTTGAGACAAAGGTTACAGCCTGGCTGGCTGGGACCTCACGGCAAGATACATTCATTACCTTCACTGTACTACGATTATGATCCTCGAGACCAGTTGGGAAGTCTGCAATAAGATGGGAGGGATCTATACCGTCCTCTCCTCACGTGCAGACGTGATGACCCAGCACCACCCCGCACAGGTATGCTTTATCGGGCCACTCCTCGCCGACGAAGGTGCGGCGTTGCCCCTTGACTTCACCCCCGGAGAGATCCCCGAGCTCCAAGGCTGGCTGCGGGAGGTCCTCCCGAGCCTCGGTCTACGTGTCGTAGCAGGCCGCTGGGGTATCGAGGGTGAGCCCCCCGTACTCCTCGTGGACTTCAAGCCTCTGTGGAGGGAGAAGGATGATCTCTACTTCGAGCTGTGGAAGGCCTATGGCCTCGAGAGCGACAAGGGCTATGGGGACTATGACGAGAGCAGTCTCTTCAGTATCGCCGCCGCGCGCCTCATGGCCAGCATCGCCGCCTGGCGCAGTGATGAGCGCACCATCGCTATCTTCAACGAGTGGCAGACCGCCATGGGTCTGCTCTACCTGCGACAGCAAGCCCCCAGCGTCCGCACGCTCTTCATCACCCACGCCACGACCGTCGGCCGCTCTATCGCGGGGAATGACAAGGAGCTCTACACCTATATGGATGCCTACGATGGCGACCAGATGGCACGCGAGCTCGGTGTCGAAGCCAAGCACGAGGTAGAGAAGCTCGCCGCACACAAGGCCGACGTCTTCGCTACCGTCAGCAAGCTCACCGCCCGCGAAGCCAAGCAGCTCCTCGGGCGCGAACCCGTCGTCTTGCCCAATGGCTTCCACGTCGGGACCTCCCCCCTCGCTGCTCCCATGCTCTCGAAGCGCCGTAAGTCACGCCGTCTCCTTGCTGCTGTGGCTTCGCGCCTCTACGGGCAGCACATCGATCCAGCACGCTCCTTCTTCGTCTCTCTCGGCGGACGCTATGAGTACCGCAATAAGGGGATCGACCTCTTCATCGAGTCCCTGCACCACTTCGCCGAGAGCTATACGGGTGACCGCGACATCGTGGCCTTCCTCCTCGTGCCCGCATGGCAGGCTGGCCCCCGTGCCGACCTGCAGTACCTCCTCTCACATCCGCAGGACGAGCAGGAGAGCCCCCTGCAGTACCCCATGCTCAGCCACTGGCTGTACAATACCGAGCATGACCGTGCCGTCTGCCACATCCGTCATCGTGGCCTCGACCGCACGGACCGCCGTGTGAAGGTCGTCTTCGTGCCCTGCTACCTCAATGGGCTCGACGGTATCTTTGACCAAAGCTACTACGACCTCCTCGTGGGTATGGACCTGACCATCTACCCCAGCTACTACGAGCCCTGGGGCTATACGCCGCTGGAGAGTGTGCGCTATGGCGTGCCTACGATCACGACGACGCTGGCGGGCTTCGGCCTGTGGGCTGAGGAAGAGCAGGCGAAGAAGCCCTTCGCCTCCGCCCCTCACAAGCCTGTGCATATCGTCGAGCGCACGGATACCAACATTCCCGAGACCATCGAGGCGATCTCCCGTCTCATCGGCGAGCAGCTTGCACTGACGCCCGACGAGCAGAAGGCCCAGCGTAAGAAGGCCTACGAGCTGGCGCGCTGTGCTGACTGGAAGCTCTTCTATCAGCACTACGAGGACGCCTACGCCCTCATGCCGTACCAACTCCTACATTTAAGGAGCCGAGCGCGTGCGCACGCGATAACGCTGGGATAACACCACTTATGTTACTTCTTCAAAGAGAATACATATCTTTGCTGTAATTATATACGACAAAGCATGGGAGAAGTACGCGTCGATAAGTGGCTCTGGGCAGTCCGCATATTTAAGACCCGTTCGCTGGCCACAGACGCGTGCAAGAAAGGGCGCGTCAGCATCGGCGGAGTGACTGTCAAGCCCTCACGTACCCTCCAGCGAGGTGACATCGTCTCGGTGCGCAAGCCGCCGGTCGAATACTCCTTCCGGGTGGTAGAGCTCCTCTCGAGTCGTGTCGGTGCCAAGCGCGTGCCTGAGTTCATGGAGAACGTCACGCCCGCCGCACAATACGAGTTGCTCGAGCTGCAGCGTATCTCGGGCTTCGTCGATCGAGCCAAGGGTCTCGGCCGTCCTACGAAGAAGGACCGCCGCGATCTGGATCAGTTCGCCGAGGACATGCCTGAGGATCTAGACCTCTTCGACTGGGATGAGGACTGGGATTAGCCACCCCAACAGACGACTAAACGACAAACGTATCACAGATAATGAGAATTAAAGACCACATCTCTCTACGTAAGATTGCGGATGAGTATATCATGATCGCAGGCTCGGGAGATAGCTTGGACTACACGCAGGCGGTGAGCCTCAACGATAGTGCAGCCTTCCTCATCGAGAGCGTGCGTGAGCGCGACTTCACCCTTGAGGACTGGGTCGAGCTACTCACCGACCGCTATGAAGTGAGCCAGGAGCAGGCACGTGCAGACGTCGAGCTCCTTTCGCAAATGCTCAAAGAGGCCGGGATCATCTGTTGAGCCAAATAGCCCCGCTCTCGCATGATGAGGAGCTATTCCTCAAGCTCCTGAGCTGTGCCCTACACTCAGAGCTCCCCGAGGCTCGTGACTTCACGGGTCTGGAGGAAGCGTCGTGGCGTAGGATCCACCGCTTAGCAGCATCGCATGCAGTGCCGGCCTTCGTCGGGGACCGTATACTTACCCTGCCGAAGGAAGCCCTGCCCAACCGCGACATGCGCCTGATGATCTTCTCAGAGATCGAGCTCACACGGCGGGGTAATGCCTATCTAACCAAAGCCTTAGGCCAGCTAAAGAAGACCTATGACGCCGCAGGCCTGCCCTTCATCTTACTCAAGGGGCTGAGTCTTGGCTGCTTCTATCCTGATGCCGCACTCCGCTCTGGAGGCGACTTGGATATCCTCTTCCATTCGGATGCCGACTACGAGCGGGGCAATGAGCTCCTGCGCAAGGCCGGTCACAGGCTCCACGACGACTCCGAGGTGCGCTATGGCCATACGGCCTTCACCTATGGGCGCACCATCGTGGAGAACCACGCTCGTGCCGTCTTCTTCGACCACAAGCGCCACAATAGACGCTTCGATGCCCTCATCCAAGAGGCTATCAGCAGTGGGAGTCTTATCACCCAGCACCATGGGGACTACACCATCCAGACGCTCCCCCACGAGCTGAATGTCGTCTATATCTTCATCCATCTCTTCTTCCATTGGCTTCACTGGGGCGTCGGCTTCCGTCAGTACAGCGACTGGCTGCTGATGATGACGAGGCTCAAGGGCCAGCTCGACGAAGAGAAGATCCTCAGCATGGCGAAGGATCTCGACATCCTCTACCCGATGCAGCTCTTTGCGCAGGCCGCTATCCGCTACCTGCGTGTCTCGCCGGAGATCTTCCCCTTCCCCCTGCTTCTTCAGGATGATCCGCACACCGAGCAGATCATCCGTGACGTGATGCATAGTGGGAACTTCGGCTTCGCCCAGCGCCCCATCAAGGCGCAGAATAAGTGGGTGACCAACTGGCGTAAGTTCCGCTTCAAGATGCGCCGCTCCCGTCAACTCTACGCCATCACGCCGACCCATGCCTCACGCATCATCTGGGGCTCTGTCTTTGGGCACCTCATGCTCATGATCCGTCGGCGGAGATGATCGACCTCGTACGCTTCATACTTAGAGGGCATAAGTGGGGCATCCTGCTGATCCTCCTCTTTGGCTTGGGGACCGTCTCCACCAACCTGGTCTTCATCTGGCTATCGAAGTGCGTCATTGATATCGCCGCACACCAGCGCGGTGGCTCCATACACACCTATTCGGTAGCGCTCATCCTCACACTCGTTCTGCAGGTCCTCTGCCGAGTCATCACCGTCCGTCTCTCGAACTATACCGCTGCACGCATGAGCAATGCCGTGCAGTCGAAGGTCTTCGCACACCTGCTCTACACACGCTGGTCGCACCTCGGGCAGATGCATAGCGGTGATATGGTCGTGCGCATGCTCAAGGATACGGATAGCCTTGTCGCGCTCTTCGTCACGTCCCTGCCGTCAGCTCTCATCGCCTTAGCACAGCTCGTCGGCGCTCTCTGTCTCCTGTATTACTTCAGCCCACCGCTGGCCCTTATCCTCGGCGTGGGGATGCCGCTGCTCGCAGTCTTCAGCAAGGTCTACTACAAGCATATGCGTCGCTACACCGATGAGATGAAGCAGTCGGAGAGTGAGATCACGGCGCACATCCAGGAGTCGCTGCTGAACCAGACCGTCATCCGTACCTTCGAGCACCAAGCCTCCTCCATCGACCATCTGGCGATGCGCCAAGGGCAGTACCTCGGTGCGGTGAAGCGCCAGACCTTCGTCTCGGTCTTCGCGAACCTCATCATGCAGGGAGCCTTCTCGTGTGGCTACCTCGTGGCCTTCCTTTGGAGTGCTCGCGGGCTGTATGGTGGCACGATCTCCTTCGGGCTCATGACGTCGTTCCTCCAGCTCGTGGCACGTATCCAGAGTCCGCTGACGACGCTTATCAGCCTCCTGCCGACACTTATCTCTGCGAAGAGCTCGCTGGATCGTCTGGCGCATCTCCTTGAGTTCAAGACCGAGCAGATCGGTCGCAGTGTCCAGCTCACCAGCCCTATCCGCCTCGCTGTCGAGGATATGGGCTTCCACTATCCCGACGGCGAAGAATGGATCTACCGCCACTTCTCCCTCGAGGCTTCGACGGGCGAGATGGTGGCACTTATGGGGCGTACGGGCGCTGGTAAGACTACGCTCCTGCGTCTACTGCTTGGGCTCGTCACGCCTGTCGAGGGGGCTATCCGCCTCTACTCGGGTGGCAGTAGCTATGTGGTGAGCGAGACGACGCGCTCCAACTTCGTCTACGTCCCGCAGGGCGGCTCGCTCTTCAGCGGGACGATCCGTGAGAATCTCCTCCTCGGCGATGAGTTCGCTACGGAGGCCGACCTGCATAAGGTGCTGCATCTGGCTATCGCGGACTTCGTGCTCGAGCTACCGAAGGGCCTTGATACGACCATCGGTGAGCGCGGGCTGGGCCTCTCCGAAGGGCAGGCACAGCGTATCGCTATCGCTCGTGCGCTCCTTCGTCCTGGGCGTATCCTCCTGCTCGACGAAGCCACCTCGGCGCTTGACCAAGCCACGGAAGCGCAGTTCCTCAAGAACCTCCGTGAGCACGCCTCGGACCGCCTTATCATCTTCATCACCCACCATCCTGACGTCGCCGCGGCCTGTGACCGCACGCTGCAGCTGTAGCAAGATGTCCGTTTCCCTACGTTAATTGTTTATACTACGGGGGAGCCTTACCCACCCCTCAACGAATATTTATGGAAGAAGAATTAGAGAACGAATACCTCCGTATAGAGGAAGATATAGTAGCTGCACTACGCACCGTCTACGACCCCGAGATCCCCGTGAATGTCTACGACCTCGGGCTGATCTACTGCGTGGAGCTCACCGATGAGAAGTTCGTCACCATCACGATGACCCTCACGGCACCCAACTGTCCCGCCGCCGACTTCATCCTCGAGGACGTGCGTATGAAGGTCGAGGACGTCGAGGGCGTCACGGGGGTCGAGATACAGCTCACCTTCGAGCCCGAGTGGAACAAGGATATGATGAGCGAAGAGGCGATGCTGGAGTTAGGCTTCCTTTAGTAGCGATGAGTGAGCGCAAGAAGGTCTTTTTCACCAGCGATGCCCACCTCGGATCGGGCTATCATGCGGATCCTCGTGCCGTAGAGCAGCGCCTGGTGCGCTGGCTGCGAAGCATCGAGGATGAGGCGCGTGCGGTCTACTTCCTCGGGGATATGTTCGACTACTGGTTCGAATACCGTGCGGTCGTCCCCCGTGGACACGTGCGCTTCCTCGGCCAAGTCGCCCAGATGTGTGACCGTGGTATCGAGATCCACTTCTTCGCGGGCAACCATGATGTGTGGTTCGCCGACTACATGCAGACGGAGCTGGGGGCGAAGGTCCACCACCACGCCGAGGTCATCGAGCTCGATGGCAAGACCTTCCGTCTGGCGCATGGCGACGAGGAGTACTGTGGCTACCGTCGCATGGATAAGTTCCTCTACCGCCTCTTCCGCTGCCGTCTGGCACAGGTGCTCTATGCCGCTGTCCACCCCCGCTGGACGGTAGGCTTTGCTCTCTCCTGCTCGCTGCGTAGCCGTAAGAAAGGCCTCAAGCGCGCCACCCTCGGCGAGGTGCCCCACGCCTATCAGAATGATTACTTCGACGTCGAGAAGGAGTGGCTGGTGCGCTGGACCAAGGCCTATGCTGCCGAGCACCCCGAGATCGACTACTACCTCTTCGGGCATCGCCACCTCTTGATCGACCTGGCGCTGCGTGGCGACAAGCGTATCGTCATCCTCGGCGACTGGCTCCAGTACAATTCGTTTGCGGTGTGGGACGGCACGTCGCTCTTCGTGGATCAGTTCATCGAAGACGAAGCGTAGCCCCGCCCTTCACCCCTCTCACCAAAGCGCCCACGGGCTCGGTAGCCGATGCTACCGAGCCCGTGGCGCTTTGTATGTTTATGCCTCATACGGTGAGAGCTAAAAGCGCTGGTCCTCGCTGCTGGTCTTCTTGTTGCAATACAAGCTCTGGGCGCGTCTTTACGATCATAGCGTCAGCAGTCCGGAGTCGGTGTCGCGGTTGTTTGCTTTGGGTCTTTGCTCTTGAGCCTTTCGTCCCATATTTAGCTGGATACTGAGCTTTAGGTAGATTGTATTCATCAGGGTCGGAGTAACCTGCCAGCTGTTAGAAGAAAGGATTGCAGACCGATCCGTTGAATTGCCATAGCCATCGGTTTCCATGAATAAGTATTTTCCTCCTACTCCAAACATAAGCGCAGGGTTCAGACGGTAGCACAGCTCAGCAGCATTATAGGCTGGACTATGAATGATAAACTGGCCATCTAATATCTTCCGGCGACTTTGGAAGGAAAGAAATCCCACCCAGTGCGTTGTGTTCAGGTTAAGAGTTGCAAAGAGACGCCCCGATAAATTAAAGCTGTTTTCGGGCTTTATATAGAATGCTTGCTGGTACAGATCACCCTCTAATGTAAGTACTAGACGTGGATCTCCCCAAGGCATTACGTTTACCTTCCCGCTACCTCCCAAGAGCGCTTTAGAATCAATGTTTTTATATGATTTGACGATGTATTCACTTCGCTCCTCCAGATAAGGTACGATCGCATTACTCGTATGGGAGTAGAAAAGTCCTACCTGTCCCGAGACGTACGACGTGCGCATATTAAAGGAAAGGAATAGATTGTGTCCAGCTGACGGAGTAAGCTTCGGATTGCCTATATACACATAGTGCGGAGCGTTAGGAATAGGTGTATTGCTCAGCATTGATATTGTAGGAGCTGTGACACGGTGTTGATACGAAAGGCTCAGTGATGTCCCCGCCCTGATCACCCACGTGCTACGCAGCAGCGGCGTGAAGTGTAGGCTTTCGAACGATTGATCTAGCTGAGGGCTACGAGAACTGTTATACTCGAGCCCAAGTATTGCTTGATGCCTGAATGCACCTTTCATCCACGAGATATCACCATAGCCGCGTATGTTCCTACGGAATGATTCGATTAGTTTGTTTTGAGGAAGAAGGAGCTGCTGTGCATTGTACTCAAAAAGACCTTTAGCTCCAATCGAAGTACTAAACATTTGGGAAGAGTAGCGATATTGTGCGTCAGCGATAAAGGACTTCTTATGCCCGTCCATATCTGTTTGCTTCCGATAGCTGAGAGCGTTGTAGTAGGCATCGACCTTTGTTGTGTAATCCGTGTAGTGTAGATTGCACAGCAGCGAATGTTCCTTTGCCAATACCTTTTCTCCGTAAAGATCCACAGCATACATTGTATATCTGTTGCCATTCCCTTTGCTGATTTTGCTTCCGGAGAGACTTCCGTCAGAGACGATCTGATCTGTCCGAAGGTCCTGTCGATAGTGATGCAGCAGGAGCGATGAGCTAAGTAGATAATTCTTGGGAACACTATAGCTGCAGCTTAGTTGCAACTCATTGTTATCTCGTCCACCTGGAGCTACGATACCGGTCTTCTTCTGATAGTAATCTTGTCCTAAGAAACGATAGCGGATTTCTTCATCTTCGCTGGCTTTATAGCGCCAATAAATATTGCTGTATGTAGCATTCAGGCGCAGCCGATCGATGGTGTAGTTAATCCCCAAGCGATTTTTCCCATCCCAGGCTGTTACCGCATCATTGGCCTCTAGATATAAGTTTCCTCCTCGTATCTTCTCTTTGGTGATGACATTGATTAGCGCGCCGATACCTGCAGTAGCGAAGCGCGCCGGAGGAGTATCATAAAGCTCAACGCTCTTGACATCTTCCGCTGCCAGCGCAGCAAGGGCCGTCTGTGTAGACTTTACGCCATTGATCAGGATAATGACTTCTCCCCCATTCGTTGCCTTAAGTTCTCGGCTTGTATCTAAGCTAAGAGCTGGGATAAGAGTTAAGGACTCAAGGAAGTTGGAGAAAAGCTTTGCCTTCTTCAAATCAATCCTATAGGTACTATGTGAAGAAAATTCCCGGACCATACTTGCGTTGACCTCGACCTCCTGAAGCTGGTGCACATCATCGCGGAGCATCAGCGTACCGAGCTCCGTCTGATGATAGGCGCCCTCCAGTGTTTGGTAGCCAATGCAGCTGACCTTAAGGCGAAAAGGCACAAAGCACTCCGAAGGCAACTTTAATACAAATTGCCCTGTACTATCGCTAATTGTCCGCCCTAGCAGCGTTTGATCAGCCTGGCGATAAAGACTAATGGACGCGCTTTCTACAGGCTGTGCTTGAGCGTTTACAATACGTGCGCTTATCACAACGCTATCTTGAGCGTGCAGGACGGCACTATTAAAAATAAGCGCCCAAAGAAAGCACACAATCACAGAAATTCTCTTTGCAGACATCATCGTGATCTATAATCTAAGTTCTGTATCTATAGAATGTGGACATCGAGGATCTGGATAGTTATCATTTCCCTTTCCATATACCTTTATAACATCAACATAGCAAACCTTTAATAGCGCCCGAGCTCGTCGGTGACCCCGCCAGCGATGAAGGAGGAGTCTTGCGCTAAGAGGACGATGTTGGCCAGGGGAATCGGCGTCTTGTCTTCGGACGAGATGGCCCGCCCCGAGTATATGACCTGCGAGAGCAGCGTGATCTGAGCGCAGAGGCAGCAGAGGACGATGGTGAATAGCTTCTTCATGGCTTAGCGGATTTACTTCACGTATCTCCCAGTCGCTACGGCATGGCTCTTGGGATCGAACTCCCCTTGGATATAGTACGCTGTCGAAATCATAGCGGAGATGTCGGCGGGTCGCCAAGCAG
>ERZ773050.1993-NODE-1993-length-11015-cov-13.414872_pt1 | contig 11015 bp, 9 predicted proteins | sample MGYA00580632_ERZ773050 | MGnify/ENA primary metagenome ERZ773050 (study PRJEB29015, sample SAMEA2738123) | human oral metagenome | biome: human oral; feature: human-associated habitat; material: saliva | place: China | collected 2166 ... | reverse complement strand
ATTCGAGTAAGCGTAAGACATCACGAGCGCTTTGCTTGATGTTTTCTTGGCATGATGGACATCTTTCTCCGTGAACGGATAACACTTGTCAAGTACCCATTTCTCCTCAACCCTTGTAGGGATAGAGCCTGCAAGTGCCCCCATGATTCCACCTCCGGCAAGCACCGTCACGTCATAGTGGTCGATGGAGTAAGTTACCCTGATCTTACCTTCCTTGATATCCGCTCTAATCACAGGCTTGATACTCACATTGTAAGAGTTCGTTCCTCCTGCATGACCGGCGATGTCGGCCATATAGCCCGACGCGATGATGACACCACTCTCCTTGTCGTTCAACTTGATCACAGAGTTGGCATCGTTGAAGGTTGCGGTAAACCAGTAGTTAAGGTTCACGTACAGCTGCTCCGCTGACTGCCCGTCACACGAGATAACTTGCACGAAGGTCATTGCGTTGTTCTTGTCGAGTTCAATGCTCTTCGAGATGTTGGTGGCAGCTTCTGTCCACTTGTCGCCATACTTCTCCTTGACGTACTTCTCCAACTCATCTACACGCATAATCTGCGCATTCGCACACACGGTTGCCATAACAAAGGCAATCATTAACAGTGGTTTCTTCATAACCGATTAGTATTAAATGAGAACTATATTTGTTTCTGCTTGCAAAGTAAACACTCAACAGCGCAACCATTCTGCATCATTCCACAAAAAGTAGTCTTTCACGATGAGAGAGGAGGTTGTTTGGCGGTCAAAACAACAAAATGAAGGAAAATTCCACATTATCTATAATATGCAGAGGCTTCTCTCGGAAAATTTCATTATATTTGTGCCGTAAGCATTTTAATTCCTAAGCGACATGGCAAAAGACATCAATCGAATCAAGGTCGTGCTTGTTGAGCATAAGCGCACCAACAAGTGGCTTGCCGAACAGTTGGGCATTAACCCCACTACCGTTTCCAAGTGGTGTACCAACACGACCCAGCCCAACATCGAAACTTTGCTCCAGATAGCCAAACTCATCGATGTGGAGGTGCAGGAACTATTGATTAAATAGCCTCAATAGACTTCTCATAAAAAAATATCAAGCAAAGCTGACAGACGGCATTGAAGCATTTTTGCCTTGCCAATAGAAAAGATACGATATGACCGAACAAGAATTAGCGTCCGTGATATGGGACATTAAAGAAATAATAAGAGGACTGTACGATGATGCCGAGGTGGAGGATGTGATTTTGCCCTTCACCCTGCTGCGCCGACTGGACTGTGTGCTCGACGAAAAGCGCGATGCCATCATGGAGGAACTGAGCAAGATCCCTACTGATGCGCCCGTGGAAAAGCCACACTAATTTGACCCACCCTGTCAAAGTATTTTAGACCCAGTAAGACGATTTATTATTGACCCACTAAATGCCCTGGTCGGGTGGGTCATTTTATTTCGCTATTACTTGGTAATATTCTTTGCTTTTATCTTTCTAAGACTCTCTCCAGTTAGTTCTATTTGATATGAGGTATGCACAATTCTATCTAGTACAGCATCTGCCACGGTAGGGTCGCCTATTGCATCATACCAGTTGTCTACAGGAAGTTGAGAAGATATGATAATCGACTTCCTTTCATGCCTATCTTCTATAATATCAAGTAATATAGGACGCTCTTTTGCATCTACAGGTACAAGGAAGGCATCATCGAGGATTAACAAGCGACATCGCTCTATCTTCTTTAGCTCTGTTTCTAACGTTCCTTTATTCTTGGCAACCTTAAGTGTCCCCAGCAGCTTTGACATGTTAGCATACATCGTTCTAATACCATTTTTACAAGCATGATAGCCTATAGCTGTAGCGATAAAACTTTTACCAGTTCCTGATGAACCAGTAATAAATATATTGCGTCCTTGCTTGATAAAATCAAGTGAGAGTATTCTCTCCATTTTGTTTTGGCTAAGGTTGCGATTGATATTATAATCTATTTGCTCAGGATAGGCTTTATATCTAAACCCTGCTGATTTTATGAGTCTTTCAATGGCTGCTGCAGAACGATAGTCCCATTCTCGAGATAAGAGCCAAGATAAAAAGGCATCTGGTGTCATCGTATCTGCAATTGTAGTTGTTAGACTTTCTTCAAAGGCAGTTGCCATACCCGTAAGCCTCATTCTATGCATTAAATCAAGAGATAACTGATTCTTATCCATTTCTTGCACAATAGGTGCTGTCTTATTATTATTTAGTTCCATAGTTGTTTACTTTAATTGTTTGCTATTATTGTTATTATTGGATAATTGCTTTGAGAAATAATCCTTGCCTCGTATGTTCTTATGAGTTTTTGGTTTATATTCAGGAGATAGCTCCATATTATCTTCATCCATAGATATATAGGAAGCATCATCACCCTTCTGTAGTATATCCTTTATCTCATTATAGCCATAGCGTCGTCCTTCCGAGGCACAGTTACAAGCTGCTACTAGACGAGCCATGCCATACTTCTTCTCCAGCGACATGATACCACGGCAAGAGCGGAAGGCTTTTGGTGGATATTTCATCTGCGTAGCGACTTCCTTGAGATAAAGCAGAAGGATGTTGTCTATTTGCCCTGCCCGTTGATATATTTCCTCCAAATCCTTTTCAAAGCTACCATGATGACCAGGAAGATTATGTGCATCTTTCTGTGAGTAGGTATAGGGAGTATCATCTCGCTGATGGATGGTAACTAACTTTAACCCATAGTAGATTTGAACATTGTCATTATCGTAAATAAGCTCCATACGTTTGCCGATATACTCTGTTGGAACACTATAACTATGCTTTCTTAGCATAACGAAGCTGTTAGCCATGACAGTAGCAGACTTTCTAGACTTCATCTGATAGCGAGCGGTAGGAAGAGGACGAAGAAAATCTTTTTCCATTTCCTCAAATAGTTCTTGACGGGATTCCTTACGCCCACTCAATCTACGGCTGTTAAATGCTTCTAAAGATGTGCGTATAGCAACATTAAGTGATTCTAGATTATGGAAAATTTGCCCTTCAATATCTACATATACCGACCGATACATTAGCTTTACAGCATTCTCAACCAGTGCCTTGTCCTTGGGACGGCGCACCCTAGCTGGATAAACAGCCATGTCATAAAATTCAGCCATAGCAGCGAAGTCGTCATTGATAACAGGCTCATTACGATCACTGCGGATAACGGCTGATTTTAAGTTGTCAGGCACAACAGCCTTGGGTACACCACCAAAGAAATGAAGAGCATTCTCGCAAGCAACGATAAGGTCTTCCTTCTTCTGGGACCACACTGCCTCGCAATAGGTGTAATGACTGCATGGAAGGGTAGCCACAAAAACCTCTACCTTCCGCACCTCACCCGTCTGTTCTTCGACTATTTCTAGTTTATCACCCGCATAATCAATATACATCTGATCGCCAGCAAGGTGCTCTACATGTCCTACGGCTTGTGTTTGACATCTGTAGGCATGGATTGCGTGTTTGAAAGTAGAATACTGGTAACCATTAGGATGAGTTTTGAGATACTCCGTGTGAAGAGATAAGATAGAAACACCCTTCTTGCTAAGCCGTTTCACATAATCAGGAACAAGTGCCTCTAACTCCAACTTACGAGCAGAAGGCGGACGGTTACGAGAATGCCCATCTGAAAACAAGTCCGCCAGCTTATCATCTGAAAGCGACAGAATTTGCTCCATGGACAAGCCACTTTCTTGGAATTTACGGACATACTTGCGGAGGGTGTTACGAGATATATGGAAAGTACTAGAAATACTTCTTATTCCCATACCAGATGCGTAACAGCGCAATAAATTCTTTAATTTTGTCATATAAATAATAGTTTTATGTTTTTAATGCCGGCCAGGGCAGTAACACAAAACTACAAAATGACCCTAAAAAACTAGCGTTTCAAAGGGTCATTCTTATTTTGGTGAGGTGGGTCTCATTATTTTAACCTTACTGGGTCTAAAATACTTGCCAGGGTGGGTCAAATTAGTGTGGCTTTTCCATGTAGCACTGATAGAGATTAAGACAATAAAAGACTATGTAACCGAAAAACGAACACGCTTATGGAGGAAAAGAGCGAAAAGGTCTGCAAGTTCCAAAACGAAGTGCAATAAAAGGTCACTCACAACACTGACCGACGTCACTCACAAACAAACTTGGGCAGGCAACAATACACGAGATTTTAACCAATTAGTATTAATAACATAAATTTTAAGAATTATGACAGAGATAATTGACACTCAAGAAACAACGAGAGAGAAAAAACAGTACGTTCGTCCAGAAATCACGATGATACCCATGCAGGCAGAGTGTACGCTGCTGGCTGCAAGCGGCCAAAATATAAATATTGGTGCAGGTGACGCTGGCGACGGGGATAATTTAATAGAAGACTAACCTACAATATATTATCAATAGCAATGAATACATTCTTTACACCAAAAACGAGTAAGATGAAATGGCTCTTATCCTGCGTGATAGTGCTCTCATTTCTTGTTTCATGCGCTGATGAAACAATGCTTAATAGCACAGATGTTAAGCAGACTACAGAGAAAAACATTGGTGAAACTTCAAGAATTGGCATTTCGGGTAATGCCTGTGTAGAGCTGGCTGATGTATCCTCCTCATTGGATGGAAATACTACAACCACACGTGCCGTTTCTGTAAATTCAAAGTATCTTCCAGTGATAGAAGGCACCGAACTCAAAGCACGAATCTTTATCGTACGTGTAGACAAAAACGCCAAGACGATGATTGACGGCAAAGAGGCGATGGACGGCAACAAGGTGGTGCTTGGAGCTGGAGAGGTAAAATTTGACAAAGTAAGCTACAATAGCGATGGCTCTATTGACGTAAAAACTAACGACATGGTTGAGTTTCATTGGCTCAACGACAAGGCATTTACACCAAAGCAAAATGAGGAATGGTATGTGTGTGGCATCATCGGAGGCGAATATAACCCAGACTTTGACAGAGAACGCAAAAATATGAGTCTTGACGACAAGACAAGGAGACGTGCAGAAAAGCTATATCATTTCTATGTAGACTTCGACCCTAATCACTCTCCATACCACAACCAACTTGATGCTAATGGAAACATTCGAGTTACCGTACCTTATGCCACAGGCTGGATGAAATTACAGATGAAAGATGGAAAAATCAATTTTGACAAATGGAAGTTTAGGTTATTGGGAACAATGATACGCTTCAAGGTGAAGCGCAATACCGACTTGGTAAAACCAGAGGGACATAAATATGCCTTTGCCAGCTCGCAAATCACTGCCCGAGGCGGTTTCCTGATGATGCCTCCCAGCCTGTTCCGCTCCAATGCCGATCTTGCTATGGATCATTCTTTCGGTCTCGATTGCGAGTTGCGCCCTTGGACGAACAGCATTGAAAGCAACTTCTACTGGATGTACGAAAATGACAGGCAGATACATTTCAACAATCCTGGCAACGTGAACCCACTCGACGAGAGCGCAGACTACGGTTCGCCACTCTACGAGTATCGCTACACCTTCGATGCCTCTGCCATGCGCAAGGGAAAGGAGAAAGCCGAGTACGACGAGTTCTACGTGTGGGGTATGCCCATACCTAAGCTCAACTACATCGGGCAAACCATGCTTACCGCCGAGCGTGGAGGATTTATGCTGGGTAGGAAACAGAAAGGCAACCCACGTTATCCGTACGCTGATGAATGGTTGGTTGGGCAGTCAAAACCTCAGGAATGGTCGGGCGAGTTCAAAGTTCTCGATTTCAAAAGCAAAAAAGTTAAAGGCTGTGGCTTCTCCACGGAAGTAGGTGTGTGTCGTCCACGTTTTAGTGAGATGAGAGACGGTAAGCCTGCCTATCCGTGGGCAAACCCTTTGGAACGCTTGGCGGTAACAAACAGCAAGACCGATGAGATGGGCTTCCACGACACCAACGCACCACACCCCAACGAGGCTGATTACGGATGGGTGAACAACTGGTCGCTCAAAAGTGCCGATATGAAAATGCGCTTTGCGCTTAACAATGGCACCATGAAGCCACAAGATTACCATCTTCCCACTGGCGAAGAATGGGGAATCGCCTTGCCTAATATCCTTACAAGCATCTATAATGGTACTTTGCCTATAGGTCTTACAGGCTGGAATAACATCAAGTCTGCTCCCAACCCTTACTTCGAAATGTTCGACCCAGAGGAAGACGACATGCGCCCCATCATCACAGCTGGCGAAACACACAACAGCAACAAGGCAGATATTCAAGAAGAGCGGTTTTGGAACAATAAACCTATCTTCTACTCCTACTTTATGCAAGATAAGAGCCGGCTCGAACTCTACGCCATTCGTTTCTACGGCAACAATAAGGAGGCACAGTCGCACAAAGACCGCCGTCCCTACGGCAACCGCTATCGCTGTGCCTATCGCTGGAGGTTCATGGACGCTGGCGGTCCCGATGCCACCAACGACGGACAGGGCATGCGCCTCGTGGTACAGAGCCGTTGGATAGGCAACGCCAACGTAACCGTGCGCGACATCATGGACGACAAGTGGTGGGGAGAATGTTCGGACAGCAACCCGCTCTATCGTACCGACTGTTATCGTGTTTTGCCCTGCGTAGGCTACCCCTTCCCAAAAGGCGGAGCTACATGGCGCATGGCATACTGGTCAAGAACACGCTGGAAATACGACACCTACGACAAGGACAACGAGCACAGCAACAAGACATTCTGCTACCGTGTGCTATCCAAAGACGGCTTCGACCGTGGACATAACGATAATGCCACCCTGCACTACGGCGTTCGCCTCATGGTAAACAGAGACGTGGACGAGTTCGGCAAGCGCGCCCCACGCCAGTTGCAGAAAGACAAGGACGAGCAACGACTCATACGTCGCAAATAGTATCTAAGGTGAGGGACAATGCGTGTCCCTCACTATAGTATATAATTTTATGTTAAGGAATGGCTAAAAATAACAAATACATGTTGGTTCCTATTGGTGAATTTATCCATAACACTGTGTGTGGTAGGCTTCTATGCTTCCCTACTTATATTTTTAGCTTCCTTACCCCCGTTATTTACAATATTTAACAACCCGGATTGGGTATGTAATTTTGCGAGGCTGTGCATCTCGAAGTCCATAGATGACTACGAGATGCATTTTGCGTGTACATAGACTTTTGAAAAGAAGACCGCTGCAACTCAAAGTTACATCATTCCATTTCTTTCCAAAGCGTACGATAAATGCCAATAGTTAGGTTTTGGAAGTTGCCTATTATTCACTATCTTTGCACCTTAAAAAATAAAAATACATAGGATTTACTATGATTTCAGGACAAATCGCCCTTCAATGGGGTAAAAGAACAATCTATAATTTGACGGTGATATATGCGCTGTTATCCACCATGCTTCTATACGGATGCGACGGTGACACTACAGTGAATAGCGAAAGTTCGTCTCATCAATCAACCACGATACGGCTTACAATAGAAGTCCCTAATGGTGGTGTAGATAACACCAAGATGGTAGCAACAAGATCCTTCACCTATGGTTTTGAGGGAGATATGGTCCCACCGAAGATGCGGCTAAAAGAAGGCGAAACAACTGAGGGACTTTGTGTTATCAGAAACGAAAACCCCAAGATACCAATAAAATTAGTACAGGTGAAATGGAAAACGCATGATGGTGTCTTGTGGTGCGACACTCTCAATGCTGACGTGGAGGCTCCTCACGATGAAAAAATTGGTAATTGGCAGGCGTGTTTTCTACTTGGTCATGGAACCTACGATGAGAAGACGCACAAAATAAAAATGGGCGTAGAGCGTTTGGCACGCCCCATAAGCCAAAATGAGGAGCAACTATGGAACATGCCTTACCTGTCAGCTTGGTTGCCCTTGAAAACGAGCGACGGTTTACACCTGCGTTCGCCACATGTGAGTTTCAAACCGCAAGGAGCGTTCATACGCATGAGATTGACAAATGATACTAAACATGACATGAGCGTGGCATCACTGCGCATGCGCCCCACTGACGATTCCATGCAGGCAGCACCATTCGTGTGGGAGGCAATGTGGCAGACTGATGAACGAGGGGATGCGCCTGTCGTTTCTCCAGTTTTGCAGAAAAGCGGAGAGGATTTCGAATGTCCACTCGCACAACCACTCACATTAAAACCGGGCGAGACATCAGCCTGGTATGGCTTCTGGAGTATGCCCATAGGTAAATCCGTAGGGTATTCGGGCAATTACTTCGTCGTACCTGCAGAAGAAGCCAAGATACATCGATCGCCATGGTGGCTGTACCACACTCCACTGGAAGGAAAAAGCAATGCGCAAGGCCCCGTGGCAGGTCGAACCTACACGCTCTCACTGAAACTGCGGCAACTAATCTCCACTACCTATGCCAACTGGATGCAGGATATGGAGGACGACCGACTGGTGTGCAAGATGTCCATACCCGGAACACACGATACAGGAGCATGGTCAGGCAACTGGTGGGTGAAGACGCAAGACAAGGACATCAAGGGGCAGCTCGAGAGCGGCATACGCTTCTTCGACATACGCTTGGTGCTTGCAGATGGTGTGCTAAAGCTATGCCACGCCAGTAATGTATTCGACCGCACGTTCCACAAGGATGTATTGCGTGCCACCGCCGATTTTCTGCGGGAGCACCCATCGGAAACGGTTATCATGACCATCAAGCGTGACCACGACTACGACAAAGATGGAGGTAACAAGTACCGTACGGCAGTGGGTAACGTGTTAAGGGCTGATCCCTACGTTACACCATACATTGCAGGATCGTTCAGTCCGACACTTACAATGGGAGAACTACGAGGCAAGATGCTCATCTTGAGCCGTGAGGGCTGGTACTCCACCAACTCGGGGTGGATAGACCGCTGGTATGATAACAAACAATTCTCTACCAATATCTACTCCACCAATCACAGTCGTACCACGCTGAATGTGGAGGACACTTACAGATGCGCTGCTGGCGACAAGGTGAATCTCGTGCGCCAGAACCTGCTAAAAGCCAGTGAGGCGTACGGTGGTGCGGCACCCGACTGGTTCATCACCTTCTGCTCGTACACGGGTCCAAACGGCATAGGCACACCCAATGCCGTCACAGGATACGTTGATCCGCATGTGATAAATATTCTTAAGGGAGACCATCAGTTGCGTACAACGGGTATACTGCTTTTCAACTTTGCAGGCTGGTGGGACAACGGACTCACCAACATCGCCATCAAATTCAACGATACTGCCACACCGCCGCTCAAGCAGTGGTAACAAGTTGGGGCAAGTCAACACACCAGCCGAGCCGTGCGTAATCCCCCCCCCGCGTGTCGGCACGGCTTCATAGCGGATTATTAAACATCATAAAACATATTACAGTCATGCTATATGCAATTATCATCTTCGCAAGTTTCTTTGTATTACGCTTGTTCTCCCTCGCTTTCTCAATAAGGAACGAGAAACGTCTCATCAAATGTGGAGCTACACAGTACGGAAAACGCAACTCCCTACTGCTGACGCTTGCCCATATAGCCTACTACTTTGGTGCCCTCTATGAGGGATATACCAGCAATATGGAGTTTGACAGGACCTCTGTCATCGGCGTGGCAGTCATGGCATTCGCCTACATCATGCTGTTTTACGTCATCTACAAGCTGAGTGACGTTTGGACAGTGAAACTCTACATCGTACCCAACCATCGCATCAATCGTAGTTTCTTGTTTCGTACGGTGCGACACCCAAACTATTTCCTCAACATCATACCAGAACTGATAGGTGTGGCGCTACTCTGCCATGCTTGGACAACGTTATGCGTAGGTCTGCCCCTCTACGGCTACCTGCTAATAGTTCGCATCCGTCAAGAGGAAAGAGCCATGCGACACCTGCTATCGTAACGATCGTGACCGACGTCGATAAACTTTATAAAATACTACCTATCATCAGGATAACTTTTATAAACAGGACAGCAATCACAGACAGCCGTGAGGCATCAAGGGGGGAGGAGTTTTTCTTTTCAGAAAAAACTCCCCCCCTGTGTGTTTCATCCAATATTCTTCCAGATGTCGTCACTCACGACGCTGACCGACGTCGGTCACGGTTATTGGTAGCTGACATTCGAGCTGCAAACCAAAAAACTTATCGTTGATGTGCTTTCTCATCCATAGACTTTCTCTTGTAGGGGAAGTTTTTTTTTGTTGGTACATCAAATCTTCCTCTCATTTTGTTTCCCACTTTTTCCCACTATTTCCTCACAGTGTGAACGTTTGGTTTTATCCGTTTAATTTTGCCAATATATAACATTATATATTCATCAAAATGTAATATTTATGGAACCAAACAACAATGACAACTATGTGCTGGTCTTGGAAGACCGCACGGAAGTGAAGAATGAGCAAGAAGCGGGAAAAATCTCCGTAGTATCGGGTATCGACGACAAGGGCAACCTCAAGACCACAGAGGCTGCCGCTGCCAATCAGGCTGCGTTCTTGAAATTCAACAACAAGGACGGACTTCTAAAGAACTTCATGTCCAATTTCCTCAAACAGTTCAATAACCCGACTCGTTTCGGACTGTACAAGGTTTTGGCAAACAATGTAGAACAAGGTGTGGACAATCTTCGCACCATGTTGCAAAGTCGTGAAAAGCCAGAAAGCAAACAGCAACTGACAGAGATTGGAGTATCCTTTGACGATTATCTGCCGAAAAAGAAGAACGCCACAGCCATTGATGAGTCGAAGATTGATTGGAAGCAACTTGGTGACCTCGGTCTTACCCGTGAACGACTGGAACAAAGTGGAGAGTTAGAAAAGATGCTTTCTTGGCAGAAGAGTAACCTTATTACTATTGCCGTACCTATTGGTGACACGACCATCTACACCGAAGCACGTCTTGCATTCCGCACGGATGATAATGGCAATGTCGGCTTGGCTATCCACCCGTTACGCAAGGAGCCACAGCTCGACTTCCCCTATATGGGTTACAAGTTCTCTCCCGAAGAAAAGGAGCAACTCCTTGCTACGG
>ERZ773050.1991-NODE-1991-length-11023-cov-6.975748_pt1 | contig 11023 bp, 10 predicted proteins | sample MGYA00580632_ERZ773050 | MGnify/ENA primary metagenome ERZ773050 (study PRJEB29015, sample SAMEA2738123) | human oral metagenome | biome: human oral; feature: human-associated habitat; material: saliva | place: China | collected 2166 ... | reverse complement strand
GTTCGGGGAATTAGCTCAGCTGGGAGAGCGCATGACTGGCAGTCATGAGGTCAGGGGTTCGATCCCCCTATTCTCCACCACGCATTCTGGCGGCGGCATCAGTCGCCGCTTTTTTCTTACGGGCTCATGGCGCAACGGTTAGCGCAGGGGACTCATAATCCCTGGGTTGGGGGTTCAAATCCCTCTGGGCCCACCAAATACACATGTGGCGAGAAAACCTTTGGTTTTCTCGCCATTTCTTTTACCGAAACACTCTACCGTTCAATGATTCGATTACGTAATTTATATAAAAGACGGGTACAATAGCCAAAGTGATATTTGATAGATAGGGGATATATGACTCCTGAGACTCGTAAAATGAAGCTCTTCAGTCTGGCGCTTTTGATTGGCGGACTTTTAGGTCTTGTTAATGTTGCGGTTCTTGTAATTGGTGCTGGTCCATCAATTGATTCTGCTCTTCTTTTGCTTGCAAGTATGATCTCACTTCTAACTGGTGGTTATGCAGCTAGAGAGGCTAATGTTCCTAATAGAGCTGTTGCTGCCTATCCAATGATTTTTGGATCATGCGTTGTATTAGCTGCTATTGTTGTGGGACAGTTGGTACTTAAACCATCTGTTACCTTGCAGTTCATTGAGCTGTTTGCGCTATTGGCAATGGCAAGCGCTATTGCCCGAGGATCTCATAAAGTTAAAAAGTCTCTTGAGGCCAAGTAAATTATTTTGTTGACGTCGTTTTATTGTTCTAGCTCCTCTTGTGTACGTTTTTTCTTTGTGAACTGACTTGTTGGGGGTTTGTATGGATCGTGGAACTAAGTTGATGATGGCGCTTTCCTCTATGCTTGGTGCGCTGGGCGTTGCTGGAATTGTCATCTTTGCTTTCTCAGTTGGTTATGGCCGTTTCTCTTCCAGCATGATTGTGCTCCTCCTGTGCAGCTTACTGTCGGTTTATTGCTGCTATATTCTGCAGAAATGCATTAGCCTGGCCAAAGATTTTGAGAAAACCCACGGTATTGTTCGCCTTGTTGCCGGCGTTGTACTCATTCTCTTTACTATTGAATGGGTCTTTGTTTCGCAGCTTGCTTCTCAGCCTATGGTGATAGCACCACTAATCCTTCAGCTTATCTTCCTGGGAATTATTCTTGTTCAGATGAATAAAGCTGTGTCTACATATTCACCGTCAAAAAAGTCAAAAGCTAGAAATTAGCTTCATTGTTTGTTATTATTGCAAGTCGTTCGGGCGATTGGCTCAGGGGTAGAGCACTTCCTTCACACGGAAGGGGTCGCTGGTTCAAATCCAGCATCGCCCACCATAGAATTTTTAAGGCCTAGGTTACTAGGCCTTTTTTGTTAGTAAATAGTTACAGTAATGACTAATATTTATTGCCAAGCGGAAATCTTAGAGCTTCCCTTATATACTTGACCCCTAGGAAAGGGGAGACTATGTCAGATTTAACTAACAATTCCAGCGCTCTTAATCCAGTCGAGCAGTTTGATATGTACGTTGCTCACGTTGGTATTAACGCAAGCAATGCGGACGAGGCGGAAAAGATTGCAAACCTGTTCACCGCTCTTATGGGACTTCCAACTATTGAGCAGCCACCTTCATTTTTTGCAGGGACTCTGGTAGAGGTCATGAAGCAAAATGGCCGAGGCACAAAGGGTCATATTGGCTTCCACGTTAACAACATCCCAGCTGCCGAGAAATACTTTGCAGCTCGCGGCTTTGAAATCGATGAGTCATCTAGAAGGCTTAATCCAGATGGCAGTACCTTTTTGGTCTACTTCAAAGACGAGATTGCCGGTTTTGCTATTCATCTCACTATGGATAAATAGCCCCACTTCCATCAAACTTATTAAGGATTATTTGGCGAGAAGATCTTTTAAGTAGAAGGGTCTTCTCGCTTTTTGTGTGTGGATGGATAGGGAATAGCTATTTATAGGCAATTCTTATTGTTGATGATATGAAAATTTAATAAATTGCAATTTAGAATGTAGTTTATATTCATTTTAATGATATTTTCTTTTATCATTTGAATTAGAAAATAGTAATCCTGAATGGATTTGGAAGGTTTGAAGTGAAAAAGTTCAAGTTTGTGGCAGCGTCAATTTTAGTTGCACTATGCTGCGTAATTGTCATTGGAGTTCCAAAAGTTGCTCTAGCGGCAGGGGACAATCAGCTCACGGTTAATGTTACTGATGACTATTACGCAAAACCAGTTGATGGTGTAACAATCACAGTCACAGATACAGCAACTGGCTCTGTTATTGCAGAGCAAGTTACAGATTCAAACGGTAATGTTCAGGTAAATCTTCCTGACGGAACTTATAAAGTTCAGCAGACAAAGTTCAAAGCTGGATTCGAAGTAGATAACACAACCTACCCATATACGCCTAATGGAGTTGCTTCTGGTACAGGAAGCTCAACTACACTTAACATCGTTGATAAGCAAGTCTTAGGTAACCTTTACATTACCGTAAAAGCACAAAACTTAAACTATGGTCATCGTCCAGATTCTGATCTTCAGTCAATTTCTGAAGTTACCGTAGATGTTCAAGATGAATTTGGAAATACTGTTGAATCAAATGTTCCATCTAATTCTCCAGTTCCAGTTAGAGTCCCTGTAAATGGTAGCTATACCTTAATTCCAAAAAATATTCCTGATTCATATTCGTATGACACAGAGTCAGGCTTGTTTGATATTGTAAATTATGATCGTACTGGCCATCTTTATGGTTCCCCACATGCAGTTACCTTTAAATATGATTCCTCAACGCGAACATTTAATACAGATGTTTATGCGGTTTATAGATTAAAGCGCAGAGTAGGAAATATTATTGTTAGGGTCGTTGATCAATACGGCAATCCTATTGCTGGAGCAACTTTGACTGCTACCATGGCTGAGGTAGTCACACCTGGTGAGCCTTCTCCAGCAATTCCACCTAATTTCCCAAGCTTTGATCCCCCAAATCCAGCTTTGTTACCAGGTACTGATGAACCTCGACCTTTAACGCAAGCTGCTCCTGCGCGTGGCGTAGCATATACACAAACAGGTCAACTTTCTATTTTTAATGAGGACGATGATACTCATTACAATCTGACTACAGGTCCAGACGGTACTGTAACCATTCCTGATTATTTGACTTATGCTGGCTCTACCATTACTCAGATAACCACCCTTGATGGTTACACCATTGATGCTCCAAATCCTCAGGTTGGTGAGATTACTGGCTCTAACGAGTCAACTACCGTTACGTTTGTAAATCGTAGGCCAGAGCCACAGCCAGAGCCACAGCCAGAACCTCAGCCTGAGCCTACTCCTGAGCCTCAGCCGGAGCCAACTCCAGAGCCTACTCCTGAGCCTCAACCACAGACTCCGGAAAAGCCTAAGACTCCAAAGAAAAAGAAGGCTGTTCTTCCAGACACATCTGATATTTCTGGTGTCTCTTCTTTAATTGTTGGAATTACAGGTACATTAAGCTCTTTCGCTGGTGTTTCAATGTATCTGAATAAGAAGCGTTTCTAAGACAATAGGATTTATTGAATCTATTTCAAAATTGATTTGAACTTATCAAGTGAACGACCTGTGCATTTGGCAATTTGAAAATGTATAGGGAGTTCACTTGATTTTTATAAGGTGATTAGAAATTCCCAGAGTTTCTCTGTTTCAAATTTTGAAATAATTGTGTTTAGTCTTGGATATTATCTTTAATTTAATGTCTAATTCCCTTACTATAGATAGAAGTATTTACTAGTACGGTTCGGTTTTAAGGAATTGAATTGAAACGATATAAAAACATTGTCCTTGCTATTTTTGTTGCGCTAACGCTTGTTGTATCAGTTATCACTCCAAAGATTGCTCTTGCAGCAGATACTAATCAGATTAATGTTCTTGTAGTTGACAAGTACTCCAATGAGCCACTTGAGGGTGTGCACATTAGAATTATTAGCGGCGGATCTACTGTAGTTGACGAGGGTGATACGGGAACTGACGGTTACTTCAGATCTCCAATCATTCCTGATGGCGCTTATCGTGTTGAGCAGACTACCTTTAAGGACGGTTATGTCCCTCATGTAGATTCTGTTTCTCACATCTTTGATGGTGCTGCAATTGGCTTTAGTGAGAGTGTCAGGGACATTATGGAGAACCAGCCACTCTTAGGTCATATTGTTGTTAGGGTTGTTGATACAGACGGCAATCCTATTGCTGGTGCAACTCTTAAGGCTACTGCTGCAAATATTGCAGGTCCTGCTGTTCCAACCCCTCCATTTACTCAGACCGGTATTCTTACCATGGAGGCTGACGGTAGCTACTCTCTTACAACTGGAGCAGATGGTACTGTTGTGATTCCTAACCTTATGGGCAACACTTCTACTACCATCACTCAGCTCACCACCATTGATGGTTACCAGATTGATACTACGGTTCGTGTTGGTCAGATTACTGGTACAAATACCACTGCCACAGTAACTTTTGTTGATCCTACAGTTCCACCTACGGTTCCAGACCCAGATCCAACACCTGCACCAGAGCCACAGCCTGAGCCTACTCCAGCACCAGAGCCACAGCCAGAGGCTCCAAAGGCTAAGAAGGTTAAGAAGTCTGCTCTTCCAGATACTGGCGACAACGCTCTTACGCTTCCTCTGATCATTGGCGTTGCTGGCGTAACTGTTGTTGTTGCTGGCGCAGCTCTTTTCCTTCATAAGAAGCGTCAATAAATCTTCACAAGCCTAGCTTCATTTACATAATTTTGCACGTAAATCAAGTGAATGACTTATACTTATCCAGTTCAGATATGTATGAGGAGTTCACTTGATTGCTCTTGCGGATAAGATTTCTAAGTCATTTGGCGGTAGAGTCCTTTATTCAAATGCAACACTTCAGCTCAATGCAGGAGAGCGTTGGGCTTTAGTTGGCCCTAATGGCGCTGGTAAGACTACGCTTCTAAAGATCATCATGGGCCTAGAGTCTGCTGATGAGGGAACCGTTACCTTTGCAAAAGACGCTACCCTTGGATACCTTGAGCAAGAGACAGAGCTTATGGGGGACAGAACCGCCCTCAATGAGGTAATTGAGTCCGCGCATGAGATTAAACAGTGGGAGAGAAAGGTAAATGACCTCTCACTCAAGATTGCTGAAACTCCTGAAGGTGCCTCGCTTAACAAATACCTGGAAGATTACGCTCATGCTATGGAGCGCTTTGAACGCCTTGGTGGCTACGAGCTTGAAAGTAGAGCTCGCCAGATTCTTGCAGGTCTTGGATTTCCAGTAGAAGATTTTGACAAGCCCGCTAAAGAGTTCTCGGGTGGCTGGCAGATGCGTATTTCTTTGTCAAAACTGCTTCTGCGTCGTCCTGATGTTCTTCTTCTGGATGAGCCTACTAACCACTTGGACTTGGAATCTGTCCAGTGGCTTGAGAGGTTCTTATCGTCATATGACGGTACGGTTTTGCTGGTAAGTCACGACCGCTCGTTTATGGATGCTTGCGTGACTCACGTTGCAGCACTTGAGAATCGCATGCTCGTAACCTATACCGGCAACTATTCTGGCTACCTACATCAGCGAGAAGAAAATCTTGAGCAGCTTCGCGCTAAACGCGCAGCTCAGGAGCGCGATATTGCTCACATGGAGACCTTTATTGAGCGCTTTAGGTATAAGCCTACCAAGGCAAAACAGGTTCAAGAGCGCGTAGCAAAGGTCGAGAAGATCCGTGAAGAGTTGGTAGTTCTTCCAGAGCAGTCTCACCACATGCATTTTAGATTCCCAGAGCCTCCCCGTACTGGAGATACCGTTATTTCTCTTGAGGGTGTAGCCAAATCGTACGAGGATAACTTTGTCTACGACAACGTTGACCTCAAGTTGTATCGCGGAGATCACGTAGCACTTGTTGGTCCTAACGGCGCTGGTAAATCTACCCTTATGAAGCTTATTGCTGGCAAACTTAAGCCTGATGCAGGAGAAATCACTCTGGGTCAAAACGTCACCGAGGCCTACTACGCACAACATCAGCTTGAAGAGCTCAACCCCGCAAATACGGTACTTGCAGAGCTCGACACAGTGGCTGCAAGATGGACTACCTCTGAAGAACGCAGATTGCTGGGCGCCTTCCTGTTCCACGGTGATGACGTAGAGAAGCGCGTAAATGTACTTTCTGGTGGCGAGCGTGCTCGTCTCGCACTTGCTAAGATGCTGGTTTCTCCAGATCCACTGCTGCTTCTAGACGAGCCAACTAACCACTTAGACATTGATTCTGTTGACGTTCTAGAGAAGGCGCTTGTTGACTTCCCCGGAACTATCATCTTGATCAGTCACGATGAGCACCTGGTTAGAGCTGTAGCAAACAAGGTTGTGGACGTTCGCGACCACAAGGTTACAGTCTATGACGGTAACTACGATTACTTCCTCTTTAAGCTGGCAGAGCTTCAAGCAGCAGCTCAGGGGGAGACGTCGAGCAAGGCGGTGTCCTCATATGGAACATCGGGTGCAAGAGCGGTTAAGAGTTCTGGCCCAGAGGCAGGTCAAGCTGCAGGATCTTCTCGCAATGTGAAGACTAAGGAGCAGAGGAGAGCTGAGGCAGAGGAGCGCAATCGTAGAAGTCGTGCGCTTAGAGAGACCAAGAAACGTCTGGACGAGGTTGAGGCAGCGCTGACACCTGCGCATAAACGATACGATGAGCTCATGACGCTTATGGCTGACGAGGCGCTCTATAATGATCCTCAAAAGTTTGATGAGTGTATGGCTGAATACCAGGCACTTTCTAAGAAGATTCCTGCTCTTGAGGCTGAATGGTTGGAGCTTTCAGAAAAGATGGAAGCAGATATTGATGAGTAGGTAGTTTTGCCAATCTTGGGTAAAATTGTCTTGTACCTATTGTCTTGTAACTAACGTCATGTTCTTGAGAGTCTTTGTTTGTACGTGCCTGTCTGCACGGTTTTTGCAGATGTTGAGATAAGGATTGTTGTGCCAACTGCTTTAACATCAGTTCCATCGCTTTTGACAACGCTTGCTGAATTTGCACTGGTAATCTTTGCCATTGTGGTTCACGAGGTTGCGCATGGCTTTGTGGCATACAAGTGTGGAGACCCTACCGCTAAAATGTCTGGTCGTTTGACACTAAATCCACTGGCACACATTGACCTGTTTGGTACGGTTCTTTTGCCATTTATGTTGGTATTGATGGGTGGTCCTAGCTTTGGTTACGCAAAGCCTGTTCCCTATAACCCCAACTACCTCAAAGATCGTCGCCGTGACGAGATTCTTGTAGCACTCGCAGGTCCAACGTCTAACATTTTGCAGGCGTTTCTCGGCGCGCTGTTGTTGCGTTTGCTCAACGCATTAGCTGTTGCATTTGGTGCGGCGTATAATCCGCTGGTAATGTACTACGTTTCTTCGCTGGTAATCTTCTACATTCAGATTAACGTAAGCCTGGCAGTCTTTAACATGCTGCCAATTCCACCTTTGGACGGCTCTAAGCTGCTGCTCTATTTTCTTGGCGAGAAAAACCGTCAAAAGTTCTACGCCATTGAGCCTTACTGTATGATTGCTGTTGTGGGACTCATGTTCTTTGCGCCTGGCTTTTTCTCGTCAATTATTGGGGGCATTTCTAACGTCATTTTGAGCCTGCTTGCGAGAATCATCTAATGTCGTACAAAGTAAACACTGCAACATATTCTGGCCCGTTTGACCTGCTGCTTCAGCTGGTAAGTAGGCAAAAAGTTGCTATTGGCTCTATTTCTATCTCTGAGGTTGCTGATCAGTACCTGGCAGAAGTTGACGCCATGGAAGAGCTTGACCTAGACGTTGCCAGTGACTTTGTCCTTGTTGCGTCAACGCTTTTGGACATGAAAGCTCATGCCTTGGTGCCTCAAGACGTTTCGCTCAAAAGCTCATACGATGAAGATGAGTATGATGACGAGCTTGACGGGCTTTCTCCTGACGAGGCGCGAGAAGTTCTTATTGCTCGCCTTATTGCCTATAAGCAGTTTAGAAATGCAGGCGCTGCACTGGGCAGCCGCATGGAGGCAGAGTCGTACATGTTCCCACGCTCAGTGGGGCCAGATCCTGATTTCTTGAACCTCATGCCAGACTATCTTGAGGGCATTACCCTCAGAAGCCTTGCCGTCATCTGTGCGGACATTGACTCAAAACGTGAGACATTCTTGCTTGAAGCAGAACATGTAGCGCCAAAAAGGCTCCCAGTGGCCCTGACGGTAGCTTCAGTGGACCGACTCACGCGCTCTAAGGGCAAGGTGACGTTCTCTGAGCTCTTAGACGGTCAAGATACGCCAGAAATTGTGGTTGCAAACTTTTTGGCAGTGCTTGAGCTCTTTAAGCGCGGTCTTGTTCGTGTTCAGCAGGATGTCATCTTTGGCGAGATTGAGATTGAGCACATAGAGGGCGCAGATTCATACCAGCTTGATGAGTCAGTTCTTTTGGAACTAGAAGAACTATCTGGTGATGAGCCAGACCTTGAAGGATTTAACTTGTCTCAAAATGCGCTCCAAGACGTCCAGCAGACGCTTTTATCGTTAACTCATACGCCCGATGAAGCACAGAAAGATGCGGAATAACTTATGGCAGAAGAGCTTACCTATTTAGATTCCGAGTCGCTCAAAGGCGCACTAGAATCACTACTTTTGGTTGCAACAGATGCAATCACCACAGCCGACTTTTCCAAGGTCACCAATGCTGCTCCTGCTGAGGTTGCCCAAGCGCTCAAAGAGCTTGCAGAAGAGTATACGCGCTGTAACAGGGGATTTCAGCTCAGGGAGGTAGCCGGCGGTTGGCGTCTTTTTACCCACCCAGCCCACCATCAGCTGGTCAGCGATTTTGTGCTCTCCTGGGATACGCGCCGCCTTTCTCAGGCAGCGCTTGAGACGCTGGCAGTTATTGCTTATCACCAGCCCGTTACTCGTGAAGGAGTCCGTGCTATCCGCGGCGTTAACTCTGATGGCGTCATCTCTTCACTTCGCGAGAAAAATCTTGTGCGTGAAGTGGGCAAAGAGGCAGATAGGGGACAAGCCATTCTCTATGGCACAACAGCTCTTTTCTTGGAGCGCTTTGGTCTCAAGTCTTTGCGAGAGTTGCCGCCGCTGGAAGACTTTGCCCCTGACGAGGAGTCAAAACAGTTTATTCGTGAGAGACTCTCCGGCAGAAGCTTCACTTCAACGCTTGAAGAAGCCGCAGAAGACATTGATGATGAACGCTCTCTTCTGGGAGATACCTACGATACGCAAGAGGAAGCATAAGCCGTGGCAGAAGAGCGCATTGTACCCATGCGTCTGCAGCGCTTTTTAGCGCGCGCAGGAGTGGCTAGCCGTCGAGGCTCTGAGCGCCTCATGACGTCTGGTCGCGTCACGGTAAACGGCCAGGTAGTTACTGAGCTTGGTAGTAAGGTTGATCCGCTGGTAGATGTTGTTGCGGTAGACGGCGTTGTCTGCTCAATTGCCGAGAAACCCGTCTACTTGATGCTTAATAAGCCTGCAGGGTATCTGACTACTATGAAAGACCCTCAGGGTAGACCAACCATTGTGGATATGGTTCCCACTGACAGATATCCGGGACTTTTCCCTGTTGGACGTCTGGATATGGATACTACGGGTCTTTTGTTCTTTACTACCGATGGTCAGATGGCACAAGAGCTTTTGCATCCCTCAAAGCATGTATGGAAGCACTATGTTGCTCATGTAGTAGGTACACCTACAGAAGAGCAGCTCAATCGCCTGCGCGAAGGTATTGAGCTTGAAGATGGTCCCGCGGCGCCAGCAGAGGTAGAGATTATCTCTGACAATGCCAAGATGAAGGCTCTTCTCGCCCCACAGGGTTTAGGAAAAACCGGTGGAGGAGAGCCAAACTCCCTGGTCAGCGTAACTATTAGAGAAGGCAGAAAGCACCAGGTCAAAAAGATGCTTCTGGCTATTCAACATAGAGTTCTTGCACTCCACAGAGACACGTTTGGGCCGCTCCACCTTACAGGCGTTAAAGAAGGTGAGTGGAGACTTCTCACAGAAGAGGAAGTTGCCGCTCTGGAGCGCACTATTGGTAGAGAGCCTGGCGCTTCTCCCATCATGCCTTTAAATAAAAGACAATTAACTTCTAAGCGCACGTTTAACAGCTCAAACACGCCCAGAGAGGAGACATAATGCAGCCCTTTGAAGTTCCGGCTCAGGCTCATCGCATTTTGTTTATGCGCCATCCAGAGAGTGTGGCTAATACACAGCGCTTTTTCAGCGGCAGAAGAGACGTTGAGCTTACTGAGCATGGCGTTGAACAGCGAGAACGCGCCGTTCGTGCACTTGTTGCATTTCATCCAGATAGAATTTGGACCTCTCCTTTATCTCGCTGCAAAGACATGGCCCAGATGGCTGCCACCGAGCTTGGTATTCCTTGTGAGGTAAAAGATGACCTTGCAGAGATGGATTTTGGCATTTTGGAGAGCAAGCGTTTTGCTGATGCAGAAGAGATTTTAAAGCCCTATGGCCTTACGTTTCCTTGGGCCTCAGACAAAAACGGCCATTCCATACCTGCTCCAGAGGCAGAGTCATATGAGCAGGTAAGGAGTAGATGTCGCGCTATTCTTAACCAGCTCTCTAACCTCTCTGGACGCACCGTTTGCATTTCTCACGGCGGCTATTTGCGCTCTATGATGGCAGAGATTTTTGGCATCCCAGGAAGTTCAAGCTGGAATGTACATCTTGCAAATGTCTCTTCAATCTTCTTTACTAGTACAGGCAGTTCTGATTTCAAGCTTGGTGGATTTAACCTTGATCCAGAAGAGGTTATTCGTCGTTCCACTGAGCCAAGTTTTTACGATTTTCGTGACATTTGGGGTGTCACCAAGGGGGATAAGTAATGATTGTTGCTATTGACGGCCCAGCAGGCTCCGGAAAGTCCACGGTTGCGCGCGCACTTTCTGATCGCCTGGATCTGATTTTTCTTGATACGGGCGCAATGTATCGCTCGGTAACCGTAGAATGCCTGCGTCAGGGCATCGATATGACTGATACCGAGAAAATCATTCAGGT
>ERZ773050.1990-NODE-1990-length-11023-cov-14.015956_pt1 | contig 11023 bp, 16 predicted proteins | sample MGYA00580632_ERZ773050 | MGnify/ENA primary metagenome ERZ773050 (study PRJEB29015, sample SAMEA2738123) | human oral metagenome | biome: human oral; feature: human-associated habitat; material: saliva | place: China | collected 2166 ... | reverse complement strand
ATAATTAAATTTAGAAAATTATGTCTAATACTCTATTTTTTAAAATAAATTCTTTTTTTAAATGTTCTAAAATATTATCTAACTCTTCCTTGCTTAAAATTTGGTTGGTCTTAGTAAATTTTGCTGTTTTCGCATATAGGGAAAAGTGAAACTCATTATTTGGAAAGAACATTTCTCCTTCAAATGAAATTTCATGTCCATTTAAAGAAACAATTAACATACCTCTTGAAATTTTTTCAATTACGAAATCATCCATAGTAATTACCTTTGAAATATAACAGTTGAAATCTTTGTTTTAGGATCTATATTAGGATTGTTCTTCAAAGCGGGTTGATGTTGTTCCTCCATTAGATTTGGCAATATCGGCAGCAATATGTTGTCCACCAATACCATCTGTTCTACCTGACCAAAAAAATGCTGTGTTTGGTTCTGTTTTAACTTTGCTATTTTCACATCATTTATCCAAACCTAAAGGATCTAGCCAATCTTGCCCATTAGGCGCAAACCAATAAAGATTCTCTCCACCCATCAATCCAATAGGCTCCTGGTTTACAAACCGCCCCGCATCAGGCTTATAATACCTGAAGAAGTTGTAATGCAACCCTGTTTCAGAATCATAATACTGGTTTTGCAATCGGAAGGGGTGATATGCACTATCCGTTACCTTGGTTTCCTCTTTCAGTCGGCTCCAGACGGTGTAGTTGGCGAACCAAACCAGATTGTAGTTCTTATCGGCAATCTCTTTCGGGAAGCCGATTTTGGTCGCAGTGGAGTGGGTTTGTTGGTGGCTTTCACCTTCTTCGTTGGTCCGATTGTGTACTTGTACCAGGGGTTCGTAGCTGTCGGGATTGGTGTAGATATAGGTATATCTGCCGTCCGTGCCAATGCGTTGGTAACGACGGTTTGATCTTTGCGGTAGTCGAACGTCCATTCTTCGCCGAGGTTGTTGCTGCTCTTGAGCACTTTGCCGTCGGTGTCGTAGCTGACTAGTAATGAGATTGTTAAAGAACCAATGTTTCAGACGGCCTCAAAGAACGGATTGAGGCCGTCTGAAAAGCGGAAACCGCGTGCGCGCGTACCGCATACACCTAACATCAGAATTGAAGATTTGTGCGGCTACGGCTTGCTTTGAATGTGCAGGCTGCTTTTCAATGCCACGAAACAGTTCAAACGCAGCCTGCACTTTTTCAGGTAGCCCGAAGGGGGTGTGGGCAGCACATACCTACCCTGCGTTGGGACTGAAGGTTTTGCCGGGCTACGGCTTGCTGATTAATATTTCACTGCCACTAACGATATTTTTTTCTCGGGTCTTTGAAAGTTCCTATAAACTTCAAATCATTGTAAAGTTTACCTGGATTTTCCTCATAAAATGTTGCATTAGAATAGTAATATAAAGAATTGCCTTCATTTATTCCTTTCTCTTTTGCTGCTTTCACAATATCTTTTATAACTTTATTGGAGTGTGCTCCAACTTCTTCTGCTAACACTTCAACTGGCACAATTTCTCCATTATCTGTCTGGAATGCCACAAAATAATCAGAATCAATAAATGAAACTCCAAAATCTGCAAAAGCTGGACAATGAGAATCTGAGTCCTCCATTCCATCTGTATATTCATTAAACTCATCAGGTGTTTTAAAAGATGTCCCCATCCACACAGAAATCATATCTTTAGTTGTTATATCAATCATATTAATAGACTGTAATTCAAAATGTTCTATATTTTTATTAATCCCAATAACTGTCTAAATTATTCAATTCCTTCCACTCTTCCAAAGAATAAAGAAAAGGCAAAGAAAAGTTTTCCAATATTTTGTCTTTTAAATTTTCTGACACCATAAATGCTCTTGAATAATTATAATTGGAAGACAACAAAATATCCTTATCTGAATTAGTATATGCCTCTAGCGAAAAACCTTCTTCATCCATTCCTAGATCAGGATAAATAATTTCATCCTCAATTTCCCAATCAACTATTCTTACCAAATAATAGATTTCATTCGTCAATAGCTCGCCTTTTGTATTGACAATAATTACCTTGCTCATACCAAAATCATGATCAAACCCGTATTTTTTAATAAATTCCAAAAAACGCGCTGACATGATAAAGAAATCATTATATGGAAGAAAATCAAAAGTAACACCTCTTGCTTTCTTTAAGCAGACATAAACCTTTTCAGGCATTGGAGGAATTTCTTGTCCCTTTACGAACCAACTCCATGGAAAGTCAAAATCAGGATGCGTTTTTTTAGGGTTAAACTTCTCTGATATACCTAGAACACCACTACTTACACGTGGTAACCCCATTTTTTCTGCTTTATCCATGCTTTGTAGGGCATATCCCCATACTAGTAATTTTTTCATAATATACTCCTAATCTAATCGTTTTGGTGAGTTGGTAGATGAACATACTCCAACAGATATGGACTTACTCAAACGTTTTTTTAACCTTTCTTGTAAATCTCGTACACACCGTCACACTTGTGCCTGTAATCGACCATGATATGGTTGCGGTAGGCGAAATCGCTAGTTTTTTGCCGTCACGTCCATAAACAGCAGTCAAATCGCCGTTTGCCAGAATCGACTTTGACAAACAGCAGCCGTGCGCCGCTGTCGGGGGCGGCAATTTGGTAGAGGTCGTCTGAAAATATCAAATCTTACTTTTTGTTTTTTTCTTAGGATTTAATTCTTCTTTACGTTGCTTATAAAATTCCCAATATTTTTTGTCTTCTATGCTAAATGGATAATACCCAGCATCATTATAAGCAATATCGAAATATTTATAAGCATCATCATATTTTTCAATATCATAATAAAAAAGACCGCCTAATAGATATGTTCCTGCATTAGTTGTTCCTAAATCAGCAACACTTAAAGCAATAGTCAGCCATTCTTCAGCCTGTTCATATTTCTGATTTTTATAATATAAGTCGAATAAGGCAATCGCAACCATTGTAGTTGGATGCGCCCATTGAGTTACTGGCTTGGGTATTAGCTCAAATGCTTCTTTTAGTAATTTTTCTTGTTCCAAAAAAGATTTATTATAAGCTTCGCAAACTAAATCATTAATTTTTGATTCTAATTCTGGGTTAACTGCATCTAAATTCATAGCATACAACTCCTCAATAAAGTTAAACGATATTAAATGTAAATTTTCTATGTCAATCATGACCATAATCAGATTTCGGTCTAGGTCCAATTGGTTTATCCCTATCATATCTACTTCGATTTTGTGTGCCGCATCAGGCTCATAATACCTGAAGAAGTTGTAATGCAACCCCGTTTCACGATCAGCGTACTGGTTTTGCAGTCTGAATAGCTGATGTGCGTTCTGATAGATACGCTCATCCTTTTTCAGACGACCCCAGGCGGTGTATTCGCCATACCATAAGAGATGACCGATATCTACAGCAATATCTTATAGTATGCTGATTTGGTCGCAGTGGAAGTAGTTGATTTGTTGGTCGCCTTCACCTTCTTCGTTGGTCCGGTTGTGTACTTGTACCAGGGGTTCGTAGTTGTCGGGATTGGTATAAAGTTAGATATACCTGCCGTCCGGTTGGACTTCTTGCAGCAAATGGCTACCGTCCCAAACAAATCCGATGGCATCTTCGAGGCCGTCTGAAAAGCGGAAACCGCGTGCGTACCGCAACACACACTATTTCGAGATGGAAGGTTTCATGCAGGCTACGGCTTGCTTTATACAGGGCATAGATTGCTAATATAATTTTTCAAGCAATGCTAAAAAATTATCTGCAACTACACCGACCTCTTCATCAATAGAGTCGATATTATGATTAAAAAAACGAATTTTTCCATCTGAAGACAAAATGATACTATCACCAGAAGGAGTTTTTGCAATAGGCAATCCATATTGTTGAAAATCGGGATATATATCAATAAGTGAGTTAAGTTTATAATCAGACTTAAAAGACAAAAAATGATCAATGACCATCTTATTGCCTTTTATTCTAATCTTGGATGGAATTCCTCCATTATTTTTAAGCAAAAAATCAACATAATCTATATCAATCTTAAAACCTAATTTATCTTGAAATTCAATAATATCTTCAACATTAGGATTACTTGAGTTATATGCTTTACTTAAACTTTTTAAAGTCCTCTTATCCGGTAAAATTCCATAGTTTCTCATCTGCTGTATGTCTTCTGGGCTTAAACCGAATTTTTTAAATTTAATATTCACTTTCAAATCACTCCTATTACTAATTTAACTAAGTTACTTAACGCTTCCCTTTACGTTTTCCTTTTCCCTTTCGTGTTTGATGTTGAGCCACACTACCTGTATGTTTCACAGACTTATGTATATCTTTAGGAAGTAGCCTCATCATCCCTCCTGTATCATGATGCCATATAAACTCTGGAGAAGCCTTTGCACCGAAAGGATCATTTTTTCCAAAAGCCAATATATTTGCTTTCTTAAAATCTTGGTAATCACTAGTAGGTTTACCAAGAGTACCAGCAGAACTGGAATTAATAGGATTTCACCCATTAATTTTAATGACGTAAGGTTTGGCAAATCGCAAACCTAACCAATCCACGCAAGTCTAAGTATTTAGCACAAACGAATATAGATTCTCCCCACCCAACAGCCCGATTTGGACGCAGTGGAAGTAGTGAGTTTGTCGTCCGTCTTTGTTGATGGGGTTTCGATAGGCGAAGCCGCGTACGTGCGTACCGCACGCTCTACATCAGGACTGAAGTGAAGGTTTTGTGCAGGCTACGGCTTGCTTTGAAATCTGTTTTTGAACGTAATGAACTTTTCATATGAATTCAATTGCTCAGCAGAATAATTTTCCATAATTTCAGCATTATCACTATCTGCAATAGATACAAAAAATATTACATTTTTTGTTTTTTCCTTATCTACACTTGCTATCGCTTTTTTAAATCCTTCTATAATTGAATCATATACTTCCGCCTGATATTGCTCAAAATTATCTTCTGATATTAATGTATTTGCATCATTAAGAATATTTTGAATCTCATTATTGAATATACTATCTATTTTCTCAGGAACCTCTCCAAGCCCTATTGCAAATTGAGGGTAATACCATTTAATAAAAGGATGTTCTTCTTTTGGGTAGTTTAGTTTTTCTATTTCGTAGTGAGAAATAGTATTAGCAGCCCAACCTAGATATGAGCAATAGTCATCAATATATAATGAGTAAGCAAAAACATCATTAGAATTATATCTCTCTAATACATAGTTAAATGTCTCTGTAACTCCTTTATATACATTCTGAATTAAATCTTGAATTATAGAATTACTTAAAATATTCATTTTGATTTTCCTTTCATAGACATTATGATATCAATCATTCTCTATTAATATTAATGTTTTTAATATCATAGTTTAATGGGGTATCATATTTGTTTGCTATGCCTCTTGAACGAATAAATGCTATGTTCATACTAGGAGAGTGTTCAAATGATCCTTTAAAAATAATATAGTGGCCATGCACATTGATAATATGAGGTTTCTGAGTTACTCCATGATTTTTTTGGAATATATTACCATGAATGTCGATCATCTCACGCGGTATGCCGATTTGGTCGCAGTGGAGATAGTGGGTTCGTTTTGGATCATTTCACTATCACTAGCGAAATTTTTTTCTTGGATCTTTGAAAGTTCCTATAAACTTTAAATCATTGTAAAGTCTACCTGGATTTTCTTCATAAAATATTGCATTAGAATAATAGTATAAAGAATTGCCTTCATTTATTCCTTTCTCTTTTGCTACTTTAACAATATCTTTTATAACTTTATTGGAGTGCGCTCCAACTTCTTCTGCTAACACTTCAACTGGCACAATTTCTCCATCATCTGTCTGGAATGCCACAAAAAAATCAGAATCAATAAATGAAACTCCAAAATCTGCAAAAGCTGGGCAATGAGAATCGGAGTCCTCCATTCCATCTGTATATTTATTAAATTCATCAGATGTTTTTAAAGATGTTCCCATCCACACAGAAATCATATCTTTAGTTGTTTCAATCATATAATATCCTTTCTTATTTATATAAATAACGTTCATTTAACATAATGAACTATCAATCTATTTCATCAATATCCACCAACAGATTTTTTACCACCGTGAGTAAATTTTTCAGAAAAAATTCTTAATTCTCATAATGGCACCACGTTTGGTTTTGCATCTTCCAATTTATTCGACAACATAATATGAGCGATAGAACTTGTTCATTTATAAAGACTGTATTATTTCTATATATCTGTCTGATTTTTTATCCCAAAAAATGTACAAATAAGTAGTATCATGCTTCAACTTCGATATATCTAACTGCCCTAGAAACATTGCGGGAATATTATCGACGATAGGCCAATCAGGCTCCTGTAACCATTTGGGATATTTATCCATACAAATGAAATGTTCCTTAATAATCTTTTTAAAAGTGGTCGCCGTCTTAGGTTTATACTTATCATACAAGGAATTTAAATAACCCATATCAGCTGGTATCCAGTTAGGAATAGCCTCCAAAATCAAATCAAAATTTTTTTCTGTTGTTGAATTCGAAGAGTACGGGATATGCTTGTAATCTAAAATTTCCCTGAAAATATCCATCAAATTTAACTTTGAATCAAGAGATGTCAAATCCTGACTAATTAAATATTCATAAGTGGAGTTACTATTCATATAAGGTTTAGCTTTAGTATTTTCCAACAGGGAAATTAATTCTTGATTGGAAAACAACTCCATTTCCAATTCTTCAGTTGATAATTTTTCTTCCACAAAATTCTTTAAAATTTCTATTGCTTTCATAGCTAATCTCCTAGATTCCTATAAGGGTCAAGCGCTGCATGTTGTTATCTAATTACTTCTCTCAAATTAAAGTTTGAATAAATTCTTTAACAGCGGTTTAGGTTTATTTGGTTTATTTTTGTTGGCCGGGCACAGTCCCCAACCATAATAATCCCTGAACCACAAGCGGTTGCCGTCTTTATCGGTCATCTCTCTTTGGATCCCGATTTGGTCGCAGTGGAAGTCGTGGGTTTCTTGTCGGTTTTCGCCGTCTTTTTTGATGTGGTTTTGATAGGCGAAACCGCGTACGCGCGTACCACAATGCTCTACGTCTGGATAGAAAGTTACATAATGACTACTGCTTGTTACTAATAAAAATTATATTATTGATCAATTAAGAATATTGCCAAAATCCAGCTATTACATCAATATTACCTTTATTATCTTTTTCTTTATAATATATATATAATTTTCCATAATTAAACGGGTAATTACCATTAAGAAGATTATCTGGGTAATAATCTTCGTCTATACTCATCAAGTACAAATATCCATCTTCTTCTAGATTTTTATAAAAATAATCTTCTTCTTGAATTAGTTGCAATTCTCCTCCTACTGTTACTAAACCTGATAAATCATCACTATTTACTGTCCTATACGGTTCAAAATAAAACCTATTTAAGTCCATATTTGTAAATGAAGTAATTTTACTTTCCTCAGATTTTGGATGAGTAAAAACTTTTATTGCACAATTAGGATAGATATTATTATCAAGCATAATATCATGATTTTTAGGCAAGAAAATAGATAATATAAAATTAGTTTTTAATGGATGTTCAAAACATCCATAAAATATCATTTCTGAAATACAATCTTGTTTATCATCAAAATATTTAGGAATATTTCCTCCTATTCGATTAAGGCTAATCTCCTTAATCTCGTTCAAAATAACTTTTTCTTGAATAGCTTTAGTCATTTTTAATTCCTTTTTTGTATTAAACTTATAAGTTGTTTTTTCTAGTAAAATTTATTGCTGAAGCTCTTAAATTTGAAGCAAGTAACGACGTGAGGTTTAGAGAGGCGAAACCACGTACGTGCGTATCGCAGCGCCCTACGTCAGGACCGAAGGTTTTGTGCAGGGATACGGCTTGCTTACTATCAAGAAAATTTAATTATTCCACAGGTTCAGCAGCTTCTTTTAACCAAATTTGGATTGATTCAATAGGATTTAATTTTTTCGCACGAATAGTATTTGTATAATCAGGTGGTAATATTTCAACATTAATCATAATTTCTGAACGAGCTTGATTTAAGGAGAATATTCCCTTCATGTCACACCGATGAAGTGCTTCCTCCATCGCATTAATCCGGAAATTAAATTCTTTTTCATATTCTACTTCTGTTTTTAATGAGTGAATATCAATACGATCTAAGAAAGCTTGGTTTACTTGATGAAAATATTGTGAGCCAAACTCTAAGTAAGGACTATCTATCGAAGACCATTTAAAATCTGCAATATCGTGAGCATCCCAATTTTGAGCAATGCTTTGTTGTTTTAGCGCTTCATATGACCAAGCACTCACAAAAGGAGCCAGTGCCTCTCCTGTGGTACTTAACACGAAGAAGTAAAAAGTTTCATTTGTCGAATTGAACAAATCTATAGCCGCCTGACTTGTTGCTTCTTCGATTGTAGCAACTAAGTTTTCAAATATATCATTAGAATAATTCATCTTGCTAAATCCTTAAGTATTACATTTTTTACCAATCTGTCTTAGGGCACGTATCAAAGCACGTCTAATTGCTTTTTTCTACGTCCTCTATTCTTCATAGTTTCTACTACATTTTTTAATCTATCTCGTACCTTTTCATGGAATTTTCTATTATGCATTTCATTATGAGGGCGAGGATGACCTGCAGCTTGGCCTGACATAACTGGCCGACCTTCCAATATCATATTTCTACCAAGCTGTTGTGAGTTTGCTCTAGTACTGCCGAGATTACCCTCGCCTAAAGGACCTTTTTAGCAAGTCCCAAAACATCTATCCACGCCTGCGCATTTAGCGCAAACTGATACAGATTCTACCCACCCCACAACCCAATCGGATTCTGATTCACGAACCGACCCGCATCAGGCTTATAATACCTGAAGAAGTTGTAATGCAACCCTGTCTCACGGTCAGCATACTGGTTCTGTAAACGGAAGGGCTGATGCGCACCCTTGTAAACCCGCTCATCCTTTTTCAGACGACCCCATGCGGTGTATTCGCCGTACTACAACAGATTGCCGTGGTTGTCGGTCTTCTCGCGCGGTATACCGACTTGATCGGAGTAGAAGTAGTGGGTTTTCTGGCAGCTCCCGCTTAAATCATGCGGGAATGACATTCCTGAAACTTCTCCATCTTTCAGACAACCTTTGCCTATCCTTCTGTCCAAGGCGTCGTAGGTATAGGCCCAAGTCTCTTTGCTGCCGTCTTTTTTAAAGATTTGGGCTTTAACCAATTTGTTGAGGTTCGTCTCAATCTACAGATTGCTAATTATTGATAATAGATTTTTTAGCTATATGTATTAGATCTTTATAATTCTCCATAAAAGGTTCTTCTAATGTGGATTCTAATAAGCATTCCAAGTCATATAGTATTTTTTGCTCAGCTTCATCAATAATTTCATTATTTTCAACGAACTTAACAAGCCATTCAAAAAAAACTAAGACTTCATGGTTGTTTAATTTAATAATATAGTCGTTAGACTCTTTTTTAATTTCCATAATATTATAATGCTCCTCGAGAAACTAAATTTTGTAACTGACTGGTAATGAGATTGTCAAAGAACCCATATTTCAGACGCCCTCAAAGAGGATAGTGAGGTCGTCTGAAAAACAGAAGCTGCGTGCGTACCGCGCACACTTACGTCGGAATTTGAGGTTTCATGCGGGCTACGGCTTGCTAAAATTAATCATACTTACCATAATTTTCATGAGTATAATCTTCTCCTAATATTTCTTTTCTTTGTTCTATTGTTAATGCATTCCAAAGAGTTTTGTAGTACAACTTATGGATAATAGGATAATATGTATCCCCAAATTTTTTAATGATATTAATATCTTCTGAACGACTTGGATCGTGAAAAATTTCATTTAGTTTATCCATTAACAGATAAATTTCCATAATATCTTCCTCATTCAGAATTTTCATATATTTTTTGCTTGTGTCTTTTTTCATAAAATCTCCAAAAATAAATAATTTTCAATTAAAAATTGGATTTCTACCATCTAAGCTTAAATTTCCTTTATAGGCATATTCAATAAGTTTCGGATTGCGAGAGTTTTTTTCTTGGAGTGAACCTCTCTGGACAAGGATCATTACATTTTCAAACAGAAGATAAGCCCAGTGGATCGATCCACCTTTGAATATTCAGCGCAAACGCATACAGATTATCTCCACCCAACAACTTAATCGGATCTTGGTTGATAAATCTTCCACATATTGGCTCATAATACCTGAAGAAGTTGTAATGCAGCCCCGTCTCGTGGTCGGCATACTGGTTTTGCAACTTCATTTGATATCCAGTATTCTTCATACATCAGGCTAGTTTCATTGCTGATGGCTGACCGACATTTTCCCAGGCATACCTTTGTCAGTATTTTTTAGATAAAAATGGTCTTAAAGAGGTTTGTTACCTTTAAATACATTAAATCTTGAAAGATTTGCTCCTTTTGATTGAATATGCTTTATAGCTAATTCAAATTCATTAAATTCATTGACTTCTTCTATCTCATAATCTTCAGCCTGATCCAATTTATTTTTGGGTACCGTATAGTAATATGTAATATAAATTCCATTACTTTTCTTAATAGCAAATACTTGATAAAAAACTTCTCCATCAATTTTAATAAATTCATCGTATCCTTTTGTTTGTAAATTAGTTAAATTTAACACATCTATTTTCCTCTAATATTAATACGCACTTGTTTTCCATCCAGATATCTAATATTTATATGTGGATATTTTCCATATCCTGTCCCTTTTGGATCAACATGTCTTTTACACAGTACTTTTGTTTTATCCGTTTATAGTATTGAGATAGTTGTTAGTCATAGTATCAAGGTCATCTGAAAATATTTTTTCAAACGACCTTAATCTTTTATTAAGGTTTTGCTAAACATGTAACTTATTATTCGAGCCACAATCTGTGTTTGTTAAGAGGAATTTATTGTCCTTGACCAAGAATTTCTTCTCCAATTATTG
>ERZ773050.1989-NODE-1989-length-11027-cov-14.666424_pt1 | contig 11027 bp, 9 predicted proteins | sample MGYA00580632_ERZ773050 | MGnify/ENA primary metagenome ERZ773050 (study PRJEB29015, sample SAMEA2738123) | human oral metagenome | biome: human oral; feature: human-associated habitat; material: saliva | place: China | collected 2166 ... | reverse complement strand
CTGAACCTGCCGCTGCCGCTACTAGTAAGGTTTGATTATCTAAGGACGAGTCCTTCGGCGCTATAATGGCAGACTCCTGCTCTGGCGTCCATTTAACACCCATGGTTTTCACCTCCTTTATTATTTCTATTTGCTACATTACTTTTATTTCTGTCGATACTATTATTTCCGTCATTGCTATTATTGCTGTCGTTACTGTGGTTTCCGTCGTTTAGAGCCTCTTTCATCCGTTCTAATGCATCATCTTCAGATAAGCCGGACAGATAATTATACTTATTACGGCTAGAGTCAAAACGGCATACAGTACGATAGTCACAATATGTACATGGTCTAAAGCCATTCAATTGATATGGCTTAATAGGGAACTGGCCGTCCCCAATATTACGGCCCGTTTCAGCCATTACGTGGTTTGTATAACGGCACATTACGTCAAATTCGCCAGGATTCTTAACCTTGCGCAAATCTCTACTAGAAATAGTTTGATCCTTTTTCGTAGCGATTGGTACATAAGGTCCTCGTTTAGATCCATAGGATAAAAATTTATTATCGATATGGGTCAACAACTCGATATCATCAGAGAAGTATCCACTGTTTTGCCATGCATTGCTTTCTTTCGCAAGTGATATGGCATCCTCATAGGATATAGGCGCATCGGCAGGAATTTTAGGGTTCTTCACATAGGAATAGACCACAGCCGCAGGAGCTATAGATTCACCCTTCGTTTTACCGTAAGCAGACTCTAAGGCTAACAGATAGGTCATGAGCTGCAATTTAAGGCCATAGTATACATCTTGCGCCGTTACGTGTGCGCCGCCCGATTTGTAGTCAATAACCATACCATAGGTTTGACCATCTCGGGTATATTCATCGATACGGTCAATTTGACCAATGAGGCGTAAATAACGATCCTCTCCAAGAGGCACGCGAATCGGATCCCAGCCACCTTGACGGCCAAAATCTTGCTCTAAGTATTTCGTATCAAAATCACTTCGCTTCGACCACTCTACGAGGCGGTCTACCGTCACATGCAATGTTCTTTGTACACGCTGCTCGATAGCTTTTTGGTAGGCATCGCTCGTTTCCTCGCCCCCCTGACTTTCTTGTAAAATCTCTTCCGCTACCGTACGGCACAAGTTATGTTGATCCTCTTCGTTAAGGTCGCGCCATTGTTTATTGTTATCTAATAGATAATTACCTAAACGCTCTAAGTTAGCATGGAGGAATGTACCAATTTCAGGAGCACCAAAGGAGCGCACACGACGCGGTTCTAGTTTCAAACCATATTGGGCATAGAACTTGAACGGACATTGCTGATATCTCTCTAGGCGCGTCACAGAACCAGACATATAACCTTTAGATAGGAACAATCCATTCACTAAATCCTTCGTAATGACAGGCACATCATTATTATCTCGAATACCACGAGATACCTCACCTAAACGAGGACGGTAGGTGTCGCTTTCACGAGCCCAGTTATAGAGGCCCCACCACAATGGATTGACCTCATGACCACTAAAGAGGGCGCCCCAGCGCTCAGACAATAAGGACAAGCTCTGTAAAGGTCGCCATACATAATCCGCCTCGGTATCAGGTGCAATAGAGAGTGGAATATCTACCGCCTTGTCTACATAACCAAGGGATTCTAGTCGTTTGACCACGAGAGATGGCTCAAGGCCGGTTCCATCTTCACCAGAGCTTGCATAGGACAGCGTCAAGGAATGGGATACTCGCGTCATAGCTAGGTATAATAGGAAATTTTCGTTGAAAGCCTTCGGCAAAGCCCCTTCAGCCAAAGTAATGCCAGCCTCCGCCAATTCTTGACGTTCCTTATCCTTAATAAGTCCTTCATCACCCATGCTCTGTGGGAATACGCCTTGGTTGAGGCCCATGACGAATACCTTAGGCCACCATTGGCTGTAACCACGTTCAATGGTGGTAATCACCACATGGTCCAAGGACGGTGGAATCATGGAATAATTTACATCGCTCAAGCCTTCTGCGAGAAGTAACATCATCTCATCCAGTGTCAACACTTCGTCCTTCATGACCATAGAAATTTCGTCTATGAAAGAAATAACAGCATTGTACATCTGTTCATGGCTAGCTTTAGACTCTTGATCGCCCACCGCTTCTGCGTCCTTCGCCCATTCATAAAGGCGCTGTGGCACTTGCAAGGTTTCTAAGAGACCATAAAGCTGTTCGCCCCATTCTGCCCCCGTATGTCCTTCGCTATGAGCGGCAAAGTCAAACCACGGGGATAGGATCTCCATAATAGTTTGTCGTGCTTTATTAACACGCGCTCTACGAGGTGCATCAGCGTGACTTTCTTCATCTTGCCCCTCATGAAAGCCTCGTAAATACGGCCAGCTTTCACGTTCCCATTTATAATGGTCAATACCAAACTCGAGCACATAGTTTTCCAATTCATCTACGGCCTCACGGCTGAGTGGCATCAAGTCTGTTTTAAGCAAGAGGAACATACTATCTCGGCTGTAACTATGGCGCACGATATCAAAGAGAGCCGTCAACAATTCCCCTAATGGATGATTTTTCATAGGCCGCTGGCGGTCCATAAAATGGGGAATGCCATACCGACCGAAGACCTTTTCTAAGGTATCTCCGTATGTTTCCGACTCGCGAAGCATGATACATACATCGCGGTAACGTGCCTCTGGAGAGGATTCTACGTAGGCTAAAATACGGCGAGCCACCGCATCGGCTTCCCGTTCTCGGTTATATCCACGAATGAGAGGAATAGTAGTATCAATAGAATTTTGCTTGCTAGGACTAGTAAAGTAATTAGTTTCTAATTCTTGTACGATTTGAGGGCCCCGTTTCCCGTCAAAACCAACCCAATTAATGCTACCTCCATAACGAGCAACTAAAGTATCGTAAATCTCTAAAGGACGGCTAAAGAGATGTTCCCCTCGACGTGCAATATTTAAAGCCTTTGGAGCCATTGGCAAGTCGATAGTAATAACCGCTTCCTTAGCCAAATCAAACAAGGTATAGATCAACTCGTAGTGAGTCGGTGTAAACCAATGAAAGCCATCGATAAAGACGTGGCTGTTTTCCATCAGTGGAGATTGAGGCAAGGCCTCTACGATTTCCATGATAGGATCGATGTCGCGCTCCCCATGACGACTGATTTCCTCTTCATAAGCAGCCATACAAATGGAAAGTTCGCGCAATTTCTTTTGTAATATTTTATTTTTAACAGACTCCGCCCCACGTTCAAGGTCATCAGGTCCGACACGGAATGCGCGAAACTCAGAAAAGAGCTGTTGCAATACAGAAGAAAACTCAGGACGTTTAGTAGCCTGTTCTAATAAACCTAACTCCTTTTGTTTTCGCTTCATTACAAGGCGCAACAACATAGACCGGCCAAAGCTAGATAAGCTTGATTGACCGGCCCCTTTGGAGCCTATGGATTGATATACTTGGTACCCCAAACGACCAAAGCCTACGACACGGACCGTAGTAAAGCCTTTTTCAGGCATAAATTCAGCAAGTTCCCTCTCCACCCGATAGGTGGCTGGTTCAGGAACGAGTAAGATTATGGGTTCCCCTGGACAATCGGTCATCACTTGACGTATCCGTTCATATACGGCACGCGTCTTGCCTGATCCTGCTCGTCCATAATAGACGCTAATATTCATGAGACCTCCCTAGTGAAACTTTCACCATCTCAGTTTATATAATTTATATAATCAGCAAATTTCATCTTATTTATATATTTCTCGGTCTTAGGTCTAGCCTAAAACTATTTTTTTCGATATAATATGTTACTGTACTAAGTATTATTATATAGTAATATGACATTCTGTGCTTAATTCTGGGGTAAATTTAAGCTAATTGTACAATATTTGACTCATCTGATTATATTTGTTTATAATTAAGAAAAAAATTTATATTTTATTTACAATTAACAGAATTTCATATATAATACATGTTAGTATTTGTGTTATTTGTAAAAATCATGTATTTAGGAGTGAATTATTATGAACAAAAAACATTTAGCAGCTGCTTTCGCAGTATTCGCAGCTACAACTATGTCCTTCTCCGCTTTCGCTGCATCCATCGATGCTAATGCACGCGCTTACGAACGCGCTGCAGCAGAGCAATATACTTACGCAGCACCTCAAGCGGCTACACCAGCTTACCAATCTGGCTATGTAACAAGTGCACCACGCCCTGGTTACACACCATTGCCAGCGGTTCCTTACACAGCAGGTGACATGGCTCAACAAATGCCTGTATCTAAAGAATTAGGCGATCCAATCTTCGTAGCACCTCAAACAACTGCTGTAGGTCTTCAAATTATGGACCCTATCGCACCTAGCTACCAACCTGTATACCAAGAAACTGTAAACTCCGTAACATCTAATGGCAACGGCAGTGCATACGTTTCTCGTTACAAAACTAACCAATTGAACGCTTTCGACTTATTGTTGAACGGCAAAACTTACACTTATGACTTGCCTGCATACACTAATGGCTACCAAGTGAAAACTGCTAGCACTTACAACCGTGCTGGTGCCGGTGTTGCGAATGTATTCTCTACAAACGTAATCACTGAAGCAGTTGTAAACAACAACTCTTTGCGCATCACTGTAAACATGACTCAACCAACAGCTGTAGCAGCTGCTAAATTGCGTTCCATGCAACAAACTGGTCAAGTAGCAGGTGGTGAAGTAGCTGCATTGTTCGCTTACAATGAAAGCTATGACGGTGTAAAACAAGCTGCTCATTACGATATCTTCAACAACGGCGGTCGTTACATCATCGTTAAATCCGGCGCTGTAACTGTACCAAACGGTGCACAACACCCTTACGCAACTGCATTGTTCGCAGTAACTGAAGACACTGTAGCGGCTGTAACAGTATCTGGCAACACTGCTGATGCTTACGACTTAGTAAAAGGCACTGCATACGCAATCGCTCAATCCGCTAAGGTTGGCAACGCGCGTCGCTAATTCTAACCACTAATTCGTTACGAATTTAATTATACTTGTGAAAGCCACAAGCTTTCATGAAAAAAGACTATAAATCACTAAATCCCCTAATGAGGTAGCTCATTAGGGGACTTTTTATAATCTTGTGAATACGTCTAATCTTTTATAATCTTGTGAATACTTCTAATGCTTTATAAGCCATTAAGCGATAGCCTAGCTCGTTAGGATGTACTTCGCCAGCAAAGACGATTTGTCCAATTTGATCCGCTTCAAACAAGGTCGTATAGAAGTCTATGACCTTAATATCATGCGCCTCTGCGTATGCTTTTAACTGTTCATTAACCTCTCGTACGACCAGGTCTAAGCCATCCATATCACTGTCGATTTGAGTTTCTAAACCAATAATAACCTGTCCCTTTGTGCTGGCTAATTCAATGGCTTTCACCAAAGTCTTGAACACATAGGCACTATCTCGACCTTGTAAGATATCGTTGGTACCACACATCAAGAAGATATGTCTCGTTGGATTATCTACAGCGGTAAGCGCCCAGTTTTCAATATTATAAATCATGGCTTGTACAGAGCAGCCATCCACCCCATAATTCGTAAAGTTTACGCCCTCAATGGATGCATCGCAGATTTCAACCCACCCACGTCCATAAGGCACATCGTAGCCACGCGTAATGCTGTCGCCAAAACAGATGATTTCCATATTCATCCCTCCTGTAACTATGCATTAATCATATAATAAAAGAACATTATACACAATATACATATTATGGAATTTTATATGCACTCTTCATGGAATTACACCTACGACTATGGTATACTATTTCCACATAAGAGAGGTCAATGATGAGAAAACTATATCCCTTTTTAGTGATTGCTCTGGCTAGTCTTCAAACAGCTAGTGCCATTTCACAATACGAATTAGAAAACAAACCTACCCAATTTCAAGTTGCTTATAATAGCCCTGTTGAGACTGTGTATATCGACTTGAGCACCATCAATCTAGTACAAGCGGGACCGACGTATAATACATTACACGCTCGCACTATTAGTCTATATAAGCAACAAAACATTATTGCAGACTATATGACTAATTATACATACCATCGAGGTGAAACATCTAAAGATATTTACCTTATGGACTGGCATGTGACCCCTGCTAAGTTTTACCAAGTGAATGGTGCCCCTATTGGAATGGCAGACAAGCACCGTTCCGTTTTATCTACAGGTGCTCGCGTAGCTCTGAAAGGATCTGCTGTCGCTGAAATAGGTCAGTTTATCTTGCACAATGCCTTAGAAATGGAGCGAATCACATATACCTTCACAAACCCTTATGTGCCACCACGCCCATATAAACCGATGAACACCCCTGCTCCTACTGCGGAGAAACCATTATTTGGTGTTCAACCACCTGAAGGTGTATATAAGCCACTGAACCAACTAGAATCGCCATATGCGTATCATCAACCACGTTTAGCGCCATCTAAACTAGGTGTATATGGACCAGTTCCTCCACCGCCTCCAACAGGACCACGCCCTGATTGGGCTCTTGATATACAAAATCAAGATTTACCAGATCCGAACATACCTATGAGTCAATGGGGCCCACAACCAGATTATAATGCGCCACCTAGACCATAGGGACGTAGCCCTACTCCAACTATATCCCCTAGGATATGAGTTTATACTACGATTATATTAACTAGGCTTTCATTAACGTGAGGCTTGCTCAACGGAATACAAGACTACAAAAAAGGACCCATACGGGTCCTTTTGTTGTTATAGTATTTATATTGTTATGTGTCTATATCCATTTATATTGTTATGTATCTATATCCATCCTAATTAGATACTTTCACATTATTTAAGACGAATGAAGAACAATGCACATGCACCGATTACAGGCGCAATAGCGATGGACATCAAGGACATTTGGTAGCTGCCCGTCATAACGAGGACATTGCCCAAGAGAAGTGGCGCCAAGAGGGCACCGATTTGGTTGAACAAGTTTACAAAGCCCGCTGTGGTACCACGCAAATGAGGTGCTGCGGATTGAACTACGAGAGCATTAGTCAAGGCACTATGCATGAAAGCACCAATACCGAGAATTGGACCTGTAATAAAGAGCATATTTGGATTGGATGTGCTAGCGAATAAGATTAAGGCCGGACCGAATAGGAACATAACAAGCGCTGCTAAATGGTTTTTCTTGATTGGTAAAATATCAGACAAGATACCGATAGTTGGTTTTGCAATAAGTGCGGCCGTACCGAACACACTCATAACTTGACCTGCATAGATAGCAGTTACACCTAATTGTTTAACCATGTACAAGTTCGCCCATTGCGTTACACCCCAAGTTGTGCCTGTTGCAAAGAAGCCAGCAATTGCTAAACAACGAATATTGCGGTTTGAAAGGATGTGCTTTAAGTTCTCTTTCAAGGACGTTTGACCTACGCCGAGCTTAGCCGCCGCTTCGGAAGCCTCTGCTTCTCGTTGTGCCAGGATTTCTGCACTTGGCTTACGTACCGTGAAGTAACATAATACCAGCACTGCCAACGGCAAAATAGCTGTAGCAAGGAACGCTGTTTGCCAACCGTAATGTGTGGCTACATAAGGTGCATAAAGGTTTACCGTAGTAATGCCAAAGGAAGTACAGCTCATGAAGATACCTACAGCCGCACCACGCTGGTTAGGACCAAAGTGATCGCCGATAGCACTCAAGCAAGAAGCTTGTACAGGGCCAGACATAACGCCTAATAAGAAGCGCAAGCCCCAAGCCATATTGTAGTCTGTAATAGTACTCATAAGAGCCGTTACAGCAGCCATACCGATTAAGCTAAACAAGATAGTTCGTCTATAACCAATTTTGTCGGCTAAGATACCACCCGGTAATACGGTTAAGGCATACCCAAAGTAAAAGGCCGAAATATGCTGTGCCCCCATCTTTGCAGTAAAGTGCAAAGCCTCGTTAAGGATAGGCATAACAGAAGACCAAGATAAGCGCATTACGAAACTCAACAAGAACGTGAGCCATACACTAAGGAGAATTAAAATCTGAGTTCGTGAGAAACTAAGTCGATTCATACGAGCTCCTTTCTACAGAATAAAAACATATAAAGTAATCATACTATAAATAGAAAGAATTTTTCAAATACAAAGCATGACGGGTAACACAAAAGAACCCTCTATCAATTTGATAAAGGGTTCTATATATTACTATTCAAGGAACGGGCTCCAATTGCCTTACCAAGTATATTAATATCTAAAATTGAAGACAAATGTCTTTTAAATGTCCGTCAAATATCCTATACCGCATCAATAAGCACAATACATATAAATATATATTCGCACTCTATGCTTGCCTTTGGTTTAGCTTATTAATTACATCATCGTGCATTGATTTAGTAACATGAGTGTAAATATAGGTATATCTACTGTCCCAAACGACCTTCATGCTGACTAGTGATGCGATTGTTAAAGAACCAATATTTCAAACAATTATTCTTCTTCTAAGACCATACGATTAAAACAGTCATACAAATCTTCTCCGACTAAATACATATTTTGCATCTTTACTTCTTCAGGCATAGTTTTTCCAAAATCATCAAAATAATCTTCTTCATCCCATTCGTTTTCATGGTACCAATAAAAAATTTGTCCTATTTTTTCTCCTTTTATACAAAGACATATCCTATCTCCGTAGTTATTCTCAGCAATAGGTAAAAAATTAGTAGGAATCCTATTTTCCATTTTTTTATAGCATTGCTCAATGAATAGCCAGTTTGATACGATTCCCCTTCCCCGTAGAAACAACCAAATTCCCCTTTCTTTATTACAACATTTTCTATTGGTGAATCAGAGGGATAACAATAGCTTGGTAGTCCATTGTTATACATGGTTAATTTATAAAATACTTCATTTAGATATGTCTCTCCTCCAAAACACGTCAAATAATCTAAATAATCAGAAAATTCTTTTCTATCAACATCTAGAAATTTTGACATTATTTTTCGTGATAAAGGATCGAAAGGCTTTGCTCCGACCCTTACAACTCCACCCATTTTCTCAACTAAACTCTTAATTCTCATTCTTATTACTCCTTTCAGTTATAATTTTGTCAAATAATCAACATTTCTTCTTAGGTTGTTTATTACGCATCACACTGGCAAGACCTGTATGTCGAATACCATCATATAAAGATTCAGGGATCAATTGAGCCTTATTCCTACTAGAATGATGCAAAATCAGATTATTTTGTCGTAAATAGGCTTTAGTATCTTATACCGTAATTTGGAAGGATTATTTGGGGTAAAAGGAGAATGTCCTGGAATTCCTGCCCATGTTCCATCTTTTGGCTAACGCCAGCCAGGAGGTTTAGAAGTACTTTTCTTCCAATAAATCTATCCTAATGAATCTATCCAACTTTATGTATTGGGAGAAAATTGATAAAAATTTTCTCCTCCTGCTAACTCAATCGGATCCTGATTCACAAACCGACCGCCTCAGGCTCGTAATAGCGCATCAGGTTGTAGTGCAGTCCCATATCTTCATCGAAGTATTGGTTTTGCAGTCTGAAAAACAGAAACTATGTGCGAACCACATACACTCTACATCAGGACTGAAGATTTTGTGCGAGCTACGGCTTGTTACAAGGACTAATTATTGCATAATTTGTTGTTTTAATTTTTGGTCAAAAGAATTTTCCAGGAAGATCAAATCATGCTTGCTAAACAAGCCATTATCATTTTCTAATACTTTTTTATCAAACAATAAAATATTCTGTATTAAAGGATCATTTAGTGGTAATTCATTCTTATTTATAATAAAAATAGCGGTTAATGCTTTAAAACGAAAAGCCTCTGGATAAAGTGCTAAATATTTTAAAACTTCTTTGCTACCGGAATGGAAGGCCATAATGATTGGAATATGATTTTGCTGCAAATGCTTTAATACATCTGGATAGATGTTTTTTGCATCATTCTCAGATTCAGGTAATTTAATGGTATCTCCATAAGGAAATGAGGTAATAGGGGGAGCTTTAAAAAAATGCGCCTGCGAGATAGATGGTTGTACAAATACTAAATCATATGGATTTGACGATTTATCATAAGGAGGAACATTTTGGGAGAAAAAATTTCCCATTTCAGAATTGTATGCATATAGATGAAGTATGACCCCCTCGAAAGTACGAGAATTGCTAAAGGATATTTCACCATAAACATATTTTCCTTTTTTAAATTTAATCCTATCTTTTAGAAAATTAGCATCAGGAATATTTAAATTATTTTTTAAATATTCAATAAGACCTTGAATAAATTCTTTACTTTTCATAATTATCGTCCTTAAAATCAATCTTTGAATACTAAAGTCATAAAGCGAGCAACGCCTTTGGAGGAACCCACATCCGTTTGCTTATCCTTATTTTTTGTTGAAACCATATATGCAGCCTTCGGACATTTTCCTCCAGCATTGTGCGGTTTTTTCAAATTGAATAACCCTGATCTCTTTTGACCTTTCGTTAATCGTCCTGTATTATTTTTTACCTCAATAAAATAGATTTTCCCATCTTTCATTGCGACTATATCAGGACGAATTCGAACCTTTTTCAATTTTTTCCCTGTTCTATCGAGAACTTTAATTGTTACTTCATCTGATAAAATTTTAAAACCTTTACTTTTTAAATACTCAGTTGCTTTAGCAATTCCACGTTGAGCACTCTCTGATTGTACGGATAATCCTAATGGATCAACCCAGACATTTGCATTAGGCGCAAACGAATAAAGATTCTCTCCACCCCACAACCCAATCGGATCCTGATTCACAAAACGCCCACCTCAGGCTCATAATAGTGCATCAGATTATAGTGCAACCCCATCTCTTCATCGAAGTATTGGTTTTGCAGGCGGAAGGAGTGGTATGAGCTATCAGTTACCTTAGTTTCCTCTTTCAGACTATCCCAAAGAAGGCTTTGCGCTCGTCTGAAAATATCGAATCTTACTTTTTGGTTTTTTTCTTAGGATTTAATTCTTCTTTACGTTGCTTATAAAATTGCCAATATTT
>ERZ773050.1987-NODE-1987-length-11034-cov-6.986702_pt1 | contig 11034 bp, 10 predicted proteins | sample MGYA00580632_ERZ773050 | MGnify/ENA primary metagenome ERZ773050 (study PRJEB29015, sample SAMEA2738123) | human oral metagenome | biome: human oral; feature: human-associated habitat; material: saliva | place: China | collected 2166 ... | reverse complement strand
AACTCTTGTTCCAACATGGATTTTTCCGCAGTTTGTGGAAGGCTACGAATTAACAGTTGGCTAGACGCAATACTCGTTTTAATCTGATGCGCCCAAAGTGTGTAATAATCTATATCTTCTTTTCTACTTTGTTGCATTTTTGTTTTCAACTGCTGCATCTCTTGCGTTAGATTCTGATTCTTTTCAAAGAGCAGATGAATCACAGGAGAACACTCTTCTTCCAAGGATCTCGTTTGTTGATCCAAAGCTTTCACCATGCTTTTATATTTTCTCCAGTCATGCCAGAGCAAAATAAACAAAATAAAGCATAGGAACAATCCTAATAAAAATAAATAGTAAAAAGCTCCTGTACTGCCCCAGTTAAACACCAATGCAAATATTGCTGAAAACACTTCGATAGATCCAAATGAAATCAATAAAGTATGGTGTGACTTGAGCCATTGAATACTAAAATCCTTTTTTGTCATCATTGAATTTCTTCCGCCATTCCATACCCAATTCCTTTTTTAGTCGTGATGAGATTTGCTAAACCAATTTCAGCCAGCTTTTTACGAAGTCTCGCCACTGTCACTGAAAGAGTGTTGTCATCTACAAACAAATCACTATTCCAAAGTTGATTCATCAACTCTTCTCTAGTTGCGATATCCCCTTGTTTCTCAAACAAGACTCTTAGAACAATTAATTCATTTTTAGAGAGATCCATTTCCTCTCCATTAAAACTCACTTTTGTGCTTGCTAATTGAAGGGTTGCACCTTTATACTCTATCCAGTCTTTCTGCTGTACAAATTCATAACTTCTACGCATCATCCCTTGAATCTTTGCTACAAGAACACTAGGTTCAAACGGTTTTGTCATATAATCATCCGCGCCCATATTAATCGACATCACAATATCCATCGCTTGATCCCTGGACGACAAGAACATAATCGGCACCTGAGACACCTTACGAATCTCTTGGCACCAATAATAGCCATTATAAAACGGCAATGTAATATCCAAAATCACCAACTGCGGATTAACTGCTAAAAATTGAGTGTATACTTGCGAAAAGTCTTCCACCGCAACGACTTCATAATTCCATTTTTCCAATTCTTGTACAATTGCATCGCGAATGACTTTTTCATCTTCGACAATCATTATTGTTTGCATACACTCACCTCGTTTTCATTGTAACATCTTTCCAATTCACAGAAAACCATCTATTTCCTAATTTCTCGTATCATTTCCCATAAAGTCGTTTGATTATCTTGCTCCGTTCCAATCTCATATTCGAAGCCATCAGACTTATCAACACCTAAGATAAAGAGCTCTACTGGCTGCGATTCGTCCATTCCCAAAATCCGACTGACCACGGGAAGTTGAATGTTATATTTCAGATAAAATTCATTATCCCCAGTAGGACTTTCTTCTTTCTTCGTATAAATATTCTCTCGCAATTTTGCCTTTGCCAAAATATCTTTATTCAATTGCAATTCCTGGAATAAGAACTTTCCTTGTGGCCAGAGTTTTTTTGCCTCTTCTTCATTTTCAAAAACAAACTTCCCATCCACATATTGCAACGTCAGGCTTTTTTCCTCTTCCTTAGTTTTAGAATTGAGCTGCTTAATCGTTCCAACTAGTGGTTTTCCTTTTTCTCTAGCCTCAAGATAAACAAATACATTCGAGTCACCTGCTACACGCATCTGACTCACGGTAAATCCATTCGGAAACTGCTCAAATAAATCTTCAATATTTTTCGTCGGATAAACACGACTCAATTCTTTCCCAGCTAGCTCTTCAAGATACCCACGACTTTCGTGTCCCTGGCATCCCACTAACATCGCCACGCATAACATCAATAGCCCAATCCACGACCATTTCTTTAACTTCACACACAAAACCTCACTTTGCAATTCAGTGCCTTCATCATACCATATCCCGCCTACACCGTAACATTCCCTAACAAAATCCTAAACTTTTCGCAATCTCAACATATGAATCTCCAATTACTCTTAGCTCTTTTCCCTTTCGAATGAAGGAATACTCGCACTAACATCATCGAAGCAAAACAACAACATTAAAAGCAAATAAAAAAGCTACGCGTTTTCGGATAACATAGTAGCCATTATAGCGATCAGTAATCGATGCGAATTACGGATGGTTGGAAATTCATTTCCTACCATCCGTTTGAGGCTCGATAGGATTGAGACCTTGGCTCAATCCGGTACAGCTATTATGCTTAACGCTTCTCATTTCGAATGAAGGAATATTGGTTCTAACTTTGTTGAAGCAACACGACAACTTAAGCGCTGATAAAACGAAAAACTCCTCAGAGGTTATAGAAAGCATTATAGGGAATCATAACCAATGTGAATTACAGTCTCTAGAAATTCATTTCGTAGAGACTGTTTGAAGCTTGGTAGGTTTGAGACCTAAGACTCAAACCGGTATCCTATAATGCTTTTCTATAACAAACTCTGAGGAGTTTGAAGTGTCTATATATTATTTCACCACAGTCTTAAAGTTGTTGTTGACTGTTGCTTCGATGACTGGATGTTTGCGCAAGTATTCCGCAATGAGCTCCGTCATGTCAATCTGCACCTCACGCACAATCTTCTCCGGCTTAAACATACTATAGTTTCCGCCACCAACTGCACGATATTGGTTTGTCACTACTTCTAATTCATCCGTATCTTGAACAGGTTTGCCATGATACTCTAAGCGAGTCACACGGTCGCCAAATGGTCTAGTGAAGTCTAATGTGTACTCGATTCCTTCGTACATATCGTAGTTGTAGAATTGAGGTTTTGGTTCCACATATTTAGGATTGAAGACCGCTTGCCCGTTTTCGACGATGAAATAAGTCGCCACACGCTCAAGAGCCGCTTTCAAGTCCGCACCGCTCACTTTAAGAACGGCTAATGTATTTGGATAAATGTAGTTTGTAATCACGTCACGCATACGGATTTCTGAGTTGAATCCACGTCCGTCATTGTTGAATAACGCAGTCCCTGAGATGTCTGCACCGCTGGCTTCCATTTGAACCTTATTGATAAATTCAATATATGGATGCTCGCTTAAACGGGCAGCATGTGGATCTTTAATGGTCATATCTCCAACAACTTTTCCAACTGGAGTATCTAACCAATCTTCCACTTCTGCTTGCAGGTCGCTAAACATTTCTAATACAGCTGGGTCGGCAGGAACATCTTCTGTTGGGTGAAGTTTTGCTTCGCTTGAAATGACTGTATACTTACCGTCTACTTTTTCCACTTCTAAGCTGATTTCCCCCACATAAGCGCCGCGGTATCCTGGTTGAATCACTGGCACGCCATTCACTTTTTGTGCAATCACACGGTGTTGGTGTCCTGTCACTAACGCATCGATTCCTTCTACTTGCGTCGCAATCGCATACCCTTCGTTTTCTCCTGTTAAAAGTTCCGTTGGGTCACCGCATGAAAGGTCGCACTCGAATCCTCCGTGGTAAGTTACAACGACAACGTCCGCCACTTTACGCATTTCTGGAACGTATTTCTTCGCTGTTTCCAACGCGCTCACGAATACTAAATCTTTGACCGTTGCAGGTTGTTCCCATTTTGGAATATAAGGCGTTGTAATCCCTAACACTGCGATTTTCACACCGTCTTTCTCGAACACTTTGTAAGGTTCGCCAAACGCTGGCTTACCGTCTCTTGTTAAAATGTTTGAACAAAGAATTGGATGGTTATAAGACGCAATTGCTTCTCTTAAGTAGTCTAACCCATAGTTAAACTCGTGGTTCCCTAAAATTGCTAAATCATAGTCTAAGTAGTTCAATACTTTTGTTAAATCAGAGGCTACTTTTGAATCTTGTTTACGAACATAGTAGCTTAATGGTGACCCTTGAATGAAGTCCCCGTTTTCGATTTGAATCACAGGACCCTTCGCTTCTTCTTTTAAGCGACGAATCACAGTTGCAGCCTTCGCCGTACTGAATCCTAAGTCCATGTTTCTTTCTGTATAGTTTGTCGGTAATACGTACCCATGCATATCACTAGTTTCAATAATTTTAATTTCCATAATGCGCCTCACTTTCTACAAATTCACACACTATTGTACCATAAAAAAGCCCTATCACAAAGGAAGCTCTGTCTGCAGTATTTCTGCGATTTTATCAAATGTCTTTCCATTTCGAATCGTAATCGTCTTATAAAATGGTTGCTTCAAAATCTTCTTATGGTAAGTCGTTTTTTGATACTCTGACTCATCGATTTTCGCCCAGAAGACTGCTCTTTTCCCGATATAGACTCTCTCATTATAAAACGCTGACTCTTCTACAAATCGGATAACTTCACCAGCATCTGTTCCCCGTGAGAAAAACAAGATATCTTTTCTTGCAAAATCATCCTTCCACCATTCCGGAAGCCCCGCCATTTCTTCTAAGTATTCCTCTTTTGAAAGCAGCGCAAATGGAATCAAGAACTCATAATTCTCTTCTAATACCTTTTCAACTTTCAAAACGATTTTTTCCGCACTCTCATCGCTAGCAAAAAATAAGTTCCCGCTATTAATGTACGAATCCACATCGCTGAACCCTTCACCTCTCAGCAATTCCTTCAATTCGCTCATCACAACTTTATTTTTGCCACCAACATTGACGCCTCTTAATAAAAGCACATACCGCATCCGATTCACCTCTCTTGTCGCCCCATTATAGCACACTCTCCATGAAACACGTTCCTCCCATCCCTGCACCGGTCCGTGTGAATGAGGAACACAATCTAAAGAGAGCCCCCAACTTTCCTCATCTTTGTTGTGTGGAATCACCTCAGGAGGCTTTTAGATGTACGCCTTGTACATCGATTGCGACAGAAACAGCGGTTTTGTTGAAAGATTAGTGAGAACATCCATTGAATGCGAATTAGAGACACTTACGAATCCATTCGTTAGTGTCTCTTTGAGGCTTCAAAGACGAGAGACCCTAGGCTCGAGTCGGTGGCTCACTAATTCTCTTTCAACAATTAAAACCGCATGTTTCCAAAGCAATCCACCACCACACCCCATACACCTAAAAGCCTCCCCCGAAGGGGCCTCCCTGCACCTACACACATTCCAGCACCTACCCTCATCCCACACAAAAAGCCTGAGGAAAATTCCCCAGGCCTTCGTTGTGATTGTGTTGTGAATGAACTTATATGTGATTATTGATTCCACGCCGCATCAAATTGTGCTTTAGAATCTTGGATTAATTGATCTACATTGCCGTTTTGAGTTGTAAAGATTTTTTCTAAAATCGTACGAACTTCTGCGTATGCAGGATCAGAGTTTTCAACTACAGGAATTGAGAATAAATTCTTAGTAGCATCTGCTAAGATTTTAGGAACTTTAGAACCTGAATTCTTGTATGCATCTTGTTCTAACACTGAAGCAATTGTTGGCATGTAACCAGTTTGTTGTGCCCAGTATAATTGAGATTCAGCTGAAGATAAGAATTTCAAGTATAAGAATGCTGCAGTACGTTGTTCTTCAGTTGTAGAACCTTCGAACATGTAAATGTCAGTACCTTGTTGTAAGTTGAATTTCTCAGGACGAACTGCTACTCCGTATTCGAAACCAGCTTCTTTAGCGCCTTTAGCTACGAATGATTCACCAGCTGTTGAACCAACATACATAGCCACTTTTTTGTTTTGGAATGGTGCTGATAAGTATTTATCTGAACCAGCTACACGGAAGTATCCATCTTTAATTCCGTCTGCGTAGTATTTAACAACTTCTTTTGAAGCGTCACTTGCGAAGTCTAATTCTTTAGTGAAGTCAATGCCTTTGTTCTTCATACCAATTGCATAGTAGTTGTTTAATGAGTCGAAACCAGCACCAACAACTTCGTGGTTAGATTTTTCGTAAATTGTTTTAGCTGCTTCTTTTAATTCATCTAAAGTAGTTGGAACTTTAACACCGTATTGTTTCAAGATATCTGCATTGTAGAATAATACTTCTGTAGATTTGTTGAATGGGATACCGTATTGTACTCCGTTAATTTTAGCACCTTCCATTAATTCTGGACGGATTTCTTCACCTTTCTTGAATCCGATTGTTTCGTTTTCAATATATGGTTTGAAGTCTACCAATGTATCTTGTTCAGCAGCACTGAATAACCAGTTAGGATATGCTTGAGTGATTGTTGGTAAGTCTTTTGGTGAAGTTAAAGTTGCGTTAATTTTTGCTTGTAAATCTTTGTATTGAGATTGGTTTTGTAACTCTACTTTGATATTTGGATTAGCTTTCATGAAGTCTTCTGTTAATTTTTGAAGAGCTTTTTCAAGCTGACCGTTCATAGCATGCCAGAAAGTGATTGTAGTTTCTGATTTAACCTCTGTTACGATGTCTTTTTTAGTTTCAGCTTGTTGTGAGCTGTTTGATGAGTTAGCTCCACATGCTGTTAACGCCACAACTGATGCAGTTGCTAGTGTCGCTTTTACTAAAGATTTGAATTTCATTTTCCTTCTCCTTTTGTTATATAGTTTTTACAACACAATTTTTTCGCCGCGATACGGCAATATTCTGTCACCATACGGATTCACCAGAAGTTCTGGTTTTAACGTATGAATTGGAACCAAACATTTAGGCTCAATCATCGCAATAATACGGTCTAAGTCGTCCGGTTTTGCGTGACCTGAGCAAGCTAGGCGTACAAACTCAATGTGTTTTTCCGCCAATAAATCAAGAAACGGTTGATAGTTCGGATCAAAGTCTCCTAGAGGCTGTGCATCGCTGTGGATGTATAAGCTTCCCTCTTGCAAACGTTCGAAATGGTCGACTGCTTGCCATAGGTACTTCGAAGTATCCTCTAACAACGTTTGATATGAAATTTCTAAAGTAGGATCAAGTTCGTCGAGTTTTGGAGCCCCTTCTCTATAGTAGTAATGAGCTTCTTTTTGGAATACTTCTTTAAGAAGTGCAGCCATCGTTGCTTCAAGAACAACAGTACGGCTTGTTCCTTCGACGATTTTTTCAAAACGACGCACATTCGCTGGATAGCCATTAAATGTGATTTGTCGATTTGGATTTTCTTGTTCGAGGCGAGCGATATGACGAATCACATCTTCCTCGTTTTCAGGTTTAATTTCGTCTTCAACCTCTTTACGGTCCCCGAAGCTAATCGATACACCTTCCATCATTAAGATGTCCGTATGTTTTGCCTTCTTACAAAACTCGATTGTGTCTTCGGCATTATGACCGTGAAGTCGTAAGTCCCCTGTATACGTAATATGATGACCAGGAGTTTTGATGATTAAAGCAGCAGCCCCGTATGCGTCATGATCGACACGCACGATTTCTACTTCGATTTCTCCAACCTTAATCACGTCTCCAGCATCTAACCCAATCATGTCTCTTGTAAATGTATCGTCTTCAAACGGCGATGGTAGTAAGAACACGCCATTGCGGTTGAGCGAATTTACAATCATTTTTGTTTCCTTCAATGTATATAAAGGAATGTTTGGGTCTAAATAATTCAACATTCTTGTATGGTCCAAATGCGCATGTGAGATAAAGACCGCCGTGTTGGCATAGTCTTTATCTTCATCCCCTTCGTATTTGTAAGGGATACGTGCATCGTACATATTTTTCAAATGTGGAATCACTTTATGATTTGTGAGTGTTTGCACCGATTCATCGGGCAATTCTAATTCTGGTAAAAACTCAGTCCCGAAGTCGAAGAAGATATGACTATCTTTATACGCTACTTCGATGACCGTTCCACCGATTGTTAAAATGCCGCTATGAAAGGTAATCGTTGTTTTATCCTTTGATACCATTCTTCGCAACCCCTCTAATAATTTCTTTTCTGAATACAAAGTAAATTAACAGAATTGGGATAACCGTTAAAGTTGCTGCGGCCATTTGTAAGTGAACATCACTTCCGGATTCTGTCGTGAAGGCAGAAAGTCCGTTGTTTAATAGACGGAATTCTTTCGTGTTTGTAACCAATAATGGCCATAGGAATGAATTCCAGCTTTGGATGAATGTTAAAATCCCTACTGTTACCAATGCTGGTTTACACATTGGCACTAAAATGCGGCGGATGTATTCTAAATCACTCGCGCCATCAATTTTAGCGGCTTTGTAGAATGTACTTGGGATTCCTTTTAAGTATCCGTTCAAGTAGTAAATATAGAAGATACTTGTTAAGAACGGAATGATTAACGCTACATAAGTGTTTAATAACCCTAATTGAGCGATTGTTTGATAGTTTGTAAAGATGATTGATTCGTAAGGAACCATTAATAGAGAAACTAAAATCATCATTACGATATTTTTTCCTTTGAACTGTAAGCTTGTTACAGCAAAGGCAGCTAGTAATGAAGTAATCACTGTTGCCACTGTTGTAAATAGAGACACGAATAATGTGTTTCCGAAGTAACGTAAGAATGGCGCACGGCTAAATACTTCTAAGTAGTTACTAAATTTGAATGAACTTGGGATGAATGACGGTGGAATGCTTGTTGCTTCCGCGTATGTCATTAACCCAGTCATTACCATGTAAATAAATGGGAATACTGTAATCAACGCTAAGAAAATTAAAAGCGCGATTGAAAAACCGTTAAATACTTTTTTCATCTTCTTATCCCTCCGCCTTTCTCAAGAATTTGTTTTGGAGGAATGTTGCAAAAAGAATGATTGCAAACAAGATTACAGTTGCTGCCATGGCAACCCCTGGTCTTCCTGCCACATGGAACTTGTCGTAAATATAGTACACAGCTGTTGTTGCTGAGTTCGCTGGACCAGCAGTTCCGCCAAATAATGCGTACACTTGTGTATACACTTTGAATGCCCCGATTAAGTTAACCGTTGAAAGGAAGGCAATTGTTGGAACTAATTGCGGGAATGTAATACGCCAGAAGATTTCACGGTCTGTCGCACCAAACATTTTCGCAATTTTGAAGTGCTCAGGATCAATATTACGTAATCCTGCTAAAAGGATGATGATATTGAACGCTAAACTTGTCCAAACCCCGAAGATAATCAGTGTTGGCATACTCATGTTTACGTTATCCAACCAGTTCACGGCTGGAATACCAATCAAGCCAAGGAAGAAGTTGATAATTCCGTAGTCCCCATTGAAGAAGTAACGGAACACAATCCCGATAGCGATTGTACTTGTAACGTAAGGCATGAAGAAGATTGTTTCGAAGAAGCTTTTACGTTTAATCTTCTCGAAAATAATCCATGCAATGATGACTGAGATTAATAACGCTACTGGCACTACTGCGAATGCATACAGTGCTGTGTTGAGTAACGCTTTATGGAATACAGGGTCCGCAATTACTTTTTGGTAGTTGTCTAAACCAGTGTATTGTAATTTTAATAGTGACCCTTTTTGGAAACTCATCCAGAACGAACGAAGTAATGGATAAATGTTAAAGAGAAGAATCACTCCTAAAGATGGGAGAAGGAATAACCAAGCTTTAGGTTGGTTCTCTGGATTATATTTTCTCATTAGTAAACACGCGCTCCATCTTTATCGAATAAGAAGATTTTGTGTTTTAGTAATTGGAATGAAAGTGTGTCTCCTTCTTCAATCTTATGTTCCACACTTACAATTGATTTCAAGAATTGTTCGCCTAATGGGAAGTGAAGAATACGTTCACGTCCGATTAATTCTACGCCGCTAATAGTTGTTGAGAATAGCCCTTGTTCACCTTCAGCTACTGGGACTACGTCTTCTGGACGCATTCCTAAGTAGTAGTGACCATCTGCTAATTCTTGGCGTTTGCGGTCTTGTGATAATTCAGAAGTTGGTAAGCTGAATGATGGGTGAGTAATCACGCCGTCTTTAATTTCCACTTCTGTAATGTTGATGATTGGGTTACCGATGAATTTCGCAACGAATAAGTTACTTGGTTCTAGGTATAAGTTTTGTGGGTCATCATGTTGTTGAATGTACCCTTCGTTTAAAAGAATGATTTTATCTGAGATTGATAAAGCTTCTTCTTGGTCGTGCGTTACGAAGATTGTTGTGATTCCTACTTCTTTTACAAGACGACGGATTTCTTCACGGATTTTCAAACGTAAACGAGCGTCCAAGTTACTTAATGGCTCATCTAGTAGAAGCACTTCAGGTTTTTGAACAAGCGCACGAGTGATGGCCACACGTTGTTGTTGTCCCCCTGATAAAGTACCAGGTTTTTTACCTGCTAACTCTTCAATGTTTGTTAATTGCATATATTCTTCTGCAATTTTTTGAGCTTCTTCTTTAGAGATTTTGTTTTTACCAACTGTTAGTGGGAACATGATGTTCTCTAACACTGTCATATGCGGATATAACGCATAGTTTTGGAATACGAATCCGATGTTACGGTCTTTAGGTTCTGTCGTAACAACTGAATTTCCTTTAAATTGGATGTCTCCTCCTGTTGGTGTTAATAATCCTGCGATTAAATTTAAAATTGTTGATTTCCCACAACCACTAGGTCCTAGTAAACAAACTAAGTCCCCTTGTTCAATTGAGAAATTTACTGACTTTAATGCTTCAAAGCCGTTATCGAATACTTTGTTTAAGTCAATAACATCGATCATGACGAATCCTCCAGTTTCTTTTACTTCAATACATTCTATTCTACCATGTTTTTTAGAAACTGAAAACTGAAAAAGTAAAATTTATGAAAGCTTTTTATTGTGGACAGTTATCCCGTTTTTGAGCACAAAAAAAGGACGAGAAAACCTCGCCCTTTTTACGATTTTTATAACGTGCACAAACCCCTTTAGAGTGCGGTTTTGCATCTTAAAACTTCACGGTTTGTGAACAAAATCTATTAACGTTTAATAATTTTATAGTAACTACGAGACGTGATTTGGTACACGATGAGGTATACCACAACAAAGATAGCACCAATTACAATCGTTGCGTTCAACGTTACGTTGCCGTCAACCCCGAAGAGCTGAATAATCTTACGATACATCTTGAAGGCAAATGCGGTATGGATAAACGCAGTGACAAGCGGTAAGAAGAAGACGATTAACACTTGACGATTGATAGATTTCTTAATGGTCTTTTGGTCGATACCGAGTTTTTG
>ERZ773050.1986-NODE-1986-length-11046-cov-5.398235_pt1 | contig 11046 bp, 6 predicted proteins | sample MGYA00580632_ERZ773050 | MGnify/ENA primary metagenome ERZ773050 (study PRJEB29015, sample SAMEA2738123) | human oral metagenome | biome: human oral; feature: human-associated habitat; material: saliva | place: China | collected 2166 ... | reverse complement strand
CGCCGTGGACGATGGCCTGGCTCAGGCCCTCGACGACGGCGGTCTTGCCCACGCCCGGCTCCCCGATGAGGACGGGGTTGTTCTTGGTGCGCCGGGAGAGGACCTGCATGACCCTCTCCATCTCCTTCTTGCGGCCGATGACCGGGTCCAGCTTGCCCTCGCGGGCGGCGGCGGTGAGGTTGCGGCCGAACTGGTCCAGGATGGCGCTGCCCGAGGGCGTGCCCTCCTTGGAGGGGCCGCCGGCGTTGACGGTCTCCTTGCCCTCGTAGCCCGAGAGCATCTGCATGACGGTCTGGCGCACGCTGGACAGGTCCCCGCCGAGGTTGGTCAGGACCTGGGCGGCCACGCCCTCGCCCTCGCGCAGCAGGCCGAGGAGCAGGTGCTCGGTGCCGATGTAGTTGTGGCCGAGCTGGAGGGCCTCGCGCATGGAGAGCTCGAAGACCTTCTTGCCGCGCGGCGTGAAGGGGATGTGGCCGGTGGGGGCGGACTGCCCCTCGCCGATGATCTCAATGACCTGGCTGCGCACGGCGTCCAGGGAGATGTCCATGGACTCCAGGGCCTTGGCGGCCACTCCCTCGCCCTCGTGGATGAGGCCGAGAAGGAGGTGCTCGGTGCCGATGTAGTTGTGGTTCAGGGCCCGCGCCTCGTCCTGCGCGAGCACGACGACGCGTCGGGCGCGGTCGGTAAAGCGTTCAAACATCAGTAATTCCTCCTCGGCACGCGCTCAGTGCGGGACCGCTCGTCCGGTGGTGGCGAGGGATGTCGCAGCGCCGCGGAGAGATGGCGCTGAGAGCACGTGCTGACAAGGCTAACCAGGCCGACGCCCGGGCCATGCCCCTGTTCGCGGTAGGCGTGAGTAAGCCTTGAGCCGGGTCGACTCAAGATGAGGAGTTGCAGGCCCAGCCACTGCCTCGCGGCCAGCCTCCATCGGTCGCGGGCGTCGGGTGGGTCTCGCGTTCACACCCTTGCCCCTGAACGCGAGGCCCAAGGTACAACCGCGACGGCAGAGACGGCATGGGTGCATTCAAGAATGCGCAGGACGAAACTGCCTCACGAATTCTGCCGCACGATCCGGGGCGGCCCGCCACAATAGAGATCATGCCTCCCGTGACTTCTCCAGCCGACGCCGGCCATGACGACACGGCGCCGACTGACATCTCCAGCACGCCCACAGGTCAAGCCCCTGACACCGAGGCGCGGGACGCCGAGCGAGGGGCAGCGGATATCGCGCAACGCCTTCTGCACGTCCTGCCGGCGCTGAGAACCGGGGCACTGCTCAGCGTCATCGGAGCCGTTGTGCTCTTCTTCGCCTGGCCGAGTGGCGTTTACACCTTCCCCTTGTGGAGCACGCCCCCCGCCGTGATCGCCGCATTCTGGTTCATGACCATTATTCTCCGCCCTCGCCCCTCGAGGTTCCGCGATCCCGTCCATGGCTCCCGCATCGCCGTCATACGCACGGCGGTCGCCGTCCTGGCGATGAGTGGAATCGCAGCGTTCACCGTCTGGGTGACGTGGACGTACCTGTCGACGTGGTCCTCCGTGCTCTCCCGCACCGGGATCAACGCCGTGGAACTCGTCGCCATCGCCGTGGGAACGGCAGGACTGGCACTGCTGAGCATCACCGACATTCTCATCCGCATGCTCCGGGCCGCCGTGCTACCCCCAGAGCTATATCGGAGGAAATGGTGGACCCGCTTCCGGCAGCCAAGAAGGCCGGTTCAGCACCCCGAGGGCCCACGGCGTCGGACGCTCACACGCGCCGCTCTGGTGCTGGCACCCTCCGTCATCCTCGCTGGGGCGGCCGCCGTCCCGCTGAGCCGACCCAAGAGGGTGATCCAGAAGCTGGCTGCACCATCAGTCGCCAAGAACCTTCCCGCCTACCCCACCTCCCTAGCCGGCAAGCCGGCCTGGGTCAAGGACATCGACAACGTCCTCGACATCGTGGCGGGGGCCGCCGGCCCCGTCATCCATACATCCGATGGCGTCATGGGCCTCAATCCCACAGACGGCAGCGTCCTGTGGAGCTACGAGCGCCCGGGCTCAACGTACCTTGAGACTTTCAATCGCCTCCCGAATTTCATAGGCAACAGATTCAATCGGACGCTGGTTGTCAGCCCCAACCATAGTTACGTCGCCTTCCGGATTGCTGGCCCAGAGCAGGCAGGAGACGTACGAGACGTTGGCCAGTCGGCAATCACAATCGTCTTAGACACCACCACCGGGCAGGTGGCCATTGACCATCTCTCCGATGATGGCGCCCTTCAGATCACGGACTCCGCCATCATGGACGGGAGCAAGATCTACACCATCGACAGAGACACCGAGACATGGAATTTCGATGAACATGGTTCCACCCCCTTCAGTCAGGGGATGAAATACTCAGGAACAGCGGGACACTCGACCTTCATCGTCAATATCGACGCCGACAGCGAAAGCGGTCAAGGCGACCGTAACCCACAGTACGGCAGCCTATCCCTTGTTTCGCAGTCCAATCCCGAGCAGGTCCACACCTCTCCCCCATCTGTGCTAACGACAGAGTATCCGAATGCCATCTGCATCGATGGCTGGACGGTCATCTATCGCTACGGAGCCCCGACGGGCGCCAACGGCTCCTTCCACCAGGGCTGGGAGATGCAAGCCGTCACCTTGGACTCCCTAGTCTCCGAAGAAGGCTCTCAGCAGCAAAGACATGACCTGGGGAGAAGTGCGGGCATCAACGACACTGCATCAATGACTACAGGAAAGATCGTCACACTTCCAGGAACACCCTCATTGTCAGCACAAAAGACCCTCATAGGGCACTCTTTCAGCTCCTGGGAGGAACCCCATACAGTCTCAGCGGTCTTCGACCCCTCAACGCAGAAGCTCCTGCCCACGGACCAGCCGTCAGGACTCATCCAGGCGGTTGGGGTATCACCTGCGAGCACACCCGACAGCCTCGAGGCAAGAGTGCGAGTCGCCCCCATGGGCCACGGAGAGGAGGTCTCCTTCCCCATCTCTCCGGGAAGCATTTTCCACCCACCGGGATCAGACGAATACAACCCTGACATGAAGGATATCGCCATCGCGCTAGAAGATTCCTCGGAGGTGTCCGCACTTCACGCCCCAGGCGTCAACATCATCATCCTCAACCCCACGGCACAGCCCAACGACCATCCCCACACCTATCGCCTTTTCGGCCTCACGGAAGGCGCAACACAATGATACTCACCAAACATCGACACATGAACGACAGTCGCTATTCACAACATCCTCGACGTCGCTTCACCACACTGGTAGCACTCGCCCTCGCGCTGTCCTCCCTGACTGCATGCCGGCCCACGGACAGCACCCCGGACGACTCCGGAAAGCCAGTGCTCAGCTCCGTGAGCGCCGAGGAGGCGAGGGCAATCAAGATTGACGATATCCGCCCAGAAGACGTCTCTCCCTTGCCGACCAGGAGCGGCCCTCTCCATCTCGACATCACCTGCGACATAGACGCCCCTTCAGCGCTGGTGAAACATGACAACCAGGGCGATATCGTCTGGGCCAAGAAAACCACTCCCAGGATTTCTGGCGTGTGCACTAGCGAGACCATGACTCCCCAAGGCGCAGCAGTTCGCCTCCTCTTCACCTCAACCAGTGGTTATGCAGTTGTCAGCCCGGATACTCGCTACGCCTCCTTCATTCTCCTCCGCACCAACGCGAAGAGCGATAACAGGCTTCCGGGCGACAAGAGGACGAGGGACTTCACCGTCGCAGACCAGCGCGCCTACGTCGTCGTCATCGAGACCGAGACCGGAAAGACTGTCCGCACTGAGGAGGTCAAGGGACTGATCCTGGGCCAGGCGCTCACCAATGACACCCTGGCCGTGGAAACCTCCCTGAGCTACTACCCCGCCGGCAACGGGCACGGCACCATCACCACGTACTCCCTGGAAAAGCCGACAGCCAAGGCGGCCACGATCTCCACGGACAAGTGGCTCGTCGGAGCCACCCAGGACTCCCTGTTGCTGGCACCGTCCAACATGAGCCAAGGGCACTTCGGCTCTCAGCCACTGACCCGCCTGAGCGAGGGCGGCGACGTCGTCGGAACAGTCACCGGCGTGACGGACGTCTACCGGGGCGGATGGGTCGGACGAATCAAGGACAGCAGCGAGAACACGGATCAGGCCAGCCCCACAGAGCTGGTCCACCTCGACTCCGGCGTCACCACCGACGTGGCCGGCCTTGAGGTGAAGGAAGTCGCCTTGCCGACTGCTGCAGGGCTCCTCGTCTCCCGGAAGACCACCACCGGTGAGGGCCAGAACCGCGAGACCACCTCCACCCCGCAGTTCTGGCTCAGCGCCGATGACGACGGACACCCCCACACCGAGAACCTCGAGCAGTTCTCCACCAAGTAGCACCCATCCGGCCCCCACCGAAAGACCCTCACGCCATGCCACCTGCCGCCGAGCACCCAGCCGATGCCGACACTGACGCCGCCGCAGAGCCCCCTGCTCGTCAGCACCGTCATGGATGGTCCAAGCGCCTCACCAGCATCCTGAGCGCGCTTCGGGTCGGTTTCCTGCTCGCATCGGCAACAGCCGTCGGACTGTACTTCCTGTGGGGTATCGGCCTGTCCCACCTGTTCACTCCGCTGCGCAAGCAGTGCCAGTATCCGGTTCTCATCGCCGTCGGGCTCTGGGTCGCCTGCGCGGCCATCTGCACCAAGAGCTTCAGTGAGTGGGCGGAGCAGAACGTCGGCACCCCCAAGCCGCCGAAGATCCCCCTTTTCCTCATGCCGGCCGGCATCGCGGGCTGTGCGGGCTACGCCGTCTGGCGGGTCCTCCTGCTGTGGCGCGAGGTCCTGGACGCCGGCTTTCATGTCGGTGAGCTGCAGGCCGTGGCCCTCGGTCTGGCCGCCGCCGGATTGTTGGCGACATGCGACGCCGTTCTCCGTGGAATCCGAGCATGTCGCCCTCGTGAATCAGTCCCCACCAAACGAGGCCGTGGCCGACACCCGTGGGTCCCGACGCTCAGGCCCGTGGCGCTCAGCCGGCGCACGGTTGCTGCCACCGGCGCTCTGATCCTTCTGCCATCTGTTGTTCTGACGGGCATAGCGGCGGTCCCGCACTACCGTTGGACCACTCCCGTGCGCCACACGACCGCGGCGCCCATCAGCGACTCACAGCTGCCATCAGCCCCGTCTTCTCTCGGCTCACAAGCCGCCTGGAGCAAGGACGTCGACGGGATGCTCGACGTCGTCGGGGGCGCCGCCGGCCCCGTGGTCCTGACCACCACCGGCCTCATGGGGCTCAACCCGAAGGACGGATCCGTTCGCTGGAGGTACCAGCGCGACGGCGCGGTGTACTCCGTGCTGGCACTGGGCTTCTCTACGCGATCCATGGATGACACCTACCTCATCACCAGCCCCAACCACCGTTATATCGCCCTGCGTCTGAGTGGCCCAGGTTTCATCATCAATGGCGGGCGACAGCACCACAGCAGCCCGGACGATCATGACGTACAGCCGCATGTCTCCCTGGTGCTCGACTCCGTCACCGGCAAGGTGACTCACGAGCGCGTCAGCGCAGGAGGAGCGTTCCAGCTTACGGACAGCGCCCTGCTCGATGACACAACCGTCTACTCACTGGACAAAGGCACCGAGCTCTGGGACTTCCGGAGCGCCAGGATTCGGGGACTGGGCCTTGATCCGGGCACCTACATCGGTACGGCCGGGCACGCATCCTTTCTCATCGAAACTGGCAAGGACCGGCGTCTGTCCCTCATCCCACAGGCACGCCCGGACCAGATCACTCCTGCCCCGGATTTCCTCACAAACGGGTCAGGATACCCAGTCATCATTGACGGTTGGGTTGGCTATTTCACCTCCGACAGCAAGTTAAGAACACAAAGTGTGATCCACCCGGGGCACGCCTACGCCGCAAGCCTCGATGGCCTAGCAAAGGTCACCGGAGCAGACACTCAGACATATGATCTGGGCGTTACGCTGGGAGTCAACACTATCGCGTCTCGCGCGTCAGGAACACTGGCCTTGTTCCCATCAAACCCACCCTCCAAGAGGACCAAAGGGTTCCCCGACAGCGATAGCTCCTGGGACGGAATCCCATCGGTCGGGCAGGTCTTCGACCCGCACAGCAAGGCAGTGAAACCCGTTCACGAGTCAGCAGGGATCTCTGGTATCGCCGTCGGTATCACCTCCCGGGCGACAGAGACGAACCCTGGTGGCCAGATCACCGCCCGCACCCCTGACGGCCACTCCGCGTCCCTGCCCATCGCCCCTGGGACGACATTTTACTCACCGAGCACAGACATTTTTTCCAACGCGAAACTCAACGACCTTGCGGTTGCTCACGCCGGCTATTCCTGCCTCTCGGCGCTGAGCACACCTGGAGCAACTCTCATCCTCCTGGACACAGCACCGCCCTGGGACGGAAGGTCTCACTACTTCAGGATCTACGGCATCACGGGAGGGAAATGATGGGCAAGCACCCTCGAAACGCACTGACTTTCATGCCTCCTGTCACCAACGCTCTTCCCAGATCCTTGACGGCACTGTGCGTCATCGCCGTCGCCCTGACGCTTTCCTTGGGCGCCTGCAGCCCTCGCAGCTCACACCCCACTCACGAGTCTCTCGCGATCACCTCACGCACCCTGAAAAACGCCAATGAGCTAAGTATGCTATCCACCCCCACCAACGGCGGGACGCATGTTTCAACAGCGCTGAAAAACAACATCCTCACGGTTGCGAGCATCAACTCCACGGAGGACACACCTCAATGGGCTCTCGACATCAGTCTGACCAACGCCCCTGACAGCAGCATCTCGTGGCCGAACTATTCAGACCACGACCTGGCAGGGCGACTGATGTCGACAGCTGTCGGCGCACTCGTTGTGAGCCCCAATGGGAACTACGTCTCCCTCGCGTTACAGGTGACTCGGAAGCAGGAGGACGAGCCACAGCTCACCGATCAGTCGAGCACCGTGGAACTGGCCTCCCAGCAACGCGGTTACGTCGTCGTTCTCGATGCCAGGACCGGGAAGACCGTCCTCACCCAGGAGGTCTCCGGTTTCATCCTGGCGCAGGCCCTCACCAACGATCACCTCGCCGTCGAGACCGCTGACGCCTACTTTCCCGCTGGGGAGGGCAAAGGCACCATCACCGCCTTCCCACTTGATGGAACCTCCTCCCCCACCACGACTCCCACCGATCAGTGGCTCGTAGGAGCCGGTCAGGACTCCCTACTCCTGTCACCGCAACCGCTGTACTACGACATGTGCAGCAGTCCCTGCGGCCCTTTCACCCTGACCCGTATCAGCACCGGCGGCCAGAAACTCGGCACCATCACACATGCAGACAGGGTCTATCGCGGGGGCTGGGTCGAGAGGTACAAGGAGCCCGCCCCAGACGGCGGGGACGGCGAAGCGTCTGCGCAGGCAGCAAGAGAGGTGGTCGACGTCGACACCGGTGCCGCCACCGACCTCAACGGCGACCAGGCCGAGGAGACAGGACTGTCCACCGGCCCAGGGCTCCTCATGACGAGGAGAACCGAACCCGACAAGCAGAGCTCACCATCGGTGCCGGTCTCCTGGCTCAGCGCCGCCGACGACGGCCACCGCCACACCGAGAACCTCGAGCAGTTCACCAGCAAGTAGCGGCACGGAAGACAGCACGATGACCGATCAGCGCCCCGGAAAGGACGCGGAGCCTCTCGCGGCTCCCACTCCCCTCACCCCAGAGAATCCCTACTCCTCCCTATCAGCCCTTGCCCGCCGTCGGCGTCCCCGCACGCCCCAGGAGCGCCGACGGGTCTGGTCACGGCGGATCGAGAGCCTCTTCTGGGCGCTGAGGGCCGGCTCAATGCTCACCGTCCTCGTGGCGGCCGGCCTCTACCTGGCATGGCGCGCTGATCTGACGATGCGGTGGGTGCTCCTCTACTTCGGCCTCGCGCCGCTGGCCACGGCGCTCATCCTGTGGGGGATCGGCATTCTCGCCTGGCAGGAGCGTGCCGAGTACTGGGTCGACTGGCGGCATCGGGTGAAGTCCTGCCGGCGCATCATCAAGCGGCTCCTGCCCGTTGCCGGGGTGGCCGCCTGCGGCCTGCTCAGCACCGGAGGCGCGCTCGGTCTGTGGCACGACATGTTCATGCCGCTGGACGCCAGCGCCGGCGAGCTGCTCGCCTTCGCGATGGCGGCCCTGGGGCTGGGTGCCTTCTTCGCCTTCGACCTCCTTCTGCGCGTCACCCGCTCCTTCTTCCCCGAGGTCGCACAGGCCTCCTCGCTCCGTTCACGGCTGCGTGCCAGGTCCGCTCGTCTCTTTCTACCCGCCCACCTCCGGAGCGTCGGCTCCTGGAGCTCACGCATCGTTCTGGTGGTGATCCTCCTGGCCCCAGCCCTCGTGCTCAGCGCAAGCGCCTACCTCGCCCACAACTGGGACCGGCCCCGCCCGATCCCTGTGGCCGCCCCTGCCACCTTGCCCTCCTACCCGACCTCCTTCCCGTCTCAGGTGACCTGGACCCACGACATCCCCTCCGCGCTGGACGTGATCGCAGGGGCCGCCGGGCCCCTCGTCCTCACCGATGACAGCCTCATCAGCCTGGATCCCGCCACCGGGAAGATCCGCTGGGACTACCACCGCCAAGGCAAGAAGTTCGCCCAGTACGGGGGACGTGTCAACGGTGTCCTTGGTGAGCGTCCCTACCTCATCACCAGCCCGGACAGGCGCCACGTCGCCCTGACGCTCGGGGAGCTGGAGTTCCAGGGCAAGAGCTCCGGCGGCGATCTCGGTGTGAAGCAGGCCCTCACCGTCGTCCTGGACACCGTGACCGGCCGCGTCACCAACGAGCACCTCCACGACGGCAAGGCCGTCCAGCTCACCGACTCCGTGCTCCTGGCCGGCAGCACCGTCTACTCACTGGCTGACGACTCCGTCCTGTGGCGGCTGAGCGACGTCGACCTCGACCTCTCCGAGGAAGGCTCCCCGTACACAGGTACAGCGGGGCACGCCAGCCTCATTCTCGCGGAGAAAATCCCCAGTAGCCCCAACGGGATCGGCCTTTTCACACTCGTCCCGGATACCAACCCCCGCGGTGTCGTCAGGGACGTTCCGGCCGCCTACGCCAATCGGGAGCTGCTCATCATCGAGGGCTGGACAGTCACCTACCCCGAGGCCACCCAGGATGAGTTCGACGATGTCGATTGGAACTACTCGAAGGCTCACCGCGCCCAGGCCGTCTCCCTTGACGCCCTGGCGAAGGTGCCCGGAGGCGACACCCACACCTACGACCTCGGCCAGACCCTCGGCATCGCCCCAATGGCGTCCTTTCTCTCCGGGAGGCTGGCCGTCCTACCGGCCACCGCGCCCACCCCGGTCGAGCCGAACGCAACCCCCGGCCCCGATGGCTGGAAGGACCGGTCCACGGTCGCCACCACCTTCAACCCCAGGACACGCGCCGTGCTGGCAGCCCCCCAGGATCCGGGGCTCGTCACCGCGGTCGGGATCACCCGCGCCGACGACGGACAGGGACGCATCAGCCTTCAGTCGGGAGACAAGTCGAAAGCCACCTCCATCCCCCTGGAGAACGGCACAGTCCCCTTCGTTCCAGGAGCACGCGGCCGCAACGGCGGCGTTCACGACTTCCCCGTCAATATGCTAGGAGGCAACGACGGCATCAGCGCACTCAGCGCGCCGGGCGTCACCATCGTGCTTCTGCGCCCCACCTACGAGAGTCAGACCACCGGTACACGCATTCGTCTCTACGGACTGGTAGGAGCCTCGTCATGAGCCAGCAAGCCGCCCGGTACCCCCACCGCACGTCCACGGCACCTGCGCACCGTCGACATCGATCCTCCCGGCTGCTCCTTGCCGCAGCACTGCTGGCCCTCCCGTTGAGCGCCTGCGCCGGTCAGCTGACCTCAGCCCCGATCCAGACCACACAGGAGGTCACCGTCAAGGCCACTGTACTCACCGCCGAGCAGGTCACGAGCCTCGAGGCCGACGCCAACACGGGCCCGGACGTCGACTTCGCAACGCTTCCCGCTCACAACAGCACCATCACGGCGCTCATCAACTGGCAGAAGAAATATCGCAAGCCCGTGGGAACCACCCTCGTCAGCCGGAACCGATCAGACGGCACCCTGAAGTGGGCGGTGGCGATCACGCCCCCGGGCGCATCGCGCGATGCGCTGAAGAATGCAGACGCCCCGCAGCAGAACGTCTCAGACCTACTGAAGTCCCGCACCAGCGGAGAGATCGTCGTCAGCCCCGACGGGCGCCGCGTCTCCCTCATCCTCACGCCTCATCGCGGGCAGCTCGAGGAGAGGCTCGCCGAGCAGGAGTCCTACGTCGTTGTCCTGGACGCCAGCAGCGGTACCGTGGTGCGCACTGAGAAGCTCAACGGAGTGATCCTGGGGCAGGGTCTGACGAACGGCTCTCTGGCCGTGGAGACCGCCAACGACTACTTCCCCGGAGGTACGGGGGAGGGCCAAGTCCATGTCTTCGGGCTGGACGACCCATCCGCCCCGCCCTCGTCATTCGCCACCGATCAGTGGCTCGCGGGGGCCGGGACCGACTCGCTGCTGCTGTCACCGCAGCCGCCTTCCCCGTACGGGCTGGAAAGCAACTCCGGCGCAACGACCTTCACCCAGGTGGATACCTCCGGGAAGGTCCGCGCAACCATCAAGGGTGTTGAGGCCGTGCACCCCGGCGGCTGGGTCACGCAGGTCGGTGACCCGGCGGCCGTCAACGCTTCGGCCAACCTCGCAGCGGCGGGCAAGAAGGAGAAACCGGCCTCTCTCAACGCCGCCCTGCAGGGCCTGACGCGGCAGGTCGTCAACGTCTCCACGGGAAGCAGCGTGGACGTCACCGGAACGATCGTCGAAGAGCGGGGCGTCCCCACCGGACCCGGGCTGGTGGTCGGCCGGACGAGCACTGACGCGAGCGGGGAGACGACCTTCACCCCGGTCTTCTGGCTCAGCGCCGCCGACGACGGACACCCCCATACCGAGAACCTCGAGCAGTTCACCAGCAAGTAGCGGCACGAATGACAGCACAATGACCGATCA
>ERZ773050.1984-NODE-1984-length-11053-cov-3.718403_pt1 | contig 11053 bp, 7 predicted proteins | sample MGYA00580632_ERZ773050 | MGnify/ENA primary metagenome ERZ773050 (study PRJEB29015, sample SAMEA2738123) | human oral metagenome | biome: human oral; feature: human-associated habitat; material: saliva | place: China | collected 2166 ... | reverse complement strand
TCGACTCGAAGCAGCACTGTGCCATGACGGGCTCCATAGCGTTGAGCTCCATCTGGGAGGCGTCGCCTGCCATGGTGACGCAGAGGTCGTTCCCCATGACCTTGTAGCAGACCTGGCTCATGACCTCGGGGATGACGGGGTTCACCTTGCCGGGCATGATGGACGAGCCGGGCTGCATGGCGGGCAGGTTGATCTCGCCGAGCCCACAGCGGGGGCCGCTGGAGAGCAGGCGCAGGTCATTACAGATCTTGTTGACCTTGACGGCGATGCGGCGCAGGGCGGAGCTGTAGCCGATCATCTCGCTGGTGTCGCTCGTGGCGCCGACGAAGTCGTCCGTACGCGTGATAGGCCAGCCCGTGATCTCGGCCATAGCGGCCGTGCAGTAGTCGGCGTACTCGGGCTCAGAGGAGATCCCCGTGCCGATAGCCGTAGCCCCCATGTTGATAGCGAGGAACTGCTGGGCAGCGTAGTCGAGGTTGGCGATCTCGTGGCGCAGGATGGAGGCGAAGCCGCCGAAGGTCTGCCCCAGCGTCATGGGCACAGCGTCCTGCAGCTGCGTACGGCCCATCTTCACCACGTGGGCGAACTGGCGGGACTTAGCCTCCAGTGCCTCGATGAGCTGGATGAAGTGCGGGCGCAGCTTGAGGTGCGAGGCATAGAGGCCGAGGTGGATGGCCGTGGGGTAAGCGTCGTTGGTCGACTGCGAGCCGTTGACATGGTCATTGGGCGAGAGGTACTTGAACTCGCCCTTGGCGTGCCCCATCAGCTCGAGGGCACGGTTGCAGATGACCTCATTGGCGTTCATATTGGTCGTCGTGCCCGCCCCGCCCTGGATCATGTCCACGGGGAACTGATCGTGGTGCTTGCCCTCGAGGAGCTCGTGGCAGGCGGTGACGATGGCGTCCTTCTGCTGGTCGCTCAGCAGGCCGAGGCGGTGGTTGGCAATCGCCGCGGCCTCCTTCGTCCACGCGAGGCCGTGGATGAAGAGCGGGTAGTCAGAGAGGTGGAAGGCGCTGATGTTGAAGTTCTCTACTCCACGGAGCGTCTGCACGCCATAGAGCTTGTCGTTGCTGATCTGGCGTTCGCCGATCAGATCACTTTCTATGCGAAAGTCCTGGACTGATGTAGCCATAGTAGTGACTGGTATAGCTTGATGAATTGTTATCGGTAGAGCAAAGGTACTTATTTTTCCCTCCCAGCGCACCCCAAGTTTTAGGCTGTCAAAGGCTTATCCTAGGACAAAAGCACGCAGTCCCCGCACAAAAGGCAGCCCAAAACACGTCATTCTACCACAAAGCAAAGCCCGAAGCGCACCCAGAGCGAGCAAACAACGTCTTTTTACCACCCCTCACAGCCTCCTCTCGCAACCCGCGCAGTCGCCCCACCTGCTCCTCGCGCGGCCCTGCGACCAAGGCCTCCCCTCCCCCACTGATATCCCTCACGAGGCTGAGGGGTATCCCTCACGCCTCTGACTGCCGTCCCTCACGGCGCTGATGGATATCCCTCAGCGCAGCCCGAGACGCTGCAGAGCTGCGCTAGGGCTTATCCTCCTCTACCTTGGCCCTATCTCCAAGGCGTCGGAGACAAGGGAAAAGAAAAAAGCCTACCTTTGCCTCAAGCAACTCAAAGGGGTGCTGGCCGTAGACCTCCGTCGTCTACCGCTGTGCTGAGATTATACCCGAGGACCTGATCCAGGTAATACTGGCGTAGGCATAGAGTGAAGGCAAGCGCTTGCCGCTTATACTCCATGATCTTCATCTGACCCTCCGGTGCCGCGGTGTATTCCAGCCCGCTGCCGCCCCCACGTGCCGCTCCCAGCGCTGCCCGCGGGTGAGGCTGCTGCATCCCTAGAGCTGCCCCTATCATCACCTAGTAGCTCTCTCGATGCAGATCACCGTCAACGGCGAGCCCCACCAGCTCCCCACTCCCCTGAGCCTCCGTGAGGCCCTCGACAGCCTCGGCCTCACCCTCCCGACACACGCCGCCCTAGCGCTCAACGAGCGGGTCGTCCCCCGCAGCGCCCTCGACAGCACGCAGCTCCACGCGGGCGACGCGCTCCTCATCATCCAGCCCACCTTCGGCGGATAGCCCCGAGGCGCCCCTTAGCCCTTAATCCTCACCCTACACTTTCCCCTAAGCCTATGAAGATCAAAGATGTCGTCACCCACGGCCCCCTCACCGGGTCAGAGAAGATCTACGTCACCAGCCCCCGTATGCCCCACGTGCGGGTAGGCATGCGCCGCATCCCCCTCTCGGACACCATAGAGGAGGACGGCAGCCGCAGCCCCAATGCCCCCGTCATCGTCTACGACACGGGCGGCCCCTACACCGACGCCGCCTATCAGGTAGACCTCGAGCGTGGCCTACCGCGCCTGCGCGAGCCCTGGATCGAGGGGCGCGGCGACACCCTCCAGAGCGAAGGCCTCGGCAGTAGCTATGCCCGCCGGCGTCTAGCCCAGCGCGCCCTCGACGGCCTGCGCTACCAGCACATCGTCCCCCACCCCCGTCGCGCCCAGGGCGACTGCGTGACCCAGCGCTACTACGCCGCGCGCGGCATCATCACCGAGGAGATGGAGTACGTGGCCCTGCGGGAGAACCAGCAGATCGAGGAGCTACGCGAGCGCCACAGCCGCGGCGGCGACCCCAAGGGCGCCGTGCTGCCCGAGCTGGTGACAGCAGAGTTCGTCAGAGAGGAGCTAGCCAGCGGCCGCGCCATCCTCCCAGCGAACATCAACCACCCCGAGAGCGAGCCCATGATCATCGGCCGCAACTTCCTCTGTAAGGTCAATGCCAACATCGGCAACTCCGCCATCACCAGCAGCATCGCCGAGGAGGTAGAGAAGGCCGTCTGGGCGACCCGCTGGGGCGCCGACACCGTCATGGACCTCTCCACAGGCCGCCATATTCACGAGACGCGTGAGTGGATCCTGCGCAATAGCCCCGTGCCCATCGGCACCGTCCCCCTCTATCAGGCGCTGGAGAAGGTACACGGGCGCGTCGAGGAGCTGAGCTGGGAGATCTACCGCGACACGCTCATCGAGCAGGCCGAGCAGGGCGTGGACTACTTCACCATCCACGCAGGCCTCAGGAAGGAGCACATCCCGCTGACGCTCGGCCGCCTGACGGGCATCGTCAGCCGTGGCGGGGCGATCATGGCGGGCTGGTGCATCGCCCACGACCGCGAGAGCTTCCTCTACGAGCACTTCGAGGAGATCTGTCAGATCGCCGCGCGCTACGATGTCGCGCTCTCCCTCGGCGACGGTCTGCGCCCTGGCAGCATACAGGACGCCAACGATGCGGCGCAGATGGCCGAGCTCAAGACCCTAGGCGAACTGAACCGCATCGCCGCCCGTCACTACGTGCAGGTCATGATCGAGGGCCCGGGGCACATCCCCATGCACCTCATCCCTGAGAATATGACGCGCGAGCTCCTCGACTGCGACGAGGCGCCCTTCTACACCCTCGGGCCGCTGGTCTCGGATATCGGCGCAGGCTACGACCACATCACGGGCGCCATCGGGGCGGCCATGATCGGGCACCTCGGCACGGCTATGCTCTGCTACGTGACGCAGAAGGAGCACCTGGGCCTGCCCGAGCGCGAGGACGTACGTCAGGGCGTGGTGACCTACAAGCTCGCAGCCCACGCCGCCGACCTCGCGAAGGGACACCCCACGGCCTATATCCGTGACCACGCCATGAGCAAGGCACGCTACGAGTTCCGCTGGCGGGATCAGTTCCACCTCGCCCTCGACCCTGAGCGCGCTCGTGAGTACCACGACCAGACGCTGCCCGACGACTCGCACAAGGAGCGGCACTTCTGCTCGATGTGCGGCGAGCACTTCTGCTCGATGCGCGTCAACCGCAGCTTCCGCCAGGCGCTGGCGGCACGTACCGTCGGCGAGGGCGGCGTGCCCGTGGTCGGGCTCGTGCGCCCCAGCGATGTCGCCCCTCATAGCTGCTCGGGCGGCCACTAGCCGATGCGCCGAGACCAAGTCATCGTCCTCACGCCCCCCGAGTGGCGGGGGGCGTCCGAGGCGAGCTGGATCGCCACGCTCCTACGCCTCGGCGTGGGACGCGTGCACATCCGCAAGCCCGAGGCCAGCGCCGCGGAGCTCAGCGCCCTCCTCGAGGCCATCCCTCGCTCGCTGAGGCGGCGCTGCGTCCTCTCGCAGCAGCCCGAGCTCGTACGCCGCTACGCCCTTGGCGGCCTGCACCTCTCGGTACGCGGCTGGCGCGAGCTCACGGCCCGCCCGTCCCTTGCCGCAGGGCAGCTCGTCGGCGTCAGCTGCCACAGCCGTGAGGAGCTCGAGGCGCTGCCCTTCGCCCCCGACTACGCCTACCTCAGCCCCGTGGCGCCGAGTCTCAGCAAGGAGGGCTACGGCGCGGCACAGCAGCACTGGACAGAGGCCGAGCTCGGGCAGCTCTGTGCCGAGACGCCCTTCTCGCTGATCGCCCTCGGGGGCATAGCACCAGCCACCGCGGGGCGCTTCCTCCGTCTGGGCTTCGCGGGCGTGGCGAGCCTGGGCTATTGGCAGGGGCTGTCGCTCGAGGAGCTCCCCGAGGCGCTGAGACGCCTGAGTGCCCCGCGCCTCCTGCTCTGCGGTGGGCTCGACCCCACGGGCGGGGCGGGCATCACGGCCGACCTCAGCCATGCCCAGCGCCTTGGCGCGGAGAGCTACAGCCTCATCACGGCCGTCACGAGTCAGGACGCGGAGCACTTCTACGGCCTCACGCCGCTCGGGGAGGAGGAGCTCCACGGGCAGCTGCGGAGCCTCGAGGCGCTGCCTCCGCCCGAGGTCGCCAAGATCGGCCTCGTAGCCTCGCTGGAGCAGCTGCAGACGCTCGCGGGGCTCATCCGCGCCCGCTACCCGCGCTGCCTCATCCTCTGGGACCCCATCCTACGCACCAGCTCGGGCTATCAGCTCCTCCCGACGCCGACAGCTGAGGAGCTGGAGGTGGCGCTGCGGGAGGTGGACCTCCTCCTACCTAACGCCTACGAGCAGCGCCTGCTCCTCGGGGGACTTAGCCCCGAGGAGGCTGCTCGCCACTGGCACTGCACGCTGATCTGTAAGGGTGCTCGACCGAGCCCCGCCCTTATCCCCAGTCTAGGCGCAAGACACGACACGAAGGCAGGAGAGCGCGCTTCGACAGGACAGTCTGCCGACCTAGCCGCCAGCGGCAGCGCCATCACCGACCTCGGCTACACGCCCGAGGGCCAGTATATAGCCAGCTGCTGCCCGCCTGCAGGCGAGGACAGACACGGCACGGGCTGCCTCTATGGCACGGAGCTTGCCCTCGCGCTGGCCTCGGGGCTCGGCCTCGAGACCGCTATGCGGCGCGCCCAGCGTGCTGTGAGCCACTACCGCCAGGGACTAACTCCACCTGCCGCAAGGCCTCGCCCGACGCTAGGGCGGCGTATGTTCGTCACCCACGGCAGCACGCCCGAGGAGCTCCTGCTGCAGACCGAGCGCGTGCTGAGCCTGGGCCTCTGCGACCTCGTGGAGCTGCGGATGAAGGCGGCCAGCCCGCCCCTCCGTGAGGCCGCAGCCCGCCAGCTGCTCAGCCTCTGCCGCAGCTATGACGTCCCGCTGCTGATCAACGACGATGTGGAGCTGGCCTTCCGCATCGCCGCCGACGGCGTGCACCTCGGACAGGAGGATTGCCCGCCCGAGCGCGCCCGCCAGCTACTGGGCCCCGAGACCCTCATCGGCCTGACCTGCAATGACGCCCAGCAGCTCGAGCGCGCCCTCCAGCTACCCATAGACTACATCGGCCTCGGACCCTGCCACTACACGGAGACCAAGCAGCGCCTAGCGCCCATCCTCGGCTACGAGGGCTACCGCCGCCTCCTGCTCCACGACTACCCGCTGCCCGTCTACGCCATAGGCGGCATCGAGCCCCAGGAGGAGCCCGAGCTGCGCGCCCTTGGCCTGTACGGCATCGCCATGAGCCGCTCCCTACTTCGATCCACAGGGGAGGCTAAGACGCCCCTACCCCATACGCCTACTAGACCCTAGACCATGCTTACCATAGCTGATAAGACCTTCCACAGCCGGCTTTTCCTCGGGACGGGCAAGTTCGCCTCCTCCCAGCTGATGGCCGAAGCCGTGCGCGCCTCGGGCAGTCAGCTCGTGACCCTCGCCCTCAAGCGCCTCGAGCTCAACCGTCCCGAGCACGATAGCCTCCTGAGCCCGCTCCTTACCGAGGGGCTCAGCCTCCTGCCCAATACCAGCGGCGCACGCACCGCACGTGAGGCCATCCTCGCGGCCGAACTCAGCCGCGAGGCGCTCCAGACGAACTGGCTCAAGCTCGAGATCCACCCCGACCCACGCTACCTCATGCCCGACCCCATAGAGACGCTGGAGGCCGCGACGGAGCTCGTGCGTCGTGGTTTCGTTGTCCTGCCCTACGTGCAGGCCGATCCCGTACTCTGCAAGCGCCTCGAGGAGGCGGGCTGCGCCACCGTCATGCCGCTGGCCGCCCCCATAGGGAGCAACCGCGGACTCGATACCCGCGAGCTCCTGCGCATCATCATCGCCGAGAGTAGCATCCCCGTCGTCGTGGATGCGGGCCTAGGCAGCCCGAGCCACGCCGCCGAGTGTATGGAGCTGGGCGCGGACGCTGTGCTGGTCAACACCGCCATAGCCACCGCCGCCGATCCCGTAGCCATGGCCGAGGCCTTCCGCCTAGGCGTCGAGGCGGGACGCAAGGCCTACGAGGCACGCCTCGCGCCCCAGCGTAGCTTCGCCCAAGCCTCCTCGCCGCTGACCGCCTTCCTCTCCTGAGCCTCGCCGACGATGCTACCCACGAGTGCCTACGACTACCTGCAGCGCTATGATTTCGGTCGGCTGCAGGAGGCGATCTATAGCCAGCGCCCCGCCGACGTAGAGCGTGCGCTGAGCCGCCCCCACCGCGAGCTGCCGGACTTCCTTGCCCTCATCTCGCCCGCAGCCGAGGCCTACCTCGAGCCCATGGCTCGAGAGGCGCAGCGCCTGACCCTCGAGCGCTACGGCCGCACCCTGCAGCTCTACCTGCCCCTCTACCTCTCTAATGTATGCTCCAATAGCTGCGTGTACTGCGGCTTCAGCGTCGAGCACCACATCCGCCGCCGTCGGCTGACACTGGCGGAGATCGACCGCGAGGTGGCTGCGATCAAGGAGCTGGGCTTCCGCCACCTGCTGCTGGTGAGCGGCGAAGACCTGCGCGCCAGCTCCTGGCACTACTATCTGGAGGTGGTGAAGCACCTGCGTCCGCACTTCGCCCAGCTCTCGCTGGAGGTGCAGCCGCTGGAGACGGAGCAGTACGCCGCCCTCGGGGAGGCAGGCATCAGCTACGTCTGCGTCTATCAGGAGACCTACCACGAGGCGGCCTACCCTAAGTATCACCTCCAGGGGAAGAAGGCCGACTACCGCTACCGCCTCGAGACGCCCGACCGCATCGCCCAGGCGGGCATCCCCAAGATCGGGCTGGGTGCGCTCTTGGGCCTCGAGGAATGGCGCACCGACAGCGCCTTCACCGCCCTGCATCTGGACTACCTCAAGCACCGCTACCGCCAGACCCGCTACTCCGTCTCCCTCCCGCGCCTGAGGCCCGCCGTCGGGGGCTACGACCCCGCCTACCCCATAGATGACCGCGGCGTGCTGCAGCTGATCCTGGCCTACCGCCTACTGGATCCGCATCTCGAGATCTCGCTCTCGACGCGCGAGTCGGAGACCTTCCGCAACCATGTCCTCCCGCTGGGTATCACGAGCATGAGTGCGGGGAGCCACACCGAGCCCGGGGGCTACGCCGAGCAGCATGAGGACCTGGAGCAGTTTGCCATCGCCGACAGCCGCAGCCCCGCCGAGTTCGTGGCCTACCTGCGCTCTGTCGGCTACGAAGCCGTATGGAAGGACTGGGACAGCTGGCTCTAGCGGCGGGCCGAGGGGGCGAAGGCTGGACGGACGAGGCCGCCGAGCGCTACCAGCGGCAGCTCCTCCTCCCCGAGCTAGGCCTAGAGGGACAGCAGCGCCTCAGCCGCGCTCGGGTGGCGGTCGTCGGGGCGGGCGGGCTGGGCTCCACCCTCCTGCCACTGCTGGTGGGGGCAGGCGTCGGGCAGCTGCGCCTCTGCGATGGGGACATCGTCAGCCGCAGCAACCTCCCCCGCCAGACGCTCTACCGCACGGCCGACCTCGGCGGCAGCAAGGCGCGGCTGGCGGCTGAGCGCCTCAGCGCCCTCAACCCCCATTGCCAGCTCATCGCCTCGGCCGAATACCTAAGCCCCGAGAACGCTCCGCGCCTCCTCGGCGAGGTGGATCTCCTCCTCGATGCCACGGACAACGAGCCCGCCCGCCGCTGCCTCGACGCCTACAGCCGCAGCACTGGGATTCCTTGGCTCTATGCCTCGGCCGAAGGCTGGGGCGGGCAGCTGGCACTCTTCGTCCCTGGGCGTCCAGGCTATGCCGAGCTCTTCCCCGAGGCACCTGCACCCACCCCGAGCGAGGCTGGCCAGGGCTCTACCGTACCCGCCACAGCCGAGGGCGGCCGCCCCATCCCCGTGCTGGCGACGACACCCGCCCTCATCGCCTCGCTGGCCGCCACCGAGGCGCTCAAGTACCTCCTCGGGCTCCCGACGACGCTCGCCGACAGCCTGCTCCTCGTCGACAGCCTCGGCATGCGCCTCCAGCGTATTCAGCGCTAAGCCCCCGCCCGACAGTTCGCACCGCCCTCCAGCCCCTGCCGCCTCGCTTCATCTCGAGCACGGCAGGGGCTTTCTCTTTTCCTTGCACTCTGCCTCAGCTAGAGGGCAAGGCAGGGAGGGCAAAGCTCCGACGAAGGGTCCGCTAAGGGCGAGGCCTCGCGAGGGGTATCAGTAAGGCGGCTAAGGGACGTCCATCAGAGCGCTGAGGGATATCAGTGGGGCGGCTGAGGGATATCCCTCACGGAGGTGAGACAAGGCCACCGCTACGCTCCGCCGCCCTGCGTGCTGTCCTAGGAGAAGCGAGGCAAGGCGGGACGAGGTGGGTAGCGAGATATTTTATACCTTTACTGGGAATTTTCACACCTAAAACTATTCCACCTATGATCTACCTATCCATCCTGCTCATCATCCTCAGCCTCGTCATCTTCGTCCTTCTCTACCAGCGCCAGGTGGCCATCCGTCAGGCGCTCGAGCCCAAGGACGAGCAGCTTCATCGCCTTGACCTCGAGTGTCAGCGCCTGAGAGGCGAACTCGCGCAGCGCGAGAACCAGCTCGAGCAGCTGCGGCAGGAGCACAGCCAGCGTCTGCAGCAGCTGGCGCGCCTCGAGGAGCAGACGCAGCAGCAGGAGGCCTTCAAGGCTGAGCTCGCGAGCCTCCAGCAGGACTACCTCCAGAGCCAGACCAGTCTCAGCGCGCAGAGCCAGGAGCTCCGACAGCTGCACGAGCAGCTCGCCACCTCCCGCGCCGAGCAGGGCGAGATCAGCCAGACGCTACGCGAGAGCTTCCGCAACCTCGCCACCGAGGTCCTGCAGGGCCAGCGGGCCGAGCTCAGCACGCGCAACCTTGAGCAGCTCGCCCCCCTCAAGGAGGAGCTCCAGCGCTTCAGCGAGCAGGTCGGCAAGGTCTATAATGAGGAGGCCCGCGAGCGCTTCTCCCTCCGGAACGAGATTACACAGCTGGTGAAGCGTAGCCAGGAGCTGAGCCAGGAGACCACGCAGCTGACGCAGGCACTCAAGGGCGACAGCAAGGTACAGGGCGACTGGGGCGAGATGATCCTGGAGCGCATCCTCGAGCAGAGCGGCCTGCGCCGCGACGAGGAGTACTTCGTCCAGCAGACCCTACGCGATGCCGAGGGGCGTGTCACCACGGAGGACAATAAGGGCCGCCTACGTCCCGACGTGCTGGTGAAGTACCCCAACGGCGGGACGCTCGTCATCGACAGCAAGGTCAGCCTCACGGCCTACCTCAGCTACCTAGCGGCCGAGACCGAGGAGCAGCGCGAGCAGGCCGCCGCCGCACATCTGCTGAGTGTGCGTAAACACATCGACGAGCTCGCCACCAAGCGCTACGACACACATACGGCAGGCTCGCCAAACTTCGTCATGCTCTTCATCCCCAACGAGCCCGCCTACATACTCGCCCTCAGCCGCGACAAGCAGCTCTGGGAGCACGCCTACCGCAAGAACGTCATCCTCGTCAACGGCACCAACCTCATCGCCAGCCTGCGCCTAGCCCAAGACATGTGGCAGCGCGAGCGTCAGGACCGCAACGTGGAGCAGATCCTCAAGCGGGCCAATAATCTCTACGACAAGGTCGTGGCCTTCGGCAAGCAGTTCATCACCCTCGGCAACCACCTCCAGAACGCCCTCGAGAGCTACGAGGGGGCGAAAAGTTCCCTCGCCTCGGGCCAAGGCAACCTCGTCTCGCAGTTCGAGAAGCTCCGCAAGCTGGGCCTGAGCCCCAAGTATAAGCTAACCACTGTCCTCCCTAGCGCTGAGCTAGAGGACGAAGATGAGGGCGAAGACAAGGGGCAGCAGGACGCTTAGTCCACCCTTCCACCTAGCCTCCAGCTCACTGTCGCTCCCCCAGCCGTGACCGCATGACCGGAGGGGCTTCACCTAGGCCGCAGCACCCCTCTCTACGGTGTGCTGCGGCCTTACTCTAGGCAGAGCCCCTCAGCCGAGGCGCAGCCTATTCCCCCCTTAATTGTATATTTGTATAGATTCAATATATTAAGTGCATTATGGCATTCACACTAGGAGACCTAGTCCCCGACCTCCTGGGGACGGACCAAGACGGTCGTGAGGTACGCCGCTCGGACTACCCCGGGCGCAAGATCATCCTCTACTTCTACCCCAAGGACAACACCTCGGGCTGCACCGCTCAGGCCTGCTCGCTACGCGACGGCTACAGCGAGCTACGCGCCGCAGGCTACGAGATCATCGGCGTCAGCCGTGACTCGGCCAAGAGCCACCAGAAGTTCATCACCCAGCACGAGCTGCCCTTCCGCCTCATCGTAGATAGCGACGTCCAGCTCAACGAGCTCTTCGGCACCTGGATCGAGAAGAGTATGTACGGCCGCAAGTACATGGG
>ERZ773050.1983-NODE-1983-length-11056-cov-2.994455_pt1 | contig 11056 bp, 10 predicted proteins | sample MGYA00580632_ERZ773050 | MGnify/ENA primary metagenome ERZ773050 (study PRJEB29015, sample SAMEA2738123) | human oral metagenome | biome: human oral; feature: human-associated habitat; material: saliva | place: China | collected 2166 ... | reverse complement strand
GAATGCACGATTAGATGACCACGAAAAACGTATATGCAAATTAGAAACGGATCGTGATGATATGACCGAACAATTGCTTGATTTAAAAGAGATGAGCCGTTTGCAGTTGGCACAAGCAGAATTGATTTTGCGCAATCGCACCAACTTAGCACTGATGGAAGCTGGCGTGACTCTAGTGGACCCTCATAGTACATACATTGCTCCAGAAGTGGTGGTTGGACCAGATACCATTATTTATCCAAATACAACACTAGAAGGCAATACGGTGGTAGGAACGAATAATATCTTAGGGCCAAATACACGCTTGTCCAACGTAACAGTAGGAGATAATAACCATATCCATGATTCCTATGCACATGATTGTGAAATCAAGAACGATACGGTGATTGGTCCATTTGTTCATTTGCGCCCACATACAGTGTTGTCTGATAAAGTGAAAATTGGTAACTTTGTAGAAGTTAAAAATAGCGTGGTAGGGGTAGGTACCAAACTTCCTCACTTATCTTACATCGGTGATAGTGATGTAGGATCTAAGGTTAATATCGGTTGTGGGACTATCACGGTGAACTACGATGGTAAAAAGAAACATCGAACTATCATTGAGGATGGCGTATTTGTGGGCTGTAACTCTAATTTAGTAGCGCCTGTAACGATTGGTAGTGAAAGTTATGTGGCTGCAGGTTCCACTATAACGAAGAATGTGCCAAACCGTGGATTAGCATTCGGACGGGCTCGCCAAGTGGTCAAAGAGAATTGGGTAACAGATGATACTTTCAAGAAATAACAATGTGTTAAAAATTTGATAAAATATTTTACACAAAATTGATAAAATGAAGTACAATATACATAGAGCCTTTGTGCATCAAATTGTAAGTCAATTGTTTTAGAGGAGTAATGACATGACATTAGAAGATGGTAAACGACTCAAAGTTTTTACAGGTAATGCGAATCCAGCATTAGCCAAAGAAATTTGTGATTATTTAGACCTTCCATTAGGTGAAGCGTTTGTGGGTCGCTTCAATAATGGAGAAGTACAAGTCATGATTGATGAAAGTGTACGTGGTAAAGACGTGTTTATCGTACAACCAACTAGCTATCCTGTGAATGATAATGTAGTTGAGTTGTTCATCATGGCAGATGCATTAAAACGTGCATCCGCGCGTCATATCACAGCCGTTGTACCATATTATGGGTATGCTCGCCAAGATAGAAAAACTCGTGGTAGAGAACCAATTACAGCAAAATTAATGGCAGACTTATTACAAACTGCTGGTGTTACTCGCCTTGTAACTGTAGATCTTCATGCAGGTCAAATTCAAGGGTTCTTTGATGTGCCAGTAGACCATTTAATGGGGGCTTCCATTATTGCAAACTATATTAATGAAAAGAAAATGGAAGATGTCATCGTTGTATCTCCAGACCTTGGTGGTGTAACGCGTGCCCGCGATTTAGCGGACCGTATTGGTGCACCAATTGCAATTATCGAGAAAAAACGTCCACAACCAGGTGTTGCGAAAGTAATGAACTTAATTGGTGATGTACAAGGTAAAAACTGTATCATTATTGACGATATTGTAGATACAGCAGGATCTCTTGTAGAAGGTGCGAAAGCATTACAAGAATTTGGCGCTAAATCTGTAACCGCTTGTGTGACACATGCAGTATTAACAGATCCAGCTTGCGAACGTATTGCTAACTCCAACATTAAAGAGTTAATTGTAACAAATACAATTGATATTCCAGAAGAACGTCGATTACCTAATATTACAGTACTGTCCGTAGCTCCTTTATTGGGAGATGCGATTTTACGTATTTTCCGAGAAGAGTCTGTAAGCTCTTTGTTTGATAAATAAGATGAAGTTAATAGTTGGACTTGGAAATCCAGGTAGAGACTATGAGGGAACTCGTCATAATATCGGATTCATGGTAGTGGATGCTATTGCTGATGGCGTGAGTCATACACCGTGGAGAGAAGATTATAAAGCAGAACTCTGCTCATGCACGATAGCAGGCGAAAAAGTATTGTTGGTAAAACCGCAAACATTTATGAACCTTAGTGGTGAGTCTGTAGGCCCTTTAATGCGATATTATAAGCTTACACCTGAGGATGTATATGTCATATATGATGATATGGACTTGCCAGTTGGGAAGATTAGAATTCGACCGAATGGTAGCGCAGGTGGACACAATGGGATCAAGTCTATGATTAGTCATTTAGGAACGGATAGTTTTCCACATTTTCGTTTTGGTATAGGTCGACCTTTGCCAGAGTGGACCGTGGTAGATCATGTATTATCACGATTTCCAGAGGAACAACAGGATACAGTAAAGAAGGGCGTTAACGCTATGGTGAAAGCTGTTCTTGGTTGTGTAGAAGTAGGTATCGATAAAGGAATGAATCTATATAATCCTAAAAAAGGCCGTCTCCGTTAATAGAGATAAAAACCAAAATAGAGCGCTTGTTCTATTTTGGTTTTTCTTTTGCATATATCGTGTATATGAAAGTGGTTTTGATCAACCTGTACATGACTTTTGAATTGATGAAGTAATTCAATCAAATAAATTCACTATATATGTCTTTTCATCTTGAAATTATGAAAATAAAAGTATATACTAAGTCTAGAGCAGTATAATTAGTATTTAATGTGAATCGTCTTTATTTTTACTTATTGTGAGGGAGGCATTATCATGAAAGGTAATAATTGGGGCGGCAAGCGGGCTGGTGCAGGTCGCAAAAAATCCTTATTTGAACGTAAAGGACGTACATTTCGTTTGACTGATGCTGAATTTTTAGAAGTTAAACCATTAGTGGACGCAGTACGACGTCGTACTGAAGAAGCAATGTTGGCTACATTAGCATCTAAAAGTAGAAAATAATTGTATGTTCAATACTATCGGTTTTAATTAGCGTAAACGCTTTTGATTACAAGTTAGTATGGAAAATCGGCCCCTTTTGGGGGTCGATTTTTTTAATATATTTTATTCTATAGAATAAGCTTGACAATATCGAAAAAAATCGTTATAATATTACCTAACATAGCAATATAGGCTGATGCTAGTTAAGATATGTATGCAAATGGATGCTTATTGTAAACATTCTTATGACGGACTATTAGCTATGGTGGTTAAACCCGACCACAGAAGGATCCAATTTTGGAAATGAATTCAAATAATTACTACACAAATGGAGGTTAGCAATGAGCTTAATTAAAAGTTTATCCAACCGCTTGTCTGTGCTAGGATATAGTGGTTACGAAATTTCACAAATTATCAATAGTGCAACGGGCGGTCAAGACATCAATGCTTTGACTAGTCAAGATTTACACCAAGTGGCAAATACAATGGAACACTATGTGCAAGCAGGTTCCCAATACGTTGCGGAATATAGTAAATAATCAAAAACTGTTACAGTTTGTAAGAAATTACAAATTGTAACAGTTTTTTGTTTCTTATAAAGCTGGAAGATAGTATATATAAAGTATATTACACATAAACTTTATAATCATGCAGTGTATAATATCCTTATATAATATGGTGGAAATCTACAATTAGATGGTGATAGAATACCTTGAATCGATGTACAGAGTAAGGTAGAATACTAGATAGAGTGTGTAAATCTATGAACTTAATAATATTGAAAAAGAATCAACAGTTAAATATATGAAACAAAGGTTAAATCAAAATCGACTTCCTTTTGTGGAGTCTTTAGAACAATATAAAAAACAAAATATGGTGCCTTTTCATACGCCTGGGCACAAGATTGGTAAGGGAGCGCCAGTGTTACTCACAGAGTGGATGGGAAATGCCTTACCCTATGATTTAGGCCTAATGTATGCTATCGATGATTATCATGAGCCAGAGCGTGAATTGCTAGAAGCACAACAACTGGCAGCACAGGCCTTCGGAGCCGATCATACATGGTTTTCTATTAATGGAACATCTGGTGCGATTCAAATGATGATTATGAGTGCAGTGAAAGAAGGGGACTCTATCATCATTCCTAGAGAGGCTCACTGTTCTGTTCATAACAGCTTAGTATTAAGTGGAGCTAAACCTATCTATATGAAAGGGCGCTTTCATCCGCGCTGGGGCATCCCGGTAGGGGTCACAGCGGAGGAGGCCATCGCTACGATGGATGCACACCCAGAGGCAAAGGCTATATTGCTAGTGCATCCTAATTATTATGGCGTGGGCATAGATGTAAAACGAATTGCAGAGGTAGCTCATGAAAGACATATGCTAGTGTTAGTGGATGAGGCTCATGGACCACATCTTGTGCCATCTTTAGGAATGCCAGTGCCAGCTTTAGCGAGTGGAGCAGACTTAGTCGCTCAAAGTACGCATAAATTATTAGGCTCTTTAACACAGACCTCGATGCTCCATGGACAAGGGTCTCGTATTGATGTAGACCGTATTCAACGATTACAACAAATCTTGATGAGCACTAGTCCGAATTATATTTTCTTAGCATCTTTGGATATGGCGCGCCATCAATGGGTTACAGAGGGACAGTCTCTCATGAAAGATACATTGGAGTTAGCTCGTATATTGCGAAGGGCTCTGAATGAGATTCCTGGCATTGTTTGCCCTGATTATGAGGATATAGAAGGTGCTTTCAGTTTCGATGAGACTAAGATTATTATCGATGCAAAGAACCTTGGACTGACTGCACAAGAGTTAGAACAAGAGTTGCGAGCACGTCATATTGAAGTGGAACTCATGAAAGCCTACCATGTATTGTTATTGATTACCATTGGTGATACGGACACATCTATACAACAGGTCATAGAGGCAGTGCAGGATATCTCAGATAGGTATAGATATAATAGTATCAGAGATAGTGTAGATGATACACATGCTACGGATGATAACGGTGTAGATGCAAGTAGAATGGAAACATTACCCATACCAATCGTGGCACTTTCACCGCAGCAAGCATTTTATACAGAGATGGAAGAAATCTCTTTAGCAGAAGCCCTAGGGCGAATTAGTGGGGAAACTATAACGTATTATCCACCGGGAATTCCTTGTCTAGGTGTAGGTGAGACTATAACGGAAGAAGTATTGGCATATATGAAACAGAAACAATGTGATGGGTATGTGCCGAATGGTGCTAGGGATCGCCAGTTGCAGACAATCCTCGTGTGTAAAGATAGAGAGATAGAGGTACGGTATTGATTGATAGAGTATACGAGAAGAATTGCGATATCATAAGGAGATTCATATGGGACAATTAATTATTATTGAAGGCGGCGACGGCAGTGGTAAGGCCACGCAGACAGCAAAATTATTGGAACGACTAAAAGAAGAAGGATACCCAGTACGGTCTGTAAGTTTTCCTAATTACGATAGTCCAGCAGCAGAACCAATTAAAATGTACTTGCGAGGAGACTTTGGAAAAGAGGCGAACTCAGTAAATGCCTATGTGGCTAGTACGCTCTATGCCATAGACCGATTTGCGTCCTATCGCCAAGATTGGCAACGCTTTTACGAAGAAGGTGGCATCATTATTGCCGATCGGTATACTACATCGAATATGGTGCATCAAATGATTAAGTACACTGATAAAAAAGAACGAAATACGTTTTTACAATGGCTTGACCAATTAGAGTACGATTTATATGGGTTACCAAGACCTGATGTAGTGATTTTATTAGATATGCCCCTATCTTTGTCCAAAGCCTTGTTAGCAGAACGCACAGGAAAAACCGGTGGCAATACTGGCGATATACATGAACAGGATGCCTCTCACTTGACGGCGGTTCATGATGCTTATGATATGTTGGTGAATACCTATGATTGGCACCGTGTGCACTGCGAGAATGAAAGCAATCAGTTACGCACTATTGATGACATTCATGAGGAAGTGTATGGTATTGCAAAACAATATATATGTAAAGGCTAGTCCCTAGCTAATGGAATGTGCCTATAGTATCATGGATAGTCTGTTATGGTACGATACATGTTCAAAAAAGGATATGATAGAAACACCACATGGAGTGCAAATATTTTGCCGAAACCATGGGGTGTTTCTTCTTTTATTCGTGTATTTATTGCCATAACATGCTATAATAAAGGGTAGTCTTATGAGGTAAAGGAGGATGTATGTCATTTTTTGGAACTGTACTTGGTCAACATCAAGTGAAAGAACAAATTACTACATTAATCCGAGATTCTGCTTTGCCCCATAGCTTACTGCTCTACGGAGAAACAGGTTTAGAGTCGATATCCATGGCCATCGCCATTGGGTCCCTATTGGTGGGTCGTCAGATTTTTTCTCCTGATGAAGGACGAACTTTTTTATCCACTATAGAGCAACAACGCATTGAGTCTGGTGAAAGCGAGAGTGCAGTCAAAGATAAAGGATTGCCAATCTATATTGATCAAGGTCAAGCCTTTTGGATTCGCCCTATGAAAACACAGCTCAGTGTGGAACAATGGTATACCTTATTAGAAAAGTATATCAATGTATCTAGTGATACACCGCGGGTGGTTATCGTAGAAGGCTTTCAGACAGCCAATACTGTCTTAGCGAATGCGATGTTAAAAACGATTGAAGAACCACCACGAAATATGCATTTTATCATTGTCACTACCAATATTGACAATGTACTACCCACAATCGTGTCACGATGTATGCTCATTGGTATGCAACCAGTGCCAGAAGAGGAATTGGTGCAAGCCTTAACTAAAGAAGGGTATACAGGAGATATTCGACGGGCTGTACGAAGTGCTCGTGGAAATCCAACATTAGCTCGTCAGTGGGCGCAGGCTGGTGGTATTGAAAGTTTAGAAAAGGCTATGGAAGTACTAGAATGTGTAGTAGAAAGAAGTCATTTTTTTACTACCTTAGCTCTATCCTTTGAGGGACTTTCAAAAGAAGTGGTACTCGATATATTGAGCTGGTTACGTGTGTTAGCAAGAGATATGTTAGCCTTGCGATATGGTACAGAGAGTGAAAAGATGATATTAAGTGAGTATCAATTCCGCATGCAAATGATTTTACCACGATGGTCATCAAAATCTTTGCAACGAATTGTGCCCATTACATTAGAAGCAGAACAGGCGCTGCGCCTTAATGTGCGCTTAGGCCTTGTTATAGATGGAGTTATATTAGCCTTAAGGGAGGCTGTGAAGGAGGATATATAGTGGTTACTATAGTAGGAGTACGCTTTAAAAAAGCTGGCAAAATCTACTACTTTAGCCCAGGGTTTGTAACCCTTACGACAGGAGATGGTGTCATAGTAGAAACCTCTCGTGGTTTGGAATTTGGGGAAGTCGTAATTGGACCACGGAAAGTATCGAAAGATAGCGTGGTGCAACCGCTGAAAGAAGTGACGCGTAAAGCCACGCCAAAAGATTTTAAACAAGTGGAGAAAAATAGAGAGCGAGAAGAAAAAGCTTTTGAGATTGGACTAGAAAAAATCGCTTATCGTGGATTGCCTATGAAATTAATCAATGTGGAATACACATTTGATATGAATAAAATTGTATTTTTCTTTACTGCAGAAGGTCGAATTGACTTCCGAGAATTAGTAAAAGATTTGGCCAATGTATTCCGTACGCGCATTGAATTGCGACAGGTTGGTGTGCGCGATGAAGCAAAAGTATTAAATGGAATTGGTGCTTGTGGACGTCCATTATGTTGTGCTAATTTCTTAGGCGATTTTGCGTCTGTATCTATTCGTATGGCGAAAGATCAAAATTTGAGCTTAAATCCAACAAAAATTTCTGGCATTTGTGGCCGTTTGATGTGTTGTTTAAACTATGAAAATGACTCCTACCTAAAAGGGGGAGACTTGTATTCGCAAAAAGTAAAACAACCAGCTCCTGTAGCAGAGCCACCTGGTATTGGTAAAGAAGTAGTTACCGATGAAGGGTTAGGAAAAGTCTTAAAAATCAATACTATGAAAAAGACAGTAAAAGTACAATTAGAAGCGGGACGAACGATCGACTTACATTGGTCGGAAGTGGCATTGCCGGATGAAGAGTAATATTACAATTACAGAATTATTACTAAGTGGGTTTCAGTTGTTTCAAGACGAAAAAGGGTTTAAGTTTTCTATTGATGCTATTTTGCTCGCTCATTTTGGAGAGGCAAAATCCAATAAGAACTATTTAGAATTAGGTACAGGCACAGGAGTGATTCCTCATGTATTGTACCATCGTGGAGCTCGTCATGTGGTGGGGGTGGATTGTAATTCCTCTGTGATTGAGTTAGCTCAGAAAAGTGTGATTCATAATGATATTGCAGATGCTGTATCTATGGTGGAGCTAGATTACATGACCGATGCTGGCAAATCGTATTATGGTCAGTTTGATGGTATCTACATGAATCCGCCTTATTTTGAATCGAATAGTGGACTTCTATCACAAGAAGAAAGTATAGCATTAGCCTTACATGAACAACAATACTCTATGAAAGATAGATTGGTACAAGCTCAACGGTATTTAAAATTTGGCGGCACACTGTGGATGATTTATACAACCCCACGGTTAGAATCCTTACTGAGTGCTATAGAACAGACTCAATTTAGGGTAAAACGAATGCGCTTTGTTCATGGTAACCAAGATAAAGTGAGCAAGTTAGTATTATTAGAATTAAAATATGGTGGAAAACTAGGTATGATGGTTGAACCACCTTTATATATTTACGCAGTGGATGGTTCCTATTCAGATGAGGTACAAGCATATTATGAGTAGTCATAAAGGGACATTATTTTTAATTCCCACACCCATTGGGAACTTAGAAGATATGACCTATCGGGCTGTGCGTACACTACAAGAAGTAGATGTGGTAGCAGCGGAAGATACGCGTCATACAGGGGTATTATTACAACATTTTAATATTGCTAAGCCTATGATTTCCTATCATGAACACAATAAAGCGGAGAAGGGGGCTGACCTCATCCAGCGTTTATTGGATGGTCAATCCATCGGTTTAGTCAGTGATGCGGGGATGCCTGCTATTTCTGATCCGGGTGAAGATTTGGTGAAAGAGGCTATCGATGTGGGGATACCCATTGTTCCTTTACCAGGTGCGAATGCAGGTTTAACGGGGCTTATCGCATCGGGGCAAAACACGAAGGAATTTCACTTCATAGGGTTTCTGCCGAAACGAAAGCAGAATGTAAAAGAGGTGTTATCGCGGATTGCTACCTACGAAGGAACGCTGATTTTCTATGAAGCTCCCCATCGTATAGAAGAAACTATCCAAAACTTATATGAAGGACTGGGGAATCGCCCTATCACAGTAGGTCGTGAACTGACGAAAAAGTTTGAAACTTTCACACGAACTACCTTGCTAGAGTTACGAAATGATTTCAGCCAAATCGTAGAAAAAGGGGAGTTTGTCCTCTTGGTGGGTGGCAAGGAGACTGTGACAGATGAAACGAAGGTGGAGGAAGTCGTGCTTTCCCCACTAGAGGCAGCCTTAGCCTTAATCGAAGAAGGGGTGCCAAAAAAAGAGGCAGCCCGTCAAATTGCAAAAGAACGTGGTCTTTCACGACGCGATATATATAATGAAATTGAATGGTATAGTAAGGAGAGAACAGATGACTAAGAAGCCGTATTATATTACGACACCAATTTATTATCCAAGTGCGAAATTACATATTGGGCATACATACTGTACGTCCATTGCTGATACAATTGCTCGTTTCAAACGCAGAGCTGGCTATGATGTGCGTTTCTTAACGGGATCCGATGAGCATGGACAAAAAATCCAACGTATGGCGGAATCGATGGGTATTACTCCTTTAGAATATACAACGCAAATAGTTGATGGATTTAAACATTTGTGGGAAAAATTGAATATTTCTCATGATGATTTTATTAGAACTACAGATGAAAGACATATCAAATATTGCCAATATTTATTCCAAAAAGCATTCGATAATGGAGATATTTACAAATCTTCATACGAAGGTTTATACTGCGTACCATGTGAGACATTCTGGACAGAATCTAAATTAGGTCCAGAAAAAACTTGTCCTGATTGCGGTCGTCCATTAGAAGTAGTACAAGAAGAGAGTTATTTCTTCCGCATGAATAAATACGCTGATCAATGGTTCAAATTTATAGAAGAGAATCCTGATTTTATTCAACCTGAATCTCGTCGTAATGAGATGATTCAATTCGTGAAACAAGGCCTAGAAGATTTGGCAGTATCTCGTACTAGCTTTAACTGGGGTATTCCAGTACCATTTGATGAAAAACATGTTATGTATGTATGGTTTGATGCGTTGATTAACTATATTTCTGCTTTAAACCCATTGGATGAAAACAGTGATTTATTTGAAACGTACTGGCCCGCAGATTTGCATTTAGTAGGGAAAGAAATTGTTCGTTTCCATACGATCATTTGGCCGATTATGCTCATGAGCCTTGGCTTGCCATTGCCGAAAAAAGTATATGGTCACGGCTGGCTTGTCGTTGATGGAACAAAAATGAGTAAATCCTTAGGTAATGTAATCGACCCAATTCCATTGATTGATACTTACGGTTCTGATGCATTGCGTTATTTCTTGGTGAATGAAGTACATTTAGGCAATGATGGTAATTTCAGCTTGCCTAACTTTATTACGAAAATCAATGCAGACTTGTCCAATGACCTAGGCAACTTGTTGAATCGTACCGTAGCGATGATTGAAAAATATCATAGTGGTATCATTACAAAACATGCGCCAACAGAAGATGTTGACAAGGATTTAATTGCTCTAGCTGAGCAAACAGTAAAAGACTACGAACAATTGATGGAAGATATGCAGTACAACAAAGCCTTTAAAGCTGTGTGGGCTTTCATTGGTCGTACGAATAAATACATCGATGAAACGATGCCTTGGGTATTGGCGAAAGGTGCCAACGAAGGCGATGCAGAGCGCTTAGAAGCCGTGATGTATCATTTGGCAGAATCCTTGCGTATTATCGCTGTCTTAGTGGATCCAGTAATCCCAACAGGAGCTCCTAAAATTTGGGAACAACTTGGTTTACAAGGGTTTGCACAAGCTATGCTAGATGATGTACGCACATTTGGGGCTCTTCCGACTGGTACAAA
>ERZ773050.1978-NODE-1978-length-11069-cov-2.502270_pt1 | contig 11069 bp, 12 predicted proteins | sample MGYA00580632_ERZ773050 | MGnify/ENA primary metagenome ERZ773050 (study PRJEB29015, sample SAMEA2738123) | human oral metagenome | biome: human oral; feature: human-associated habitat; material: saliva | place: China | collected 2166 ... | reverse complement strand
ATCTTATCAATTTCAATTATAAATATTTCCGATTCTAAAACCGGAATCATATTATTGAAATTAATTACACCACTTTTACCGTTATCTATTTTAAGAAAATCTAAATTATTGGGCATATATTTATGTTTTTCCTTAGGAGATGATAAGGGCGCAAAATAATGCGAATTCTCGATATCAAATATGATGCCTATAAAAGGACGACCTTTTTTATTACCTGAATTATATGGCACCTTAGGTTCTGCTTGGCTTAAAAACTTTACATATTTTTCATTTATTATTGCTAATTTCAATTCTCTCTTAATCATTTTTATTGACTCCTTAAAGTTAAAGAGGAGCAAATGCTCCCCTCTTTTCTTTTTTCATTCCCACTTTTGGTTGGTAGGGTACACCGCTTTTCTTCTTTCCCACTTCTGGTTGGTAGGGTACACCGCTTTTGCATTGTTATATTACCACGTTTCACTATATTTTACAACAATATCAGCAGATTAAATTAATTTTTCTTCCAATTCCCTTCACCCTCTCGACAATAGACAAACTGCTTCGACGTGTGATGTGAAGAAGAAATTATCAAAAGCCTTGAGGGACTTTATGTTGTAGCGATTGTATTCAAAAAAATACAGGTTATCTATGAGTGTTTTGGGGTTGCACGATATATACACTATTTCTCGGGGTGAAAATTCGACTATTTTCTCTAAAGCCTTGGCATTTACACCTGCACGGGGTGGATCCAGTACGATAACATCGGGCTTCTCATTTATGTTCCTGATTACTTCAAAGACATCCCCTCTGTAAAATGACACGTTGTTTATTTTATTAAGCTTTGTATTCTCGATTGCAGACTTAATTGCATCATCTGAAATATCAACGCCTATCACCTTTTTTGCAGCTCCTGCGAGCGATTGAGTAATAGTACCTGTACCGCAGAAAAGATCGAAGATCACTTTATCTTGTACATTATCTATGGAGTTGATTGCATATCTATATAGATTTTCTGCAGCCTGTACATTTGTTTGAAAAAATGATCCCATGCGAACCTTAAAATCAAGATCCATAATGCGTTCCATATAGTAATCTCTGCCGAACAAAATCCTTATATCTTCGCCGTTTGCAGTATCTTGGATCTTATCGTTTATTGTGTGGAGAATGCCTACGAGTTCGTTGTTAAGCTTAAGTGAAGTGAGCAGGTTAACAAATGATTCAGTGTTGAAATTGGCAAGATCGCTACTTGAAGTAACGAGATTTACAATAATTTCTGATGTTCTTATACCGCTTCGAATAACAAGGTGTCTTAAAAACCCATTATGTTTTTTCTTATTGTAAAAATCATAATTATTTTGAAAAGCAAATTGCCTTACCACATTTAAAATTACGTTATAATCTGTATCCACAAGCTGACAATCCTCGATGTTTACTATGTTTCTGTAATTGCCCTTTTCATGAAATCCGAGTTTTAATTCCCCTTCCCTCTCAGAATTCCCGAATGTAAACTCCATTTTATTGCGGTACCTATATATATTGGGGCTTTCCTCAATGGGCAGTAAGGTATTTATCTTAAGTCCTTTTTTATCTATAAGGGTTTTAACAAGGTCATCTTTTATCCTAAGTTGCTCATCACAAGGCATGCCTTGATAGGCACAACCTCCGCATTTATCAGCATGCATACAGATATCTTTACTTTGCTCCATAGCCTACCTTTCTTTCTATACCGTTCTTCCCTTATAATTGCTTGAATATTCGTCATAAAACTTTTGAAACTCTTCTCTTTCTATTGAATCTCTGATCCTTTCCATAAGCCTTAATAAAAATCTTATATTATGTATGGAAAGAAGTGTAGCGGCAAGTCCTTCCCCTGCCCTGTATAGATGTCTTATATAAGCCTTGCTGTAATTTCTACAGGCAGGACAATCGCACGTATGATCAAGAGGTGTAAAATCCCTCTCATACATCTTCTTTTTAATTGAAATATTACCGTTATCGGTCATGGCTATGCCGTGCCTTCCATACCTTGTAGGAAGTACGCAGTCGAACATGTCTATTCCGTTTTTAACGCCATTTAAAAGCTCTATCGGGCTTCCTACACCCATTAGATATCTAGGCTTATCTTTCGGCAAATAATTGGTGCAGACCTCAAGTATTGATTGCATCATCTCTATGGGCTCTCCTACGCTAAGCCCCCCTATCGCATAGCCGTCCAGGTCATGTTCTGTAATGCCGTCTGCACTGAGCTTTCTTAAGTCTCTATCCATACCGCCTTGCATTATACCGAAGAGTGACTGATGCGGCTGAAGCTTAAAAGAAGCGCATCTACCGAGCCACCTTGTAGTTCTTTCTGTAGATTTTTTTACATAATCATAATCTGAAGGATAAGGTATGCATTCATCAAATGCCATCACTATATCTGAACCCAGATCTCTTTGTATTTGCATCGATTTTTCAGGGGAGAAAAAATGTGTAGAACCGTCTATGTGTGATTTGAATTCTACGCCTTCTTCTGTGATGTTTCGCATCTTAGCAAGACTGAATACCTGAAAGCCTCCGCTGTCTGTAAGAACGCTACCGTTAAAATTCATAAATTTTCGTATGCCGCCTGCTTCCTTTACTATATCTTCTCCCGGTCTTAAATACAGATGATATGTATTAGAAAGAATGATTTTGGCTCCCGCATCATAAACCATATCCGCAGGGACGGATTTAATGCTTGCCTGAGTACCGACAGGCATAAAAACAGGTGTCTGTATGGTACTGCTTTTTGTTTTGATAATTCCCCTTCTGGCGTTACTTTTTGAATCTGTTATAAGCAGTTTGAAATCAAGCATATTTCCTCCAATTTTCATCTCATCTACGTTTGATGTTATTCTTCGAAAGTCTAAAGTGCATTATACGGCTTTAATATCTATATTATCAACATTGCATCCCCGTAGCTGAAAAATCTATAGTCAGATTTTAACGCTATATCGTAGGCATTCAATGTGTTATCGAGCCCTAAAAAGGCTGAAACCAGCATTAGAAGCGTTGATTTTGGGAGATGAAAATTTGTAATAATGCCGTCTGTCAGTTTAAATTCATATCCTGGATAGATGAATATGTTCGTCTCTCCGCTACAAATCTGATGTTTTGTGACCTGAAGCATCTGAAGATGCATTTTGAATGCATTTTGCACCTTCTAACGTCCTTACCGACGTAGTGCCGACACATATAACTCTGCCTCCTCCTTTCTTGGTGAAATTTATGATGTCTGCCGCTTCTTCGGGTATTTCAAAATATTCGCTGTGCATGATGTGATCACTGATATCATCGCAGTTTACAGGCCTAAATGTACCCACTCCGACGTGAAGTAGAATCTTTGCTATCTTTATGCCTTTATTTTGAATTTTGCTTATCAATTCCTCTGTGAAATGAAGTCCTGCCGTAGGTGCTGCAACCGACCCTTTAACCTTAGAATACACAGTCTGATACCGTTTTTCATCTGAAAGCTCCGCTTCCCTTTCTATGTATGGAGGTAGGGGAATCTTGCCGAATTCTTCTATATAATCCAATGAGTCCACATTTAAAATCCTTACCTGCTTGATAATATCATCATCGCTCTTTACCACCTGTATTTTAAGGGGTTCTTCGGTTTCATCATCTTTCGGTAATACTGATATTATAGTGCCTTCAGATACCCTTTTAGCGGGTTTAATCATCGCTTCAAAAAGATTTTCACCTAGAGGTTTCAAGAGTAACACTTCTATTCTTGCGCCGGTATCTTTAAAGCCTATGAGGCGCGCTTTGATCACCTTGGTTTGATTTATTACAAGGCAATCACCTTCGTTCAGATAATCAATGATGTCCAGGAATTTAGCATGAGAAATCTCAGGGTTTTCGAAAGAGCGCCTTTTAATTACCATGAGCTTAGATTCATCACGCTTAGAAACCGGGTAGCTTGCAATTTTTTGAGGTGGAAGATCATAGTTAAAGTCATCTGTCTTAATTCTATTATTCATGATATTTTACCCTCGCTTAATTAAAAATATTGATGCCCAAATGCTCGTACGCCTTCTCTGATGCTACCCTTCCCTTAGGTGTTCTATGAATAAAACCTTCTTGAAGCAGGTACGGCTCGTATACATCTTCTATGGTAATGCGCTCTTCTCCTATGGATGCCGCTATCGTATCTATACCTACAGGCCCGCCTGTAAATCTATCTATTATAAAGGACAAGATTCTTCTATCCGTATCCTCAAGCCCGGCGCTATCTATCCCAAGGGCGTCTAAAGCCTTTGTTGCATCGTTGATATCGACTTCATCCTTACCAGAAACTTCTGAGAAATCTCTCACCCTTTTAAGTATTCTGTTTGCAATTCTTGGAGTGCCTCTTGATCTTTTGGCAATCTCAGAAGCTGCCTTATCGTTTATTTTAATACCCAAGATTCCTGCTGACCTGTTCACTATCTGTTTAAGTTCATCATTTGAGTACAGATTGAATTTGCTCACTATCCCGAACCTGTCTCTAAGAGGCGCTGTGAGATTTCCGGCTCTTGTAGTTGCTCCCACAAGCGTAAATTTAGGGATGTCGAGCCTTATAGACCTTGCGGAAGGTCCCTTCCCTATGATTATGTCTATAGCATAGTCTTCCATGGCTGAATAAAGAACTTCCTCAACCGTTCTATTTAGCCTGTGTATTTCATCTATAAAGAGCACGTCATTTTCAGTTAGATTTGTAAGAATGGCGGCCAGATCCCCCGCCTTTTCTATTGTAGGACCTGAAGTTATTTTTATATCGGCAGAAAGTTCATTTGCAATTATGCACGACAAGGTGGTTTTCCCAAGACCGGCAGGTCCAAAAAAAAGCACGTGATCAAGGCTTTCTGATCTTTTTTTAGCCGCCTTTATAAATACTTCAAGATTATCTATCACATCCTTTTGCCCTATGTAATCCTTAAGTGATTTTGGGCGCAAATTTTGATCTGAAAGTACATCTTCAGCAAGCATTTCTTTTTCTGTAATTCTATCTTCCATTTTTTCTCTCACTCTCTCAAGCTCATATATTTATAAATTGTCGCAAAATTATTATTCTACCCTTATATGAAATTACTCTAATCCTATACTTGTACAATTATTCCACTTAAATTCTAAAAATTTACTATAAATACGTTCTACTTGATGCCATTGAAATTTACCATCTATTTTAAAAAAAGGATAGTTTCCTTCATGTTGGTGTTAATCTATAAAAGCGTAAGTGCTTTTCTTATATAACTTTGCGTGTCGAGTCCTTCATCCAATGACTTCAATACGTTCATAGCTTCATTTTTGTTGTACCCAAGACTCATCAAAGCTTCGCAGGCTTCCGCCTTGTTACCTGAGACAACGCTTGTAACTTCATTATTAGAAGGCAGATTATACGCTATTGATTCCACCTTATCGGAGAGCTCAAGCGCTATGCGTTCAGCTGTTTTTTTACCTATTCCGTTTGCCCTGGATATGAAGGCGGTATCTTTAGATGCAATTGCCCTTGCGAGTTCATCCACCGTACTTACAGATAAGAGTGCAAGTGAAGCCTTGGCTCCTACTCCATTTATATTCATGAGCAAATTAAAGAAATTAAGTGTCTTAAAATCCTCAAACCCATATAAACTCATATCATCTTCTCTTACTATAAGCTCTGTATAAACAAGAACCTCTTCAGAGATTTCTGCAGTGAAAAAGGGGCTGTTTAGAGGTAGGTTTATCTGATAGCCAATATTTCCCGTATCTAAAACTATGCAGGACTCAAGTTTTTCGAATATCCTTCCCCTTAAAAACTTTATCACATAAACCTCCTAATCAAAATGCTCACCCTATCTTAAACACAAATTTCATAACGCTGCAAAAAACCACATCACATTATAACGCCTTCTTCGGTGATAACTGCAGAAAGCTTAACATCATGGCTTTCTACCGGTATAGATTCAGCTAATTGGCATTTAAATGCCAAGCCGATTCTAGGCGGCATCTTAGCGCTCAGCCCCGAAATTTCTCCGCCCCATACATCGTTTAAAAATCTGTCATAATAAGCCTTACCGTAACCTATCCTGTTCATATTTACATCGAAGGCTACAAGCGGTGTTATTATCAAATCTATGCGACTGGGATCTTCTATATTCATGCCCTCTCTCACCTTCATATCTGAAATATTCAAAGGAACATCCATGCTGTTTTCATACCCTGTTGCTGCCATCTTATCGTCTGAAGTAATTACAGGATACAAAAGCTCATGATTATGAGTGGCTATGTATTTCGGATCTACTTCAGAATTTATCTTATGATACGAAAGTATAACGGTTGCATCGTCTATAAAAGGTCTTGCAAGTTCTGCAATTTTTATCGAAGCCTTCTTTCTGTATTCCGCATCGAGGCTATTCCGCCTTTGTAGTGCCAGATTTCTAATTTCACCCTTTTTCATAAAATTATATCTATCTCTCTTTCACCTTTTTATATTAGCCTGCCCTTAAAATTTAACCTATCCTTTAAAGTTTTTTATCTTTTGATCTCGCATTCTATACCAATTCTCAGCTTCTTTGTATTTTTCTTTAACACAAGAACATCTCCAGCCACTAGGTAGTACTCCCGAATCTTTGCATTTCATGCAGGAATATTGTATTTCAAGGTCATCCGCAGTAAATCCGGATTTTTTAAGTAGCTGATCTCGTTTTTTTAATAAATTAATCCTTTCTTCCTGAATTTTTGCCATTTTAGCCTTTTTATTATCGTCTTCTGAAAACATCATTTTTGATTCAAGCGCTCTTAATTCATTTAATTTCTTGGCTATATTTTTATAGCCCTCCACATCTCTTTCGATTATTTTTTGTTTTTCTCTCCATCTATTGATGCTTCTTTCGTAGATGACGCTTTTAATGTATTTTTTTACGTCTTCAGCCGTTATTTCATGTGCTTTAATCTCTGTCTTTATGATTTTATCAAGGTAGTTTATGTTCTTGTTATACGTATTTTCCATTTTACGACCGTAATTAAGAATTTTTTCTTCGGTAAGGCCATATTTATCGAGCCACTTGTCTATAACTTCCTTTTGTGCATCTGAAGGGTTGAAGTAATTTGTAATTCCAAGTCTTTTCAAAATGCTTTTATACTGCCTTTGTCTGCTACCGTCTATTTCTTCAACGGTTGACAATGTATTGATATCCATAATGCCGCTATCGTACCAATCCCTTAAAATAGCCTTTACATATTTCCAATTTGTTATTTCTCTTTCAAATGCCTTTACAAAGGCCTTCTCTATGACAGCGGGCTCCATATTTTTTTCCAGGAACGAATTTATCCCCTTAAGTGATTGCGTTGACAACGTGGTTCCTGTCAATTTTTCTATCCTGTTAAACAATTCTTCTTTAGTTGAATCATATGCTTGATCGGCATTATTATCCGGATTTTTATCAAGAGTTTTTTCAGCGTGACAGGCTTTCGAATCTGAGGAAGTATTATCATCACATCTGCTTGCATTATTTTCTACTGTTTTATCAGAACTGCCAAAATAAAATTCATCAGCTACGGATATGAAGCTTATTATTTCAGGATCCTCTGTAAGTATATCCTTGTCGAATGTAATAAGACCGTTGTCCTTAAGTGATTTCAGCGACTTTCTTATCTCCTCTAAGCCCCCTTGCGATATCGGAAATATGAAATTCTTCCTTTGTGTTTGACAGCATCAATGCATAGAGATATACCTTAATTTCATCTTCATTAAGCCCTACGAGATATTCGCTGATTATCATGTTTTCTATGCCGGTAACACCGAAATGCATGTTGGATAAAGACCTTGTGCGCATTACACTGCGCTCCATTCGATATCTCTAAATGTCATATTTTCAGGTTTCCAATACATCACAACATCACCTGTAGCGCCGTTTCTATTCTTAGCAATTATGATGTTTACCTTTTTAGGTTCATCCGGATCGCTGAATACTTCATTATCTTCATTTCCCATCTCCTGGTCTGATTCATCCGTATATAGATCCTTTCTAAATAACATCAATACAACATCAGCATCCTGTTCTATGGCACCGCTATCCCTAAGATCGGACAGCATCGGTCTATGTCCCGTTCTTCTTTCAGAAAGCCTTGAGAGCTGTGATAGCACTACAAACGGGCATTCCATCTCCCTTGCAAGCTGCTTTAGCTGTCTTGATATTTCAGATATTTCCTGTTGCCTGCTCTCTATATTTTTATCAAGCGCCATAAGCTGCATGTAGTCCACCACTACAAGATCGAGCCCTCTTTCATGTTTGATTTTTCTGCACTTACTTCTCATTTCTGAAATTGTGATTCCGGGTGTTGAATCTATGAGTATATTTCTGTTTGCTATTTCATTTTTTACACTGGATATAACATCATGGTCTGCATCTGACATATCACCTCTTAACATTACATCCATGGTTACATTGCTTTCCATAGATAACATTCTAAAGCCTATTTGTTCAGACGGCATCTCAAGGCTGAATAACAGCGCCGTCTTATTCTCTCTCTTAGTAGCGCCGAGCATCATGCCTAACGCAAATGAAGTCTTACCTACAGACGGCCTTGCCGCCAGTACGATTAAATCCGACTTTTTAAGTCCACCAAGCATTTTATCAAGCTCAAGATAACCCGTTTTTAGTTCATTATCCGAGCCCTTATTTTCAAGCCTTAATTCTATTTCGTTCTTTTCAAGGACATCTGCAATATTTTCCACGATGCCTTTTTGGTTTAATTGACTTATTTTGAATATTTCATGCTCTGCGTAATCGAGCATACTTTCGCTATTTTGAGTATCCTTATAACAAATTTCCGCAATCTTACCTGAGGCCGTTATAAGGTCTCTCGATATTGCCTTTTCCTTTACGATTTTTGCATATTCAACGGCATTGGTTACAAAGGGTACACTCGCTACTAGGCTTTGAAGATAAGCACTGCCGCCTACAAATTCAAGCTTTTCATGTCTTTTAAGTTCTTCAGCTATTGTTATCACATCAATATTCTTGCCGATGTCATACAAAGATCTCATGGCTTCAAATATTGCTTGATGTTCCTTTTTGTAAAAGTCTTCTTTTATTAGAATTTCAAATACATCTATACACGCCTGTTCATTATTTACCATTGCACCAATTACCGAACTTTCCGCAAACAAATGCTGTGGTAATTTTCTCTCTTCGGGCATTAATACCTCCGCAAACTATAGATGAATTGACTATTTTTTCTTAAGAGGTATTATAACATAATCCGTATTGGAAGTCATTGTAACGCTGTAACCAAGTTCCTCGGCAAACCCCTTCAAAAGGTAGTACCTGGCTTTATAAAATAAGGAAGCGTTATTTAAATACTCCTCTGTTTTATTTTCTATATCCTGATTGAAATTTGCGCCGGTCTTATCAACATCAAAGCTTTCATGATGGTCGTGGTCATGCGAACCTTCGCACGTGTCATCCAAGCTGTCATTCGGGTCTACACTGTCATTTTCATATTTTGAATGAAGGTCATGGTTTGTCTTAAGCACAAGGCTCTCATCTGCGCCTTTACTTGCAAGTAAAGCGGCATCGCAGGGCATTCCATCCAAGATTATCATATTCACATCCGAAAACAGATCGTCGATATTTGAAATCTTCTTGCCCTTAGCTTTCATTTTACCTATTTCATACATTTTTTCAGCATATTCTCTACACCTTGAAAGAGCATAGGAAAGCCTAATTTCTACCATATCTATCCTGGATGAAAGCCACCCGTGGATATTGGGGATATCTATCAGATCCTTAAGATCACCCTTTTTAACGGGTGGATGCAATGTATCCAATTCTTTCTTATCCTCTTTACTAAGTAGCTTTTCTGTAATTTCATCCTGAAAACAAATTTTTTCATACATCATATAGTGTATAGGTCCAAGATGTTCATTCATAATATACCTCCTTCTTTTATGAAAAATTATAATTTCACTTAATTCCTTTATCAACACCGAATATTAATTCTAATTCTACCCGTAACTATAAAATATATTATTATGCACCGGAAAATTTTATTTTGAATATCAATTGGAAAAATATAATTTATACTTTTAAAAAATAATGTTTTTACTCAAAGTGTCACTATTAAAATGAGATATACTTCATTTAAAACTTATACTAAAAGTAAAAAATTGAAATTTTCTACAAGAAGTAAAGATTTTCTTTATAATGAGATGTTAGAATTAATAAATTCTTTTGAAAAAGAAGATGAAGTTAGGCTTTTAGGAGTATATTTTGGGGATATAAAGAAAAACAGTTTAGTTCAATTAACACTTAATAAAAATTTATAAATACGGTAAAAATAGGCTACTATGATAACCATTAATATAATTAGCAAGTAGCCTATAAAAAATTTTTAGAATTTTAATTCAAGTCCAAGTTTATAAACTGGTTTCATTTTTGAGTCCATAAAATTTTGCATATCTTTTTGAGTATCTTTATATTTAAAAGAGTCATAACCTATCCCAGCTAAAACATTAACTTCAGTTTTTCCACTTCTATATAAGTTATATGAACCTGTTAAAGAAGCATCTAATGATGATTTTATACTATCATGTGGAATATGAGTCATAATATCTAACCTAAGTCCAAAATCATCAGTGAATTGATAGTTGGCTTCTCCTCCTACTCTTATTCCTCCTGCATTAAACTTTCTTTCATCACTGCTTACTGTTGTACTTCCACTAGATGAGAATTTATATGAAAATTGAAAAACTGAAAATTCTATTTTTGGAGTAACAGTAAATTTAGAATTTAATTTAAAATCATAAGAAAGTCCTAAATTATGAAAAGCATATAAATGCTTACTTGATATTTTATCTCCTTTTCTAAGTTGAATATCATGTGTCTTTAAATCTTCATTTAAAGTTGTATCTCCTTTAAAAGACTTATATTTCATTCCATAATAAATTCCAAAATTATCCCATTTTGCTCCTATAAATAATTCTGGATAATTAATATTTTTTATATTTAATTCTTCAAATGTAGGTCTTCTTTCTGAAGTAGTATTAAATTGTCCTCCCTTTGGAATTTGGACAAAGCCATTAATTCTTCCAAAATTATGAG
>ERZ773050.1973-NODE-1973-length-11078-cov-7.642384_pt1 | contig 11078 bp, 9 predicted proteins | sample MGYA00580632_ERZ773050 | MGnify/ENA primary metagenome ERZ773050 (study PRJEB29015, sample SAMEA2738123) | human oral metagenome | biome: human oral; feature: human-associated habitat; material: saliva | place: China | collected 2166 ... | reverse complement strand
AACTGGGAGGATGGACCGAGGTCAACGTGGTGATCCGCTTCTGGATCATCGCCGGTCTGTGCGTCATCGCGGGACTCGGAATCTTCTACGCCGAGTACCTGCGCCAGCTCATTTTCGGATGAGTCGGGACGCCCGGGCCACTGCGACCCGAACCATTGAAGCAGTCTTCTCCTGCCGGAAGGTCCGTCAGGAGAAGTGAGGAACCAGGAGCGTGAGCCCGCACCGTGACCAGCCTGACTGAAGTCCCCGGTGAGCCGTCCAGCGCCGTCACCGGCCCCGGCGGGTCCCTGAGCGACCAGCTCGACGGCGCCCACGTGGCCGTCGTCGGCCTGGGGCGCACCGGGCGCGCCGTCGTCGACGCCCTGGCCACGCTGGGGGCCCGCATCCACGTCTTCGACAGCCGTGAGTCCTCCCTCGAGATGCTGCAGACCCCCGTGGCCTCCACGACGGTCGCCGACGCCGAGGCGACCGCGGCCGCCCTGGCGCAGTCCCCGGCCAGGCTCCTCGTCGTCTCACCCGGGGTCCCGGCCACCGGGCCGGTCCTGCGAGGCGCCGCGGCGGCGGGTATCGAGACCTGGAGCGAGGTCGAGCTGGCCTGGAGGATTCAGCAGGACTCAGCGCGTCCGCACGTGCCTTGGCTGACTCTGACCGGGACGGACGGCAAGACCACCACGGTCAGCATGCTCTCGGCGATCCTTGAGGCCCAGGGGCTCACGGCTCCGGCCGTGGGCAACATCGGCACCCCCGTCATTGAGGCGGTGCTGGCCGGCAGTGCCGACGCCCTGGCCGTGGAGCTGTCCAGCTTCCAGCTCCACACCACCAGGACCCTGGCGCCCCTGGCCTCGGCCTGCCTCAACCTGGCCGCCGACCACCTCGACTGGCACGGGGGCCTGGAGGCCTACGCTCAGGACAAGGCCCGCGTCTACTCCCGCACCCGGCTCGCCGCCGTCTACAACCTCGCCGACGCAGTCACCGAGGACATGGTCCGCCAGGCCGACGTCGTCGAGGGCTGCCGAGCCGTCGGCTTCACCCTGGCCGCGCCGGGATTGGGACAGATCGGCATGGTCGAGGACCTGCTGGTCGACCGCGCCTTTCACGCCGAGCGGCGCTCCAGCGGCATCGAGCTGGCCACGACCGCCGACCTGGCGCACCTGGCCCCCGGGCGGCGTGCCCAGAACCTGCCCGCGCACCTGCTGGCCGACGCCCTGGCGGCCGCCGCGCTGGCCCGCGCGGCCGGAGCCGACCCGGAGGCGGTCGCCGCCGGACTGCGCGCCTACAGCCCCGGAGCCCACCGGATCGTCACCGTCGCCGAGGCGGAGGGCGTCACCTGGGTCGACGACTCGAAGGCCACCAACCCGCACTCCGCCGAGGCCGCACTGACCTCCCTGCCGCAGGGGACCGGAGTGTGGATCTGCGGCGGCGACACCAAGGGCGCCCAGTTCTTCGACCTGGTCCGCACGGTGCGCCCCCACCTGCGCGGCGCCGTTGTCATCGGCAAGGACCAGAACGACATCCTGGCGGCCCTGGAGCGGGAGGCCCCCGGCCTGCCCGTCACCCGCGTCAGCGACGGCAGCGCCGAGCAGGTGAGCGCCGCCGCGGTGGAAGCCGCCGGCGCCATGGCTCGCAGCGGCGACACCGTCATGCTGGCCCCGGCCTGCGCCTCCTGGGACCAGTTCACGTCCTACGCCCAGCGCGGCGACCTGTTCGCCGCCTGCGCCCAGGCCTATACCCGAGGCGATGGCACCCGGGACGCGGATGTCTCCGGCGACCAGGAGCAGCTGTGAAGACCGGGTCCACCTCGGCCACCAACGCCCGCTCGTCGACCTCCTCCTCGTCAGGCTCCTCGCGAGCCTCCGCAGGTTCGTCGCGGGGGGCCGGTGCCGGCCGCAAGCCGGAGCGGGCCGCCCCCCGGAAGGGCGCTGCCACAGCGTCCCAACAGACCAGGAAGCCCTCCGGCTCTCGGCCCACGGGAGCGGGCGGTCGCCTGGGTGACGCCTGGCGCAAGCGGCTGGCTCACTGGGGCGAGCGGCTCTCAAGACCCTGGGACGGGGGTGCTCCCCAGACCGATGGCGGCTCGCAGGAGCGTCGTCGGCGTCCCTCCGAGGGGTCCGACTCCCCCCAGAGCTCCGAGCAGGTGACTCTGACCTACTACTGCCTGCTCGTGTCCACCCTGGTGCTGGAGACCTTCGGGCTCATCATGGTCTTCTCCGTGCAGTCGGTGACCGTGGCCGCCAACGGTGGCAACGCCTTCACCGACTTCGCCAAGTACCTCATCTTCGCTGCGGTGGGGACGCTGGGCATGGTGGGGGTCTCCCGCATCCCGCTGTCCTGGTTCCCGCGGATGGCGTGGGTGCTCCTGGCGCTGACGATCGCCATGCAGTGCCTGGTGTTCACACCAGTCGGGGTCAACGTCTACGGCAACCGCAACTGGATCCAGGTCCCGGGGGTCGGCACCGCCCAGCCCTCGGAGTTCATCAAGGTGGCCCTCGCCCTGGTCCTGGGCACCCTGGTGACCTGGTACGCGAACAAGCGCCCCCGGGACCGGGCGTGGGTGGCGGGCTGGGGCGGTATCGGAGTCGCGATCGCGAGCGTCCTGGGCGGACAGGATCTGGGAACCGTCATCATCCTGGTCATCATCGTCGCCGGGGCCCTGTGGGTGGGCGGAATGCGCAAGCGCTGGTTCGCCCTCCTGGGGGCCGGCGGCATCGTCATGTTCGCGGCCGCCTCCATGCTCAGTGCCAACCGCCGCGCCCGGATCACCGCCTGGATCCATCCCGAGGGCGCAGACCCCATGGGGGTGGGCTACCAGCCCAAGCACGGGATGTGGGCGCTGGGGACCGGGGGCTGGCTCGGTGTGGGGCCCGGATCGTCGCGCCAGAAGTGGGGCTACCTCACCCAGGCGGACTCCGACTACATCTTCGCTGTGCTCGGCGAGGAGTTCGGGCTGGTGGGCACCCTCGTCGTCATCGCCCTGTTCGCCGTCATCGGCGCCTGCTGCCTGCGGCTCATGAGACGCCACACCTCCCTGTACGTCGTGGCCACGACCTCGGCCATCGGTGCGTGGATCGTGGGGCAGGCGATCATCAACATGGGGGTCGTCACCGGTGCGCTGCCGGTGCTGGGCGTCCCCCTTCCCCTCGTCAGCCGTGGAGGCACCGCACTGGTGTCGGTCCTCCTGGCCATCGGGGTGCTTCTGGCCTTCGCGCGCCACGAACCCGGCGCGCAGGAGGCCCTGTCCACGAGTCCCGGGGCGCTGCGTCGTTCCCTGGCAGTCATTGTCCCTAGGAGGAACCGTGCCCGAGACAAGTGAGAGCGCAGGCTCGCCCCAGCAGGAGCGTCCCAGCGGCTCGGAGCGGCCCCGGCCGTTGCGGGTGCTGCTGGCCGGCGGGGGCACCGCCGGCCACGTCAACCCGTTGCTGGCCACGGCTGCGGCCCTGCGGGACCCGGCCCTGGGCGGTGACCCCGGCACGCAGATCCTCGTCCTGGGGACCGCCGAGGGACTGGAGAAGCGACTCGTGCCCGAGGCCGGCCTGGAGCTGGCCCTGGTCCCCAGAGTCCCTCTGCCGCGGCGCCCCAGCGGTGACCTGCTGCGTTTGCCGCACCGGCTGGGCAAGGCGATCAGCGCGGCTACTGAGGCCATTGAGAAGGTCAAGGCCGACGTCGTCGTCGGCTTCGGCGGCTACGTGTCGACCCCCGCCTACCTGGCCGCCAGGAAGGCCGGGGTTCCGGTCGTCATCCATGAGCAGAACGCCCGCCCGGGGCTGGCCAACCGGCTGGGCGCCTCCTGGGCCCAGGCCGTCGCCCTGACCTTCGCCTCGACCCGTCTCAAGGCCTCCAAGGGCTGCACCGAGGTCACAGGACTGCCGCTGCGCCCGGCCATCGCCACCCTGGTCGCGCAGCGTGCCACGGACGAGGGGACCCGCCAGGCCCGCGTCGAGGGCGCTCAGGCGCTGGGACTCGACCCCGACCTGCCCACGCTGCTGGTGACGGGCGGTTCCCTGGGGGCCCAGCACCTCAACGAGGTCCTGAGCGAGTCGCTGGACTCCCTGCCAACCGGCCTGCAGGTGCTGCACCTGACCGGTAAGGACAAGGACGCCCCGGTGCGCGCCGCCCTCGAGGCGGCAGTAGCCTCGGGCGCTGCGCAGGACCTCGCTGAGCGGTACCACGTGCTCGACTACCTGACCACGATGGAACAGGCCTATGCCTGCGCCGACGGGGTCCTGTGCCGCTCCGGTGCCGGTACCGTCGCAGAGATCACGGCCCTGGGGCTTCCAGCGCTCTACGTCCCCTTGCCGATCGGCAACGGCGAGCAGCGTCTCAACGCCGCTGACGTCCTGGCCTCCGGAGGCGGGCGCATGGTGCTCGACGCCGAGCTCAAGCCCTCGGACATCCTTGACTTCGCCATGCTCATCTCCGACCCTGAGCGGCAGGCCGCCATGGCCCGGGCCGCGGCCTCCACCGGCGTCCAGGATGCGGCGGCCCGCCTGGCCGCCCTCATCCGGCAGTGCGCCTCCATCCACGACACTCCCACTGACGAGGAGAATGCGGCATGACCGCCACAACATCCCAGGACGCCTCCCGCACTTCGCACCGATCGACCGACGGTGACCACTGCACTCTGGCAGACCGGGCCTTCCACCTCATCGGCATCGGGGGAGCGGGGATGAGCGTGGTCGCTCAGCTGCTCGCGGCCCGCGGCGCCCAGGTCTCCGGCTCCGACGCCCACGGGGGTCCCGCCTTCGACCACCTGGCCGATCTGGGCATCACGACCCACCTGGGGCATGCCGCCGCGAATGTTCCCGAGCGGAGCACTGTTGTGGTCTCCACCGCGATCAAGGAGACCAACCCCGAGCTCGCCGAGGCCCGCCGGCGGGGCCAGGACGTCATCCACCGGTCCCAGGCGCTGGCGCTGGCCGCTCGGGGCCTGGACTTCGTCGCCGTGGCGGGTGCGCACGGCAAGACCACGACCTCGGGCATGCTCGCCGAGGCCCTCACGGAGGCCGGAGCCGACCCCTCCTTCGCCATCGGCGGGGTTGTGCGGGCCCTGGGCACCGGGGCACACCTGGGCAGCGGCCCCGCCCTGGTCGCCGAGGCCGATGAGTCCGACCGCTCCTTCCTCAACTACACCCCGCGCGTGGAGATCGTCACCAACGTCGAGCCCGACCACCTCGACAGCTACGGCACCGCGGAGGCCTTCGAGACGGCATTCGTCGACTTCGCTCACCGGCTGGTGCCCGGGGGCCTGCTGGTCGCCTGCGCCGCCGACGCCGGCGCGCTGCGCCTGGCGCAGTCCGCTGCCGCCGAGGGCCTGCGCGTCGTCACCTACTCCTTCGCAGGCCCCGACACCCTCCCCGGCGGAGTGCTCGTGGGGGAGGGGCACGTCCACCTGGACATCCAGGAACGTGGGGCCTCATCCACTCGGGGACTGCTGACCCTCACCACGGCCGCCGGCCGCGAGCCCGCCGGAGGCACGGGCGAGGAGCCTCATCACGGCCCGGTCGAGCTGGTGCTGGCCGTACCCGGGGACCACGTGGCCCTCGACGCCGCCGGAGCCTGGGCCGCGGGCATCGAGCTCGGCGTCGAACCGGCCCTGATGGCCCGGGCACTGGGGGCCTTCGGGGGGACGGGCCGGCGCTTCGAGGACCGGGGCGAGGCCGACGGCGTGCGCGTCATCGACGACTACGCCCACCACCCCACGGAGATCGAGGCCCTGCTGCGCACGGCGCGGGGCGTGGCCCAGGAGCGCGGCGGTCGGGTCCTGGTCCTCTTCCAGCCGCACCTGTTCTCCCGCACCCGGGCCTTCGCCGACCGCTTCGGACAGGCGCTGGCCCTGGCCGACGCCGTTGTCGTCACCGACGTCTACCCCGCCAGGGAGACTCAGGCGGACTTCCCCGACATCACCGGGGACACGGTCGCCCAGCGCGTCCCCGGTGGCACCGCCAGGTTCGTCGCCGAGCGCCTCGATGCCGCCCACGCGGTGGCCGACCTGGCGCGCCCCGGCGACCTGCTGCTGACAGTCGGTGCCGGAGACGTCACCGAGCTCGCCGGCACGGTACTGGGCGACCTGGCGGCACGCGAGGGCGGTGCAGCCCCCTCGCCCGCGGACCGGGACGAGCGGGCATGAGGAAGCCCTCGGCCCCCCGCCCCGAGCGCTCCAACCGCGCTCAGGACGCCCCGGCCAGCATCCCGCCGCGCCGCTCCGGCCCCAGGCGTCCGCGTCCCTCCCGCTCGGCGCAGGGACCATCCGCGCCGAGCGCCCCGACGGCGCATCACGGTACCGAGCAGGCCGGGCCGGCGGCCCCCGCCAAGCGGCCCCGGAGCGCTTCGGCCCCCAGGACCCCCAAGGAGCCGAGCGGCGGCGCCGGGTCGGCCTCGCGACCCAGGCGTCCGTCGACGTCGAGGGGCGCGTCCAGCTCCTCGCCGGCTCCGCGGCGCGGTGGCGAGGGCGCCGGCCGCACCAGCCCCCGCCAGGAGTCCTCCAGCCCCGACGCGGCGGCGAGCACCGAGCTGACCGTCTTCGGCCGCAGGCAGGTGGCTCTTTCCCGTGGAGACGACCGGGTCGTCTCCACCGGACTGGCCGATCGGCTCAAGGAGCGTCAGGCCGCCGTGCGCCGGTTGCGGCTGCGACGGGCGGTGAGGGCCGCCGTCGTGGTGGTCGCCATCGTCCTGGTGGTCTGGGCCCTGGCCTTCTCACCCCTCCTGGGTCTGCAGGCCCGGAGGATCTCCGTGGCGGGTTCGGACGGCAGCGTCTCGGACCAGCAGGTCCGCGAGGTTCTGGCCGCCTACGAGGGCGACTCGTTGCTGCGGCTCGACACCGGCCGGCTCTCCACCCAGGTCAGTGACAAGCTGGTCCGGGTGCGCCGGGCGCAGGTGACCAGGGCCTGGCCCCACGGGCTGCGGGTGCACCTGACGATGCGCGTGCCGGTGGCCACCGTGCAGGACTCGGACGGCTACCAGGTCCTCGACAACGAGGCCGTGGTCCTCGAGCGGGTCTCCGAGCCGCCATCAGGCCTGGTGAACATCGTGCCCGATCCCGCCGCGCAGGCATCGGGGCCACAGAGGATCTCCGCCAAGCAGGTTGCCGCCGTCACCCAGGTGGTGGGTTCCCTCACGCCGGAGACCCTGGCCCAGGTGAGCAGCGGCAGCGCCACTGAGGCGGGGCAGGTCACACTGACCCTGTCCAGCGGGGCCAGCGTGGTCTGGGGCAACAACCAGGACAACGCGCTCAAGGCACGCGTCCTGGCGACTCTCATGACCACCACCGCCTCCATCTACGACGTCTCCTCGCCGCATCGCCCCACCACGCGATCCGCTGACAGCGCCGGCGCGGCCCCCGTGGCACCATCGCCGACGTCCTGATCGGCTCCTGCGCTCCGCCGCTGCGCGGCATCTCCAGGAACAGCGGGGCACGCAGCAGCACGCACCCGCGAACCTTCAGGTTCATCGCAGGTAAATTGCAGCGATATAGCAGGGAATCCGCAGGCAACTGCACACGAACACGCCGGGCTTCAATGCGATGCGACGTCCCGGATGTCTCATAGCGTTAAGCCCGTCGTTCAGAGAATGACATAAGTATTGACCTTAACTTGAGGTTGAGGTTTGAGGGGAGTCCTCGTCAGAGGGCTCATGACGAAACTCGCGGAGGGGACGCCAGTGGTCGAGAGCATGGCTGTGGACGACTCACAGCACTACCAGGCAGAGATCAAGGTCGTCGGTGTTGGCGGCGGCGGTGTCAACGCCGTCAACCGCATGATCGAGGCCGATCTGCGTGGCGTGGAGTTCATCGCCGTGAACACCGACGCCCAGGCGCTGCTCATGTCCGACGCCGAGACGAAGCTCGACATCGGCAGGGAGCTCACCCACGGCCTCGGCGCGGGCGCGGACCCGTCGGTCGGGCGCAAGGCGGCCGAGGACCACGTCGAGGAGATCACGGCGGCCCTCGACGGCGCGGACATGGTTTTCGTCACGGCGGGCGAGGGCGGCGGGACGGGCACCGGCGCGGCCCCCGTGGTCGCCAAGATCGCCCGACAGGGCGGGGCCCTCACCGTCGGCGTCGTCACGCGGCCCTTCTCCTTCGAGGGGAACCGCCGCGCGGCCCAGGCCGAGACCGGCGTGGAGACCCTGCGCGGCGAGGTCGACACCCTCATCGTCATCCCGAACGACAGGCTGTTGGAGATCTCGGAGCTCAATATCTCCGTGCTCGACGCCTTCAAGGCCGCCGACCAGGTGCTGCTGTCCGGCGTGCAGGGGATCACCGAGCTCATCACGACCCCCGGCCTGATCAACGTCGACTTCAATGATGTGAAGTCCGTCATGAAGGACGCCGGCAGTGCCCTCATGGGCATCGGCGCGGCCACGGGGGAGGACCGCGCCACCCGGGCGGTCGAGACCGCGATCTCCTCGCCGCTGCTGGAGGCCTCCATCGACGGCGCCCACGGCGTGCTCATGTTCTTCCAGGGCGGCTCCGACCTCGGCCTGCGCGAGATCTACGACTCCTCGCAGCTGGTCCGGGAGGCGGCGCACCCCGAGGCGAACATCATCTTCGGCAACGTCATCGACGACTCCCTCGGCGACGAGATCCGTGTCACCGTCATCGCCGCGGGCTTCGACGACGTCGTGGCGCCCCCCGTCTCGCACACCGCGACCATCCCGGCGGTCCCCGCGATCCAGAAGGCCCCGGGGGTGTCCTCCCTGCGCCCCGCCCCCGCCTCCGACGGGGGCCGCGAGTCCGGCACCCTGGGCGACATCCCCGCAGTCAACCTGCGCCGCAATGCCCAACACCGCGCTGAGACCCCGGCTGTGCGCTCCGCGCCGACGACCAGGCCGGTCCCGGTCGAGGTCCCGTCCGTCGCCGAGTACGCCGAGGAGCCCTCAGAACCGGCGTCCTTCGAGGTCCCCCGGGTGTTCGAAGATCCGGCGGAGAAGGAGCTCGACATCCCGGACTTCCTGCGCTGATGCGCTCCCTGGCCCCCCTCGGCGGTGCCCGGGTCTTCCTCACCGAGGCGGACCCGGGCACCGGTCCGCTCGTCGGCAACGTCTCATTGGGCGTCGGCGACGACCCGGAGGCCGTCCACGCGCGCCGGCGCTACTTGTCCGCGCGCCTGGGCGCGCCGATCGTGTGGATGGACCAAACCCATTCGAGCGACGTGGCCGTGGTCGGCCTGGGGGAGATGGGGCCGATCATGCGCGCCGGGGGCGCCTACGCCCCCCTGGACAGCCACTGCGAGGGCGAGTACGGGCCCGTTCCGGCCGACGGGGTCGTCATCGACGCCCGGGGGTGGGAGGGCGCGCCCGCGCTGGCCGTCATGACCGCGGACTGCCTGCCCGTCGTCCTGTCCGCAGACGGGGGCCGCGTCCTCGCGGCGGTGCACGCGGGGCGCAGGGGGTTCCTGTCCGGCGTCCTCGTCGCGGCGGTCCGTGCTATGAGCGGCTTGTGCGCCGAGGCCCCCGCCGCCCTCATCGGCCCCGCCATCTGCGGGCAGTGCTACGAGGTCCCCGGATCCATGCGCGACGAGGCGGAGGCGGAGGCGGAGGGCATCGGCTCGCGGACCCGGGGGGGGGGCGCCGGCCTCGACCTGCCGGGGGCGGCGCGCCGCCAGCTCGAGGCCATGGGGTGCCGGGTCGCGGTCGATCCCCGTTGCACCCTGGAGGACGCCTCGCTATTCTCCTTCCGGCGCGACAGCGCCTGCGGGCGCCAGGCGCTGGTGGTCGCCGCCGCCTGAGTGTGGCGACATGCCGCCCGGGCTGCGCGGACTCGGGCCGACCTGGCATTAGTTTGTGCATATGCGATCGGCGAAGGAGGAATAATGAGCGAATCGTTCGGTGCGCGAGCGCGCAAGTTCATGGGGTGGTACTCGCCCGATGCCGAGGACGACGAATTCGATGACTACGACGACATGGAAGAGGTTGCCCCCGTGGCCGACATCACACCAGCGACCCGTCCTTCCCTGGCGCCGGTCCGCCGCCCCGAGCCCATCCCCTCCGAGGAGCTCTCGCGCATCCTCCCCGTGCACGCCACCGCGTTCTCCGACGCCCGCGTCATCGGCGAGGCCTTCCGCGACGGCACGCCCGTCATCCTCGACCTCACCGACGTGAGCTACGAGGAGGCCCGCCGCCTCGTCGACTTCGCCGCGGGCCTGACCTTCGGGCTGCGCGGGGTGCTCGAGAGCGTCACCGACCGCGTCTTCCTGCTGTCCCCGAAGAACGTCGAGATCCCGGGCGAGGCCATGGGCGCGCGCCGTGGCGCCCTGTACAACCAGGGCTGAGGCCGACGGTGTCCGTAGCCGTCGCGTGGGCCGCGCACTCCGTCTACGTCGTCGCGAACCTCTACCTCCTCGTGCTCCTGGTCAGAGTGGGCCTGGACTGGGCGAGGTTCTTCGCCCGCTCGTGGCGCCCCTCGGGGGCGGCGCTGGTCCTGGCGAACGCGGTCTACGCGCTCACCGATCCGCCGCTGCGCTTCCTGCGGCGCTTCATCCCGCCCCTGCGGTTGGGCTCGGGGATGAGCGTGGACATCGGGTTCGTCGTTCTGTGGGCCGTGATCATCGTCATCCAGCGGTTCGCGGCCGCCTTCGCCGTCGTCGCGCTATGACGGGCACTTCCACAGCGGCGGCCGGACCGGAACACCGCGCCACGGGGGTGATGGGTGTTGCTAGTGTGACGATTTCGGATATTATTCACGTGATGTGTAAGCGGGCGGCCCCCATTCGGTCGTCCAGGAGCGCTGCAGTAAGAACCGCGGTGCCACCAACCCATACGACCGAAAGGCGATGAAATGGCCCTGCTCACCACTGAGGACGTCCTCAACAAGAAGTTCCAGTACGTCAAGTTCCGCGAGGGCTACGACCAGGTCGAGGTCGACGAGTTCCTCGACGAGGTCGTCTCCACGATCTACGCGCTCCAGATGGAGAACCAGGACCTCAAGGAGAAGCTCGAGGCCGCCGAGCGGCGCGTCGCCGAGCTCAGCGACGGCGAGTTCAAGGCCCCCGCCCAGCCCGCCGCCCCCGCGGTGCCCGAGCCCGCCGCCGTCCTGGCCGGCGCCCCGGACGCCGAGTCCGCCACCTCGATGCTCGCCCTGGCCC
>ERZ773050.1972-NODE-1972-length-11081-cov-6.347814_pt1 | contig 11081 bp, 8 predicted proteins | sample MGYA00580632_ERZ773050 | MGnify/ENA primary metagenome ERZ773050 (study PRJEB29015, sample SAMEA2738123) | human oral metagenome | biome: human oral; feature: human-associated habitat; material: saliva | place: China | collected 2166 ... | reverse complement strand
CCTCCCCCACCGGGAGCAGCGCGACTCCCACGCCGGCGACGATGAGAAGTACCGGGGCGATGAGGCGGAACCTGTTGGCGATCGCGTAGGCGACAACCGAGGCGCCGATGAGGGCGACGATCATCTCGATGGTCATGGGGCTGCCGGGTTCCCTTCCTGGGACGAGTGTGGCGGGCGGACTGCGGCCGGCCCGGGAGAGGGACGCAGTCAAGCCCGGCTGGGGCCAGGTCGGTATCAGGTCCAGGCCGCGCGCAGCCTACAGACGCTTCCTTCTGCGCCCCTGAGGATACCCGATTCGCTTCACGAGATGCCGATTCAATCCTTGGCGTGCGCGGCTCGGGTGAGGGCTTCCAGGCGAGGCTCGATGGACTCGGACATCATGGTGATCTCCCGCTCGGGGACTCGGTTCGCCCGCGCCTGGCCCCGCCATCCTGACAGGGACGCAGTGATGCGTCTGATTCGTTCCCGCGCCTCCGATTGAGTGAGCTGGTAGTCGTTTGCGATAGCCAGGAGCCCGTCGATCTCGTCGGGCATCGCGTCTGCTCCCATGATCGACGTCGCACGGGGCCGACTGGGGTCGGGGTTCGGGTTGACGTCGAAGACGGGGCTGAGTCTCCAGAGCCCGCGGTCGGTGAGGAACCCGTGGTTGCGCAGGTGGTCGTCAGTGTTGCCGAGGGCGATGCTCGCGATGATTCGGTCGTAGAACTCATGAAGGTCTTGGACGGGCGAGCGGGAGAGGTCGCGGATCGCCTCGGCGAGGTCGGCGTAGTCCTTCTGGTCTCCGTCGGACGATCCGGTGGCCGTCATGGCACTGATGTAGCCGATACGCGCGCCATCACGGGTTCTGTCGAATCGCCGCAGGATGAGGATGCTTCGATTGCCCACCTGGGTGAGCTGGTGCTGGGGTGCGCGAACGCCCGCGGTCTCAAGGAGGTCGAGAGCGGTGGCCTCCCAGGCCATGACGTCCCAGGAGTCGCTGGAGTGAGGGAACTTCGCAATGGCGAGGCCGCCGTCGTCGAGCCGGACTGAGGCCTTGGGCCGCGCACCGCCGAGGCCCGTGGTTCCTGTGTCGAGAAGTCGTTTGACGGCGTCGGAGGGGTCATCGTCGGAGGCCAGTTCGTCGCTGGCGTGCAGAAGCTCAGGCAGAGCGACGAGCCGCGGGACACGCGAGGGCTCGCCCAGGAACTCGTCGCTCCCGGGGGCCCGGAAGCGCAGGGCGCCCTGTCGGGTGTCGTCGCTGACGCCCAGGAGGAAGTCGAGGTCGTCCAGCTGACGGGGAACGCGTCCCTCATCGCGGGCTCGCGATCGTTCGGCCTTGCGGATGAGGTTGCGGCCCCAGCGGTCAGGCGCGCTGTCGGCAAAGGCTCTAAGGAGCCCGGGATGGTATTGAGCTCCGGGGACCAGGCTCAGGGCTGGGTCGATGTTCATCCCACCGTCGGCGAGGTAGGTGGGGTCGTAGAGAAAGGTGGTGGAGACCTGGCCGCGCGATCGGGTGAAGTGCGCTTGGCCGATCAGGCGGTGGGAGCCATTGGCATCGGAGACGATCTCGACAGTGGTCATCGGGCGCGTTTTCTGGTGAGACGGCCGGCGCGGAGGCGGCCGATGTCGCTGGCCAGAGGATCTGCCGCGTCGACGAGCTGGTCGAGGATGCCCAGGGCGCGCAGCACCTGGGTGACGCTGTTGAAGCTGACGTTGGGGTTGCCCGACTCGATCTTGCGCAGGGTGTCGCGGGTGATGCCCGCTCGCTCGGAGACCTGCTGCGCGGTCAGGCCGAGCACCATGCGCCACCCGCGCACATGCTCTCCGAACTCCGTCACCTGACGGTCGATCCAGTAGCCCGACATGCCCCTCCGTTCCCTATGACGACTGTAGCAGCCCGAACTGAGAGTTATGGCGACGTTGCTCGTCGTATGGTTGAGCGAGCTTGGAGTGGACAACGGTTCCAGCAACTGAAGATCGTTCCCCAGACGCCTGGGCCGCTCGCTGGCGGGTTGTTCAACTGGAGTGCGTGCTGGGCTCACGCACCTCACGCGCCCCCATGTGATCAGCTCCTGGCACAACAAGCACCCCGACCAGGACGTCCCCGATGGGCCGCCCCCGAGTCCCAGCCCTGGCCCGCCGGGCCCAGTGACCAGCGCCGTGACGAGACCATCTACTACCGCTACAGCGCCGACAGAGCCCGTCGAGAGTGGCACGATAGGACAGCACGCGGAGCCTTTCTTGCGGGCAGGTTTTCTTGGTCGAAAACAACTCTGCCGCACGGCTCCTCGTGCCCCCGCTCCGATACACCCCACCCTGGCCCGACCTACCCTTCCCCGCCATCACAACACTCACGGAACGAGCACCATCACCCGCAATGAGAAAACCTCATTAAACCCACCCACACCCAGAAGACAAGAACTACAAAATAGCACCCAGCCAAAATCTCCATCAGATCAGAAGTAACGCCTCCAGCATCAAGCCCAAAATCCAGGTAACAGCATGCGAGTAAACCAACGATAATAATTCACGTAAGCTACAGGAGTGCGCCCACAATTTACCCATTCAATTATCACCACTAAGAACGCCAGTTAAATCTCATTCAGAATTATCTCGAACAACTCAACCGGATCGTTGGTAGCCCCCTGACCCCCACGGTCAATAACCTCCGCAACATGCTCGGGATCACGGGATGAAGAATATATCACAAAAGGAGTGCTACAACCCTCTTGTCTTAAAGCGCTTAGCAACTCATATCCCGCACGATCATTGTCGAACCTTCCCATATCCGAAATGACGACATCAAACCCATTATCCCTTAGAATACTTAGAGCCTCACCAGTATCTCTAACCAAAGTCGTCATAATTCCAGCAGCCTCAAAAGCGCCTCTCTCATTTCTAACCGATTCTGGAACATCATCAACCCAAAGCGCTCGAGTTCCAGAATGAGAAGTTTTGAAGTATGCGCGAATAACTCTTTTCTCTTGCTCCAAAGATAGCGGTTTACCCATTTTAGATACCTCAGCCTGCCGCATTCTCTGGAGAATTAAATCGGTGTTTACGTGGGCATACTGCGCCTCCCTGGCTGCACTTGAGGACAACCCGTCGATTCTATCTAAGAGCTCTAACTGTGAACTTACATCATAATCCGATTGCACCGCTTGTTGGTGCTCAATCACAAGCGCTAGGCAACCAGTGAGCGCGGAGACGAACAGCGAGAATATACTAAGAAAAGGAGTGAAATCCCCCTCCCAAAAATGAAGCGACCCCAAGACGGAGAAGTTAGGTACAGTTAATAATGAAAGAAAAAACGAACCAACCGCAACGATCGCAAAGAATGCAGCAAGGATACGGTGACGGCGAAACACGCTGACCGTAGACATTTGTTTCCTACTTACAGGCAATGCGTAACACCAACTTTCCAGGAGTTCAAAAGGTTGCGAAGAGTCATAAGAACAACATTCCAAAAAACCATTTCAATAGTCGATCATCTCGCTTGGTATTGGAGCCTTCATGTTGAATGTGCCCCTATTCCTAGTCATTCAAAAAGCTCGCCAAAGATCGGAACATGACCTCATCGTCGCAGGCCCGAACGTCGACGATAGAGTACCTAAACCAGTCTTCAACTAAAGTACTGTCACTGCATTTTAAATTATTCTTGAACCTCCTTTTATATACGCTAAACAAAACCCCTACAATATCGTGACCGTATGCTTTACTGCGAGGGTCGAGATGGTCTCCATACTCACTAGTTACGCTTGTACAGGTCTCTCGGCAGTCAAATGCCTTGGCGGCATCAAACTTAAGCAAGTCTTCCTCGACCCCCTTGGCGCCTCTGTCGTAATCAGGATTTTTCCTGTAAGGATCAGGCTTTCTAAATTCGTATAGCTTATGAACTACTTCACATAAATGCCCGAAAATACTCGCAGATGCGGGCAGTTTTCCTCTACAGTACTTATTATTAAAATGAGTTATCACCTGTTCAGAAAGGCCGTAACTTTCAATCGCAGGATAATCAGTAATCAAAAGGCATGTTGGCGATTCAAAACGATCTAATTCTTGTCCCATATCGCGGTCAGCAACAAAACGCAGTGCACGATTACCATCAATAATTTTCTCCGCATGCATTGCTCCCGCCAAGATGCGACTGCGTTCACTGCTGTTTAGATTGTGTTGCTTCACAAGATCGTTCGATACATTTATCCAAGAGATAGGCCAAATCTCGACCATATCCTCCGAGATCCCCGCCTGCCTGATCCATTCTTCGAAGAACCTCTTATCAGAGTTTCCTTCTACAATCAGTATTTTTCTTCTCTTGCCTAACCTGACCGCCTTAGTGATCAGTTCTTTTAGTTCGAATCTCGGAGGCAGCCCGCTCATACGTGATCAACTTCTTCGGGAGTCACAATTGTTACCGTTTCTTCTGAACTCAGAACTTGTAGCGAATGCGAAGCCACCACGAACTGAACACTGTTACTTTCAGTGCCACTGCATTCTAATAAAGCTCTCAGCAACTTCCTTTGCCAACTGATGCCGAGAGAAATTTCAGGCTCATCGATGAGAAGGATTCCTCCGACTGATCCTGCGAGTAATGCATGAGACAATAGGTATAGGAGATGCTTTTCTCCACTAGACAAAAAGTCGGGATTAATTTCTGAATCCTGATGATCGAACATCATGATTCCCGAACGAGACGAGTACCGCATAGTTTTTCTGTTGAGAAACGAATTTACGGTTTCGATATACGTGTCAATCAATCGCTGCGCGGAGTTAAGTGACGCAATCTGTTTCTTCATACTCTCAAAGTATGGCTGTAGGACCGGCAGTAGCGACGTGAAATGCTTATCGTTAGATCTAGCATTATTAATAATTATGCTGATCGCTTTAAGTTGGCTTGTCGAAATCAGGTCGTACTTTTCCATAGGTTCTGCAGCCTGAATTAAATCCCTAAGTTCGGACCTAAGTTCTGAACCGGCTTGCCCTGCGTTCTTTGTTTCTTCTGATCCCTTCATTACGGATTCTGCGACCCGTGCGTAAACGTTCGATTCTTTAGAATCGCGAGAGTAGCTAGCTAGTGATGCCTGGTTCAGAGCGCGTTCAACTCGGCTTAGCAGATTACGCATCGGACCAGCAACATCTTCATCTCGAGACTTCGAAGAATCTATACGACGCGGAACTCTGTCCGTTTCGTCATTTCGTAATGAAAGTCTGTTATCACCAATATAAAGGGTGCTTCCTTTTTCGTTTAGCACTCTCATTATGTTAATTAACATATAGAGATCCGTGTCTTTATCTCTAAGGATTCGAAGGAAATCAACATCAAGATCGCGACCTGACACAGAAGTTTTGAATGCATTTCTTCCGGTCTCAAGTTCTATGCTGAACTCATCGTCGTCGAAGCGCTTGCGGTGTAATGCAATCGTTCCTATTATGTTGCACCCTTCGCCTATGACATTTTTATACAAACTATCGAAGTTGTCGTATTTGAACTCAATGCTGAGATTCTCAATCGGTATTTTCCGAAGATTCTCAAGTGAATCTGGGTTCAATGTTAGCAGTGCTTTTACTGCTTTCAGTAAGTTGGTCTTACCGTAGCCATTTTCTGCGTACACTACGGCTAAACGCGCCCCTATTTCATCGTCACTTGAGAACGATATGTCGTAATCAAAGGCGCCAAGTACTTTTTCTGCAGTAATACGACGAATAATCATTTTTACCCCTTTAACTATCTGTCTTCATCGACGTTGTACACGAAATGGGTTCGCGAGTAGCTCTATTCGGCTAGTGGTAAACATGAAGCGGGCTAAGCACTCTCACAAAAGTGGGACTATACGGCATCTGGAGAAGCAGGTAAGTGCGTAACGTACTGTTCGCTATGCAGCCCTCTCGGACTGCCGACCAGCGACATGCTCTTTCTAGTTCCTGAAACTACATCAATTCTATGTGAAATGTTGATAAACATGGTATGCTATCGTTGACATAGATTCATGCACCTCTTTTCTAACTAAGAACATACGATTCACACATTAAACCTAAACTCCACGACATCACCGTCTGCCATGACGTAGTCCTTTCCTTCCATGCGCACTCGGCCGTGAGCGCGGGCTTCGGCAACGCTGCCGTACTGGACCAGGTCATCGTAACTCACGATCTCGGCCTTGATAAAGCCTCGCTCGAAGTCCGTGTGGATGACACCGGCCGCCTGGGGCGCCGTCGCGCCCTTGCGGATCGTCCACGCGCGGGACTCCTTCTCCCCCGCCGTCAGGTACGTCTGCAGCCCCAGGGTGTCAAACCCAACCCGGGCCAGCTTGTCCAGGCCGGACTCCTCCTGCCCGTTGTCGTGCAGCATCTCCGCCGCCTCCTCGGGCTCCAGCTCCACGAGCTCGGCCTCGAACTGGGCGTCCAGGAAGATCGCCTCCGCCGGCGCCACCAGCTCGCGCAGCTCGGCCTGGCGGGCCTCGTCGCTCATCCCGGCGTCGTCCATGTTGAACACGTAGATAAACGGCTTAGTGGTCATGAGCTGGAAGGTCTTGAGCACCTCCGCGTCGATCCCAGCAGCCTCGGCCCCGGCGGACAGCAGCGTCCCCTCCTCCAGGACCTTGAGGGCCGCCTGCGCCGTCTCCAGCACCACCGGCTCCGTCTTCTTGCCCCGCACCTCCTTCTCCAGGCGCGGGATCGCCTTCTCCAGGGTCTGCATGTCCGCCAGCACCAGCTCGGTGCTGATCGTCTCGATGTCCCCGGCCGGCTCCACCTTCCCATCCACGTGGACCACGTCCGGGTCCTCGAAGGCGCGCGTCACCATGCAGATGGCGTCCGCCTCGCGGATGTTGGCCAGGAACTGGTTGCCCAGCCCCTCGCCCTCGCTGGCGCCGCGCACGATCCCGGCGATGTCCACGAAGGAGACCGTCGCCGGCACCACCCTCGCGGAGTGGAACAGCTCGGCGAGCTTGTCCAGGCGCGCATCCGGCAGGGGCACAACCCCCACGTTCGGCTCAATGGTCGCGAACGGGTAGTTGGCGGCCAGGACGGTCGCGCGGGTCAGAGCGTTGAACAGGGTGGACTTGCCGACGTTGGGCAGTCCGACGATTCCGATAGTGAGTGCCACGAGGCGAGTCTAAACGCGCCCACTGACCTGCTCGTACCGCGCGCGCACCACATGCGCGCCCGGCCGCCCCGCTCAGGCGAGCGCGAGAGCGAGGTCCTGGATGGCGATGGACCAGGTCGGGAAGAAATCACCGATCCGGTTGCCCACCAGGGCGATCGCGAGAGTCCCAGCCAGGCAGGCCAGGGCCAGCACCGCCAGGCGCGCCCCCACCGGACGAGCCCCCCGAGCCCACGCCCCAAGTGCGCCCAAACGCACTGGCTTCGGCGCATTCTCGGCACCCCCAGCGCGCCCCTCCGACTCCTCCGCTTCCTCTGGAGCCTCGAGCGAGTCCGTCGCTCCCCGCGCGCCGTCGGCCTCATGCGCCGTCGTCGACGCCGTACCCGCGGACTCCCCCACGCCCTGGGCCTCAGCGGCGCCGCTGCGGCTGACCATGCCCCGTATCCGGCGCCACAGAGCCCGGAGCCCGCCCCGGCGCCACGGGATGATCGCCGCCACGCTCAGCACCAGCGCCGCGATCCACATGAGGATGATCGTTCCGATCCCCTGGATGCCGGTGAAGACCTCCCGGATGATCTCCCAGACGCCCGGATCGGCCTCATTCCCGGCACCCGCCGCGGACTCCCCACCGGACAGGCCGTGGATCTGCTGCGCGGAGGACGGCTCCTCGGCGCTCGGGGTCGACAGCGGCGCATCAGCGGCCACCGGGGACGTCAACTGCGTGCCCCACCATGTCAGCGCCGTCGGGAAGGTCTGGCGCCACAAGGTAGCCGAGTGCCCACCGGACTGCGGAGTGACCATCTCGAGAGTGTCCGTGGACGGCACCGCCGCCGGGAGGCTCGCGCGCAGGTCAGCGGTGCCCGTGTCATCCTTCGCTGCCATCTGCCAGATTCGCAGGCTCTGGTGGGCGCGGGTGCGCAGGAGGGTGCTCAGGGTGTTGGAGCTCTTGAGCTCATTGCTCGTGGACATCGCCCCCGTGAAGGGGACGTCGTAACCGGACAGGGAGATCACATAGCCGTAGACGTCTGAGCGCATGATCGCCGTCCAGGTCGAGCAGAAGCCTCCGGAGGACACACCCCCGATCGCCCAGCCCGAGCGGTTCGGGCTCGCGTTGGGGAAGGAGGCCCGCACGATCGCCGGGATATCGTCCTGCACCCAGGTCCCCACCTGGGCGTGCCCGACGACGTCCGCGCAGTCCGGCATGGCCGTCTGCCTCTTGTCCGCCTTGAGGCTCGGCAGCACGAGGATCGCCGGGGGCATCTCCCCCGAGTCGATCGCCGCCTGCATGGCCGAAGCCGCCTTGAGCGCGCCGACGACTCCGTCGGGGCTGCCGGGATCGCCGTGGAGCATGACGAGCACGGGGTACGTCTTCCCATCGGTCGGCGAGTAGCCGCGCGGGGTCCACGCCCACACCTCCTGGGTGACCCCGCTGCGCTGGCCCGTCACGGTGGCCTTCGAGAAGCCCGTGTACTCCGCGCCGCCCTTGATCGGCGCGAAAGTGGCAGCATCGGCAGAGGTGGGCGCCGCCGGGGAGGCCGGCACCGACGTCGGCTCCTCAGGGACGGAGAGCACCACGGGCCCATCGTCGGAGAAGGCGCCCGAGCCCCGGATCTGGGCGACGACGTCCCCCACAGTCCGCACGAAGCCGAGGTGCGCGTTCGCCCGCGCGCTCACCGCGCCCACCACGAGGATCTGAGTGAGGACGACGGCGAGCAGCGCCCCGAGCAGCGAGGCGCGCGGGAAGCGGCGCCGCCCCGGGCGGATCCGCGCCCACAGCAGCACGGCCGTGGCGAGCACGGCGACGACGGCGGCGATGCCGAGTCCCCTCACGAACCAGGGCGAGACGACACTGACCTCGGAGATACCCGCAGGTGCCAGGCCCGCGGCAGTGGGGCCGTTGAGGGAGGCGAGCGGTGCGGACGCGGCGAGGGGAAGGGAAAGCACGGAGCACATGATGCAACACAAGCGCGGCGCATCTGAAGTGAGCCTTAACGCCTCCGCATTGGTGTCAGATCCCTATGGTGCTATCAGTCCATGACCGATATCTTCCCCCTCCTCGCAGCCCTCCTCATCGGCCTCGTCCTGGGCCTCCTCACCGGGGCAGCGCTCGGCAACGCCCGGGCGATTGCCCGCTCCACCACCGCGCTCACCAGCGGCGATGACGCCACGTCGCGGTTGCGCGCGGAGGCCGCCGGGTGGCGCGCCCGCGCCGAGGAGCTGGAGTCCCGCGCGCAGATCGCCGAGGAGCGCTCCGATCGGGACGGCTCCGTCCTGCGGGCGCTGGCGCCCGTGCGCGCGCAGCTGGAGCAGGTCGGGGCGCGCGTGGAGGAGATGGAGCGTCAGCGCGCCGCGCAGCACGCCACGCTCACCGAGCAGCTGCGCGCCGGCGCGGCCTCTGAGAAAGAACTGCGCCGGGCCACGACCGCCCTGGAAGGGGCGCTGCGCTCCCGCAGCGCCCGGGGCGTGTGGGGAGAGGTGGAGCTCGCGCGGGTTCTGGAGGCCTCGGGGATGATGCGGCATGTCGACTTCTCCGAGCAGCGCGGATTGGCCGGCCTGGCCCCGGCCGGGGCTCGCGCCACCGGAGGCAGTTCCACTGGTCGTCCCGACGTCGTCGTCCACCTGCCGGGGCAGGCGCACCTGGCGGTGGACGCGAAGGTCCCGCTCGATTCCTACCTGCGGGCCTGTGGCCTGGACAGCTCGCCGGGGGCGGGGGCCGACCATGAGCCCACGGATCCCTCGGAAACCTCTGCGGGCGGGGCGCGCGCCGTCCCGCCCTCCGAACGCGACCGGCTTCTCAAGGCCCATGCCAAGGCGCTGCGCTCGCATATCGATGCCCTGGCGGAGCGCCACTACGACCGCTCGCTTGAGGGCTCGCCCGAGATGGTCGTGCTCTTCGTCCCCGCTGAGCCGATCCTGTCCGCCGCGCTCGACGCCGATCCGACCCTCCTGGAGCACGCCCTCGATCACGGCGTCGCCCTGACCACGCCAGCCTCGCTTCTCGCCCTGCTGCGCACCTGCGCCCTGGCCTGGGCACGCACCGCCGTCAACGAGGAGGCCGCCGAGCTCCTGGCCCTGGGTCGGACGCTCTACCAGCGGCTGGACACGGTGGCCGATCACCTCACCACCCTCGGCAAGGCGCTCACCCGCTCAGTGTCCGCCTATAACAAGGCGGTGGGCTCGGTGGAGTCGCGCTTGCTAGTGACCGCCCGCGGATTCGAGTCCCTCGGCGAAAGCCTGTCCAGCCCCTCCCCCATCGGCCTCGAGGACGCCCAGGTGCGCGCCTTCAGCGCCCCCGAACTCACCTCCGTCGAGACCGAGAAGAACCCCGAGTAGGCAGAGGGGAGGTGAGGGGGATGCGGCCCGCAGGATCGTCAGCAGGTGTGGTCGGCGACGGGCTCGCGGCGGCCGTGCTCGGAGGCGGAGTCCCCGGCGGCGGCCTTGAGGTCGGCGCGCAGGTTCTTGGGCAGGGAGAAGGTGATCTTCTCCGTGGCCGTGCGCACCTCCTCCACATCCGTGAAGCCCAAGGCCTCCAGGTACTCGATGACCTCGCGCACGAGGATCTCCGGCACCGAGGCGCCACTGGTCAGGCCCACGGTGCGGGCGCCGTCGAACCAGGCGTCGTCGATCTCGCGGGCGTAGTCCACGCGGTAGGCCGCCGGGGCCCCGGCCTCCAGGGCCACCTCTTTGAGGCGCACCGAGTTCGAGGAGTTCCCCGAGCCCACCACGAGCATGACGTCGGCATGCGGCGCGATCGCCTTGACCGCCGCCTGGCGGTTCTGGGTGGCGTAGCAGATGTTGTCCGTGGGCGGGTCGATGAGCCTGGGGAAGCGCTCGCGCAGGAGGCGCACCGTCTCCAGGGTCTCATCCACCGAGAGCGTGGTCTGGCTGATCCAGGCGACCTTCGAGGGGTCGCGCACGACGACGCGCTCCACCTCCTCGGGGCCATTGACCACCTGGATGCGCTCGGGGGCCTCGCCCCGGGTGCCCTCGACCTCCTCGT
>ERZ773050.1970-NODE-1970-length-11086-cov-7.762397_pt1 | contig 11086 bp, 12 predicted proteins | sample MGYA00580632_ERZ773050 | MGnify/ENA primary metagenome ERZ773050 (study PRJEB29015, sample SAMEA2738123) | human oral metagenome | biome: human oral; feature: human-associated habitat; material: saliva | place: China | collected 2166 ... | reverse complement strand
TAGAGACGGCTTTTTTGCCAGAGAATAGCACTGTTTGAATCTCATCAATAAAAAACGCAATAGGGCGATCATCCTTGACGTCAAGGATATGATCAGCAATTTGATCACTTGTTAAAATCTTATCGGCAATTTTAAGCTTAATATTGCTATAAACATACAAACTTGGATATCTATCTTTAAGCTTTTTGATATAATGGGTAGCCGACAAGCTTTTACCAGCACCCTGAGAGCCAGTAAAGAAAATAGTGCCAGTAGGAAAGCCCCTCTTTTCTTTACGGCGTTTTTTCAAAAATGTATTCCACTCAATCGACATATTAGCCTCTAATCCAATTAATCAACTTCTTAATTCCGTTAATAGTAGGTATCACCGCAAAATAAAGCAACAGCGTGGAAATTATGGCATTCCAGATAATAGGAGATATTCCAGTTAAGGAGACAATAGTGGAGGGGATTGAGCCAACATAGCCGACTATAGCGGAAATTGATTGCGGTATGACACTTATGTTAGGAATCTGTTTAAGGAAATAATCAACAGGCATCAGTATAATGTGGAGGGGAAGCATGAAAAACGAAAGTAGGGCGTCAAAAGCGGCGGAAAAATCAAAATTAAACATTAAACGTCTCCTATCATGTCATCATCTTTATGACTTGTTAGCTTGTTGAATATACGGACGATTAGCCAGAGCCAGAACATTGCAGCAGAGAAGTTTACAATTACTGAAGCAAGTGGAAATGACTGTCTAAAAGACTTGGTACGATTGCAAGCGTCGGCAACAACAGTTGAAGGATTAAACGCTTGAAAACGGCGATCTGGTGGAGCTGATATAGAAATACCACAGGAGGGATTATCTGGCACAACAAAAGACGAGATTAAACGACGAAGAGAGAGAAGTGACGGGTTCAAAACGCCTGAGCCAAACTTTTCATTCATACGGCACGAAGCACGTTGAAGAGCGTCAGCAATATCATCACAGCGAATCGGAGCGGCAACACACACGCCATCATCACCACAATGCCCCGAAAAAGTGTCACCAGTATGCAACTTGCCGTCAGCATCTATTATAAAAGTACGCTTTTTGACCCATGAAAAATCAGGGCGAGGATCAAGGACTAATGGGAGATCGGAAGAATCAAGAGAGATCTCTAACTTATAAATGGCACGAGCTGGTAAGATGCGCTCATAGGACATAAGCAGATCAGTTTTTGAGTCGTCAATAATATTGCCATCAGACCTCTGGTTGTCAGACTCTCGAAGGACAACATGCCATTTAAGATAACCGTCCAGTGGAGGATTTTGATTTTTGAACTCCTTGACGTTATTCATGTACATAATACTAAACTTCAATTTTTCATCAACGTACCACATAAAATCTGGCTGGAGTTTTTCCTCAAAATTTTGAGGGATAAAGAGGTCATTGGGATCAACATCCTCAAGACCTCGGCCAAGCTCATATTTTACGTCAGAAATAAAAATTGAAGTCTGCTGCTGAATTGAAGGCTCATCTCTCTTGTGGGAGAGGATAACGGCAGAATCATTTCGAAGAATTTTTGAACTATTACAGGAAACGTGAGCGTTATTTGAAGGGACTAGCGACATAGAGAGGCGGTAAAAGGCGGCCGGATTTTCAAACTGATAACCTCGGTATCTATCATAGATCAGTTTTTGAGTAGGTAGCTTTGATTCTGACCAATAAAAACTTAAAGTATACTGAGAACCGTAAGTTGAAGCTTTGTCACCAAAAACAGCAATACCAGATGACTCACTTTGAGTGATCACTAAATTTCCGTCCTTGACAGCCTTATCAAATGAAGCTTTTGCCACGTCTTTGGAAACGCCACACTTCCACTGAAAATTGTCAGCGCCTAAAAACATCTTGCGATAGTAACTATATTGGACATCTCGCTGATAATCTTTGCCGTTAAAAAACTCTGAAGTTTTATAACCAAGCGTCAGGTTTGGCGTACGATAAAATGGCGCTGGCAAATTGGATTTTGCAGACGCAAAAGGAGTGATTAAAAACGAGACTAAAACGGCTGAAAATATTACGGCTAAAAAAAGTTTATTGATTTTTCCCATAGAACCCTATACTCCCCAGTATCTAAAACATATATTCCAATATCGTCATAATCACATGACAAGCCAAGTATCCCTAAATACTCAGCCTCGCCGAAGGGCGTTGTAATGGTCACGTATTTCTTGCGGATCAATGTAATATTCTCCAGTCATGCGTTTATATTCTCGATTAAGCTCCTCAGCCCGTTCTTGTGCCTCCTCTGGCTCATAAAAATTATCGTCGGCTTGATAATTATCAAGACTACGAGCAAGATTATCAACATATGCGTCATCATCATCATTCAGACCATATTCATACTTAACTCCTATTGACGGATCGTAATACACCTCTCTATCATCCTCAATATAATCATATGGATCTTCACCCATATCATACTTCTTCATAATTAGATGATATCTCAAGCGCTTGATTAAAGATGACACAATTGAAACTCCAAGCAAAATCGAAGCCACAACTAAAACGTATGGCGCAAGCTGAATAAATATGTCAAATAAATGCGAGACTGAGAACGCTTTTGAAAGAGCTTGTAATTGTTCAGGCGTCATTCACTAATTCCTTTCCTGATTGCCTTTTTAATATCTGCAATCACGTAATGACCAATTAATATTCCTAATAAAAACCAAAGCATGCCGTTAGTTCTTCCTTAAGTTAGATTTGTACCAATAGCTAGGGAGCAACCATCGAAGAAAAGCGGTGAGGATAAAAACTCCAATGATCGCAAAGAGAAGGGAACTAACGGCAAGCAAAAGCTCATATTGCAGAACCAATAATTCATGGTCTGAAAACGCCAATAGTTCAGGACGCGAATACACGAGTGGGTTCAGCACTAAAAGTCCCTCCCACTCATGTAATCAACTAAAACACGAATCCAGCTAAAAACGACGAATAGCACAATAAGTGTCATCAGCAGGGGAGCGGATGAAACAAAAACTTGTGCTATTGCGTCAGCTAGTCTCATGTCGAACAAAAAACGAACTAGTCGTCAATTCCTTCCTTAAAATCACTCTGAGCTTGGGCATTGAATTTTTTAATGGCCATTTTCAGAAGTTCACGGGTGTTATCGTCAATATAGTCAAGATTTAAACGAATTGGAGTATTAGAAATTGGCGACTTAATATAAAGCGAGCCAACTAGATAATCATTACCAGTTTTTTTGGACTTGCCGATGATAATCTCAAACTTATCCACAAGGGCAGTTGCATTGATATTTTGTTTGTCAGATTGTACTTCAGACATTATAAAACCTTTCATTGGTTAATCATTACTAACATAAACGTGATAGAGTAATCATGTTTATGATCGTATTATAATGTCGCACAATGTACCTTTTACGTAATAATAAATACACGCCCAACATGAGTATACATGTGTACATTGATGTAGCCACACTCTATAAATATTACAATTATTTGCCCAAAATAGTCAGGGGACTTCACTATCCATTCAACATAGACCATGCTATACAACAAGCTTAAATAAAACTCACCGATAAACACGAACTTAAAATATTCATTCACCTAAAAGCACCCACCGCAAATGCCACATTGATATTTTTACATCACTGTATCATCCAATAAATATCACATACGGTTTGTTTACAAGTTTTCCACATATGATTTTGATTATTTGACATTTTGCTATTTTTATTTCCCCGCTCCCCCAACTTGCTGTGTCTCAATTATTTGACTTTTGCATATTTTGATATTATTATATATAATTTTTATATAGCCAAAATAGAACAAAAAGAGAACTTACTCTATCCAAAAGAGAAGTTAACTACTCTATTTATAGAAAGACCGCTGGTCTACCCTAACATCTATATAGCCTGACGATTGACCATTCTTATCTAAATATCCCAGAGTTACTATTGCCTGCCTTACCTGAGAGCGGGCAGATCTATCAACAGTCATTCTTATCTGAGACTCCCTGCCCTCAACCTTAAACCAGACTTGACGCACAGTATTCGCTGGTAAAATAGCTTCCGATACCTTCAGCTTATGTTGCGAGAATTCAGACACAGCCTGCCCTAGAAAACTTAAAAATTGCCGATTTATAACCTCTTGGCCACCCCGAGTAGGTAATCCACTTTCGTCACGAACCGCAACTGTAGGCGGGTTAAAATAATTCTGCTCAAACGTAACACCACCATCATCAACAAAATAAACTTTATTTCCAGAAGACCACTGAGCTACTGGCTGACGAAAAGTTAACTTAGCGGCTGAACGCGCCAAGAAGTCGCCCTCTATACGAATAGTTTTTACTTCAGGAGCTTTCTGCAAGAAAAACTGCCTCAAGTCATTATTGTTCAGAAAAAACCTAAACCGCTCAGCTGGATGGGCATTGTAATATTCGTTAAGAACACTGGCGTATTTACCAGAATTGCTAGAACTTTTAGCGTCGGGAGTCTGAATGGAGATACTAATTGTCAGCTGAAACAATAAAAATACCACGGCAGCCAGACACACTGCAGTTATAAATAACTTCTGCATCATATGACGACGTTTTTTTACTAGATTATGCGCCTCAAGCCGTTCAGAGGCCTCTAGCGGTGAAATCGTCTGGCGACTATTAAGAGTTCTGTTTCGGCGATATGACTGCGTTGGTAGATTGTCGTAATTTTCAAACTGCCGACGAGCAGCAACCTCTCTACGGCTTAAATTTTTATCAGATTTCTTTCGAGAAAAAGATAATTTCACCTTCGCCTACCCTGTCTTCGTATAGTAGTCAGAATAATCTTCACCATATCTTTGGCCGCATCAGGCTTAGCAAACTTGCCAAAATTATCGCCTAAACCCTTAAGAATCTTCTGCGATTTCAATACACCAATAATCTTACGTGCCAAAATTTGATCATCCTTATCTAGTTCGTCCTCTGAAACTATCAAAGCAGCCAATGCGTCCTGATACACCTTGGCATTCTTTAGCTGATGACCACCTGTCAGACGGCCGTTAGGGATAATCACAGTAGGTTTATGAAGCGCGGCCAGCTCCAGAAGAGTGGTCGCCCCCGCCCTAGTTACAACTATATCTGCTGCCGCCAAAACTTCAGCCATACCATTATGGACAAAGGCTTGAAGTCGCCATCCACTGCGCTCACCAGCCTGCTTAAGTATTTCTTCGTACTGCAGGTTTCCAGATATTAAAAACACCGAAGCCTCAGCTAAGAGATCTTCCCTGATTGCTAAAATTGCAGAATTAATACGCCTAGCCCCCAGTCCGCCGCCAGTAACAACGACCAGCGGCCTGTTAATATCAAAGCCTAATTTCGCCTTCAATTTTTGCCGCTCGGCCTCAGAATAAGGACGAAATTCTGGCGCCACTGGTATACCAACATACGACGCTTTTTCAGGAGGATAATTATAATATTCGAGGGGTGCACCAGTACCAATAGCTTTTGCAAATGGACTAAGCAGGCGATTAGTTAACCCCGGATGAGCATCAGAGTCATGAAGGACTAACGGGATTCGCAATAATCTCGCAGCATAACCTACAGGCAAGCAAACGTAACCACCTTTTATGAAAATAACATCCGGCCGCCAGGCTATTAGCTTAAATAAGCTTTGGAAAAATCCGACAACTACCTTAAAGCCGTCACGAAGATTTGGTAGTAATATTGATGGGTGTAAATGGAACGACAGACTCTTACCATGATATCGCCGCAGTTTCCCAGCAGTAATCAGCTCAACTGGAATAGTTTCGTCAAATTTAGCAAAAATCCCACGTGCGCTGGTGCCAAACTTTTTATCGCACCAAAAACGAAGCTCGTGATCACCAGTCTTTTGTAATTCCCTAAATACGGCTACCACCGGCGTAACGTGTCCGCCTGAGCCGCCGCCGACCGCTAAGATCTTGACCACCTTCACCCTCCTCTAATACTTTATGTGACGTATACTTGGAAATTTGAAAAACTAAACCGAGTGCCGCAGCAATAAACAGCATGCTTGTGCCACCATAACTTAATAATGGCAAAGGAATTCCTGTTAGCGGCATTAGTCCTGTCATTGCAGCAATATTTAAAACTACATGTGAAACAATCCAGCCAAAGATCCCAGCCACAATCAACCTCAAAGTCGTATCTGGTAGCCGTGCCGCTACGTGTAAAATCGATAATAGCAGCGCAGTGAATAACGCCAATATAGCCATCAGACCAACAAAACCAAAAGTCTCTCCCATAACGGCAAAGATTGAGTCGTTAATCGCTTCTGGAAGATATCCGGTCGCCTGAACACTTTTGCCAATACCAAGCCCCAGAAGACCTCCCGAACCAATTGCGATTCTAGCCTGCTGGATGTGATAATTTTTATCCTCTTGACCACTTGCGGTTTTATGACTATCACCCTGAATAAATGTCATAACCCGCTCAATTCGGTGCGGTGAGGTAAATATCAATACTAACCCACAAAATGCCACCACTCCTAAAATCTTACCAATTATTTTCCAATCCACACCAGATACTATTATCATTGATAACACTATGGCTATCAAAGACACGCCAGTACCTAAGTCTTTTTGTAAAACCACAATCATCAGCAGCGAAATTGCAGAAATAACCCCAACCGGAACGAGTGTTTCATGAAAATCATTTATTTTCCCTTGAGAAGCGCGCCGCCCCAAAAATCCCGCCAAGAATAATAGAATGCCATATTTCAATAATTCTGACGGCTGAAAACTACCCAGTCCACCCAAATAAAACCATCTATACGCGCCGTTAGTTTCTTTGGCCAATGACAAATGTAGCAGCGAGCCCAGCAAAAACAACAAGACGCACGACAGGAATCCCGCCCAAAGAACATATTTTGAACGCTCGCCCGTAAACCACTTATACGGTACAAAATAAAATACCGAAAACGCCACAACAGCTATAACAACACTAGTTAACTGCTTACCAAAAAAATAAGTATCACTATAATTCGTGCCATAAGCGTAATTCATCACATTGGCGCGTTGTGGCCCCAGTGCATACATAACGATTAGTCCGAGCAGCAATAAAAGACCCATATACAGCACAATCTGGTACATCGGTCGGTGACTGCGAACCGATTGCGTGGAAGTCTGGTGTTTTCTAGCGACTGAATTACGCAATGTGCCCCCCCGCTAGCGCCAGCATAACCCCAACAAACGCCATCACACAGCCAATCACCCAAAACCGCATCGTTACTTTAGTTTCCGGCCAGCCAATTGCTTCCAGGTGATGATGAATTGGTGCAGATAAGAAAATTTTTCGCTTAAAAATCTTTTTACTAGCAATTTGCGTCAGACTCGAGCCTGCCTCTACTACAAATAACAATCCAATTACAGGCAATAATAGTAGCGAATCTGTCAGCATAGCCACTACCCCCAAGCTCACTCCATAGGCGAAACTACCAACATCGCCCATAAAAAAACGCGCTGGATAAATATTAAACCACAAATAACTAAGAAGTACGCCAACTACCGTAAAACAGAACCCTGCCAACAGTACCTGTTGCTGCAACAAAGCAATCACCCCAAAAGCACCAAAGCTAGTACCCAGCAGACCACCAGCCAATCCATCCATGCCGTCAGAGATATTCACCGCGTTACCTGTTGCCACTACCGCAAATGCAAACAGCGGAATAATCAACCAGCCAATATTTACATCACCCATAAACGGCACATGAAAACTCATCACGCCTAATTTGGCGAAGAAAAACCAGCCCAGAACTACGCCGATAAGCGTAATTAGCGCAAACTTCACTGGACTACGTAAACCCGCCGCCCCGCCGCCTAGTCCGCGTAGATTAATAACGTCGTCAATCAACCCAACCACCCCACCACCGACCAGCGCCGCCAATGGTAGCCATGTCTGAGCTCGGTCCAAGTTAAAGAAAAACGTCACAATAAAAATAGAAATCACACCAATCACACCCGCCATTGTTGGGATATTTCGCCGTAGTTTTGCCGCTTGAAACTTAGCAAAAACCTTTAATTTTTTGCCGTCAGTGCTCTCTGATCTCTGCTTCTTCCAGAATCGATACCTATAAGCAAAAAACGTATAAACTGGCGTCAAAAACATCGCCAATAAAAACGCCCCAACACTCAGTAAAAACACATGAGTTAATTCATTAGTGACTGTCTGTAAGGCTACTCCCATATCTATTCCTTCGGTGCTATTTTCATATAATCAATCATCCAATTGGATATATCTGTAAAAATTGGCCCAGCATGGAGATTTCCTTGTAGATTAATCCCTTTACCTGGCGCCGCTACACGTACCATTATGACATATTCGGAACCATTTTTACCACCGCCATAACCAATATAAGTAGCAATTGTTTCCTTCTGGGTGTAAGAGCCGTTAACCACCGCCTCGGACGTACCAGTTTTTCCACCAATCTCATAGCCAGGCTTGTCACTTTTTGACAAGAAAGAAGATTGGCGAGCAGTCGCTAACATCGTCCTCATTTGCGACGAGGTATCGCCGCTTACCGTCTGACGAATCGACTTACTTTCTGACGATTTTAGATTACCATAACCATCAATTACCCCTCTAAGGACAGTTGGCTTATAATACTGGCCACCATTTACCAGCGACGAGAATCCAGCCGCTACTTGCACCATCGTCAGGTTCATACTCTGACCGTAAGTCATTGCTGAATAGCGCACTTCGTTACCTTCAACGCTATCTGGCGGATAAATATACCCTGACGCCTCACCCAGCTCAATTCCTGTCTTCTGACCGAACCCAAATTTATCATGATAATATTCATATAAAACCTGACGAGCAGCAAGATTAATCTGCGAACCATTACCCAGCCTACGTATTGCCGTAATCGTACCAACGTTAAGAGAATTATTAAACGCTCCTTGAATCGTAGTAGTGCCGCTTAGACCCCTTAAAGCATTACACATAGTCCGATCGGCAACCTTAATACAGTCTGTGTTATTATATGTACTAGACGGAGTAACAGCCCCTTCATCTATAGCTGTAGCAAAGCTAAATGACTTGATAATTGAACCCGGCTCAAATGGCACCATTGAAGCACTATTCATAAACACCGCCGCATTCTTTTGCTTATTAAACTCCGCTGGATTATATGTTGGGTAGTTAGCCAATGCTAATATTTGACCATTTTTGGGATTCATAATAACCACACTACCTTCAGTAGCATTTGCCGCCTCAATCCCCTTTTTAAGCGCCAACTCCGCCTGACTTTGAATATTTCGATCAACCGTCAACGCTAAATTATCGCCAGACTTTGCCTCAATTCGCATATTATTTTTTCCAACAGTGAGCGGCACATTTCTTACGTCAGTCACAGACTGCAATAGACCATCTTGCCCCTTAAGTCGGTTGTTAAGCGAGCCTTCCACGCCATATTGACCTTCGCCCGCTACATTCACGAAACCCAAAACGTGCGCGCCTAGTCCACCCTCAGGATAGCTCCTGATGGAACCCTGCTGATATAGCACCCCAGCAAAATTTTTATCTTTTAATTTTTCCGCCTGAGTTCTGGTGATATTTTTTGCCAAAACCTCATATCGCGATTTTTTATTAGCCAAACGTTCAGCCGCCCCATCAGTCATCTCCCCGCCAGCAATCTCCCTCAGACTCATAATAATCTGGTTCCGCTCCTTATCGTCAACCGCCTGAGGATCCGCAATCACCGTGTAAGTCGCCTGGTTTAGCACCACCGGCACTGGCGTTTTCCCGTCCATCATATAAATTTTCCCACGCTCTGCAGGAATAACAAACTGACGCTGCTGACTAGCACGAGCTAGCTCTGTGTATTTGCCATATTGTAGAATCTGCAATTGGAATAATCGCAACACAAAAGCCGCCATCGCTACGAGTAAAACGATGGCCAAATAACCAGTTCTTGAACGAATAATAAGCCGCTGCATACTGCTTATTTTATTATATCACTTATTGAGTATAACGCGTTTCGGTTGTAGTCATGGCTGAAGCAATATTGCTATTCTTCACCTTTTCTAACGCCGTCAAACGCGCATTCTGGACTTCCAGTTCTGACTTTTTTGCGCTAAGTTCAGTAATCTTTGAATCTAAATTTTGAGCTTCATAACCATAGGCTGTTAATCGTGTTGCCTGGGTTAAATAAATCAAGCCCAGTACTGTAATCATCAATGCCACTAGCACTGTATGAGCGACAGGACCAAGTTTGACCTGAGACTGAAAACGTGTCGAATTCTGATTGCGGCGCATTTGACCGTGTGAGCGTCGTGAAGTAAATGTGGTGGTGTTTGTCATTTGTCTCTATCTTTTTATTTTTATCTGTTTATATTGGCATAACAAACCAGCCCGCCCGCTACAGACAGGCTGGTTTTCTAAGGTATATTCCGGAATACGCTTTAGTTTAGCCGCGGCGTACTGAAACAGTCTCTGCCTTGTCTGTATTCTGGAATTCTACTTTGATGTGGATTGGCATATTGCCTCCTTCTTTTTATTTTATTTTTTCACGGCGTAGCGAAATTTTGCACTTCGACTACGCGGATTGTGAACATCTTCAGTTCCAGACACTGGTTTTTTCTCTCGGACAATTAGCTCAGCTTCATATCCAGCCGTCGCCTGCTCCGAAAAGTAGCGCTTAATCAATCGATCCTCCAAGCTATGAAAGCTAATTATTCCTACTCGCCCACCCTTATTAAGTAAACGTGGCAAAAGTGGCAATAATTCCTCAATTAGCCGAAGTTCGTGATTGACCTCAATGCGCAATGCCTGAAAAGTACGAGTCGCAGGATGATGTTTCATGCTACCGCGACCAACGGTTTGCTTGATCAGATCAGCCAGTTCGGTCGTCCCCTGAATCGGTCTGGCGCCAACAATTGCCTGTGCAATTCGCCTGGCCCGCCCCAAGTTCTCCTCGCCGTAACGAGTAACCAGCCGCGTCAGCTCGTCAACCGAATACGAATTGACAATATCTGCCGCTGTAATTTCCGTCCGATTATCCATCCGCATATCCAGCTGTCCGTCAAACCGAAACGAAAAACCTCTCTCTGCTCTGTCAAGCTGCGGTGACGACACCCCCAAATCAG
>ERZ773050.1969-NODE-1969-length-11088-cov-15.342065_pt1 | contig 11088 bp, 10 predicted proteins | sample MGYA00580632_ERZ773050 | MGnify/ENA primary metagenome ERZ773050 (study PRJEB29015, sample SAMEA2738123) | human oral metagenome | biome: human oral; feature: human-associated habitat; material: saliva | place: China | collected 2166 ... | reverse complement strand
AGGCTTTATGAATGGCAAGAACGTTCCTAGCCTGATTGTTAAGGTTGATTCTTCGGATGGAGAATTGGGCACGCAAGAGGGACGAGACAGGGTTGCTAAGAAATATTTAGCAACAAGTCAGGTAGGTGAGCCGTGGATTATTCCTGATGCTTTGTTGAGTGTAGAGCAGGTTAAGCCGCTTAGCTTAAAAGATATCGCTATTAATGAATCTGTTGAAATTGACAAGAAAACAGTTGCTGGGCTTTTGGGAGTTCCAGCTTTTATTTTGGGAGTTGGTAGCTTTGACAAAGAAGAATACAACAACTTTGTCAATACAACGGTCATGAGCATTGCTACGACGATTACTCAGACCTTAACGAGAGACTTACTCGTTTCAAATAATCGGTATTTCAAACTTAATGCTCGCTCGCTTTATTCGTATGACATTACAGAGTTATCTTCAGTTGCTGAACAGATGACTAAAAGCATGGCAATGCGTCGAAATGAGTGGAGGGATTGGCTTGGGATGCCACCAGATCCTGATATGGATGAGCTCCTTGCTCTTGAAAATTATCTACCGCAAGACAGACTTGGGGACCAGAAGAAACTGAAAGGGGGTGAGGAAGAGAATGAACAAACGGAATAGCTATCGCACTGCTCAGTTCAAAACACGAGAAGAAAGTGAAACTGGTGATTTGATTTTGAGTGGGTACTTTATCAAGTTTGATGAAGTTACTGAATTATGGCCAGGTTACTTTGAAGTGATTAAGCGTGAAGGTGTTGAAAAAGCAATTCAAAACGCTGACATCCGGGCATTGTTTAACCATGATGATAGTTTAGTGCTTGGTCGTACTGGTAACGGGACGGTCATTTTAGGAGTTGATGAAATCGGACTTTACGGTGATATCATCATCAATAAGGATGACCCGCAAGCTGTTGGGGCCTATGCTCGTGTTCAGCGTGGCGATGTGATTGGATGTAGCTTTGGTTTCATCCCAATCAAAATCAATACGGAAGAGCAAGCAGATGGTTCGTACCTGGACACTATCTTAGAATTAGAAATCTTTGAAGTGAGTCCATGTACTTTCCCAGCCTATCCGCAAACGGAAATTGCTGCACGACAGAAAGACTTTGAAAGTCAACAGCGTGCCAATCGTGAAGCGCTGGACAAGCGCAAGAAAGAAATTAAGGAGAAATTTAACCTATGCACAAATCATTGATTTTAGGCGCTCGCATGCGCAACAAAGCAGAAAAAGTGGTAGAACTTGAAGAATCAATCAAAGAATTGAACAAGCGTTCTGAACTTGAAGCGAAGAAATTGGATCAAGCTGGAAATGATCAAGAAGTTTCAGCAGTTGAAAAGAACCTGGAAGATATCCAAAAAGAATTGGAAGATAAATTGGCAGAAAAAGAACAACTTGAAAAAGAAATCGAAGATTTGCAAAATCAAGTTGAAGAATTGAATCGTAAAGCGCCGACTTACCCAAGTCAAGAAAAACGTGGAGGACAGAAATTGGAAAAACGTGACGCAATTGCTAAATACATTCGTACTGGTCAAACTCGTGACATCGTAGGCTTGAAAACTACTGATTCAGGAAGCGCAGCTTTAATCCCTACTGAAGTTTTGAAACCTCATTTTGTTAACAAAACACGTAATCCACTTTTGGATCTTGTGGAACGTGTGAAAGTTAACAGTGGATCTGGTAAATATCCAGTTATCAAGAAAACGGATGGTGTAATGGTTTCAACAGATGAATTGAAATCAAATCCAGAACTCGGAAAACCAGCAATCAGCGAGATTGATTATTCAATCAAGACTTACCGTGGATATGTCCCTGTGTCACAAGAAATGATTGACGACGCAGACTATGACATCATGTCCATTGTTGAAGACGAAGTGTTCAATCAAGGTGAAAACACTGAATTGTCATTAGTTACAGCTGTCCTCAAAACAGCTACCCAAGCAGATGCGGCTGGATTTGATGGCATTAAAGACATCTACAACAAGAAGCTTAAATCAATTTATAAAGCAAGCATCGTTGTAACTAAGTCAATGTTTGCTGCACTTGACAAGGTGAAGGACAAAGATGGGCGCTACATGCTTCAAACTGATGTGGCTTCACCTACTGGCTATTCATTTGGTGGGAAAACAATCTACAAAGTAGATGACACAGTGTTTGGAAACGAAGGAGACATGAAATTCTTTATCGGAGATGTCACTGAGTTCGTCAAAGAGTTTGACCGTGCTCAAGTATCCGTTAAATGGGTGAACAATGACATTTACGGACAATTGCTTGGGCTTTTTATCCGTTTGGATATTAAGAAAGTAGATGAAGAAGCTGGATTCTTCGGAACATATACTGATGTTGTAGCTTAAGGAGGTAGCGTATGAGCTATAAAGTAATCCGTCCTTTCAAGGACTTGGCTGATCCTGAAAATCATGACTATGCTGTTGGCGATATCTTTCCTCGTGAGGGATATGAGCCAACAGATAGCTTTACCAATGGCCTTTTGACTGGTGCCAACACTGCTGGTTCTATCTTCCTTGAAGTTTCGGGAGATGATGAACCTAAAAAGCCAGCTCCCGAAACCAAAGAAGTGAAAGAAGAGCCCGCAGTTGAGCAGGAAGAAACAGTTGATGAAACTGCTGAAGGGCCTGCTAAGGAAGTTGAGGAGTAAACATGGACGAAGGTCAGCTTTTGGAATTGCTGAAGCTTAAGCTGGGTATTTCAACCAACTTGAGAAACAAGCCGCTAGAAAAAATCATTTCAAGTGTCATCACTGAATTGACCGATAACCTCGGTATCGAGCTTGTTGGTGAGCGTGCTGACCATGAAATGTTTATCGTTGACTATGCTGCTTATCGCTATGAGGGTGGGGTGGATATGCCACGTCACCTTCAGTGGCGACTGCATAATTTACAGATAGCATCAAAGAAAGAGGTCAAGAATGTGGAATCATGAAATCACGCTGATCTCTAAAAAAGTCACAGGTAAGGATAAGTTACTACAACCAATCTCTGAAGATGTTGAAGTCACTCTCTTGTGTCGTAAAAAGAATGTTACTCGCTCTGAATTTTATCAAGCAAACCAGGCAGGTCTAAAACCGAGCTTGGTCGTTGAGATTCGAAATTTTGAGTATGAGAATCAGGAGTTTGCAAAATTTGAAGGCAAGCAATATCGTATCTTGAAAACCTATCCTATCGATTCTGAAATTTTAGAGTTGACTTTGACAGAGGTCTTGAAATGAGTAATGACCTTGCTGATTTGATAGCGAAAGAGCTTGCAGCTTACTCTGATGAGGTTACTGAAGAAGTGGATAAGATTGCAGAGCAAGTGGCTGATGAGACTGTGGATGAGTTGAAAGAGACAAGTCCGAAACGGTACGGAAAGTATCGTAGAAGTTGGAAAAAGAAGAAGTTGGCAAATGGCTCTTTTGTCGTTTTCAACGCAGTTGCAAGTCTTACTCACATACTTGAAAACGGGCACCTTTCAAGAAATGGTGGTCGTGTCGCTGGTATCGTCCACATCAAGCCAGCTGAAGAAAAAGCAATTCAGAACTTTGAGAAGCGTATCAAGGAGATTGGGAAATGAAGCTATCAGACTTTGCTGCTATTTTGGAACAGGCAGACTTGCCTGTCACTTATCGAGCGTTTAAAACTGGGAACGCTCCTGACCTACCTTACCTGGTCTATTATGAATCGAGTCCAGCCATCAATGCAGCTGACAACACGGTTAATCATCAGATTAAGAGCGTGACAGTAGAGCTAGCTTTTGAGCGGAAGGATGAAGAATTGGAAGAACATCTGGAAGAGCTGTGGAAAACCCACGAGCTCTTTTTCGATGTTCAAGAAGAAACATTTATCGAGACTGAAAGACTCTATGTCAAGTCTTATACGGTCTATCTATACTAAGGAGGAATGACATGACTCAAGAAAATAAAGTAACCTTTGGTTTGAAAAATGTTCACGTTGCGCCAATTAAATCAATCGGTGCAGATGGAGTGATTGCTTACGATGAAATTTTCCGCTTTCCTGGAGCAATGGAATTGACATTGGATCCAAAGGGTGAATCAACACCAATCAAAGCAGACGATATCGATTATCACTTCATGAACTCAAACGAAGGGTATGAAGGGAAATTCAAAATCTCTCACATTATTGAAATGTTTGCGACTAAGATTTTGGGTGAAATCAAAGATGCTCAGACGGGTGTTTTGACTGAAAAAGCTGATGCAGAATTCACATCATTTGCCTTGATGTTCGAATTTTCAGGGGACAAGAACAAAACACGTCATGTTCTTTACTACTGTTCAGCGAGCCGTCCAGGAAATGGCTCAAAAACCAAGAACGGTACAAACGTCAATGAGCGTGAACTCGGCTTTAAAGCAAGTCCTCGTCCTCTGGATTCAGTTGTTAAACGTTCTATCACATCAGCTGATAATAAAGAAATTTATGACAACTGGTTCAAGAAAGTGTATGAACCTACTGCGGTGGCAGCTTAAGGAGAAGATCTATGCGTAAAATCGTTTTGGTTGGTGATCAGGAGTATGAGTTAGGAACTAATGGTTATACTCCTATCGCCTACAAGCAACAATTTGGGAAAGATTATTTTCAAGATTTGTTCTCGATGTTGAAAAATCAATCATTCATGAATGAATTGAACAAGCTGGAAACCGACAAGGAGTTGACAGCGACTGACATTGACATTTCAATGCTAGAAGAGTTTGATATGACCTTTTTCAACCGTCTTTTTTGGACCTTTGCTAAATCTGCAAATCCTCACATCAAACCTTATGAACAATTCTTCATGGAAATGGAAGTCTTTCCGATTCAGGAAGTTGGTCCTGTGTTGATGGAAATGCTGAATGCGAGCATGACGACAAAAAAGCACCAGATGAATCAGAATCAGCTAGCGAAGAAATCTTCACAGTAGAGTCTTATCTGTCCTGCTGTAAAGAAACTGGTCTGTCTATCGATGATCTAAAGCACATCTCAATCGGAATGGCTCTGGATTATCAGACGGATTATGTGAATTTACGGAGCGAGGACAAAGGTGGTGAACGGAAGGCCACGCAAGCTGATTTTGACAGTTTTTAAAGAAAAAACGAGTGCTGAGAGAGCGATTCTGAGACCAAGTTCCTTGGTCTGGCTGCATTATCAGTCGTAGAAGTTTTCTCAGCGCTTTTCTATTTTTTATGAAAGGAGGAAATATGGCAGGAAATATCAAAGGTATCAAAATTGAAATTGATGGCGACACGCAACCTTTACAAAAGGCGCTGAAAAATGTCAATAAGGCTGCTACTGATGCAAGTCAGGAGTTGAAACAGATTGATAAGGCCTTGAAGTTTGATACAGGAAACGTAACGCTCCTGACTCAGAAGCAAGAAGTCTTGCAAAAGCAAGTTGCAACGACCAAGGAGAAGCTAGAAACTTTGAGACAAGCTCAGTCTCAGGTGGAACAGCAGTTCAAAAATGGTGATATCGGCGCTGATCAGTACCGAGCTTTTCAACGTGAAGTTGAAACTACCAAGAATGTCCTTAAAGGTTACGAAGGAAAACTTGCTAATGTCAACCAGGCACTTGCTGAGAATGGGAGTGCTACTCAGAACAACAAGAACCAATTAAAAGAATTGCAAAATGAGCAGAAGCAACTGGCTAGCGAGAATGAAAAAGTAGTTAGTTCATTCAAATTGCAAGAAAGTCAGCTAGGAGCTAACGCAAGTGAAGCTGACAAGTTGGCACTTGCTGAGAAAAGGATTGGAGCTCAATCTGATATTGTTGCTCGGCAGATTGAAAATCTAGAAAAGCAATTAGCTCTTACAAAGCAAGAGTATGGTGAAAATTCAGCTGAAGCCAATAAAATGGAAACACAGTTGAATCAAGCTAAAACAGCTTACTCGAATCTCTCTCAAGAGATGAGTAACCTTGGGAATGCTAGCAAACAAGCGAGCGGTTCTCTTAGCGAAACAAACAATCTCTTAAAAGCTGAATTGCTCAATCAATTTTCTGAAAAACTATCAGACATCAGTCAAAAGTTGGTTGATTTTGGGAAGAGTGCTTTGGAAGCTTTTCGTCAAGTTGATGAAGGTATGGACATCATTGTCACTAAAACTGGCGCTGGTGGAAAAGCACTTGAAGACATGCAAAAAATTGCAAATGATATTGCAACGGAGCTACCAACAGACTTTTCAACTGTTGGGAATGCCGTTGGAGAAGTCAACACACAATTTCAATTGACCGGAGAAGCATTGAAAAACGCTTCAGAGGATGTTATCAAATTTTCAGAAATAAATGGTTCTGATGTAACCAATGCGACCATACAATCAAAACAAGCATTGGAAGCTTATGGATTGTCTGTCGAAAATTTATCTGCTGTTTTAGATTCGACCACTTTCGTGGCTCAAGCTACAGGTGTTTCGGTAGATGACCTGATGAAAAAGGCAACTGACGGTGCACCTCAAATTAAGTTGCTAGGTCTAAGTTTTGAAGAAGCGGTCACCCTTATTGGCCAATTGGAGCAACATGGTGTTGATTCATCTGCTGCATTGTCTGGTTTGACAAAGGCTGCAGGAGCTTATGCCAAAAAAGGCAAATCTATGACAGAGGGTTTGAAAGAAACCATCGATTCTATCAAAAATAGTAAGAGTGAGACAGAAGCTCTTAGCACTGCGATGGAAATTTTTGGAGCCAAAAAAGCTCCTCAAATGGTTGACGCAATTAAACGTGGAGCACTAAGTTTTGAAGAATTAGGATATACATCCCAAGTATCAGCCGGACTAGTATCCTCAACATACGAATCTACGCTTGATCCTATTGACAAATTTAAAACAGCTCAAAATTCAGCTACTTTGGCCATGTCTGAACTAGGCGCTGCGATTGCAGAAGTTTTGGCCCCTGTTTTTGAAATGCTAGGGAATATCGTCAAGGGTTTTGCTGAATGGTTTGGTGGCTTACCTGGACCGATTAAAGAGTTTGTAGTGGTTATGGGTACTGTTGTAGCTATTGTAGGTGTAATTGTCCCTATATTTTTAACACTACAAGCGGCTGCAACTGCTTTGGAGATTTCGATTGGTGCAATGATTACAGCTGCTCTCCCAATTATTGGAACAGCTTTAGCGATTGCTGCTGCTGTTGCAGGAGTAGTAATTGCTTTAAAATATCTCTGGGATACAAACGAAGGTTTTCGTGAAGTCGTTACAACCGTTTGGAATGCGATTCTTGAAGTCATCAACACAGTCGTATCAGAGATTTCTAATTTTGTTATGAGCATCTTTGGGACGGTTGTTACTTGGTGGACGGAGAACCAGGAACTTATCAGGACAAGTGCTGAGACTGTCTGGAATGCCATTTATACGGTCATCAGTACAATACTGGATATACTTGGCCCCTTGCTCCAAGCTGGCTGGGATAACATTCAACTGATTATTACAACAACTTGGGAAATCATCAAGACCGTTGTTGAGACTGCAATCAATGTTGTTCTTGGTGTTATCCAAGCAGTTATGCAGATCATCACTGGTGATTGGTCAGGTGCTTGGGAAACCATCAAGGGAGTATTTTCAACTGTATGGCAAGCTATTCAAAGCATTGTTCAGACCATTTTCTCAGCTATCCAGAGCTACATTTCAAATATCCTCAACGGCATTTCAGGAACTGTCTCAAATGTCTGGAACGGCATCAAGGATACTGTATCAAACGTGTTAAATGCTATATCTGGCACAGTATCAAGTGTTTGGGAAGGTATCAAGAGTACCATTTCAGGCGCTATCAATGGGGCAAAAGACGCTGTATCTTCAGCTATTGAAGCCATCAAAGGATTGTTTAACTTCAACATCAGCTGGCCACACATTCCACTACCTCACTTTTATGTGAGTGGTTCGGCCAATCCATTAGATTGGTTGAGTCAAGGTGTTCCAAGTATTGGAATTGAATGGTATGCCAAAGGCGGTATCATGACAAAACCGACCATTTTTGGAATGAATGGTAATAACATGATGGTTGGTGGCGAAGCTGGGAATGAAGCAGTATTACCGCTTAATGATAAGACACTTGGTGCCATCGGTCGGGGCATCGCTCAGACTATGGGTGGAACTTCACCGACCATCAACATTACTATTACTGGTAACACTGTCAGAGAAGAAGCTGACATCAGTCGGATTGCTGATGAGGTGGCTCAGCGTATTGCTGACGAATTGCAACGTAGAACACAATTGAGAGGAGGGGTTGCATGGTAAAGCATAATGAGCTTGTAATTGACGGTGTGCGAACATCGTCTTTTCCGTTTAAAGTCATTGTCCATGACTCTCCTTCAATCGCTCTGGGAGAGAGCAAGACGGCTCTCTTGGAGCATGGTGGTATCAGTGGAGCAATCGTTCAGACAAACAAGCATAGGGAACTGGTCAAGAAACCTTATACGATTTACTTGGTCAAACCTACTGAAGAACAGATGAACCAATTTATGAGTCTGTTTATCCGTGAAAAGTTCTGGCTAGAGAGTGAGCGAGTCAAAACAACTCGTCTTTGGTGCTATAAGGTCAATGTGAGCGACCTTGAAGAAGTGCAACCTGGTCTTTACATGACTAAAGCAACCTTCACTTGTCACCCTACCAAATACTTCAAAACCACTGACACACAGAGACTGACAAGAAGTGGGACCTTGACCGTTCAAGGTTCTGCTCTTGCTTTTCCTAAAATCACAATCATTGGCCAGAGCGCTGCTGATACTTCGTTTACAATCGCTGGTCAGGTCATCCGTCTTGAACGACTCACTGAGTCGCTTGTGATGGTCAATAATCCTGACAATCCAAGTTTTAAAACAACAACAGGGAAGCCAGTCAAATGGTCAGGGGATTTTATCACAGTTGATCCAGCGAAACTTAAGAATGTTGGGGTTGTTTTGGGTCCAGGTATTCAATCGCTTGAAATCGAAACGGTTTGGGGGTGGGCATAATTGCTTTATCTACTTAATAAAGATGTAAGAACCGTGCGTTGGAACGGGGAGCCACTTCATGAAGCGACTTCGGCGATTGTTAAAGAGACTATGAATGGCGATTTCACCTTAACTGTGAAATATCCTATTTCTGACTCTGGTATTTATCAACTTATTCAAGAAGATATGTTGATAAAAGCGCCGACTCCTGTTCTTGGTGCGCAGCTATTTCGCATCAAGAAACCTGTTGAACACAATGACCATCTGGAAATCACAGCCTATCACATTTCAGACGATGTGATGCAACGGTCTATCACGCCAGTGAGTGTGACTAGTCAGCGCTCTGGCATGGCTCTTTCTCGAATGGTACAAAACACCAAAACGGCTCTTGGGGACTTCTCATTCAACAGTGATATCCAGGACCGTAGAACCTTCAATACGACTGAAACAGAAACTCTGTATTCTGTATTGATGGACGGCAAGCATAGCATTGTCGGAACGTGGGAAGGCGAGCTGGTTCGTGATAATTTCGCTCTGACAGTGAAGAAAAGTCGTGGGGAGAATCGTGGTGTTGTTATTACAACGCATAAGAATCTGAAGGACTACCAACGTACAAGGAACAGTCAGAATGTTGTCACAAGAATTCACGCAAAGTCTACTTTTAAACCTGAAGGTGCTGAAAAAGAAACGACTATCAGAGTGACTGTTGATAGTCCTCTTATCAAATCATACCCTTATATCAATGAAAAAGAGTATGAGAACAACAACGCAAAATCTGTTGAAGAATTGCAGAAGTGGGCACAGGCTAAGTTCTCAAATGAGGGCATAGACAAGGTCTCCGATGCTATCAAGATTGAAGCCTATGAACTTGATGGGCAAGTTGTTCACATAGGCGATACGGTCAATCTCAAGAGCTGGAAACACAATGTCGATGCATTCAAGAAAGCTATTGCTTATGAGTTCGATGCCTTAAAAGAAGAGTACATCTCTCTGACTTTCGACGATAAGTCAGGCACTGGCGGTTCTAGAGCTTCTGGTGGACTATCTAGCGCAGCCGATGCAATTCTTGGAGTGACAGAATCAGCTCAAGAAATTGCCCTTGAAAAAGCTCTTCAAAATGCAGACTTAGACTTTGATCATAAGGCTGAATTTCTTAGACAGGAAATTTCTGACGGTATTGAACTTGCAAGAGCAAGAGCCGAAGAAGTCAAGCAAGAACTATCTGACACTATCAATCAGCGTTTCAACAGCTTTGACAACGGCCCATTACAAGAAGTCAAGCGCAGGGCTGAAGAAGCGTTGCGAAACGCTGGCGCAAGTACCCTGCTTGCACAGGAAGCGAAGCGGATTGGGTTGGATTCTGTTGCTAGACTTGAAGAATTCAAAAGACAGGCTACGAGCACTCAGACGGCTCTGTCGGGTGACTTGGATTCTCTGAAACGGACTATTGCGAACGATATTCGACCGAAGCAAGCACAGGCTGAAGCTGAGATTGCCAAGCAAGTTGAAGCACTTGTTCAGACAAAAAAAGAACTGGCTGGTATAAAGTCAGCGCAAGCGACGTATGAAGAGACAACGACTCGCAGACTATCAGAGCTGACCAACTTGGCCAATGGTAAGGTAAGCAAGTCAGAACTCACACAGACAGCCGAGGAGCTGGCTAGTAAGATAGCGAGTGTGCAGATTGCGCATAAAAATCAAGGAGACCGTGTCTCAGCAATTGAATCCAATTTCAAACAGCGCGCTGATGCACTCGAAGCTGGTGTAAGCCGCCTGACTGAAGGTCTCAGAACCAAAGCGGATATCAGCTCACTCAACGTGACTGCTGAGAATATCAGGCAGTCCGTGAAGAGTTTGGAAACAAGCACGCAGAACAAGCTGGACCAGAAATTGAGCATGGCTGAATTTGAGGTGCGAGCATCTGGTATTAGACAAGAGATTGTCAATGCGACAAAAGACAAGGCTGATAAGACTTTAGTTGTGGCTGAAGCCGGGAAAATTCGTGAGGAATTTTCGAAGATGAAGGTCGGTAGTCGAAACTATGCTGAAGACTATGACTTTTCAAGAAGTCTTTGGCAATATAGTCAAGGCGATAGTAGTCCACAAGATTGGACCATTTTGAATGGCGAATACAATGTTAAAGGCACGACTAACACTTGGAAGCAGATGCAAATCTATT
>ERZ773050.1967-NODE-1967-length-11095-cov-7.653986_pt1 | contig 11095 bp, 8 predicted proteins | sample MGYA00580632_ERZ773050 | MGnify/ENA primary metagenome ERZ773050 (study PRJEB29015, sample SAMEA2738123) | human oral metagenome | biome: human oral; feature: human-associated habitat; material: saliva | place: China | collected 2166 ... | reverse complement strand
AGATGGAGGTCAAGCTCGGCGAGCTGCGCTCCAAGCGCGACCAGCTCATCGCCCGTCAGAAGACCGCCGAGGCCCAGGTCAAGGTGCAGGGCGCCATCCGCTCCATCAACGTCCTGGACCCCACCAGCGAGCTGTCCCGCTACGAGGACCAGGTGCGTCGGGTCGAGGCCCAGGCCGCCGGGCAGATGGAGCTGGCCGGCTCCTCCCTGGAGTCCCAGTTCGCCGAGCTCGAGGCCTCCGGCACCAGCCTGGAGGCCGAGGCCCGTCTGGCGGCCCTGAAGTCCGGGCAGAACCCGGCCCTTCCGGGCGCCCAGCAGCAGGCCCCCGCCCAGATCACCGACGGTGACGACGACGCGATCAACGCCGCCTTCGCGGCCCTGAAGAACCAGGGTCAGCCGGCCGGCGAGGAGACCTCCTCCTACTGATCTGATCTGAACTGACCTCGCCGCACCCCCGGCGCCTCAGCCCCGCAAGCCGCCCGGTGCTCGTCATCCCGATGAGCACCGGGCGGCTTCGTGCGCCTCGACGTCGGCCGACGCCCGCCGACACAGGCCGACCCGGGCCGCCCCGGGCCGACACGGGCCCCGGCCGGGGACATTCCGCGCGCCCGGGGACAGTCCGTCCCGGCCAGGGACATCCCACGCCTGCGGGGACAGGATTTCCGCACCCGACGGCGTCGATCGTCCCCACCGGGAAGGTTTTGTCCCCGATCGCGCAGACCGCACCCGACGGCGTCGTCGGCACGGGGAGACCGGTATCGGTGCGGTGTCATCGAGCGTCGCCGGAGGCTAGTGGACGCCGTGACCGGTAGCATGAGCCTCATGAGCGTACCGACTTATCTTCTCGTCGATGGCGAGAACATTGACGCCACTCTCGGCATGAGCGTGCTGGGGCGGCGTCCCGAACCTGAGGAGCGGCCCCGTTGGGACCGGGTCCTCGCATACTGCGATGAACTGTCCTCCGCCGGCACCGCCGAGGGCGAGGGGAACGAGGCCCGTGCCCTGTTCTTCCTCAACGCCACCAGCGGCCATATGCCCATGAGCTTCATCCAGGCCCTGCTGGCCATGGACTACCGCCCCGTGCCGCTGGCCGGCTCCGGAAGCAACGACGAGAAGGTCGTCGACATCGGTATTCAGCGCACCCTGGAGGCGCTGGCCGAGCGGGTCGAGTCCGGTCAGGACGCCCACGTCCTGCTGGGCAGCCACGACGGCGACTACATCCCCCACATCGAGCGGCTCCTGCAGGCCGGCGCCAAGGTGGGGATCCTGTGCTTCCGCGAGTTCCTCAACGCCCAGCTGGCCGCCCTGGAGGGCGAGGGCCTGACGATCTACGACCTGGAGAGTGACGTCAAGGCCTTCACCATCCCGCTGCCGCGCGTGTGCATCATCCCGCTGGAGGACTTCGACCCTCTCGCCTTCCTCTGATTTCTCTGACCCGACGGCGGGGCGGCGACACATGTCGTCGCCCCGTCTCATGTCACAGCCCGACTCACCGGAGAGTCGCAGGCAATCACCCCGGTTCAAGCAGCAACCACACAGCTCCCCCGTTTTGTGGGAATTCCAAGACTTCCTGGGTCTACAATTGGTGTGAGGTCACACGAACCACTTGACCTATCAACAGCGACCGTTCGGAAGTCGTTCAGGAAACGACCAGAAACTGAAGGAATGGTGAGACTCATGGAGCGTTCCCAGCAGTCCCGCACCGAAGCTCACCTCCTTGTCGTCGACGATGAACCCAACATCCGCGACCTGCTGGCCTCGTCCCTGCGCTTCGCAGGCTTCGAGGTCTCGATCGCAGGCGACGGCAACGGCGCGCTGAAGACGGTGGAGAAGACATCCCCCGACCTGGTGGTCCTCGATGTCATGCTGCCCGACATGGACGGCTTCACCGTGGCCCGGCGCCTGCGCGAGCGTGACGTGACCACCCCGATCCTCTTCCTGACCGCCCGCGATGACATGGCGGACAAGGTCCAGGGCCTGACCGTCGGCGGCGACGACTACGTCACCAAGCCCTTCGGGCTGGAGGAGGTCATCGCCCGCATCCGCGCCATCCTGCGCCGCACCCACGCCATTGAGAACCAGGACGACGGCGTCGTGCGCGTGGCCGACCTGGTCCTGGACGAGGACGCCCACGAGGTGTACCGCGCCGAGGTCGAGGTGGATCTGTCCCCCACCGAGTTCAAGCTCCTGCGCTACCTCATGCTCAACGCCGGGCGCGTCGTGTCCAAGGCCCAGATCCTCGACCACGTCTGGGAGTACGACTGGAACGGCGACGCCGCGATCGTGGAGTCCTACATCTCCTACCTGCGCCGCAAGGTGGACCAGATCCAGGGCGCTGACGGCCAGCCCGTCACCCCGCTCATCCAGACTCGTCGCGGAGTCGGCTACATGCTCCGCGAACCCAAGGCCGAGTGATGGCGGCGGCGCGTGGGGGGAGCACGCGCCCGGCCAAGTCGTCCGGTAAGCAGCACCGCCCGATCAAACGGGGCCGATGGCACCCGATCACCGCGATTCAGCGGCCCTGGCAGGCGATGCCGCTGCGTACGCGCCTGACCCTCATGACCACCGGTCTGCTCGCCATCGGGCTCATCGTCGTCTCCTTCGTGGTGACCTCGCTGCTCTACAGCCACATGATGGGCCAGATCGACAGCCAGCTGCGCACCACCTCCGTGGCCATCGGAAGCCAGGGACTGGCCCAGATCCGCGAGGGAGGGACCAGCAGCACCACCTTCCCCTCGAACTACTACGTCAAGGCCGAGTACCTCGACCCCAGCCGCAACGGGGAGTGGATCTCCCCGGACACCGCCGCCACGTACGGCCGGCCCCAGATCAAGGGCCTGGACTACCGGCGCGCCCTGGCCCACGCGGACAAGAACGACTTCCCGATCACGACGGTCAACTCCGATCAGCCCGGCCACCAGTGGCGGATGATCACCCTGCTCATCAGGGACCAGAACACCGGCGAGTACACCGGCGCCGTGGCCCTGGCCCTCCCGCTGAGCGACGTCATGGAGACCGTCGAGCGCACCCGCCTCGTGGTGGCCCTGGCCGACGTCTCGATCATCTCGGTGGGCGCCCTCTTCGCCACCTACCTGGTCCACCGCTCGTTCCGCTCCCTGCGCCAGATCGAGGGCGTGGCCGCCCGGATCGCCCACGGCGACCTGTCCGCCCGCATTCTGGTCACCGAGCCGCGCACCACGGAGGTCGGCTCCCTGCAGCGGGCGATCAACACGATGCTCACCCAGAACGAGAGCTCCTTCGCCGCCCAGGTCGTGGCCCAGGAGCGGATGACGCGCTTCGTCTCCGATGCCTCCCACGAGCTGCGCACCCCCCTGGCCGCCATCCGCGGCTACGGCGAGCTCTACCGGATGGGCGGGGTGCCCGCGAACAAGACCGGTGAGGTCATGGGGCGCATCGAGACCGAGTCCAACCGGATGGGGCGCCTCGTCGACGATCTCCTCCAGCTGGCCCGGATCGACGAGGGCCGGGAGATGTCGATGGAGCCGGTCAACCTCACCGACCTGGCCGCCGGGGCCCTCAGCGACATGATGGTGCTGGCCCCCGAGCGCGACTGCGGCCTCATCCCCCTCGACCCCCGCGACGAGGCCGCCGGCAAGGAGGCCCCCTCGCTCCAGGTCATCGGTGACCGCGACCGCCTCTCCCAGATCCTCACCAACCTGCTGGGCAACGTGGTGCGCCACACCCCCTCCGGGACGCCGGTGGAGATCGCCATCGGCATGGCGCCCCCGCGGGCCAACCCGACGGCGCAGCCGGTCGTCGTCGTCGAGGTCCGCGACCACGGCCACGGCGTGCCACCGGAGGCGGCCGAGAAGGTCTTCCAGCGCTTCTACCGCTCAGACACCTCCCGCAACCGGGAGACCGGGGGCTCCGGCCTGGGACTGGCGATCGTGCTGGGGATCGTGGCCGCTCACAAGGGCACGGTCCAGATGCTCCAGACCCCCGGCGGCGGCGCCACCGTCCACATCGAGCTGCCGCCCGCACCGGCCTGGTAGGCCCCACACACCTCCGGAAGGCCGTCAGCCGGGGAGAATGACAAGAGTGGCACGCCAGACACTGTGTCACGTCGACGTCACGGCGAGGACAGTCCTACGATGGCACGCGTTCCATTTCCAACACGGAGACTGACCCATGGGTGTTATCGAAGCACCGCAATGGCTTCTGCCCGCCTTCACCCGCTCGGTGAAGGCGATCGGCGCCACGCAGCCCCCAGAGGCGATCGGCTCCGCCGGCGAGCTCCTCATTGAGCGCTGGTCCACACCGGATCGTCGCTTCCACAACCTTCGCCACCTCATCGACATGCTCGCGCGGGTCGATGAGCTGGCCGAGGAGTCGCACAACCCGGACATCATGCGGGTCGCCTGCTGGTACCACGGCTGCGTCTTCTCCTCCGACGTCGAGGAGGTCATCCGCGGCAACGGCGGCGAGGACGAGACCGCCTCGGCCGCCTTCGCCGAGGCCGACCTGCGTCACCTGGGTGTCCCGATGGAGACGGTCAAGCGGGTGTGCAGCCTCATCGTCAACCTCAAGCGACACATGCTCGCCGAGGACGACATCGACGCCCAGGCCCTCATCGACGCCGACCTGGGCACCCTTGCCGTGGACCCCCAGACCTACGCCGAGTACGTGCGGCTTCTGCGCGAGGAGTACTCCCACATCCCCATGAAGGATTACCTGCGCGGCCGCCTGACGATCGTCTCCCGCCTGCTGGACCGCGATCATCTCTTCCACTCCCCGCTGGGCCAGCGCTGGGAGCACCCGGCCCGCGAGAACCTGGCGGCCGAGCAGCGACGTCTCCACGAGAAGCTCGCCAAGCTCGCCCAGGAGCAGGGAGCGCAGACCGATCCGGCAGCCCTGGAGGCCGGGGCCGCTCAGGAACCGACGCGTCCCGCCCCGGTGGCCTTATCGGCCAGTTTCACCGCCGCTGCAGACCCCACTCCGGAAGCTGCCGGGCAGCTGGGCGAGGCCGCCGAACGCGCCCCTCGCACCCCTCCGCTGGGCCTCCAGGCGCTGCCCGCCGAGGACCCTCTGGCCGGCCCCGCCCAGGACGGCGACACCCTGCGTCTGAATCCCACCGAGCTCAGGGCCCTGAGGGCCACGGTCCCTCCGTCGGGCGCAACGACACCCGCCGCCCCGGCCACCACGGCGTCCTCAGGATCGCCGGTGGCTCCGGGCGCCGTGCTGGCCGGACGGCGGCGCGGCCGGGACGGGCGCAGATCCTCTGCGTATCCGTCCAGCAGACATGCAGGTTCCATACAGAGACCATCCAGTAGTATCCCAAGATTCGAACAGGAGTCGTCCGCGCAGTGCCCAGCGCGCATGCGATTCCCTCCCAGGTCCAGCGCGAGGAGATTCCGCCTCGCCGTTGCAACGGCGCGGGAATCCCGTGCCCGGCGCAGCGGGTGCGCCCCGGCGTCGTGCCGCCCTCCGGGCCCGCTGGCCAAGCCGCGCGCCCCGATGGCACAATGGGGGACGAGTACTCCGGGGTCGGTGCAATTCCGAACCGGCGGTGAGAGTCCGCGACCCGTCCGCCAGACGCGGACGGCTGATCCGGTGGGAATCCGGAACCGACGGTGAGAGTCCGGATGGGAGGAGTGCGGAGGGCGCCCGGCGCCCTCTTCACCGTGCGTACCCGGATGCCGGAAAGAGACACCGTGGCACGCGGATCGAAGCCCCGGGGCGCGCTCGCAGTGGTCGCCCCGCTCGCATTCCTCGCCATCTGCCTGCTCGGCTGGTGGGCCACGACGTCGGCGACCGGCATCGAGGCGTGGAGGCTCCCGTCGCCAGCGGCGGTGGCGGCCCGGGCCGTGCAACTGGCCCACAACCCGCAGACGTGGTCGCGTGCGGCGGTGACGGGCGGGGAGGCGCTGGCCGGGTGCGCGATAGGGACGGCGGTGGCGCTGCCACTGGCCTACGTCGTGTACCGCAGCCGCCTCGTCTCCGCCGCGGTCGAGCCCTTCCTGGGGGCCACCCAGGCCCTCCCGGCCATCGCGATCGCCCCCATCGTCGTCCTTTGGACCGGCTACGGCCCCCTCTCCGTCGCACTCCTGTGCGCGCTCATGGTCTTCTTCCCCATCCTCGTCTCGTCGGTGGTCGGACTGCGCCACATCGACCCCGAGCTGCTCGAGGCCGCCGCCCTCGACGGCGCCTCCGGGGCCACGATGGCGCTCACGATGGAGCTGCCGCTCGCGGCGCACTCCATCCTGGGCGGCCTGCGCAACGGCTTCACCCTGTCCGTGACGGGAGCGGTCGTGGGGGAGATGGTCATGGGGGGCACCGGCCTGGGACAAGTGCTCGTCCAAATGAGAACCAATGTCGACACGGCCGGCATGTTCGTCGTCATCGCGCTGCTGTGCCTCATGGCGACCGTCCTCTACGCGGTCATCTACCGCGTCGAGCGGTCGAGGCGATACGACACCACCCGCTGAAGGAGCACCACAATGACCCTCTCACGCATCCTGCGCGCCGCCGCCGCCCTGGCGGTCACGGCCCTCGGGCTGAGCGCCTGCGGATCGCAGCAGGCAGCCCCCGCCTCGGGCGGGAACGACCGGTCCACATCGGTCGTGGTGGGCCTCACCTACATCCCGAACGTGCAGTTCGCCCCCGCCTACGTGGCGGTCTCCGAGGGGATCTTCACCGACAACGGCGTGGACGCCTCCGTGCGCCACCACGGCTCCGACGAGGGCCTGTTCACCGCGCTGCTCGCGGGTGAGGAGGACGTGGTCATCGCCTCGGGCGACGAGGCGGCCGTCGCCTCCACGCAGGGCATGGACCTCGTGTCCATCGGGAGCTACTACCGCGACTACCCGGGCACGGTCATCGTGCGCGACGACTCGCCCATCCAGTCCCTGGCCGACCTCAAGGGCGCCACCATCGGGATCCCCGGAGAGTACGGGTCCAACTGGTACGCGACCCTCGCCGCCCTGCAGGGGGCGGGCCTGACCCTGGCCGACGTCACCGTCTCGTCCATCGGGTACACGCAGCAGGCCGCCCTCACGCAGGGCGACGTCGACGCCGTCGTGGGCTTCTCGAACAACGACCTCGTGCAGATGCGCCTGGCGGGCCTGGACGTGCGGTCCATCGGCCTGCCCGACGACGCCCCGCTGATCGGCGCCTCCATCATCACGACGCGCGCGTGGGCGGCCTCGCACCCCGATCAGGCGCGCGGCGTCGTCGCCTCGCTGGGCGCGGCCATGGAGGCCATCCACCAGCGCCCGGACGCCGCGATCGAGGCGACCATGGCGCAGACGGGCACCGACTCCGGCGCCGAGGCCGCCGCCCGCGCGGTGCTAGAGGCGACGGATCCCCTGTGGGTCGACGAGTCGGGCAGCGCCAACACCGCGCAGGACTTGGAGCGGTGGGGCATGATGGCCGACTTCCTCCGCCAGATCAACGCCGTCACCACGGACATCGACGTGTCCTCGGTGGTGACCAACGACTACGCGGCCGCGCCCCGGTCCAGCTGAGGCGGGCGAGTGCGCTGCGGCCGCCCGCGGCTTCGAAGTAGGGTGGTCGCGTGGTAGAAACGCTGTCCGCCCAGGCCCGCCTGCTCGAGCTCTTCTTCGAGGTGCTCGGCGCTGAGCGCGGGCGCTCGAAGGCCCGCATCCGCCGCATGGACGCGTACAGGGGGTTGGGGGAGCGCGCCTTCGAGTCCCAGTTCCAGCGGGACAAGGACGCGCTGCGCCAGATCGGCGTCGACCTGCGGGTGGGGGCCGGTCCCGATGGCGACACCTACTCGATCAGCCCCGGCTCCTTCGCCCGCGTCGGCGCGCGCCTCAACCCCGTCCAAGCCGTCCTGGTCGGCCTCGCGCTGCAGGCGTGGTCGCCCGGTGACGGCGTCGGGCCCAGCGCGGGCCCCAAGGTCGCGGCCGCCTCGGACGGATCGGGGGCGCCCGACCTGCTGCGGATGGACCTCACAGGGGTCCGCGCCGCCGCGGACTTCGCCACCGGTATCCGCGAGCGCCGCGTCGTCTCCTTCGACTACGAGGGGGCGCGGGGCACTGAGGAGCGCAGCGTCGAGCCCTGGCGGATCGTCGTGCGCGGCCGCGCGCTGTACCTGTGGGGCTTCGACCTGGACCGCGGGGCGGACAGGCTCTTCCGCATCAGCCGGGTGGGCTCCGCGGTGTCCTTCCTCGGGCAGGCCGGGGACGCGGACGAGCCGCCCGCGGATCTTGGCGACCCCTTCGCCGACCGCGCCCTCGTTCTTCGCGAAGGCGAGCACTACTGGCGTCTCGATGACACCTTCCGGGAAATCGACCCCGCGACGGGTCAGAGGGGACGCGAATCCCTGCCCGCTCCTCTCGCCGAACTCATCGAACCCTACCTTCGCGACGGCTGGGAACTCGAAAAGCACACCATCATCTGGTGCCCAGTCTTCCCGACGACGGCCGACTCCAGCGTGTCGACGGCCCATGGCCGACACGCATGGCTGCGAATGAGCAGGGACGAGAAGTCGCTCTACATTGACGCCAACGGGCATCAGGTGCACCCGAAGGAACGCTGGGACCGCTTCAAAGGCCGCATGGCACGCCCCGGGGGCGGGCACTGGCTGATCAAGGGCGAGGAGCTCGTGCGCGAAGACGATTTCGCCCCGATGTTCGCCGCGGCTGACGCACGAGGGGGCACTCATCTTCTCCACAAAGTCCCCCAGGTCGGCTGGAATCAGTTCCGAGTGCGCGACGAGGCCGCAAGTGACAAGCTGCGCCACGCGACACCCTCCCAGCTCGAAGAGCTTCTCAGAGTCGTTCCGACCGCCGACAGTACGGAGGATGCTGAGGTGGTGGATCCTGGCAGGATCCTCACCGACGAGGCGCGGGCAGCGGCTGCGAGTTTCCTCGGTTCCGACTGTCATGCACTCGTCGACTCCGTCGTATGGGCAACGGCCCGCGTCAAACGAATCGTCGAAGATGGGCTTGAGCGCACAACACAAGAGGAGCAGCCGACGAGGAGCTTCCCCGAATGGGAAGCCTCATGCGATGCGCTCGGTTGGGCGAATACTGAGTGGTCGTTGACGACGGATCGTGACGTTTTGCATAACATGGCCCGGCGCCTTGGAGGAGCCGAGCTTGCGGTGACGGGAGTTGGGAGTGCTTTCACCCACCTCACCACCCGACCGATCGCTCTGCTGTTCTCAGTCACCCGTCCCCTCGCCTCGAAAGAGTTCGTGGGTCAGGCGGCCGCTGCATTCGGGGACCTCGTTGATGAAGGCCTGTACTCGCCCTCGTGCTGTGTTTTCGAGGTGGCGGGGATCGAAGAAGGACCATCATCCACCGAGCCCGCGCGACTCCTCACCACCCCCTCCGGCCCTGCAATCCTGATCGGCACCGGCCGTCCCTTCTGGGCTTACAACAGCAACGACAAGACGCGCTTCTTCTCTCCCTCAGGCGGTGTTCCCAAGAGCGTCGACGGCGCTCCGATCAGCCTCATCACCCGGGGCTGCGGTGTCGAAGCCAAAACGATCATCGAGGCGTTCCGCGTCCTCCTCGACGAGGGCGCCCCCCAGTGGGATCCGGCGAAGGTCGCGCGCCTCACTGAGGGGACTGGGTGGACTAGGGCAGCCGCGTCCTTGTTCCTCGCGGGCCTGCCCAATATCCGCTCGGCTGAGGCGAACTTCCTCGACAAGGAGCTGCGCACCCTGCTCGGCTTGAAAGTCGCCGAAGCGAGGGAAGGCAGGGAGTTCCTCAGTGGACTCGGCACCGAGGAGCTCCTGCGGCTCGTCGAGGCAGGTGCATCCGACCCCCTGCGTTTAGCGCATGAAGGGATCGACGTTGAAGCGGTCATTGCCGCCTGGTCGGACAATGAGCAGGTTTTCCATCTTCCAGGTGCTCTTCTCGCCGCAGCGGATTCGGCTTTCCCCTGGGGCGGCGCGCGGCGACTGCGCGAACTCAGTCAGGATCCGAACAGCGTCGACCCTGATGTCTGGCTGTGGGCTGCTGCTCAGGCCGAGGCCGGTAGCCGCTTCGCGCTCTGGCTCGCCCAAGTGTACGAGCAGATGAAGTCGGCGTGCCGAAGCGTGAAAGTCGAGTGGCAGGACTATGGGAGCGGCCTGCGCACCGTCTTGGGCCTGCCCGCCGTAGACGAGAACGCGCCCTCGGATCAGGTCGATTCTCTTGGCCCCTGGTCAATGACGAACGCCCCGTACCCGACCGTCTTCTATGATCCGAACAGGTCGAAAGACTTCACGGCGGATCGGCGTCTGCTCGACGCGATCGACGAGGGCGAGTACTCGCTGCAAAGGATCCGCAAGCGCCTCGATGTGGTGATTGGTGTTTATGACGAGATCGCCGACTCCCTCGTCAACGCACACCCTGGCTGCGCTTGTGACCCGCTCGTGTCCGCACCCGAGGTCGTGTCCGCTGCGGCCAAGTCCCTGGGTGTCCCCGAGGATTCGGCACGTTACTGGCTGCAGATCCTCGCCCTGATCTTCCCCAGCGACAAGAACGTCGAGTCGTGGAACTCCTGGTCGAAGAAGCAGCGTCTCGCGGCGGCAGCCCCTCTGCTGGAGGCGGGGTCGAAGCGAAGCGCGCCCGTGCGGGCAGGAGCCTCTTCCTTCCGGGAGGCTGGCAGGAGGCGAGCACACCTCATAAGCCGATGGAGGTCTGGAAGGCCCCGTTCTACGATCTGACGGATGCCACGAAAGTCACTCCGCGTCATGATGTGGTTGTCCCGCTCGTGCCCTTGGGGCGCCTTTTCGAGGATGCGTGGCAGCGCTACGTGGACGGGGACGTTCCCGGATACACGGAGTTGCGCACGACCCGCTACCGCAGGCGTTGAGCAGGTGAAGATGTTCGTCCTCTCCCCCACTCCCTCTCAGAGACAAAGGGGAGGGGGCGAACAGACTCGCGGCCACAGGCGAGAGCGCGACGAGCGCATAGGCTTCCCGCCACAGGCGAGAGGACGCCAGGCGAATAAACTTCAGGCCAAAAGCGCGAGGACGCCGGGCGAATAGACTCCCAACCAAAGGGAAGAGCGGACGAGGGGCTACTAGCTCATGAGGCCGCCGGACCCACCCGGCCCTGAGAAGAAGGTTTCGAGGAGGAATCATGGCGATGAGCACACCCCCCGGCGATTCCACGCCC
>ERZ773050.1962-NODE-1962-length-11108-cov-2.186375_pt1 | contig 11108 bp, 9 predicted proteins | sample MGYA00580632_ERZ773050 | MGnify/ENA primary metagenome ERZ773050 (study PRJEB29015, sample SAMEA2738123) | human oral metagenome | biome: human oral; feature: human-associated habitat; material: saliva | place: China | collected 2166 ... | reverse complement strand
GTACATGTACATGCCGCCCGCCGCTGGCGGCCTTGGGCTCAACGAGTTCGACGAGGGCCTGGTTGGCGCAACTCTCGCCCTCGGCGCCGCGCTCGGCGCGATCCTCGGTGGGAGAATCTCCGACTCGAGGGGCAGGCGCTTTAACATCCTCCTCCTCGCCGGAGTGTTCACCATCGCAACTCTGGGCTGTACTCTCTCCCCGAATATCCCAGTCCTCCTGTTCTTCCGTTTCATCCTCGGCTGGGCCGTCGGCGGGGCCTCAGCGACCGTGCCGATCTACCTGTCAGAATCCGCGCCGACACGAGTCCGAGGTCAACTCGTCGCCCTCGATCAGTTCATGATCGTCTTCGGCCAGCTGCTCGCCTACTCAATGAATGCGATGCTCGCCCACGGCCACGGCGGCCCTCACGTCACCGTTGACCCGGCAATCGCACAATCCTCGCAGCTGAGCTGGGATCAGGCCTCGACCATGGCCGATATCGTCATTCTCAGTGGAAACGGCGCTGCGTGGAGGTGGATGCTCGTCCTCGCGACGATCCCCGCGATTCTCTTGTGGATCGGGATGCGCCTTATGCCCGAGTCGGGACGCTGGTACGCTGCGAACCTCCACTATGTCGAGGCGATCGGCTCTCTCAAACAGATCCGCGATCCCGAGCGCGACGACATCGCAGATGAGATCCGTGAGATTGTCGATCTGCACGAGCGCGCCAAGAGCGAAGGCACCTGGTCCTTTTCGAGGACGATGCGAGTGCGTTGGACGAGGCGCCTCACTTTCATCGGCATTGGCCTCGCCTGCTTCGACCAGTTGACCGGCATCAACACGGCGATGTACTACCTGCCGAAGATTCTGCGGGCGGCGGGCTTTTCCACAACCGATTCGATCTCCCTGAACGTCATTACGGGCGCGGTTGCGACTCTTGGCGCGGCCTTCGGCTTGTGGCTCGTCGGCAGACTCAAGCGCCGCCATGTGGGTATCTACCAAGAATCAGGCGTCACCTTCTTCCTTTTCGCTCTCGCCCTCGTGTTCGCCTTCGGGATCACGCCTTATACGCTGCCCGATGGGTCGATTTCCGCGGATGTGCCCTCCGCCTTGCCGTGGCTCGTCCTCGTCCTCGTTTCACTTTTCGTGTTCGCAAAGCAGTCGGGCACGGTGAACTGGGTTCTCGTGTCGGAGATCTTCCCTTCGCGCATCCGCGGTGTCGCACAGGGTTTTGCAGTCGGGTGCGGCTGGCTGATGAACGCGCTCGTGTCCTATGTCTTCCCCGTGATGATCACCCACCTGGGAGCAGCATGGACCTACGCGACCTTCGGCGCGATCAACGTCGTGGCACTGTGCTTCTACCTGTTCATCGTGCCCGAAACGAAGGGCACCTCCCTTGAACGCCTCGAAGAGGACTTCGCCGCACGCTACGGGCGCTAACTCACCCAGGGACTAAGCCCAGGGACTAAGAGGAAGCGAAGAGGACGAGGCGGATGAAAGGACGAGGGCTACGAGGCGGGCGAGGAGGACCGGTGGACGAGGGACGACGACGGCATCCGTACTAATCACTCAGTGGGAAGGAGACGGGGACGACACACTCATCGGGCACAAGTCGGGTGGAGCGACCCCCACGCCCACCAGGCACAGGTTCATCAGGCACGGGTCAGGTGAATAATCCCCATACTCATCGGGTACGCGTTCATCGGACGCGAGTTCATCAGGCACAAGTCGGCCCCCGGGAGCACAGCAGTTGGCCCAAGTTCCGACATCATTTTCCTCGAGTTGACAGTCGGGCACGGGGCGAAGCAGGCAGACCACAGGTGACTACACTTGGATCTGTTTCACGAAGCAGCACCCCAGGGTGATCCAGGTACAGACTGCCCCGGGTGGCCTCCCCCCACCCCAGGTGACTCCGGGTGTTCCTGGCCTCAGCACCGGCCACACCTGGTCACCTCAGTGTTCTCGACGAAGGAGTCGACATGGACATCATCATCGGAAACGAAAGCGTGCGCGCAAGCATTCAGCCCCTCGGCGCGATGACGACCCTCGTCTTCAACCCCGGAACCCCGCGCCAGTTCTCGCCCTCGTACACGGCGAAATGGGAGGGCTTTTCCGAGCTTGCGCTGCTTGACAGCTTGCGGGGTGATTTCCTGTGCGCCCCCTTCGGTGCGGCCCCCGCCTCAGCCGAGGACCTGCCAGAGGCGTGGCGTGAGGGTTTTGCGGGCCCGAGCGAATGGGTGCACGGCCCCTCCGCGAACTTGGAGTGGACCGCAAGCGAAGTCGGTGAAGACTATGCGAGGCTCTTCCTCGAGTATGCTCCCGATTCCCCGATTGAGAAGGTGGAGCGCCGCGTCACCTGCCTCGAAGGCGCCGTCGAGTTCTTCGATTCGATCCTCGTTCGTTCCGACTGTTGCCTGCCGCTCGGCCTCCATCCGATCTTTTCGCTTCCCGAGGCCGAGGGCGGTGCGCGCATCGAGCTTCCCGAATGCGATTCCTTGTGGGCCTTCCCCGCTGATTCGGGCACCTCAGTACTGGACAGGGGTGTGGTGTTCCACGATGCGACCAAGGCACCTCGAGCTGATGGTGGCACGCTGGATCTCACGTGCCTTCCCCTCAAAGACGAGGTCGACGAGATCGTTCTTTTGGCCGCCCCGAAGGAGGGGCGCGTCGCACTGTTCAATGAGGCCGAGGGATATCGTGTCGCCCTTGAGTGGGATACCGAGGTGCTCGACCACGCGATGCTGTGGATTTCGAACTACGGTCGCAAAGGCGCCCCGTGGTGTGGGAGGAACCTATGCCTGGGCATTGAGGCGATCACATCCGCTTTCGATTTCGGAACAGGCGTATCAGGAGCTCCCAATCCTCTCAGTGATGCCGGTTTCCGCACCGCCGTTGAGCTGCATGCGGGCCAGATCTACGAGATCCGACACCGCATCACCGGTGAGGCGCTCTAAGAGAAGGCGACCTGAGAGAAGGCGATCCGAGGGAGGGCGCTCTGAGAGGAGCCGAGGGCGAGTCGTATAACTGCGGGGCCGTCTTCCTCCTGATACGAGTTCGGAGCAGACATTGAAGGGGAACACGTTTCCTTAGGATGATTCGCACGAGAAGCGAAAAGGCCCAGCATGATGAAGAGGGCAATGCTAGGAAAGCAGATCGGAAGAGTCCCCGGAGGGTCAGGCGTGCCCGGGTCGGCCACTTGAGATGCGGCAGAGGAGGCCGTTGAAGACTCAGCTTTCAGGTCTTTCCTTCAGTCTTCCTGAGTTTTGGGCGAGCTTCCCGCTCAACATACCAACTACTTACCAATGTGGGAAGTAGTTGGTAAGTTATGTGGCATGTTGGATGAAGAGCTTCGCGAGCGCATCGACCGTTTCCGTCTTCTCGGCTTCGACACCAGTTCAGAAGAAGTGAAGTCAGGGATCGGCAAAACCGTGCGTGAAACCTTGAGCGCCTTCTCTAACTCTGACGGTGGAACCCTTATCGTCGGCCTGTCGGAAACCCAGGGGTTCACACCCGTCGAGGGTTTCGACCCCCAGAGCGCACAGAACCAGCTCATGTCCCGGTGCGAGCAGATGACTCCCGTCGTTCGGCCCGAAATCGAGATTCTCAAGGTCGACGACGCTCTCGTCCTCGTCGCAGAAATCCCGGAAATGCAGTCGCTTGATAAACCCTGCTATGTCACCGACCAAGGGCGCTACGGGGGTTCTTACAAACGCACCGGTGACGGCGATATGCGGATGACGCAATATGAAGTCGACCGCCTCATCGAGCAGAAAACACAGCCGAAATGGGATGAGGAGCCCGTCGACGATGCTTCCGTAGATGATCTCGATTCCAGCATCCTCACTCCCTTCCTTCAAAGCGAACGGGTAAAACGTCCGAAAACCTTCGCACATGGTGAGGATCTGGCGCTTGCGCGCCTGCGCATCACCCGGCAAGAGCATCCGACCCTCGCAGCTCTCCTCGCCATGGGTGAGTACCCACAGGAGTTCTTCCCGCGGCTCACGGTCACTTGGGCGATGTTCCCGGGAACATCAAAAGGGGAGATCACAACAGGAACTCGACTTCTCGACAGTGCAACAGTGACTGGCCCGATTCCTGAACTCGTCGAACGTACGATCGACCTCGTTGCGAGGAACATGCGGACTGGAGCGCTTATCGGCGAGAGATTCAGGACAGAACTTCCCGACTACCCGCTCGTCGCAGTGAGAGAAGCCATTGTCAACGCACTCATGCACCGCGATTACTCCCCAGCAGCGCGCGGCACTCAGGTGCAAGTCAACCTCTTCGTCGATCGTCTTGAGATCACGAATCCAGGGGGGCTCTACGGGAACACTACTCTTGCGACGCTTGAGGCCGCCGGCACTTCTGCGACTCGCAACCAACGCCTGGCAACTTTCTTGGAGAGCGTGGCTCTCGCGGATGGCGGCATCATCGCGGAGAACCGCGGCACGGGGATTCAGGTGATTCAAGCGGCGCTTCGCGAAGCTTTGATGCCTCCGGCCGAATTCAAGAACGATCTCACCCAGTTCACAGTCGTGTTCCGTCGGCGCCGCGTCGCTCAAGCTGAGCAGTACACCACCGCGCTGGAAGCCGTACGAGCGATCCTGGCAGATCGCGAAAGCGCTTCAACCAAAGACCTCGTCCGAGCCACGGGACTGAGCAGAACCTCTGTACAGAACTCCCTGAATTCACTGATTGAGGACGGCGTGGTCGAGGCAACTGAGCCTCCAAAGAGCCCTCGACAGCGCTACCGACGTGTTCTTCCGGAGCGTTGATCGAAATCGGGTGAGGCGTGGGCGAGCTTCCCACTGAACATGCCAACTACTTCCCACATTGGTCAGTTCATTGGCATGTTATGTGGGAAGTTCAGCGGACAGTGCTTGCCTCCGATCTCAGAGTTGATACACGAGGCACTAGGGATGACATTCCACAATGCCAATGATCGACAAGCACTACGCTGAGGCCATGGCGACCGATGACAGGCAAAGACCCCGGTTAGTTGACGTCGCACGCGCAGCGGGCGTCTCCGTCTCAACAGCCTCGCGGGCGCTCGGACGCGGCTCCGAACTCATCGGCGCCCAGACCCGCGATCATGTGCGCCAGGTCGCACGCGAGCTCGGATATCGAGTCAACCCGGTCGCCCGATCCTTACGACTCGCGAGGACCAAGCAGATCGGCATGGTGGTCCCCTCGATCTCGAATCCCTTCTTCATGGAGCTCGTTGTCCAAGTGGAGCATTGTCTGGCCGAGCGCGGCCTGTCTTTGCTGCTCTCAGATTCCCAAATGTCTGTGATCAAAGAGGATTTTCAGCTCCGCTCCTTCGAGGGAGGCTCCGTTGACGGGCTGATCTCCGTGCCCTGCCATGAGGCATTCTCCACCCCCGCCCTCGAGCGCACTTCATCACTCGTCAACACCGTGCAGCTCGATCGCGCGGTTCAACTCCCTGAACTTCCGATGGTCGGAGTCGATGATCGTCACGGTATTCGCGCGATCCTCGAACACTTGCGCGATAAAGGAGCTCAGCGCATCGCCCTCCTCTCAAACACGGGAACTGATGTCTCCTCCATGACGCGCGTAAGTGAAGCGAGAATTGCGGCCGAGGAGTTCGGGATGCAGCTGAAGGACACTGACGTCGTTGAATGCAACTTCTCGGTTGAGTCCGCACGCAATGCGGTGAGCGTTCTGCTGGCCCGCGGGGACAAGTGGGATGCCTTCGTGTGTCTCAACGATCTCATTGCGATTGGCGCGGCGACAGAGCTTCGCCACCGCGGTTGGCGAATCCCGGAGGAGGTCATGGTCACAGGCTTTGACGATATTCAGTTCGCCCAACTAATGCGACCGTCTTTGACGACGCTTCGCCAGCCTCTCGCTGAGATCGCCCGGCGTGGAGTCGATCTTCTCTTATCCGAAGATGAGCCAATCGAGAAGCGAATCATCGTGCGAGGCGAGCTCATTGTTCGCGAATCAACCGGTTTCGAGGGCTGAGGAGCTCCTGCTTTTCGGGGAAGAATCATGCTCTTGGCCTCATTCGCCTGACCCTTCGCTCAGTCGACTCGAGCCAATTCACTCAGCCGAATCAACTGACCTTTTGAGGGGTGGATCCGCAGACTTACACAACCCAAGACCTGCACGACCCGAGGGGCGTCCATTGGTCTTGTGCCCACCCAAAGGCAGGATCACTGATTTTATGGGGAGTCTTCTCAAGGCGAACACGAGTCCGCCGCTCCTTTCGATTTTGGTTGAAGGAGCGGCGGATTCCACGTATGCGCGCCTCAGTAGGCCTCACGCCTCAGTAGGCCTCGCGCCTCAGTAAGCCTCGCGCCTCAGTAGGCCTCGCGCTTCAGTAGGCCTCACGCCTCAGTAGGCCAACCCCTTTGGCTCGGGGGCGAGGAGAGCCGTCTGAGGATTGACGACTTCGAAGCCGTTCGCCTTATAGGCGGCGTAGTCGAAGCTTTCGCATTCGTCATAGCCGATGCGGTGGTATTCGTAGAAGCCTTCCCAGTCCTCGTACCCCGTACCGAGCTCGGATTCGAGGAAGGCATCGGCCATTGCCATCGCCGTGCGTTCAGCGACGTAGAACGCGCCCATCGCAAGGAGGTTCGCGTTATTCGCCGCAGCTGCTCGCTTTGCGGATGGAACAGTTTCGCAAACGGCGGCGTGCACGTGCGGAACTTTAGAAGCGGCGATGTGGATTCCCATTCCGGTCCCGCAAAAGGCGAGGGCCCGTTCGAATTCGCCTTCGGCGATCTTCGCACCGAGGGCGAAACCAACGCGGTGGTACATGGGGGCGCTTGAGATGTCCGGGGTGAGGTCGGTGACGGTCCAACCTCGCTCCTGCAGGTGACCCTTGACCGCCTCTTTGAGTGGGAATCCCGCGAAGTCAGCCCCCACGACGATCTGTTTGCTTCTCACAGTCTTCATGCTTTCTTCCTTTCCACGAGGAGGCCCTTGAAGGGGTTCTTGCCATTGAGTTCGTTCGCACAGATGACGACGAGGAGTACTCCGCCCCAGATCAGCGCGCGATAGAAGTTGGAGATGTTGGGGAACATATTGAGCCCCGAGGACAGCACCTGGAGGATGACGATCGCGAGGACCACGCCCGCGATCCGTCCTCTTCCTCCATTCGGGTTCACTCCGCCGAGGACGACGATGAGGACGGTGAGAAGCGTATAGCTCGCTCCGTAATCGGCTTTCGCAGAGTTGTAATTCGCCAGCATGACGAGGCCGGCCATCGCAGAGAGAATGCCCGAGAGGATATAGGTCCTCATGAGAAGACTTCTGATCTTCAGTCCCGAGAAGTGCGCCGCCTTCTCATTCGCACCGATGAGGAGGATCTTCGTGCCGAATCCGGTGAGCGTGAGGATGAGACCGATGAGGAGCGCGCAGACGGTGAAGACGATCAGCGGCATCGGCACGATTCCAATGCGAGCGGCGAAGACAGCTCCATAGGCATCAGGAACACCGGAGACAGGTCTTCCTCCTGTGAGGATGATCGCGATGCCGCCGAAGAGTTCCATGGTTCCCAGGGTCGCGAGGATCGGTGGAATCCTCAGCACCGAGACGAGGAAACCATTGAAGGCGCCGAACACTGATCCAACCGTGAGTGCGACCCCAAGAGCGATCGCGAAAGCAAGACCCATCGAGGAGGGGCTCGCATCCCCGGTCAGGGTTGCTCGCAGGATGAGAGCTGTGCAGATCGAGGTGACGTTCGCGATCGAAACCGCCGAAAGGTCAATACCGCCGGTGAACATTGTGAGCATGACGCCGAGTGCCATGAGCCCGAATTCGGGGAACTGGATCGCCATCGACTGCCAGGTCCTCAAGGCGAAGAAGGGACCGGGCTTGACGACCGCGAAGAAGATGAGGAGGAGGACGAGGATGAGAATGAGCCTCGTCATGTACGTGTCCTTCGTGAGGAAGGACGGCATTCCGACTCGTTTGCGTTGGGAAAGGAATGAAGTACTCATCAGTGGTTCTCCTGTCACATTCCCGCTGCTTGGGTGCGCTTCGACCTCGCCACCTGCACGGCAGAAACGCCGGTACCGATGATGATGAGGAGGCCGAGGGCGAAGCCCTGCCAGAAGGTTGGGATGCCGGTGAGGATCATTGAGTTTTGAACGATGACGATGAGGAGAGTGCCGAGGATGACACCCGTGAGTGAACCGGTGCCGCCGGTTATCGCCGTGCCTCCTAGGACATCATCTCCATGCCGAGAAGATTCGTCGGGTGCATCTGGCCCATGGAAGTGGTGCGCACCATGCCCGCGAGCGCGGCGATGACTCCGACGATGACATAGAGCCAGAACTTCGTGCGCCGGACTTTGAATCCGGCGCGCTCTGCGGCTGATTCGTCGCCGCCGATCGCGAAGATACCGCGCCCGAACATTGTGTATCGGGTGATGAAGAAGACGATGGCGAGAACGGCGAGGAAAATGAGGAAGCTCGTCGGCATCACGGATTTAAGGCCGGATTGGGTATTCGTCACCGTGAAAAGGGTGGACTCGCCGAAAGCTTTCATTGACTGAGGGATGTTGGGGATCTGGACCGATTTGAGCGCGCCCTGCATGACGCCGGAGAAGACATTCGCTGTACCGAGCGTGGTGATGAGTGTCGGGACTGTGAGCCACGAGGTGAACAGCCCGTTGAACGCTCCGAGGAGTGCGCCGAACAGCATAGCGAGAAGGAAGGGGACGATCACCGGTCCGTTAAATCCTTGATCGACGAGGATGCGGGTCGTCGCATAGACCGCGAGTGAGGCGAGGGCCGGGAAGGACACGTCGATTCCGCCCGATACGAGGACGAGATGTGCGGCGATGGCGAAGAGCCCGGGGACGACCATCGCGTTCGCGAGATCGACGAAGTTATTCGCCGAGAAGAACTGGCCGCTTCGCATCTGGATGACGAGGGCGAGGAGGACGATCACGAGGAAGACCCAGAACTCATTCGCTCGCAGGACTTTTGCCTTCAGCGAAGTCATGTCACTTCACTCCTTCCTGGGCCGTGTCGCGGGAGACGAGCTCGCCGAGTTCGGCCTCGCTCGTCGTAGCCGGATCAATGGATTCACATATGCGACCACCGCGCATGATGAGGACGGATGAGCAGTTTGTGAGGACTTCGGCGATATCGTCGGAGATGATGACGATCGCCATGCCCTGAGCGGCGAGGCGCTGAAGGATCGAGTGGATTGTGTACTTCGATCCGATGTCGACGCCGACGGTTGGTCCATTGAGGATCAAGACGTCCGGCTTCGTCGCGAGCCACTTGGCGCGAAAGCCATTTTGCAACAACCAATTTCTGCTGATTGCCGCCCGAGAGGGTGTTAACGGCGTTCTCATGATTCCGGGTGGCGACTTCGAGTTCTCGGACCCATCTGATCTCCTCCTTCTCGATCTTTTTCTTATCGAGAACGCCGAGTGCCCCCGCGAAGGAGTCAAGTTCTGAAATGACGATGTTCTCCCCGATTGATCGGGTGAGAAAGAGCCCTTCAGTGAGGCGATCTTCAGGGACGAGGGCGATGCCGACTTTGATGGCGTCTTGTACGGAGGAGAGCGTGACGTTTCTTCCCTTCACGCTGATCGTTCCCGATGTCGTGGGCAGGGAGCCGAAGAGGGCGAGTGCGAGTTCCGTGCGTCCGGATCCGAGTAGGCCTGTGATGCCGAGGATTTCACCGCCTTTGAGGGAGAAGGAGATGTCTTCGAAAGCCCCTGCTGCACAGAGGTTCTTCACCTCGAGGACTGGTTCTTCAGTGAGGACATCCGCTTCGAAACGGGTTTCGGTGAACTCCTTGCCTGTCATGTACTTTGCGAATTTGTGCCGGTCGAGCTCATCGCGTTCACAGGTGATGACCTTTTCTCCGGAGCGGAGGATGGTGAAGCGTTCGGAGATTTCGAAGACCTCTTCGAGTTTGTGGGAGACGAAGAGAATGGCGATACCGCGGGCCTTGAGGTCGGAGATGATGGAGAAGAGGGCGTCGACCTCGTGTTTTGTCAGTGCGGTGGTCGGCTCATCCATGACGATGAGCTTCGCATCTGACATGAGTGCCCGGCAGATCGCGACGAGTTGCTTGTCTGCGACGGAGAGTTCACCGACCTTTGCATCAAGGTCTACGGTGAAGCCGATCTTCGCCACCGCCTCTTCGGCGATCTTCCTGAAGCGCTTCCAGTTGACGAGTTTTCGCCCCGCTGCGACCTCGGTCGTCAGAGCGAGATTCTCCATGACTGTGAGGTTCGGGAAGACGGAGAAGTCCTGGTAGATCACTTGGACTCCGGCGCCGATCGCTTCGAGGGGCGTCATCTTCGTCCATGTTCGCCCGTTGATTTCAATGGTGCCCGAGTCTGGTTCGTGGACTCCGGAGATCACTTTGATGAGGGTCGACTTTCCTGAGCCGTTCTCGCCGGCGAGGCAGTGGATTTCGCCCGGTGCGATCTCGAGGTCGATGTTGTTGAGCGCCTTGACGCCTGCGAAGGTCTTAGAGACGTTCTTCACTGAGATGAGTGGGGATTCCATTCCCGTTTCCTTCCGAGGTGCAGCGCCTTGAGGGGTTCTCGAGACCGCTGCCTTTCACGCGGAACGCGGGGGCGTCGGCAGATCCGACGCCCCCGAGCGATCGTCAGAAGCCGAAGCTGTCGACGTTGTCCTTGGTGATCTGGATCCAGCCGTCACCTTCGAGGACCTTCGTGGAGCCCTCAGCGAAGTGCATGACGTATCCCTTGGGGCCGAGGTCGATTCCGTCCTCAATCTTCTCCCCATCGAGGATCTTCGTGGCCAGTGAAGCCATCGCGTAACCCGCGTCCGCCGGATCCCACAGGGTGAGAGCGGAGACGAGTCCCTTGTCCAGGATTTCCTTGTTCGCGTCGGGCATGCCAGTTCCCGCGGTGAAGACCTTGCCTTGCAGGCCAAGCTCGTCGATCGCACGGGCGACGCCGGGGGCGTCGAAAGAGGAGGTGCCGAGAATGCCTGTGACCTCCGGGTACTTCTTGAGGACCTCCTTGGCCACCTGGTAGGCGGTTTCGCCGTTGTCCTGGGATTCGACGCGCGGTTCGGCTGCAAGGAGGGTCATGTTCGGGTAGGCCTCTTTCTGACGGGCGACGGCGCCGTCCGCCCACTCATTGTGCGAGGCGTTGGTGACG
>ERZ773050.1957-NODE-1957-length-11124-cov-3.086277_pt1 | contig 11124 bp, 10 predicted proteins | sample MGYA00580632_ERZ773050 | MGnify/ENA primary metagenome ERZ773050 (study PRJEB29015, sample SAMEA2738123) | human oral metagenome | biome: human oral; feature: human-associated habitat; material: saliva | place: China | collected 2166 ... | reverse complement strand
AAGAAGAAGAGAGAAGACTTATCGTCTTCTCTCTTCTCATGAAAATCGAATATGGGAACGTAAGGGAATACTTACTGTCCAACACCAAGACAATTTGGTGATTTTGGAAATGCTTCACCTAGGCTCTCCCATTCGCTTTTTGTATAAAGATGAAGCGCTAATGCGTGAATACCATTTTTTAAATCATCGGCAAAAAGTTGGTAAAGTTTTTGGTGGCGTTGCACCTTGCGCATGCCTTCAAAAGCATCGCTGACAATCACTAATTTAAAATGAGAATCAGCCCCTCGACCGGAACTGTGCATATGGCTTTCATTTTCCACGGTGGCAAAGTGCGGTTGAAATTCGGCTTGAATTCTCTCTAATAATTCTTGCTGTTTTGACATAAATAAACTCCCTAACTTTTTGCTATACATTCAGCGTTAAGTTTGTAAGAATAACACAAATTAACCTAATTCAATGAGGAAATTATGAAAGTAACAAACAAAATCAAAGCATTATCAACAATGACGTTGGCCGCTGCAACATTATTTTTAGCAGGTTGCCAAGCACAATCCAATACCTTAACTTTTGCGCCTCAATCACCGACTGCATCAATGAATATTAACCAATCAGCAGTGGTAACAGTCAATACTCGCGATTCTCGTCCACAACAAGAAATTGCAACTTATACTAAATCAGGTGAGCTGATTAAATTAAACGCATCACCAAGCGTTACTCAACTTTTCCAACAAGTAATGCAACAAAATTTAGTTAGCAAAGGTTTCCGTATCGGACAAGCGAATAATGCAAATGCTGGCGTAACTGTTGATGTAAAAGAATTCAACGCTAAAGTTGAGCAAGGTAATTTACGTTATACCTTGAACAGTAAAATTCAAGCGGTTGTTTATGTACAAGGTCCACGCGGACAATACAACAAAACCTTTAATGCGACCCGTTCACAATCTGGCGCATTTAATGCGAGCAATGATGAAATTCAAAAAGTGTTAGGCGAAACCTTCAAAGATATTGTTAATAATATTTATCAAGATCAAGAAGTTACTAACGCAATTAATCAATATACTAATTAATTAAAAGTGCCGTGTCCTTTTCAATAATACTTGACGAAAGCGCCTTTCAAGCGTAACATTCGCCCGATTTTTTAACGAGAAGGACACACACTTTGGACAGTCATAGTCGATACCGAATATCGCTTTAGACTCTCGCCTCTTATCAGCGAGAGTTCGCTGGTAATCAATTTACCTTTCTTCGGCATCTTTTATCGAACGAAACTCATTTTTAAAACATACAAAAATTTAACCGCACTTTTCTCTCGTGCCAATTTCGTTTGATCTTTTTTTGTTCACAGTTGGATCTTCATAATCCCAAAAGGAGTATGACCAATGATTAACGCTTTTGCCATTAACGATTCCCGCTTGCTTCGTATTGATGACGAACCAGCCGATCTCAGTTCTGCCATTTGGTTAGATTTACTGGAGCCGACAGGGGAAGAACGTGAAATGTTGCAAGAAGGCTTAGGACAAAGTCTCGCCTCATTCCTCGAATTAGAAGACATCGAAGCATCCGCGCGTTTCTTTGAAGACGAAGACGGCTTGCACTTGCACTCATTCTTCTATTGTGAAGACGAAGAAAACTACGCCGACCTCGCAAGCGTGGCGTTTACTATTCGTGATGGGCGCTTATTTACCCTACGTGATCGTGAATTACCCGCATTCCGTTTATATCGTATGCGTTCCCGTAGTCAGCGCTTGTTAGAATGTAATGCGTATGAAGTTTTGCTCGACTTATTTGAAACTAAAATTGAGCAATTAGCAGATGTTATCGAAAACGTTTATGCGGATTTAGAAAAATTAAGCCGTGTAATTCTAAACGGTACACAAGATGAAGCTTTCGATGAAGCCTTAAATACCCTAACAGAACAAGAAGATACCAGTTCTAAAGTGCGTTTGTGTTTGATGGATACACAACGTGCATTGGGATTCTTAGTACGTAAAACACGTTTACCGGCTAATCAGTTAGAACAAGCTCGTGAAATCTTACGAGATATCGAATCCTTGCAACCGCACAATGAGTCTTTATTCCAAAAAGTAAACTTTTTAATGCAGGCGGCAATGGGTTATATTAATATCGAGCAGAATAAAATCATGAAATTCTTCTCGGTGGTCTCTGTGATGTTCCTACCGGCAACGCTTGTAGCATCCACTTATGGGATGAACTTTGAATTTATGCCGGAGCTTCATTTTAAATATGGCTACCCAATGGCTATTGGCTTAATGATTGTTGCGGCACTTGCGCCTTACATCTATTTCAAACGGAAAGGTTGGTTATAATGGAAATTTCCCAAACTGCGTTATTTTTAGGATCGATTATCGATCTATATTGTTTAGTATTAATTTTACGCGTATGGCTACCATTAGCGAACGTGGATTATTACGATCCCATTTCTCAATTTACGCTGAAATTAACCCAGCCAGTTATTGCGCCATTGCGTAAAGTTTTTCCTGTGGTGAAAAAAGTGGAAACCGCTGCACTAGTTTTAGTCTTCTTGCTTTGCGGATTAAAATCGATTCTCTTTGGAGGATTAAATCTCAACTACTTCCTACTATTGGGCATATTAGGGCTGATTAAAAATATCGGTATAGCCATTTTCTATGTGTTAATCGCCGGTGCAATTTTAAGCTGGTTTAATCGTGGCAATAATCCCGCATTCTATGCGTTATATCAACTGACCGAGCCATTATTAAAACCAATTAAACGCATTTTACCAACCGTGGGCGTCATTGATTTCTCACCGATGGTTATCGCCATTGTTCTATTATTTTTGAATAATCTCTTTTACGATTATTTCAAGGTTTTATGGGCAATCGCCGCTTAAAGTGCGGTCAAAAATAACATTATTTTTCGGGCTGGATTTTCCAGCCCTTATTGTAAATGTGGTGAGTCAATTTAGTTATGTCTGCAATCGAACAAACACCTGAAGGGCTACGTCTTAAAATCATTCTGCAACCCAAAGCTAGTAAAGATCAAATTGTAGGATTGCATGATGATGAACTCAAAATCACGATCACGGCACCACCTGTTGATGGTCAAGCCAATGCTCACTTGCTGAAATTTTTGAGTAAAGCATTCAAAGTACCTAAAAACTCAATAGTTCTTGAAAAAGGTGAATTAAACCGACATAAACAAGTTTGGATTCCTTCGCCTAAATTAATTCCATCTGAAATTCAAAATCTCTTATAAAATCAGCAAAAAAATCACCGCACTTTCTACCAATTTTCCCTGTTTTACGATATCCTATATCACATTTTAAAAAGCAAAATATGCCGCAAAGTGCGGTCAAAATTTAAGGTGATTTTCTATGCAACAACATTACCGTCCCGATTTGATTGAACCTGCAGTTCAACAATATTGGGCTGAAAATAAAGTCTTCAAAGCAATCAAAGATACGTCTAAAGAAAAATATTACTGTCTTTCAATGTTCCCTTACCCATCAGGTCGTTTACATATGGGCCATGTGCGTAACTACACTATCGGTGATGTGGTTTCACGTTATCAACGTATGAACGGTAAAAACGTATTACAGCCGATTGGTTGGGATGCATTTGGTTTGCCGGCTGAAGGTGCCGCCATTAAAAATAAAACTGCACCCGCGAAATGGACTTACGAAAACATCGAATACATGAAAAAACAGCTCAAAATGTTGGGCTTTGGTTATGACTGGGATCGCGAAATTGCAACCTGCCGTCCAGAATATTACAAATGGGAACAATGGTTCTTCACTGAGCTTTATAAAAAAGGCTTAGTTTACAAAAAAACCTCAACCGTAAACTGGTGTCCGAACGATGAAACCGTATTAGCTAATGAACAGGTTCACGAAGGTTGCTGCTGGCGTTGTGATACTCCAGTAGAACAAAAAGAAATCCCTCAATGGTTTATTAAAATCACTGATTATGCAGAACAATTATTAGGTGGATTAGACCAACTTCCACAATGGCCAGACATGGTAAAAACCATGCAACGCAACTGGATTGGTCGTTCTGAAGGGGTGGAAATTACTTTTGATGTAGCAGATACCGCAGAAAAAGTTGCGGTTTATACGACTCGTCCAGATACCTTCTATGGTGTAAGTTATTTAGGTATCGCGGCAGCGCATCCATTAGCGGACTTAGCAGCAGAAAAAAATCCTCAATTGGCTGAATTCATCCGTGAAGCGAAAAATGCCAAAGTGGCAGAAGCAGACCTAGCCACCATGGAGAAAAAAGGGATGGCAACTGGCTTATTCGCTATTCATCCATTAACCGGTGAAAAATTACCGATTTGGGTCGCTAATTTCGTGTTAATGCACTACGGTACTGGCGCGGTAATGGCTGTTCCAGCACATGACCAACGTGACTTTGAATTTGCTCAAAAATACAGTTTGCCAATTAAACAGGTGATCGCACCGCTTGCAGATGAAGAAATTGATTTAACCAAACAAGCTTTTGTTGAGCACGGTAAATTAGTGAACTCTGCTGAGTTTGATGGTTTAGATTTTGATGGCGCATTCAACGGTATCGCGGACAAATTAGAAAAATTAGGTGTAGGTAAACGCCAAGTTAACTATCGTTTACGTGACTGGGGTGTTTCTCGTCAACGCTATTGGGGTGCACCAATTCCAATGCTGACCTTGACAAACGGTGAAACCGTACCGGCACCAATCGAAGATTTACCGATTATTCTGCCGGAAGATGTGGTCATGGACGGCGTGAAAAGCCCAATTAAAGCCGATCCAAACTGGGCAAAAACCACCTTTAACGGTGAGCCTGCATTAAAAGAAACCGATACCTTTGATACCTTTATGGAATCTTCTTGGTACTACGCACGCTACACTTCACCAAGCTATGCTGAAGGCATGTTGGATAAAGATGAAGCTAATTACTGGTTACCGGTGGATCAATATATCGGTGGTATCGAGCACGCGACAATGCACTTGCTCTACTTCCGTTTCTTCCACAAGTTATTGCGTGATGCAGGTTTCGTCACTAGTGATGAGCCGGCACAAAAATTATTATGCCAAGGCATGGTATTAGCCGATGCATTCTACTACACCAGCCCGACCAACGAGCGTATTTGGGTGAGCCCAACGCAAGTGACCCTTGAGCGTGATGAAAAAGGTCGTATCATCAAAGCCACTGATCCGGAAGGCCGTGAATTAGTGCATACCGGTATGACCAAAATGTCGAAATCGAAAAACAACGGTATCGACCCACAAGAAATGGTGGAAAAATACGGTGCAGATACCGTGCGTCTTTTCATGATGTTCGCTTCTCCTGCAGAAATGACGCTTGAATGGCAAGAATCTGGTGTTGAAGGCGCGAAACGTTTCTTAGGTCGTGTATGGAATTTGGTGTATGAATACAGCCAAAATCCTGCAAAAACCGCTTTAGATGTGACCGCACTTTCTGCAGACCAAAAAGCACTTCGCCGTGATGTGCATAAAACAATCGCCAAAGTGAGCGATGATATTGGTCGTCGTCAGACTTTCAATACCGCTATCGCGGCAGTGATGGAGTTAATGAATAAATTAACTCGTGCGCCATTAGAAAGCGAACAAGATCGCGCTGTTATGGCAGAAGCATTAAGCGCAGTCGTGCGTATGCTTTACCCAATCACACCACATATCTGCTTTGAATTATGGAAAGCTTTAGGCAACGAAAGCAACATCGACCACGCAGAATGGGTGAAAGCTGACGAAGCCGCGATGGTAGAAGATGAAAAACTTATCGTGGTACAAGTCAACGGTAAAGTACGTGGTAAAGTCACCGTTGCTGCTGATGCGGATGAAGAAACCGTGAAAACTGTTGCATTTGCAGATGAAAATGTGAAGAAATTTACTGACAATACACAAATCGTGAAAGTGATTTATGTACCTGGTAAATTGTTAAATGTGGTGGTTAAACCGCAATAATCCATAAAATAACCGCATTTTATTCTAAGCGTTGCGTAAACGGCTCTTAAACAAAATAAAGTGCGGTGAATTTTACAGGTAATTTTTATGATGAAATCAATCAAAACAATCTGCTTTGTTGGGGCAACAACCTTTTTAACTGCTTGTGGTTGGCACTTCGATAATGGTGCTGCTGTTCCTGCAGAATTAAAAACAATGGCTCTTGAAAGTAGCGACCCATACAGTGAAATGTCAATGGCAATGCGTAAACAACTGCTTAGCAACAACGTAAACCTTGTTCCAGCAAAACAAGGTGTGCCAGTGTTGCGTTTAAATAAACAGACTTCAAGCGATAAAGTGGCGTCAATCTTTAAACAAGGCCGTGAAGCAGAAAAAGTATTGACCCTTGATGTTGAAGCAAATGTACGCTTGGCTAACGGAGAAACCTATCCAATCTCTGCAAAAATCAACCGCACTTTCTTTGATAACTCACGTGCAGCATTAGCAAAATCAGCTGAACGTGATGTGATTTGGAATGATATGCGTGAACAAGCGGCTCGCCAATTAATTAATAAAATGGCTGCCTTGCAACATCAAGTTCAAGGAAAATAATGAATCGCATTTTTCCTGAGCAACTGGCCTCTAACCTGAACAGCCATTTAGCGAAAGTCTATTTTTTGGTTGGGACAGATCCCCTGTTGCTCAGTGAAAGTGAAGATCTCATTCATCAAGCTGCCCTTCTTCAAGGTTTTGATGAAAAAAATCAAATCACCATAGATACTAATACTGACTGGTCTGCATTAATTGAGACCAGCCAATCTATGGGGCTCTTCTTTAATAAGCAAATTTTCATTCTCAATTTACCCGAAAATTTGACCGCACTTTTGCAGAAAAATCTTCAGCAATTTATTAGTGGATTAAATGAAGATAGCTTGCTTGTCCTCACCTTGCCTAAATTGTCTAAAGTAGCCGAAAAACAAGAGTGGTTTATTCAGGCAAATCAACTTGATCCGCAATCTGTGATCGTGAACTGCCAAACGCCGAGTTCAGAACAACTTTCTCGTTGGGTGAAGCATCGTACAAAAAACATGGGATTATCAGCTGATGAGGAAGCCATTCAACTACTTTGTTACAGCTATGAAAATAATCTACTGGCATTGAAACAAGCATTACAGCTTTTAGATTTGCTTTATCCTGATCACAAACTCACTTATAACCGTGTTAAATCCGTCGTAGAGCAATCTTCTGTCTTTACCCCTTTCCAATGGATTGATGCATTGTTATCAGGCAAAGCAAACCGCTCAAAGCGGATTTTGCGTGGTTTACAAGCTGAAGATGTGCAGCCCGTTATTTTATTGCGTACTTTACAGCGTGAACTGCTCACGTTGTTAGAATTAACAAAACCACAGCTGCGTAATCCCTCTCTTAACACGAGTTTGTCTACACAAACACTCAAAGCGGATTTTGACCGTCTCAAAATTTGGCAGAATCGTCGTCACCTTTATATGACAGCGATACAACGTCTCACCTATCAAAAGCTCTTTGACATATTGCAAGAATTGGCAGATATTGAGCGCACAACCAAGCAAGAATATGGTCAAGACGTGTGGGTAAAATTGGCAGACTTATCGGTTAAATTTTGCTTATAAAAAAATCTCGGTGTTAACCGAGATTTTTTATTATTGCGCAATTTTTAAATCTTTATACAGATAATTTCGATAGCTATTCACTAAATCCATATCCGCTGCATCTTCGAGCTTACCTTGGCTTAACTGACGCATAGCGATATTTGCTCGCATAAAGTCATCTTTCGGTGATAACCCTGCCACATCAAGTAATACGCCACCAACAAAGGCTAAATCTAAGAAATCTTGCTGTTGAACAAAGTCAGTCTTACGATTAGTTCTAACCACAAATTGAGTTACATAATCTGGATTCGCAAAGTTACCTTTTTTCGGTGGAAGCTGATTATCAAAAGCAACCTGATGATCACCAAAATAACCGAATACATAAGGTGTTTCATGTGATTTTAAATAATCATTTAAACCTTCGATCGCCTCATTAAGGCTATCAATACGATCAATATAATCATTCAAGCAAGAAATTGCTTTTCCCCCTAAACGCTTACTCGCCAAATTAAAATGGTTTGGCATATTCGTGTTGTAAGGGCCGTGCTCTTTCATGGTGAGCACATAAACAAACATTGGCTGTTGTACATTTTCCAATGATGGATGCTGTTTCTGCAAAATCAGTTTGGTGTAATACATCATCTCTTCACTGCTAATATGCCAGAGATTTTTGCTGATTGATGCGGGATAACCTAAATCTTGTGGTTGCAACATTAAATCAAAACCAAAGTGGTCATAAGCAGGTTTTGCGTTGTAGTTACCTTTCGTAAAAGGCGATAACGCCACGCAAAAATAGCCTTGTTCACGGAGATTTTTAATAAAACCAGTCTGTAAGTGTGGGACAACGGAATAAAACACCCCACTTGCCAAAGCACCAAAATCGGTTGAAGGCACCCCTGCAAGGAAAGCAAATTCAGATTTCCACGTTGCACCACCCAGCGTATGTACACGCAATGGACTCACAAATGCGGTATCTTCCTGCTTATTAAACATTGAAAATGGTGGGATGGTTTCTGCATCAAAATCAAATTGATGAGGATTCAAGGTTGATTCTTGTAGACACACCACTATGTCTGGCTTTTCTGCACTTTCAGTTTTACTCTCAGCTTTTTCACTTAAAAGTGCGGTCATTTTTTCTTTAAATTTTTGACTATTACCTTCAAATTCTGGCACTTTAAAGAATACGCCACGACAAGACATTGGTAAGTTTAAAAAGACATCTCGACCATCATCCGGCAATGAGTCTAACCAGACTTTTGTCGCATCCGGATCTTTAGAATAATGCCACATTAAACCAAAGCTCGTCGCTGCAAGTATTGCTGCAAATACACGGAATCCAGTAGATGCAGTTTCCACATCTGACCAACCAAAGATAGCATAACCCAATAGACCTAATAGCCCTAATACACCGAAAATCGCCCCTTTATAATGTAAAAGGGTTTCCCAATTTCGCCAGTCTGTCACGAGCCAAAAATCTGAAATGAGTAAAGGTTGTTTGTAGTAATGAATTTTCATTCGATGGAATAGCATCAACACGACAAAAAGTACGGACGCAAAATTCAATCCGCGTTGCCATTGACCAGTTATCGCAAACATTGAGCTAAACAATAAAACGAATAATGCAATGGCAAAAAAATATGTCCAACGATAGTGCGAATTGACGATAAAAATCACCGTCGCAATAAAAAATAAACTCAGAAAAATACTTGGAATCATAATAAATAAATTTGATTAAATGTTATTTGACACTTTCATCCACTAAACGCTGAATCAGCTTTAAATTGGCTGGCGGGAATTGTCCTGCATCAAGCTCACGTTGTTCAAGCCAAAAACCTTCTTGGCCTTCTCGTCCAAAAGGCTCGCCGATCCATTCAGTGACCAAATAAAAACTAAAATCTAAAATTTTGGTTGGATATTCAAATTGAAAACGTTCGTACAGTTCAGCATTTAAAATATGAATGCCAATCTCTTCTTCCAATTCTCTTTTTAAGGCTTCTTCAGGGGTTTCACCTGCATCAACTTTACCGCCTGGAAATTCTAATGCCTGCGCAAAATCTTGCCCTTCTAAACGCTGGGTCAAATATAGCTGCCCAAATTCATTACGAATAATCCCTGCCGCAACTTGAGTAATAGGCTTATTCATCGTCTTTCCTTATCTCAAAAGTAGAAAGAGCGGTCATTTTTAGCGGTGTTTTAAAACACGCAAAAATTTAACCGCTCTTTTCCTTAACTAAGCATATCGGGCTTTATTGCCGTGACAATGCTTGTATTTTTTACCTGACCCACAAGGACAAGGTTCATTACGTCCAATATGGCGATCAGAATAGTCCTCGCTTTGAGCTTGCTCTGTGTTTTCACCTACAGGATGATGCGTTTGAGCTTCACGCTCAGCCATTGCTTGACGTGCACGTTCTGCTTCTTCCATCTCTTCCTGCGTACGTACTTTCACACGAGTGAGTGTCGTAATCACATGATGTTTTAAAGAATCTAACATTTCAGTAAACATACGGAAAGATTCTTTTTTGTACTCTTGTTTTGGATCTTTTTGCGCATAACCACGTAAATGGATACCTTGACGTAAATAATCCATTGCAGCCAAGTGCTCTTTCCAAAGCTCATCAAGGGTTTGTAACATCACGCCTTTTTCGAAATGACGCATGGTTTCTTCACCCGCAAGCGCTTCTTTCGCTTTGTATTCATCTTCCGCTTCTTGAATAATACGCTCACGCAAGTTTTCTTCGTGAAGATTATTATTTTCTTCTAACCAATGTTCAATTGGTAACTCAAGGCCAAACTCTTGCGCTAAACGCTCTTCTAAGCCTTTAATATCCCATTGTTCTTCCAACGATTGTGGTGGAATATACTGGTCAATCACATCGTTAAATACATCTCTGCGAATTGCTTTGATAGTCTCTGAAATGTCATCATTATCGAGCAAGTAATTACGTTGTTCGTAAATCGCATGACGTTGGTCGTTCGCCACATCATCATATTCAAGCAAGTTTTTACGACCATCAAAGTGGAACGCTTCTACTTTCGCTTGCGCCGATGCGATCACTTTAGCAAGAAGCTTAGATTCCATCGCCTCGCCTGGTTGAGTGAAGGCTTTACGCATCATATTCAATTTACCTTCATTCAGATAAATACGCATTAAGCCATCATCTAAAGAAAGGTAGAAACGTGAAGAACCAGGGTCACCTTGACGACCTGAACGACCACGCAACTGGTTATCAATACGACGGGATTCATGACGCTCTGTCCCGATAATATGTAAACCACCGGCTTGCATCACGATCTCATGATTTTTCTCCCACTCAGCTTTAAGTGCCTCAATTTGCTCTGGGGTTGGGTTATCCAATTTTGCAGCTTTTGCTTTCCAGTTACCACCGAGGATAATATCGGTACCACGACCGGCCATGTTGGTTGCAATGGTTACTGCACCTGGCGCCCCTGCTTCAGCAACGATTTCTGCTTCTTGTGCGTGGAATTTTGCATTCAATACATTATGTTTGATGCCCGCTTTATCTAAAGCTTTAGAAAGCATTTCAGATTTTTCAACAGACACTGTACCCA
>ERZ773050.1956-NODE-1956-length-11130-cov-10.504560_pt1 | contig 11130 bp, 12 predicted proteins | sample MGYA00580632_ERZ773050 | MGnify/ENA primary metagenome ERZ773050 (study PRJEB29015, sample SAMEA2738123) | human oral metagenome | biome: human oral; feature: human-associated habitat; material: saliva | place: China | collected 2166 ... | reverse complement strand
GGCACGTTGTACAAATGACATAGATCTCCTTTCTTGGTTCTATGTCAGTGTAGCAGGCGGATGTGAAGGGAATGTGAAATGGATGGGAATCGTATAGCCCAATTATCACCAACCTTAATATGGAGTAGTCTTACCTATTAACTGAATCATCATTGAATATGCTTGTAAAAATGAAACTTATCAACCTTTTTTATAAATTTCATCATAAATTTAGCATTTTGAATAACCTCGTCAGATTTTACAGGGTGATGCGATAATATGTTAATAAATGATAAAAATGCACTAAGGTTACTACTAAATTTCGCGCCAACAGTCTCATTCTTAGGCAGCGAGCTGGTATAAAGATCTCTAATTAGTCCCTCCTTCTTCTTCGTTGGTATAGTCCTACCCCCACATTTAAAACTTAAAAATTCCTCAAATACCCGTCGCATGCTATTAGCATAATGGTACAGCTCACAATCATTAAGCGCGTGGGCTGAATCTTTTTTATGTAACTCATATATCTCCTTAAATAGAACTTTGTAGGGTGAGATTACTGATTTTTCCATTATGTTGATTTTACTACATGAGCTACTGTCTTTAGTTATCTCAAAGAACCCATAGACACCATTACTGTCGCCTGCCTGAACGCCATATGTAATATCACAAAAATCATTCCAGGAGTGGGTAAAGATAAAGATTTGCTCAAATTTGCTCTTCTCTAGAAGAATATGCCTTACTAGTTCTAATACGTAAATCCTATTACCTTCATCTAGGCTAGATATCGGATCATCGAGTAGTATCAATTTTATTTCATCCTTAGAATTCTGCTGTAAATTATCTTTGTAAAGCTCGAAGTAGAAGAAAAGTAGCGCTAATATATTCTTTTCACCTTCACTAATATCCTTTACTGTTAGATATCCGTCCTCTTTATTGCTATGCCTGAGATAATATAATTTTTCATCATCCTTACAATGATCTAATCTAATATTAATTCCTAAGCTCTCTAAAACTTTATTTAAGAAATTCATAAAATCACCATAATCCGATTTTTGGGATTCAAGATCTTTTATGTCGTTCTGAAGTTTTATGTTCTTGTCATGCTTATCCTGAACTTCTATTTCAAACTTCTTAAGATTGTTTAGTCTATTATTGAAATCTTCATCTTCTTTTATGGCTAATCCTATGGCACCATTTACAAGCACTCTTTGCTTGCTGTCTTTCTCTCTAAGCTCTTTCAATTTGTCTTTTTTGATTTGATCCAAGCGTTCACGTCTATCTTTCAAAGAATTAATCAAATGCTCTATATCTTGAATTTCCGCTGGAGAAATTATAATAATATCATTCATTGAACTTAGTTTCTTGGTGAGCTGACCTGACAACAACCTTAACGCGTCTAGCTCTTTCTGAGAGTCAGAGATATCATCAATTTCATTTTTATCATAAAATTTATACAGCGTTGATTCATCATCAATGGGTTCCCCCAGGTCTTTAATGGATTCAGAGACTTGTTCTAATATCTCTTCCAAAAACTTGGAATCTTTTTGCTTTTCATCAGCTATATAACTATTCACACGCTCTTGTATGGTAGCAATAGAGAAGTTGCTTCTGTTTTGACAAAATAGACACATGTCAGCATCCGTATCATGGAGGCTTATACCTTTCTTGAGCCATGAGACTATCTCACTGCTTGGAATATCGTCGCTATAGGTTCTTGCAAGAATCTTTTCGAGTCTATCAATCTTCGCGCTATCTATATCGGGATACGTAATCTTTGGCAAAGTTAAAGCTTCCACCCTAACTATCTCATCTTCATAATCCTTATTACCGTCGATAATTCTTAGCTTATTTATGTCTGGCTCAATCTTTCGAGCATTAGCTAAATCATTATTATATTGACGCAAAACCCAATCAATATCTGAGCACCCCTCCCGGTGAATATCATCTATTTCAAGCATCTTTTTATTTTTTAACTGAATCCCGACCTTGCCTTTTTTGATTTTGACTAAGCTATCTATCCTCTTGCGCAGCTGTTCTCGTTCAGACTTAATTTTATCCTTATCGCTATCTATATTAACCAACTTCAATCTTATTTTCTTTATAGACTCCTCTATACTCACATCTGGCTTGCTAAAGGTCGCCTTTACACCTTTCAGAAGTTTACCTTCAGAGTCTTCTATAACGAGTGAATCATTGACATAATCTGTATCAAAATATCGCAACCCCGATTCATCGTGATTAAGTAAAAACTGCTCGGCAATACCAGACGCCAATGAACTCTTACCGCGACCATTGTATCCAAAAATTATATTCTTTTTCTTAAAGAAATTATCAGGTGTGCTATAATTCTTAAATGATTTTTTCGTAAGACTATTTATCTTCTCTATCATATCTATAATTTACTCTAAATCTATTATTTTCTTAATAAACTAAACTCCAATATGAATAAATCTCATTATATAAAAGCCCATCGCAGCTATATATTCATCCGCACAGTATGAACTCACGCTTAATCTCTTGTTTCTAGAAACAAACTCACGATACAAGAGGCGAGATTATCTACTTACTTCTTCTCCAACTCCGCAACCCGTTTCTTCAAATCGTCCAGCTCGGCGCGAAGCTTGCTGGTGCTTGCTACAGGACTGCTTGGTTCTGTTTTCTCAGTTTTAGTGTCTTTCTCTTGCTTAGCCTTTTGCCCTTTGCTAGCTCTTGTGGCAGCATACGTAGAGATAACGATACTAGCTATTGCAATCGCTGATACTATATCTAGCGGAGTAATTTTCATATGTCTTCCTTTGTTTGTGGATTACTAAGTTTATAATATTTTGATTATACACCTTACCGACAATATATATAGCTAAGCCGCCCCGACAGAATACGGAGCGACCTGGCGTTTTATGGCTATTTACGCCCCTGGCTTTGGCGCTGGGGTGTCTTTCTTTGGTTCGGCGTCCTTTTCGAATTTGGCGTTTTTCAGTTCTTTTTTGAGGACGCTGCCTGCGATAAAGCGGATTTTGGCTTCTTCAATGATACTAGGATTGACGTCTTTTTCTTCGGCGACGCCTTTGGATTTGAGCGTAACATGGAAATAACCGAGCTCGCCCAGGTGCACGCTGTGACCTTTGGCAAGCAGCGATGCCAATTCCTCGCCCAAGATGGTCAAAACTGCTTGGATATCCGTCTTGCTAACGGTGGTAGAATGGCGAGCAATGTTATCGGAGAGTTCGGGCAAGTCGATGCGGCCAGCTTCCGATTCGCGGGCATAATACTTTGGCGGATCTGCTGGTTTGGCTGGATTTTTCATCTTAACGGCTTTATATTTCAATGTCATTTGACTATCCTTTCCGTTGATTAATCAACACATTGTAGTAGAGCTTTGAGACTACCACGGTACTTTTTCTAAACTACCATGGTACTTTTCGAAAAGTACCACGTTGGTTTTCGCCGAGCGGGTGTTGCCTCTTAAAAACAGGGTTGCCGGTCGATAAATTGGAGTCTGGAGGCTATCAAAACACCGCTTAACGAATTATCTTTTCGCGAGTTACATCACCACTCCACCTCCTTTCGGATTACAGCCACCGCCGCCGCAAGCCGCGATGCTGGTTGTGCTTTTAGTATAGCATGGATGGGGTGGAAAGGCGAAAAGCTGGCTGATTTTGTATTCGTGCGGTTGTATCGTGGCGGAATTGACGGTGATTTTCGTAAAATCGCTTGATTTCGGGCTCTAGTATTGATATACTGCTATCCAGCCTTTGCAGTTGCAGAGGTCAGTGTTTCGCCCAAAGCCATTGGGGTTGAGACACTCCAATTTGCGGAGAGCTACAATTCTCCGCCCGACTCCAGAAGGAGTTATTATGGCACGTGGCAGTAAGTGTCCCGACACTGGGCTAAAGCGCAAGTATTGCTTCTGTTCCAAGTGTATTACGATACAGAACAACGCCATCCAACGCAGTGGTAACCTGCGGAGAGACCGCAAGGGTACCAACCGTAGGGAGCACGACACTAAGGGTCGTAACTACCACGGTCGTAGCGATAATTGCAAGTGGTGCTAGCCATTCTGACCCGGACAAGTCGATAAACTGTCCATATTTTATTTGATAATATATAGACGACATGCAACGAATCCTTATCTGTAAACAAGCTGCTTCGCCCATTGAGGCGCATATCTATGAGCATTTAGCGATGACCAAATTAAAGCAGATTATGCAGCAATCTGGACTATTGCGGCAAATTGATTATTTCGCGCTTGGTACGCACTATTCGGGTACAGGATTTATCACTATTGATATTGATTTATATACGGAAGAAGCAGTTAATCTGGCGCATGATTTGCGGCAACTTCAAGTACTTACAGATAACGAATCTTTGAACTTAGCCATGAGTCAAATCGCCGCAGGAAATGATTGTACGATTATTTGCAATAATCTTGATAAACTCCAATATAACATAGCTAAATTAAACAAAAACGATTGGCAACCAATTGAAAAAATCGACCAGCCACTTATTATTAGTCCGCTTGCCGAACACAAATTCCTGTACGAGACCGACGATCCTATTACGTCGATTAGCCACATCTCTTGCGCCCTTAAACAACCGCTAAATAGCGACATGATGCTGTTAGCTTTATTTTATTATCTGGCTTTTGCCATTCATGGTACAGTATCCGACATAGCCAATGTTCGTTTGGGATATTATAATCTTAGTGAACATGCTGAACGAATTAATAAAAGTACGTCTTGTATTTGCGACTTTGCCGCACTTAGCAATTTAGCAGACAGAGCCAAACTACGAGACATATACCATGAAGTTATCGGAAAAATGCTAGAAAAAACAGCTCTAGCGCGCATTTCTCGCCGCATTAAATCCTTTTCGTACAACGACGGGAAAATGAACGTTCCAAATATCGATATGTACATTTCAGAAATCGGCATTGTTGCTGGTGAAAAAACTTGGCAGAAATTAGCAAAAGAAAAAACAATTACTAATTTACTAGATAAAATGATTCTTGAAATAGTGTAAAATCACCTCATGAAGCACTTCACCCTCGTCAAATACCACCCCTGCACACAGCTCGCTCATCTTTACGAGCATTTGTTTGTTACCACGGTCGCCGATTACCTTTACCGCCACGGGCAATACAAACTGTTGGATTACGCGCTCAATGGTGCTACTTACGATTCTGGCGTGATAATTATCTTTGCGGAATGTTACGCCAAAACGTCAGCAAAATTACTTCAAGACTTAGCGACGATGAAGACTGATTTTGGCAAAGCTCCTTTTTACTTGCCGATTTCACGAGCTTTATCACAGATTATCGCCGAAGAGCCAGAGGCGATTTTTATTGGTGATGTCGATACGATAATCGGCGAATTGAGATTGCTTGATGACCAGCCTTGGCAAGATTTAGATTCGGTTGAATTGTTGCCAAAAGATGCGCACGGAGATAAAAAGTTGCTTGATCTGATGTATACTACCGATCAGCCAGCTGTCAAGCCACGTAAGATCAAGTTGCAATTACATCTTAGTGATCCATCAATTGAGCTGCGCATGTTGTGGCGCGAATTGGTGCGCTTTTTGAATTTATCAATCGGGCAAAAAGTTTGCCAAGAGTTTGGTACTTACTTTACTGATGAATCTGTCAAAGATAGCGCAAATTCAACGACAGTAGTTAGTACATTTTTGGTCAACTCTCACATACTGCCGGCAACAAAAATAGAGGAAATCGCCGCAAATATCAAACACACTTTGGAAACGACCACCAAGCCAGAAGTTCTACAATGTTTTGCTGACTATCTGTCGCTGGCTTCTTATTCTGCCAATCCGCATGCCGCCCCAGACGAGGATCGCATACTTAGGGAATTTGGCGCCATCTTAGGCTCTGCTGGCTGGAAGAAAATCGCTAGCGTAGAGAATTTGACTAAGGTTTTGCAAGCAACGCGAATCACTGTAAAAGATTCAGCAACAAAGCAGATTAAAACTATTTGATTCACTGACGGTTTTATTATTGACCAAATACCACCTCCTACCCTACAATCAAAACGTGACTAAAACAGTGTCAAAAGCCCTTATAAAGAATCGTGCTGGCGCGTATTTACTGTTGTATAGAGGCGATTCGCATCCAAATTTTCCTGGGCATTTGGACATTCCCGGCGGAGAGGTTGAACCTAATGAGTCATACAAAGCGACGACCGCTCGCGAGATATGGGAAGAAACCGGCGTACATGTTCAGTCAAATAGTCTAGAAGAGTTATTTGCTAAACAGTACAAAAACGTAAAACACATACTTTTTGAAGCGAATATAGACGAGATAGACATTCCAGTCAAACTAAGTTGGGAACATAAAAATTACTGCTGGATGACGCGAGAAGAACTATTGAATACAGCCATCCCAAATAATGCAGATCCTTATTATGTTGATGTTATTGATTATTTAGGTGCCTAGCTTATCCTACGCTCTCACTTACAACCGAATGCCTCGCGCCTTATCGTTTTTCGTAATATTTTCAGCGATTGATAATAATCCAACTTCCTCTTCATCGACAAGGCCTCCGGAGAGCACAAGTACATCTCCGTTGACCTCGACGGTAACATGACGGAACACTACGACTACGAGTGATCGTTCTATTCTGAGCCATGATATAAAACTGGCTCATTTATCCATGTTTTCTTGATTTATTTGTTAAGTCAGTGCTCTTTGTGTATCAGCGAATTTATGTTTGTTGGTGGTTGTGTTTGCGTAGGTTAGAATCATTTATTTTTACTTATCGCTGCTTTTAATCCTGCTAACTCCCTAGCTCGCTCAAACAAATGCACGTATTCTTTAGATGTGCCTGATTGAACTAGTTCAATAGCTTGCTGGAGATTATCACACCAAACAATTGAGCAGCCATGTAGCTCTTCTTCGTCAATCCAAGCACTTTTACCAATCGTTCCATAAACATGTGCGGTAAAATAATGCTGGTTACAATCCTCGTTATATGCCGACAAATATGATTGGACAACACCCAAATAGTGGATGTCTGTAATATTTGCTCCAACTTCTTCCTTAATTTCACGGCGAACAGTCTGTTCTAAGCTCTCGCCTACTTCTACATTACCTCCAGGCAGTTTATAATGATTGTATTTGTGTTCGTATACTAGAGCAATACGGTTGTTACTATCAAATAAAATTGCCCGTGCGCCAGTACGGATTGATTTTTCTGCACCTGACAGTGGCGTTTGTAAACCAATAGTTTGGTCATTTATAGTTGACAAAAGACAATTAGAATCCATACTCATCTCTTAGCTCCCTTATTTTTGCTAAATAACTATCATCTACTGATCCGTCTGGTAATATTTTTGGCAACAGAGCTGCACCTTCAGTTATCTCATTCCAGGCCGTGATAGGAGTATACCTTTCCTCCTGGGGCGTGTTGTTCATAATAAATCGTTTTTGCTGACAAAGCATATCGCCAAAATCTATAGCATTACTATCAGTTACGATAGGAGTAAAGGGATACATTCCTTGAACATCTCTAAAATGCCTACCTTCAGGAATACTTCCACGAGGAGACGCATCCCATCCAACTACAACGGGAGGAATATACGGCTTATCTATTTGCTCTTGAATTGTATCCCACTCCTCAACTCTCTTGATAACTTGCTCTCTATAATTCTGGATAGGCCGCCGCATTGATTCTGTAAAGTCGGGTAGAAATCCGTAACCAGTCATAGAGTCGGCACCAGCAGCAAGATGATCTAGCGCATAAGTAGCCCTAAGACAAACTGTTGCCAAATACGGCTCTATCCTGTATTTCCTCCAGCTATATTCTTTCATATAATTTATCATATCAGCATGCGACATATCTTTGTTATTATTGCTATATTTTCTCATGTCAGAAGTGAAAACACTTACGTACGGCCGGTCAAGAATATTGATGTAATTTGGGTTGTCCCAGTGATTATCAGCGAGATAATCAACCATTGTTTCTACAGTTTGTGGTGTTCGGTCATAGTATCTATCGGGTTCTTCAAAATATGGAAGAACTGGCAAGATAGACCTTGGACTTTCGAATATCATCATGCAAGCATACGCAGTTCTACCTAAACTACATTTTAGAAATCCATTGATAACGTCTTTTCTTTGCTAACTTTACCATCTTTAACACCTACATAAGTATCAAATATAAAACCATCTACACCATATTGTTGCGCTAAATCTATTTGTGCTTGCATAACCCTTGGTTCTATATCATCCCATGTGCTAGACTCAGGCGATCCATCAAAAGAATATATATTTGGCTGGCTATGTCCTACAAATAAAGACCTAGCGGTTTGGCAAAGTACAGTTTCATCTGTTGGCGTATTTCCTCCGTTTGCTAATGTTCTTTGTCGCAGTGTGTCGCAGCTGGTTGTTAATGGATAATAGTAGCTATATATTGGCGACTCGTTTTTCATAGTTGGCTCCTTTCTTGATTAGATACTTGTTAATTAAAATTTTTCAATGCGCCTTCGCTTAATGAAATTTTTGAAATTTCTTCGTTAGATAAACCAGTTAGCGTATACGTTGAAACTAGGTTATTGTCATGTTCGCAATTGGAGACTCTAACTTTATAACCAACCCTGCCAATTGCTGTTCTGAGAGCACCCTTAGCAAAAGACGCAGCTTCTACAGCAGGTAGTTCAAACGACCGTATGTCTTCCTGAATAATTTCTAATAATATTTATCAAGATTACTGGGGTCGTTCCAGTTATGATATTTGTAGTATGTATCGTCTGGGGATATTGAAGCATTTGCACTTCTTAATCCTATTGGTAACAGCCCAAGACGAGCGCGCAAAAAATCCGATCTCGTAAAACTAGCAAGAGGATCAGCTTCTAGACGACCTATATCTGTACCATCAACAATACTGCTAATATGCATTACATCATTAGACATTCCTGTATAGGTTTCTCTTATGGATAATAACATGTTGGGGAACATGCTTAGAGCTAGTTTAGCGAATATAACAGAAAAATCATTACATATTACCTCGTTTCTATCTATAGATACTTGACTAATAAATCTAGGGTCTCTGTGTTTATCAACTTCATGTATTAATTTTGCACCATTGCCCAAAGATAAAAAAGCAGCCTGATCGTAACGTAAAGTTTTACACAGTCTGTGATAAACTTTAGAAACAGTTACCAAACTGTCAGACTTATCTACATTAGATGCAAGATCTTTTATACTAGGGTCCAATGAAACTTGCTCAAGAAATTTAGTGTCAATTTTATATACACTTTGCGATGAACTCAGATCCTCGTTACAGTGCGATAAAGCCTCGCTGGAATTATTATTTATATTCAACATTTTTATATATTCTACAATTTATTACTAATTATAGCAATGCCTGTATAGGGATTGTATGAATTATTTTAAAAAGCTTCCTCTTATCGACAGAAGCGTATTTTCTATATTACCTTATCAAATTTGCTAGAACGCCTCGTTAGATGGAGTCATAACAAAGCTGTATGCTCACCGCCCTGATTGGAAGAAATAACTATTCTATATGAACACTCCTCTCAGCGATATCGACATGGATTTATCTTTATTGTAGAGTAGTCTTATGAAAGCAAGGTTTAATGACTTCAAATCAATAATAGATTCCTCTAAGGACCTGAACGAATTAAGTCGCTATATTATTAGCTATTTTGCAACAGATGACCAATTTGACGCGGCATTATCAGACGACAACTCTCAGGAGGGCCACATATTCAACCTAGCAATGCAGTATCTTGACGACGAAAAGGTCTCCAAGCGAGAAGAAATCGCTCGCAAATTAGAGAATTGCATTGCAGAATATCATTCCAGGCAAAAGCAATAACTGATAAGTCTCTGGACACGATCTGAAAAATGTCTTATCCTTGATAAAAAATCCTATGTATAAACAACGAGACGAGTACACTGCAGCACGAGAAATTATTGATTTATATTACGATACACCTGATTCTGCCGATATTATAGAGTCTCTCAGCTGTATCTGTTTCTCGTTGGCGCGAATTTTCGAACAAGGTGACAAAAGGACTATTTGGGATGATATGTTTGATTATTTTGATCAAGATTATACGGCAATCAAAAAGAAACTGGAGCGCCCAAATCGTCAGATAATTGATGACTTGTATCGCGAGATTATCAATCATATACACTAGCACACACCTACCCTCGCCCTTGACATAAAACAAAAAACTGCTCTATCCTTGAACTATGAAGAAAGCTGATAACCACAAAATAGCTGCCGCCATTCCGCGCCACCATGCCATCGCTAACTGTGAATTCGTACTTATCAGAAGTCAGTTTTACCCGCCCTTCGACTTTGAGCGTCATCAAACTGTGCCGCAATTCGCCAGTTTTTGGATTAACAATATTTAGCATATCTTTATATGAGACAGCCGAATCGATTTTGATCATGGACTATATGTTCTTTTACTTACTTAAAATATCCTCAAGCGCAGTAATTACTATTGGTAATGTTTGCCAATCTATCAATTAACTCTAGCAGTTTTTTCCATGAGACTCTGTCGGTGTGGTCATTATCAACAGTAACGGCGTATATGCAAACTTTATATAGAAGAGGATATTCTTGTGAATTAATCCAAGTCTGCATCTCCAAAGGATAAGCTAACTGGTCGGAAATCCCAATAGCCACACCATAATCAGTAGTCAATAAATCAAGCCCATCAGCTCGGATCTGCTCCGCCCAGTGCTTGCAGTGCTCAACTGCTTGTTTGTAGGTCATTTGAGGGTATTGGTGCTCACCTTTATCCATATCTCATGATTATAACATGAAAAAATCCTAGACTAATAATTAATGATTAATCTGAGATAACTGCCCCCTTTTTTTAGTTATCAAATACTTCTGGCGAACATAGTGTTTTAAGTAATCAACCGATGAATTCTGATTTATTCAATAAGAACAAATGCCTGAAGCAATCTTTAGAAGCTACAATTCTGCTTGTTTATTATCTTCTAAGCTATCCTCCATACAAATATATAGATCAAATAATTTATTATAGAGTTTATTTTCTAATATATCTTGACCTTCATATTTAGTATCAACTACTAAGTTTACATAATTTCGACAAAAACCTAAAACTAAAAATCATTCATTTTTAAGCTCTTCTATAAGATTT
>ERZ773050.1953-NODE-1953-length-11140-cov-8.521786_pt1 | contig 11140 bp, 8 predicted proteins | sample MGYA00580632_ERZ773050 | MGnify/ENA primary metagenome ERZ773050 (study PRJEB29015, sample SAMEA2738123) | human oral metagenome | biome: human oral; feature: human-associated habitat; material: saliva | place: China | collected 2166 ... | reverse complement strand
AAGGCGCTTTTTTCTTCACGAGAATGGCACTTTTCCCTCCGCTGGATAAGAGGATATTTGCGATAAGGCGAAGGGCTTGTGTATCTAAAAGCAGCGAGGTGCCGCCCCATCCAAGGGAGCGGCACCTTGCGATGCATTAGGATGAAGGGGGCGATTACTACTTCACATTGGGCAGCTCTAGACCGTACTGCTTCTTCTTGTCGATAGCCTTGAGGAGGAGGCTCATCAGCAGAGCGATGACACCAAAGCTAGCGAAGACAAGCATAGCCAGCGTGTAGTCCTTGGGCTGACCTTCGGGTACCCCCTTATTGACGGAGTCAAGGATGCTACCGATGACGATGGGCACAGACATCAGACCTACGTTCTGGATCCAGAAGATAGCTGAGTAAGCCGAGCCTAGGACCTTGTTGTCGATGAGCTTGGGCACAGAGGGCCACAGCGTAGCGGGTACGAGCGAGAAGGAGACACCAAGAACGACGATAGCACTCATAGCGATGACCGTGCTACTGGTGCTACCGGGCACGAAGGGATAGAGTGCAAAGGTCAGGTGGCAGATGATCATCAGGATCGAGCCAAGGATGAGCATCGTAGCTCCCTTGCCTCTACGGTCAAGGTAGAAGCCAAGGAGAGGCGTGATGATCATAGCGCCGATGGGGAAGTAGCTGAAGTAATCAGCCGCATCCTTTGTCTCAAAGCCTACCTTGTAGTGGAGCATCTCTGTGGCGAACTTCTGGAAGGGGAAGATAGCCGAGTAGTAGAGTACACACAGGATAGCGACGACCCAGAAGACACCACTACCGAAGACCTTACCGAGGTCGGAGAACTTGAAGGGCTCTTCTGCCTCTTCCTCTTCACCCTCGAGGTCCTTATCCAGAGCCTTATCCATGAACCAGTAGACGACATACAGCATCAGACCGATACATAGGAGTAGAGCGACGAAAATCACAGGTGCCTGGATCGTCTCGAACTTCTCAGAGAGCCAAGGAGACAGACGGAAGATAGCGAAGACCCCGAAGCGAGCCAGAGCCATCTCTATACCCATAGCTAGAGCCATTTCCTTACCCTTGAACCATTTTACGATACCACGAGATACCATGATACCTGCCATTTCGGTACCGCAACCGAAAAGCATAAAGCCGATTGCTGCGAGCTTCGCAGAAGCAGGCATACCTTCGTAGAAAGGAGAAACGCCTAACTGTTCGAACAAGGGAACGTAGTTCAAGTTTTCGGTAAACCATGTTTCAAGTCCGCTGCCGATGAAGCTTTCGCTAATGGCATAATACTTGATTAAGGCACCTGTAAGCATCACGGCACCAGAAAGGAGGGCTGTGAAGCGAACACCCATCTTGTCGAGAATGATACCTGCGAAGATAAGGAAGAATACAAATACATTTAAGAATGTTTCTGAACTTTGCATTGTTCCGAATGCTGTTGAGTCCCAACCTCTTTGAGTAAGCATCAAGTCTTTGATTGGAGACAAAATGTCTACGAAGATGTAGGAACAGAACATTGCCAACGATAAGAGTAAAAGAGCTGTCCAACGTGCAGCAGCAGAATCTCTAAGTGTTTTTTTAATTTGTTCTGTCATAATATATAACTGTTTTTCTTATTATTGATAAAAGTTTATTTCGTTTTTATTTCTTTAGCCAGCGGTCGAGCCAGTTAAAGAAAGTACGTTGCCATAATATTCCATTCTGTGGTTTCAATACCCAATGGTTTTCGTCTGGGAAGAGTAACAGTTCGGCAGGAATACCACGTAAGCGTGCAGCATTGAATGCTCCCATACCCTGCGTTGCATTAATACGATAATCTTTTTCTCCATGAATGCAAAGAATAGGAGTATCCCACTTATCTACATCAAGATGTGGACTATTTTCGTATGTACGAGTTGCAGCTGCTGTGCGATCCTTATTCCAATATGCATCATCGTATTCCCAATTGCTAAACCAAGCTTCTTCAGTATCGGTATACATACTTTCGAGGTTGAATGCTCCATCGTGCGAAATGAATGCTTTGAAACGTTTGTTATGGTGTCCTGCCAAATAATAAACAGAGAAACCTCCGAATGATGCACCAACAGCACCTAACCTATCTTTATCTACAAATGGAAGATTATTTGCTGCATCGTCTATTGCCGATAAATAATCTTTCATACATTGACCTGTCCAATCTCCACTAATTTCTTCATTCCATTCACTACCAAATCCAGGCAATCCTCTACGGTTTGGTGCAACAATTACATATCCGTTTGCAGCCATTATCTGGAAATTCCAACGATAGCTCCAGAATTGTGATACTGGGCTTTGTGGACCTCCCTCACAGAAAAGAAGAGTTGGATACTTTTTATTCGGGTCAAAATGAGGAGGAGTGATAATCCATACCAACATATCTTTCCCATCAGTAGTCTTTACCCAACGTGGTTTAACTTCTCCAAGTGCAAGCTGATCATAAATATGTTTATTTTCAAAACTCAACTGTATTTGTTCACTCTGCTTATCTTTCTTTGCAGGTACTATGGAAAATATCTCAGTAGCCTGTTTTATGCTTTGACGTAAGCCTAGCAATTTCCTTCCCCTATCGCCTAATAGCGCAATTGAGACATAATTATGCTGTCCATCGGTTAATTGCTTAACTTCGCCTTTTAAGTTAGTTTGATAAGCATTTACAGTACCATGCCAAACACCTATAAAATAAAGTTCTTTTGAATTTGGAGCCCAAACATAATCATCTACATTAGAATCGAACTTTTCTGTTACATAAGTCTTTTTCCCCGTACTAAAGTCGTAAACACAAAGACGATTACGATCGCTTTCATAACCATCGTTCTTCATACTTTGCCATGCAATGTACTTGCCGTCAGGTGAGAACTTAGGGTTAACATCGTAACCTACATTCATATCGCCAGCCTGATGATTTACAGCCTGATTGCGCATACTCTTTGTAGCATCAATCTTTGGCTCAACATAGTCGGCTGGCTTGCAGAGATTCTTTGTTTGGCGAGTCTCCACATTATATATATATATGTCGGCATCGGTAGAGATAGCATACTGTGTACCTTCCTTCTTACGGCAGGTATAAGCAATGAACTTAGAATCCTTGCTCCAATCAATCTGCTCAATACCACCAAATGGAGCCAACGGACTCTCGTAAGGTTCGCCTTCGAGTACATCAACACCTACTCCGACACCCTCAGCAGTAACATCTGCAACAAATGGATGTGCATTTGTTGTAACGTAATGGTCCCAGTGACGATAGTTCATATCGGTGATGACCATACCCGTAGCCTTTGGCAAGTCGCTTGGGTTCTGCTTGATAGTGCCATAGTAAGGGATGCTCTTGATGAGAACAACACGCTTACGGTCTGGAGAGAATCGGAAACCTTCGATGTCGATATCCGAATGTGTCAACTGCTTACGGTTAGTACCGTCTGCATTCATTGTCCACAGCTGTCCACCTGTAAGGAATGCCAAGGTATTGTTGTCGAGCCATGCTGCATCACTCTCACTCTTTGCAGAGGTAGTCAGCAGACGGTCGTTCTTACCATCAGCATCCATCACGCGTAGTACTTGGTGTCCTTTGTTTTCTTTGACACTGTAATAACCCACCTGATAGACAATCTTCTTGCCATCAGGTGAGGCTTGTGCAGCACCGATACGTCCCATAGCCCAAAGTGTCTCAGGAGTCATGAGGTCACTTGTCAGCGTAATGTTGCTACGTCCGATGTTCACATCCTGTGCTTGTGCAACGCTACCACTCATCATCAGAGCCGCAGTCATTGCCATGGTTAAGTTTTTGTTCATAGTTATAGACCTTTCTTTTTCTTATTTAGCTCATCTTGCTTGCGTCGAAGTTCTTCTTGCTGCTGCTTCTGTAACTCCTGTAAAGCCTGCATACGAGCGAAGAGTCCACTACCCATATTGTTCTTAGGGTTGTTCTTTCGCTCTTCACGACGTGCTTCAAGGATAGCCAGAAGTTTCTCCTCATTGGTTGTCTTGCGCAATGCCCACATGATAGCAGCTGAGAAGAAGAGAGATATAAAGTAATAGAAGTTCAGACCTGATGAATAGTCATTAAACATGAAGAAGAAGAACAATGGCATACCAAACATCATCCACTGCATCATCTTCATCTGATCAGCCTGCTGTCCAACCATCTGATCCTTCTGCTGCTGCATGGTAAACCATGTGTAAAGCAAGTTAGCACCACAGAAGAGGATACAAGTCAATGAGATATGGTCACCAACGAGCCAAACGTCATGATCCCATGAGAAGATTGGATCGAAAGTACTGAGGTCATGCATCCAAAGGAAGCTCTGACCACGAAGCTGAATAGCATTCGGTACGAAGTTGAACATCGCAATCCAGATTGGCATCTGTATCAACATAGGAAGACAGCCTGACAAAGGACTCACTCCATACTCTGAATACTTCTGCATCATAGCCTGTTGCTTCTGCATCTGGTCTTCTGGCTTATTGAATTGCTTCGTTGCTTCATCCAACTTTGGCTTCAACACACGCATCTTAGCAGAGCTCATATAGCTCTTCTTCACCATTGGGAAGGTAATAAGCTTTAATAATAAGGTAATGAGAATCAATACAACTCCCATTGGGAACACCTTACTCAACCAATCGAATACATACAGAGTAAACCAACGGTTGATAATGCGGAACAATGGCCAACCAAGATATACGAGGCGTTCCATGTCAAGTTCCTTTGCAAACTTACTCTCTGTTTCAACAGACTGAAGCAGGCGGAAGTCATTAGGACCAAAGTAGAACTCGAACTCTGAAGGACGCTTACCTGTTGGGTCAAAGCCTGCCTTCATGTTAGCCTCATAGTGCTTAAGGTAATGAGAAGACTTCTCAAGTGGCGTACTCTTAAGCTTTGCACCTGTTGCAAAGTTATCCTTTGCAATCATCACAGCAGAGAAGAACTGGTTTTTGAAAGCTACCCAATCCATTGGGTCCTCTGTTGTCTCTTCCTTTTCAGAAGTCTCACTCAAGTAATCAGTACCCCCATCATGCTTCTTATAGGTAAGTGTTGCGTAGCGGTTCTCAAATGTGAAACCACGTTCCTGCTGCTTACAACGCTCCTGCCAGTTAATATCTATCTGGTTATAATTTGGAGCAAAGAGTCCACCCATACCCTCTGCCTGCAAAGACATATTGAGCAAATAGTCCTTACCAAGTGTATAGTTCAAGGTAAGTGTCTTACCCTCTCCTGCCACAGCAGTCAGCGTAACAGTAGAATCTGTCACATTTGAAGGAGTGAAGATAAGGTCTTTTGTCTCAATATTACTATTCTTTGCAGCCAACATAAAGTTAAGGCTCTGGTCGTCACCACTAAACAAAGTAACATTCTTCTGGTCCTGTGAACCATCCTTAACAGCTATATTATGACCGATATAGTTTTTGATAACAGCCTTCTTTACAACACCACCCTTGGTACTCAAAGTCAGCTCAACCTTACTATTTTTCAATATAATATCCTGCGCCTTGCCATTCAAAGCAGCATAAAATAGAGCTGTTGTATCAGTAGCCTGCGCAGCCTTCAGCTGTGCCTGCTTCTCAGCAGTAAGTTTCGCAGTCTGTGCTTTCTTAGCAGAAGCGATAGAATCCTTTACAAATTCAGCTCTCTGCTGTGCTACCTGTTCAGCTGATGGCTGCTGCCACCAAGCAAAACCAAAGAGGATCAGGGCAATAAGTACAAACCCTGTGATTGTTCTTTTATCCATTTATTTGTTTTTCTGATTTTCAATTGAAGTCTTTACGAAGTCGAGGAAGAGCGGATGTGGACCGAGTACAGTTGACTGATACTCTGGGTGGAACTGTGTTCCAATATACCACTTCAAACCTGGTATCTCAACGATTTCAACCAAGTCGCTCTCTGGATTGCGACCAACACACATCATACCATGCTTCTCAAACTCCTTCTCATAGTCGTTATTGAACTCATAACGATGACGATGGCGCTCCTGTATATGCTCTTGCTTATAGATATTAAAGGTATGTGAACCCTGACGCAGTACGCACTCATAGGCTCCAAGGCGCATCGTACCACCCATATTGGTGATATTCTTCTGCTCCTCCATAATATCAATCACATTGTGTGTAGTCTTCTCATCAATCTCTCGTGAGTTAGCATCCTTATACCCAAGGACATTACGAGCAAACTCAATCACCATCATCTGCATACCAAGACAGATACCGAAGGTTGGGATATCGTGTGTACGTGTATAGTGAGCAGCAACAATCTTACCCTCAATACCACGCTGACCAAAGCCCGGACAAACCACAATACCGTCCTGTCCCTTAAGTTTCTCAGCTACATTCTCCTCTGTCAGTTCCTCAGAATTGATAAAGGTAATAACTGTTTTACGGTCGTTATAGGTTCCAGCCTGCAACAATCCTTCACGAATACTCTTATAAGCATCCTGCAAGTCATATTTACCAACAAGTCCAATGTGTACTTCCTTAGTTGCTTTACGCTGACGATCAAGGAACTCCTTCCAAGGACCGAGCGCAGGTTTAGGACCAACTTCCTCACCGCACTTACGCAGAATAGCAGCATCCAAACCCTGCTCTAACATATTTACAGGAACATCGTAGATACTTGGGAGGTCCTCACTCTGTACAACGCAGTCGAAATCAACATTACAGAAAGCAGCAACCTTCTTACGGATATCATCGTCAAGATGCTTTTCTGTACGCATCACGAGCACATCTGGCTGAATACCTACACTCTGCAATTCCTTTACGCTGTGCTGAGTTGGCTTTGTCTTCAACTCACCTGCAGCCTTAAGATAAGGAACATATGTCAAGTGAAGATTGATAGCACGCTTACCCAATTCCCACTTCAACTGGCGAATAGCCTCAAGGAATGGAGCTGACTCAATATCACCAATAGTACCACCAATCTCAGTAATCACAAAGTCATAGTGATACTTCTGCCCCAAAAGCTTAATATTACGTTTGATTTCGTCCGTAATATGAGGAACAACCTGAATAGTCTTACCCAAGTAGTCGCCACGACGCTCCTTGTCAATAACGCTCTTATAGATACGTCCCGTAGTCATAGAGTTAGCTTTTGTGGTCTTAATACCTGTGAAGCGCTCATAGTGACCAAGGTCGAGGTCGGTCTCCATACCATCCTCTGTTACGTAGCACTCACCGTGCTCGTAAGGGTTCAGCGTACCTGGGTCAATGTTGATGTACGGATCAAATTTCTGAATGGTAATGTTGTAACCTCTTGCTTGAAGAAGCTTACCGATTGATGACGAGATAATTCCTTTACCAAGTGAAGAAACTACGCCGCCCGTAACGAAAATGTACTTTGTTTCAGCCACGATGTATGTATGTTTAATTATTATCTTCTAAAACGAAAATCGTTGGTTCTAAACTAAAATGCAAAGATACTAATTTTCCATGAATTAGGCGGGATATTAAGTAATAAAAATAGCATCAAATATTCCATTTAACTGCAACAAGTCCCAAACACAATGCTATCGTCAAGGATAACAGCGTGCCAGTCAGTACATATTCAGACTTGACACTGCCCGACGTAGCCTCACTAAAACGTAAGATAGACTTTGCAGCGATAAGAAATCCAATTGCCTCATACTGAGAAAGAACAACGAATAAAACTATCAAACATTTATTTCAAGCATATTAACTTGTTTTACAGGATTGCAAGTGTATTTACTTGTTTTGACTTATTACAAGCGGATTCGCTTGTTTTAAGACAAGCATTCACTTGCTTATTCATCTGAAGAGTTACAGATTTACCTATTGCGCAAAGATAAACATTTTCCTTTAATTAAGTCATAAATCATAGAAAAAAGATAGAACACAAAGGTTCTCTACCCCTATTACGCTTGCTACACTTCATTATTTAGCCCATATAAACTCACTTACTCTTACCATACCATAGTAAGAATTGTAAGTATTGTGGACTAATAATCAATTTTAGTTTAAAGCTTTTCTTGCCCAATGATAGGAATTCATACACAAACAAAATAGGGGTTTGCTCAAAAAATAATCGTAAGAAAACAATCGCCTAAAACTTTAAAGAAACTTAAAATCCTCTTTACTGCCGCATTATTGTAAAACTAAAGTTCTATTTTTGCAAACTAATTTGAGGCTAACATATAGACGATATACGTTAGGATTCACAAGGAAAGATGCTCGAGTGGTTGAAGAGGCACGCCTGGAAAGCGTGTATACCCCTAAAGGGTATCGGGGGTTCGAATCCCCCTCTTTCCGCAAGAAAGGTGTAAGCCAATGGATTACGTGGCTTGCACCTTTTTCTTTTCTGACAACTTAATATAGAAAGGGAAACATTCTAATAACCACAACTACACATCCTTACACAAAACACGTATTTTCCAATTCATTGCTTGTTATACGGCTTTATTTTCCTAACTTTGCAGAAAGTAAGATTAGGAAACGGATATTGTATCCACGTAATAACATCCAAATTTAACGAAAGAAATGATAGAACTCGATACTACCAATATGTGTTCACACCTGCAGAAGAAGCTCTTTAACGAAGAAGGTGTCTACTATCCTATATGGCAGGCGATGCAGAATGATGATGAGATAACAGCTGTGATTCGTTCACGACAGTTGCATATCTACCGCAATGGTAAAAAAGTTTTGGTGCTGCCCGGCAAGGCTGCACCGAAGATTATTCGCGAAGATAGCCTCAACGAACTCTTACCTAAGGACTTACTGAAATGAAAAAAGCAATCGTCGTAGGCGCCAGCAGCGGTATCGGACATGAAGTAGCACGACTGCTCATCGCAGAGGGATGGGCGGTTGGTGTGGCTGCTCGTCGTATAGACAAGTTGACAGACTTGCAAGCTATGGCACCAGATCGGGTTTACACAGCACAGATTGATGTAAATAACGAAGATGCAGAGACTTCCTTACTGCAACTTATAGAACGTATGAACGGCATCGACCTCTATTTTCATGCCGCAGGAATCGGTTGGCAAAACCCAAGTCTTAATGCTGACATAGAACTCAAAACAATGGAAACCAACGCTGTTGGATTCACACGAATGATTGGCTGTGCCTATCGCTATTTTGCCAATAAGGGAGGTGGACACATCGCTTGTATCACCTCTATCGCTGGAACAAAAGGACTCGGACCAGCTCCTGCTTATAGTGCAACAAAGGCGATGCAGAACACCTATCTACAAGCATTGGAACAACTCGCTGCTTGTAAACATCATAACATCCACTTCACCGATATCCGTCCCGGCTTTGTCGACACTCCCCTACTCGCTGGTACCTCTCACCTTCCGATGCTGATGACTACAGAAAAGGTGGCACGCAGTATTATAAAGGCTATTAACAGCCGACGACACATCTGCGTCATCGATACCCGTTGGTGCGTACTCACCTACTTATGGCGACATATCCCTAACTGGATATGGAGGCGAATGAAGCTGTGTTGACCTCTTTTTCATACAAAGAAAACAAACAAGATTTCCACAACAACATAAACAAACACTAATTTCTTTCCTCATAAAATAAACTTTCAGGGTTTTCAATCATCTAAGCATATAAGTCTTAAAAGCTGTCCATAATGAAAGGGAAGGAAAAGGATAAGTAAAAGAGGAAACAACAGATAAACAAGTAACAAAACAATAATTATTTAGGATATGAGAAAATTCTGTTTAAAGATTCACCGTTGGTTTGCTTTACCATTAGGCGTAATAATGGCTATTTTGTGCTTCAGTGGTCTGGCAATACTGCTAATAAAAGACCTTGCACCCCTCTTTGACATGAATGCCAAAGAGATGCCAATCTATACAATGGTAGTACGACTGCACCGTTGGCTCTTTATGAAACCTGAGAATGCACATGAGGGTGGACAGTCACTTGGACGCATCCTTACAGCCGTGTCAGCAATCTGTATGTCAATCGTATTGTTATCGGGTGTTGTCATCTGGTGGCCAAAGACCAAGAAGGCGTTGAAAAGTCGTTTGACCGTCAGCACTAACAAGGGTTTCCGTCGCTTTGTTTACGACTCTCACGTGTCATTAGGTATCTATGTCTTTATCTTCCTTTTCCTCATGGCACTCACAGGTCCTGTCTTCTCTTTCGGCTGGTACAGAGCGGGAATGTCGAAACTCTTCGGTCAGCCTATGCCACCAAAGGAAATGAAGATGCAACAGCCTAAAGATGGAATGAAGCAGGGCGGAACAAACGACAAAGCTTTTGCACCTACGGACGCGAGTCAGATGAAGGGACAACCACAAGCACACAAGGAGGGAGCAAAAGACATGAAAGGCGATCAGCATGGTAAGAAGCCAAAGGGCGGTATGCTCTTTAAGCAGTTACACACAGGAACATGGGGCGGATGGTTCTCACGCGTTCTCTATGCTATCGCAGCCTTTATCGGTGGTTTCCTCCCTATTAGTGGTTACTATCTGTGGTGGAAGAGAAGGAGTAGTAAGAAGCGAAAGGCTTAAAACCTACGCTCATCTGTCATAAACCCATTGAGCGTGTACGGTTGAATTATCCAACTCTACACGATCAATGGGTATTTTTATTTACGTTACAATAGCCTTATCTGAAACTCAGAATATACCAATCTGGTTTATAGTTCACCCAACATGTATACTTGTGTAATAGTCCTTATACTTATTCATTATTATATTCTACAAACTCATTGGCAAAGAAATACATTCTCAACTAAGCTTCGTCTACTCACTATTTTATCTGTTCTTGGATGGACATATTAACACCTACAAACACAGCACACTATGGAACAGAACCTAAACCATCCACCTTATCACTCATACCCACTAACTATAATGTAAAAGAAATTCGCACCCTTAAAACTATCCAACGCCTGATTAGCTTCAAGACAAGGCCTTTCTCCCTTCAAGAACATGCTCTTCTTCGTCGTTGTAAACGCCCTTCTTGAAGCTTAAAGACGCCCTTCTCCAATAGAGCATATAACCTACTGTTTATCTGTTAGTTATATAGTGCTATTAACAAGATACTTTATAGTAATCAAGAAGGTTATAGAACACTCGTTTTGTAATGATATTTTACGAACATCAAAACAAACAAACGACTATTGAGAAAGCAAATTCTGTCATCTTAATTAGGGATAAGAGGACACA
>ERZ773050.1949-NODE-1949-length-11149-cov-17.578331_pt1 | contig 11149 bp, 6 predicted proteins | sample MGYA00580632_ERZ773050 | MGnify/ENA primary metagenome ERZ773050 (study PRJEB29015, sample SAMEA2738123) | human oral metagenome | biome: human oral; feature: human-associated habitat; material: saliva | place: China | collected 2166 ... | reverse complement strand
GCAAAATCACCTGTGCTAATCGGAAGACCTGCCACCACAAAAAAGATGATAACAATCCATGAAACTAATGAAGTAGTCCAAAGCCGAAGCGTAAAACATGCCAGAGTTAGCACAACCGAAGAGAAAACAAGTACTAAAGCAGTATGACTCGACAGTGTCTCATTAACAAGCTCGCCAATGATAGAGACATAAAGCAGACTCAAACACAGGTTAACTACTTGTGCGAGAAGCAGCGATTTAGCAATGAACCGGAGCAGAAGTTTATCGTGAATACTAAACGAGACATACGAGGCAGGGACCTTAGCATGCGACAAAGCTAGACCTGCCGTGGCAATTGGGAGCATGATGAGTAACGCGGATTGCGCTACGGCAATGGTATTTCCATAACGGAGAAACAGCAGCGGAAGAACTAGTGCACCGATATAAGCGATCGTGACCCAACGAATGATTGCGATTCGCTCGATAGAACACAAAGACTTCATTTTCTTACTGCTCCTTTACTTCGAAACCTAGCCACAAGAACATAGGTAATAATTAGGATTGGTACCGGGATAAGCGCAGAGAAACCGAAATTTGATTGCTCCTGGATATCTACGAACGAGATTGCGGTACCATTGAGATTCAGCCCTACGGAGTGGAGGGCGTTTGATATGTATGGGGTAGCATTGTCAGCTAGGTTACCGGGTAGCACTATCCAGAAGTACAGAAGAACACCTGAAATTGCCGCGGCAGCCGGAGGTCTTGAGAGACTTTCTAATGTCGAGTAGATCAGAGCAATTAGTATACTTTGGAAGGTAAGAAAGCAAAGCAGGGTCGCTAGCCCAGAGTGCATCTTCGAACCAGACAAAACCATTGTTAGATCGAATAGCAGCACACTAAGCAGGTTCACAAGAATTATTAAAAGCGTTCGACAGATAGTGCGCAGGACGCTAGGCAACCAAGCAATGTATACCTGCCGAGGCAAACCCCCGTAGTGGACCTTGGAAACCCTAGCATCAAGTATAAAGAGTAATGCGAGGGAAATCAGTGGCTGCGTTCCAGTAAAGAAGAAGCTGTATCCCCCTGTTATTGGAGTTCCGTTTGCCTCACTTGAAATCCATGCACCGAGGAATAGCGACGCCATTGAGCCCAAGATAGCCGCGAGAAAATACCAGATATTCCAATAGTAAGTAAGCAAAGCGCGGATAGCTGAAGTAATTCGCATGGTCCTACCCCCGGTGATATAGGTCCGCGAGATTCACGCCGTTGAGGTCGGGGATATGCAAAGCTTTGCCGTTACGAACTACGACACACTCATCCGGGACGCCTTGAATCTCATGGAGGAGGTGCGTTGATATTACAACGCAGTTCCCTTCGTCCCGATAACGACGAAGCGTCGCAGACAAGGAGATCATGCCATCTGGATCCAAACCATTCTGTGGCTCATCAAGGAACAAAAACTTTGGTCTAGATAATAAAGCAAGACAAAGCTCCAGCCGTTCCTTCATGCCGGTCGAGTAGTCCTTGGCTTTCCGCCCGTGGGCAGCGCGGACGATGCCCACACTATCCAAGGCCGACTCAGGATCAACATCCAGACCCCAGAATGCCGCGACGACCTGTACATTTTGTTTACCACTCAGATACGGAAAGTAGCTTGGATGGTCGATTGCAGCTGACATTTCGCTAATGTCTGTCTGATCGTATCTAATGTGGCCACTTACTGGTTTTATCCGACCAAGGAGCGTTTTCATTAAGGTGGTTTTACCTGCTCCATTTGGTCCAAGGAGGCAGATTATCCTGCCAGTATTTAGCTGCAAGTTAATGCCGCTCACTACTGGGGAATTCTTGTACCCAACCGACAAATCAGTTACCGATATAGCTGGCATGGCCTACCTTTCTAAGAAAACGGCCCTGGAGGTAAGGCCTAGGATGCTTTCCCTCCAGGGCCGACTGCTGCGACAAAGCTACTAACCACTTGCAGCCAACAGAGATGCTGCAGCCGTTAGTACACTGGGTAGTGAAGCATGCAATGCCACCCGTCGGGCACCCAGGGGCGCACAGGAACTTCGAGGTGATGTGAGGACAAACAGCTTCCTCAACCTCTTCAACACGGGTGTCAAGGTCAACGGTGACCACGACTTCTCCAAGCTCTCAGAATCTGAACATATTCAGGTAACAGAAAGTTACCCGCACTGCTATGATACAACGATGCAAGATTAGTAGGGGCAACTTTCAGAATGTTCAGGTCGCAGGTTCAAATCCTGTCCCCGCAACGGATAACTCCCGATAGCTTAGCTATCGGGAGTTTTTTTATTCCCTAAAACCCGTACTCCCGCCGACCTGTCTTCTTCTGCCACCTTCCTGAATCCACTCCTGCTGCTGACCTATCTTCTTCCGCCGCCTTCCTGCCGCCTGCTGGGCGGCTTTCTTTATATCCCCTGTCTTCTTTTGTCCCCCCCCTTTTATACCCTCATCCTCTCTGTATCCTTGCCGGCTTCTTGTGGTATCTGCCGGTGCCACTCACTCTGGGGATGGAGTTCATCTAGAACCTTTTCATAGGTGCTGCGGAGGGGGTCTTCTGAACCTTGTCGGGGCGGTGCTTCGGGGAGACTGATGGGGGGGCAGCCTGCTGCCCCTTCCGGGGTGCTTGAGGTGGATCTTTCGGCCTCTCGAAACCCCTCTTGAAACCTCCTCACGGAATTTCATAGAACCGTCGTGAAAGTACCCTGGACTGGTTTCGGAACGTCTCCCGATGCGTCTTTCGAGGTATTCCTCAGTCCGTCTATCGGGGCTTCAAGCGGGTGTGCCCATGGGGGTGGTGGAGTCACTTCCGAGCGGTTGCTGGAGGGTGGTTACGCCTTCTTGAGACGCTGCTTTTGAGCTCCTTGAAAGGGGATCTGAAAGGGGTCCTGAAGGGGGCTCTGGGGCGGGTCTCAAGAGCGTGATGAGGGGTCCGATAGGATGCCTGGGTGGGGGAGTGGCGAGGGGGCTGTTTTTGCCTCAAAGTGCATTCTCAAAGTGGAATATGCGAAAGGTGCCTATATTCCGGGCTTGGAAATCACCCGTTTTGCCCCGGAATTCCGCGGTTTTTGGCAAAAATTGGGCTTCGAGTGCAACAATTCACTCTGAAAGTGATTGTAATCACATACGAAACATTCAAGTTAATTGTAGAGTTTTTTGAAACTCTTTCAAAAAACGCTCAAAAACCCCGGAAAATCAAGGAAAAATAGCCCATTCAACCTCTACTTGAGGGTGATTCAAGTTAAACTAGAAGCTTAGAAAAAGCTCTTGTTAAGATTGAATCTTGTTCGATACCCAAAAATAGCCCCAAAAAACCGCTGGAAAAGGCTTTTTGACCTGGTAGCTTTGAGTACGTGGTCACCGCGGTCCGCCGCGTAGCTCTCCGAAATGAATACTGCACCCCTCCATCACACGAGGAAACCCCCGCAACACACACGGGACGGTTACTGGACTTGCTCCATGCGGCATCACATTCGCAGGCCGACCGCCTATAGGCTTCTCACCTATAGACCACCTATCACTCAACCACTCTCGGGCGTCCGCGCCCCACGAAACACCAACAACGAGGACAACCCATGGCACTTCGCCCCCGCACCGTTAAGGCTGGCTCTCTCGCAGCCATCGCCGTACCCTCCGTGCTCGGTAGCACCCTGGTAGCACCCGCTTCCGCATTCGCACCCGTCGTTCAGGACATCCCCGGCGCAGCTACCCAGGCTCCGAAGTCCCTGTTCACCTCCACCGTGCAGCCCACCCTCTCGCAGGTTGCTGTGCAGATCCGCCAGCAGGCAGAACAGGCAAAGCAGACTCAGCAGGCTCCCGCAACGACCGCGGTTCAGCCCATCCAGAAGACCTACACTGCCCAGGCAACTCAGCAGACAACCCCCTCGGCTACCTTCCAGTCCGCACAGGCGGCTCAGCCTTCCGCTCAGCCCACCCTGGCACAGGTTGCACAGACCCCCGCAGCTACCCAGGCTCCCGCAACTACCCAGAGCGCTGCAATCCCTGCCGCGCAGCCCGCGCAGACCGCACAGGCTACTCAGGCGGCATCCGGTGTGGCAGCAACCCGCACCAACCAGACTTTCCTGTCCTACACCTCCCCGGCTGGTACCACCTCGCAGTACCACGTCTACGCTGAGGGCGTGGACTTCTCCAAGCCCGTTGGCGTGGTCTTCTACTTCGACGGCGACTACTGGCGCAACGACCAGTCCAAGGTCTACGACCCCTCCGGTGAGCTGGCTCAGATGGCTGCCTCCGCCGCTGCACAGAACATGCTGTTCGTGCCCGTCATCTCCCCGGATGCTAACCGTTACGATGCTGGCGTGACCTGGTGGGAAGACATGGAGCGTAACGGCGAGTTCTTCCGCTCCTTCGCTTCCTCCTTCATCGCGGCTAACGGTGTGGACTCCTCCAACGTGTGGACCATGGGCTACTCCGGTGGCGCTGAGTTCATCACCTACGAGCTGAACACCAAGCCCCAGACCTGGCGTAACGGCGGCGGATCCATCATGGTCGCTGGTGGTGGCCTGGACGAGGGTACCCCCTCGGCTGCGCTGAAGTCCCAGCCCATGTTCTGGTACGCAAACTCGAACGACGGCTCCGGCGAGACCTACCCGCAGACCTGGAGCGCACGAGGCGCCGTTGAGGGCGGCTACGACGCCTACCTGGCTGCTGGCTACACCAATGCTTCCGCGACCGTGCTGAATGGCTCGGGCCACTTCGACTACAACTTCTCGCAGATTCTGAGCAACTCGCTCACTAAGGGCAAGGCAACCGCCGCTCCCAAGGCTGAGCAGAAGACCGAACAGAAATCTGAGCAGAAGCAGCAGAACACTCAGCGTGCCCGCACCATGAGCTCCGCAACTTACCAGAGCTACACCTCCCCGGTGGGTACCACCTCCCAGTACCACGTGTACGCGAACAACCTGGACTACTCCAAGCCTGTTGGCGTGGTCTTCTACTTCGACGGCGACTACTGGCAGCGTAACGAGTCCAAGGTCTACACCCCCGACGAGGGCATGCTCGCGGCAATGGGCAAGATCGCGAACGCCCGCAACATGGTCTTCGTGCCTATTATCTCCCCGGACACCAACGCATCCGGCAACGGCATCACCTGGTGGGAAGACATGAACACCAACGGTGAGTTCTTCCGCTCCTTCGCGAAGTCCTTCATCAACGAGAACAACCTGGACGCTTCCCAGGTGTGGACCATGGGCTACTCCGGTGGCGCTGAATTCATCACCTACGAGCTGACCGACCACAACACCGCATGGCGTAACGGCGGCGGCTCCATCATGGTTGCAGGCGGCGACTCGGACGGCTCTGTGGACGCTGATGCAACCACCAAGGGTCTGCCCATGTACTGGTGGGTTGGCGCGAACGACACCTCCGGTAACACCAACCCCGTCACCTGGAGCGCACGTGGCGCAGTCGAGTCCGGCTACAACGCATACCTGGGCGCTGGCTTCTCCGACGCCCGCGTGAAGCTGATCGACGGCTTCAGCCACCACGACTACGACCTGCCGCACATCCTGGCGTCCTCCCTGGACTTCGCGGGTAAGACCCCCGCGCTGGGCTACCGCGACCTGTCCGACTCGGACCCGAACTACAACGAGATCAGCTGGAACTCTGATCACCGCATCATGCTCGGCTTCGCGGACGGCACCTTCCGCCCGAACGCATCGGTCAACCGTGCACAGCTGGCAACCTACCTGTACCGCGTGGCTGGTCGCCCCGCCGTGAACGCACCGGCTGTTTCGCCGTTCAGCGACGTTCCTGCGAACCACCCCGCGTACAAGGAGATTTTCTGGCTGAGCCAGCAGGGCATCAACGGTAGCGACTTCCGCCCCCTGGAGGCCGTCACCGAGTCCACCATGGCTGAGTTCATGTACCGTGCAGCTGGCTCCCCGGCACAGGACCAGGGCGGCTACGCGTCCCAGGCTCTGGCGTGGGCAGCCTCCAACGGTATCGGTACCGGTTCCACCTCGTCGGATGCGGTCACCCGCTCCGCGATGGCAGGTTACCTGTACATCTACGCGAACTAAAGCTCGCACCCCTTAACACATAAAGATTCGCCCCGTTCCTGATGAGTTCAGGAACGGGGCGGATCTTTTGAGGTTTAGCTCAAGAAGCTAGGCGCTAGACCGGGCTTAGGCTAGACCGGGCTTGAGAATCCCAGGCTTAGAGAGTCTGGGTGGGAGCTTCCACAGCCAGGGGAGCCGGAGTAGCCGGAGCGTTCTTTGCCTTCAGAGCGGCCAGGCGAGCGTCCAGCTCGGTCTCGCGCTCCATCTGGTCCAGGGTGTTGAACTGAGCGTCCAGGGAGGAAGCTGCCAGCTCCTGCTGACCGATGACGCGTGCCTCTTCGCGGCGAACCTTCTCTTCGAAGCGGCTCATCTCGCTGGTCGGGTCCAGAACGTCGAACGCCTTCAGAGCGTCGTTCACCTGGGTCTGAGCTGCTGCGGTCTTCTGACGTGCGGTCAGCTCATCACGCTTGTACTTGACCTCTTCAAGCTTGGAGCGCATCTTCTCCAGGCCGTCCTTGAGCTGGTTGACAACCTGAGTCTGGGAAGCCAGCTGAGGCTCAACAGCCTGTGCAGCCTTCTCAGCCAGCAGCTGCTTGTTCAGAGCGATCTTAGCGAGGTTGTCGAACTTGTCAGCGTTGGCAACGTCGCCAGCTGCGCGGAATTCATCAGCCTTGTTAGAAGCTGCCAGAGCCTTGGTGCCCCATTCCTGAGCGGCCTTGACGTCCTCTGCGTGGTCCTTCTCGAGCAGACGCAGGTTGCCGATGGTCTGTGCTACTGCAGCCTCCGCCTCGCGGATGTTGTTGGTGTAGTCACGAACCATCTGGTCCAGCATCTTCTCCGGGTCCTCAGCTGCATCAATCAGAGCGTTGATGTTTGCCTTGGTGAGCTGTGCAATACGGCCGAAGATGGTCTGCTTAGCCATAATCTCCTACTTTCTGTTCACGGGCTGCGGGGGAGCACTACGCTCCTCGTGAGCCGTGCCCGTATAACTAATTATGTGGCAGATTTCTGGGTGCATGCTGTGAAAATGATGCACGCCTGATTTCTGTTACCTAAACTTTTGGTAAATTGCCTCGGGTGTTTTCCGACTGGGGAAAACCGGTGAGGTAAGCTACGTGCCCCGCCGGTCAGACTGTAGAAATACCTGCAGAAACCGACCGGCAGGATCGCCAGCACCGGCAGGACAGCCAGTGTGGAGGCGGTTAGAAGCTGCCGCCGTCACCGCCGCCGCCGCCCCAATCGCCGCCTCCGCTGAAGCCGCCGCCCCAGCTGCCGCCGCTACTACCGCCACTGCTGTGGCCGCCGCTGCTACCCCAGCTACTGGTGCCGGAGTTCATTGCGGTCATCAGAGCGCCCAGCAGCAGACCCTTCGCCAGGTCGCCGCCGAAGCTACCGCCGCCGCGGTCGTTCTGGTTGTTGTAGTAGTTGCCGACCTCGCTCTGAGCGCGGTTCTGTGCGTCAGTTGCCTTCTGGATAGCCATGTTGGCTTCCCTCATGGCGTTCAGCGGATCCGAAGAAGTCAGGCGCTGAGCCTGACCCAGGTGACGCTCCGCCTCAGAAACAGCGGTCAGGGTCATCGGGCCCACCGCAGCGCGGCGGTTATTGATGTAGCTACGCGCACCGTTCACCGCGGCGTAGGCAGAACGCATCGTACGATCCAGGTTCTGCGAAGCCGCACGAGAACGCTCGCGGGTAGCACGCATATTCGTCATGGCCTTATCCAGCTCAGCGGAGAGCTGACGCAGCTGGTTCGCCAGAGTCAGCGGGTCATTCGGGCGAGCCGAAGCGCTCTGGTTGACCTGGTTGAGCACCGCCTCCATACCGGCGGCGACCGCACCCAAATCATCGCGACGCTGAGAAGCAGCGAGGCTCTTCGCCTCCGCCACGTCACGCTGAATGCTCAGCAGATCGGTGCTCAGACCCAGCTGAGCCTGCTCCAGTTCCTGCGAACGGGCATGCACAGCTGCACCCAGCGCCTGAATCTGCGAGGCGGCTTCCTCGGCGGTGCGCAGGTGAGCGACCGCCTCCGAACGTGCCGTAGCAACGGTCGCCTGAGCCTTCTCAACCTCAGCGGCGCACAGCACCATGTTCGACTCCAACAGGGTAGGAGTCTTGGAAATGGGCTCCAGAGCGCTGGGCAGGTAACGTTCCTTCAATGCGCGGTACTGGGCGGCAATCTCTTCCACCGAGGCGCGCAGCTGCGGCAGACGCTGAGCCAGCGCCTCAATAGCTTGGGGTGCCTCCTGTTCCAGGTTGCGCAGCTGAGCCAGCTTAGCGTCCTGCTCCTGAGCAATACGGGTGACTTCCTGAGAGTTATCAATAATCTCAGTCAACCAGGCACGCTGCTCAGCCTCGGTATCCGGGATACTATCGGTCAGAAGCTGCTGACGCTGGAAGGACTTACGCATCAGATCCTCAGCACGCGCAATCTCCTGGGCGAACTCAGCAACCTGCTGATCGCTGTACTGTGCGCGCGCAAAATCCAGTTCCTGCTTCGCGTGGCTCATCGTCGTATCAGCCTGAAGCAGGGCGCTACCGGCGCGAGTGCGCAGCTCCTCCAGCGGAATCTCCGGGATGGGGGAGTAGTTACGAGGCGCACCGTAGGAACGCTGAGGCTGCTGCTGAGTGTTCTTTCTCTTGCGACGGCGGTACATCGCGTAACCACCAGCACCCACGGTTGCCGCCGCGCCCACACCGAGCACACCGGTCACCACACCGGAAGAGCTGCCGCCCTTCTGAGCCTCGATACCCTCAACCGCAGCCAGTGCCGCACCCGAGTAGTCGCTGTTCTGCAGCTTCGGCTTGATGTAGTTCTGGTACACCTTCGTCTGCTGATCGCTCGAAAGAGTCTTGGTGCTACCGGCCAAGAAATACGCCTGGCGGGACTCGGTAGCAATCACCAGCACCACATCGGCAGAACCCCAATTGTTCTTCGTGGCAAGCGCCTTCGTCCAGCTCGAAGAAGTAGACGGGTTCTCAAACTTATCGATGACCACCACGTGCAAATCCACGTTGTGCTTCTTCGACAGAGCCGAAATCTTAGACTTCAGGGTAGCGGTATCACCCAAAGAGTTCGTGGAATCGTACACGGTGGTGCCCGTAATCTGCATCGGGTCAGCAGCCTGCGCCGAGGTGCTCAAAAATGCAGAACCAGCCGGCAGAACCACCGGGGCACAAGAAAGACCTGCCGCCAGCACTGTGGCACCCAAGATAGTGCGCAGGCGAGGGCGTGCGGGACGAATCTGACGCGCAAAGGCGTGCTCGGTCATGGTCTTTCCTCCGTTGTCGTGAAGTATGAACGGACCTGCACTTCACGGCGTGCTTGAACATCGCACGCCTTAGTGCCGGTCACATTATTAGTGTAGCGGTGGCACAGGCACACAGACGCACAGATACGAGAATATTGCGCCGCTGTTTGCCACCCGTTTACCGACTTCCCAGGCTTTATACAGGAAAGCCGGTAAACAGGAAGGCCGGGGCCTAGCCTCATGCTAGACCCCGGCTCACCGGCTATTCAGTTAGCGCCGACGCGCAATCTTCAGATTGCTCATCAGGTGACCCACTACCTCAGCGGCATCAACATCGTGGATACTCTGTACCATGCCATCCACCACCTGAACCCGTGAAGACGAGGCGTACATCCAGCCCAAGAACTGCACATGATTCAGCAGCCTAGAACTGCGATCTGCCTGCTTACGCATCTGCACCCACAGGAAGGGTGTAGTCGGCACGCCGCGGCCTTTATACACCTGGGAGTTAGAGCGGGCGTCCAGAAGATCGGCGAGCGCCTCAATATTTTCGGTCAGTTCCTTCAAATCCTCGTCAGCGGCAGAGGGACCAACGAAATGGCGATCAACCAGGGACCAAGGCATGTAGCCGCTACAGCTACTCACCCACGCCAGCTTCAAACGCAGATTCTGCAGGCGAAGCACCTGCTGCAGAAGCCGCGAATGGGTGCGCAACATCGACAGCGGCATGGAAGAGAACTTCTTCTCCTCTGAGAGCAGCCCCTCGGAGAGGCCCTCCCCGGAAAACGCCTTATACGGATCTGCGACGCCCGTCAGAAGCGCCGTTCCCTCGTAGTGAACGAACGCCAGAACCTCGGGCACGCTCGAGAGGGCACGGATGCGCTCGCCAATGGTCGGCAGATCCTCCCCATCGGGGGCGTACTGTTCGCGGCTGAACATCAACGTCTGGATGGGCAGCTCGGCAAGGTCGGGTGAGTGATGAGCAAGCGCCCGCAAATCGGTCACAATCTCCGCCAGAACGCCGTCCTGCTCGACCTGCAGAAGCTCCTGGAGAAGCTTAATGACAGAGCGCCCCTGCAGGCTCAAAACAGCAGCGCAGAACTCCGCATCCTGAAGCTCAAGACGCACCTTCTCTAGGCGCTCCTCGAGCGTGGACTGCACGCCCTTGAGCTCAAACTCGCTTAGCTGCTCCGGGTTGAGCATACGGTGCGTACCATCCTCGCCGGCACGGTAGAAAAGCTCGCTAAATTCCAACGTAGACTGAACGCCCTTCAACGCCCGCTCTCGCAACTGGGGCAGAACGTCAAAGGCAACTTCCGTCATCTCATTCCAGACCTTGGCCTCATCAATCTTCGAGTCCTTACGAGCAGTCTTCTTCCAGGTCTCGGCAAGCTGCATGGCGCGGTCAAAATCGCTCAGCTCCACAAAAGCCGCCAGCTTCTGCGCGCTCTCACGCAGATAACGCACCGCGTAGAGGCGGTCGTTCAAAGAATCCGGGAGGGTATCCTCCAGCAGACGCCAACGGAAGGTACGCTCAAAGCACTGCTCCGTCAGGCTAATGACGGTGGCACTCAGGGAGAACGCATGATCACGAGCAAAAGTGAAAGAGCCCGGCGTCTCCGCCAAACGCGGCAACGATACATAGAACTCCAACGCCCCGCTCAGCTTCAGCCGAGATACCCGGATGGTTTCTTCCAGCTCGGCGGCAAGCACCGCGCGGTCAGCCTGGGCAGTCTCCTTGAAACTGTGTAGCGGTGAAACCTGCGCACGCTCCAGCGTCTGCAGGTTCATGACCGCACGCATGAGGTAGTTCTCTAGAATTTCGATCTGCTGCCAGCGCGGACGCTGATTCAGCGGAACATGACTCTCTTGCGTGCCCAC
>ERZ773050.1947-NODE-1947-length-11162-cov-13.952642_pt1 | contig 11162 bp, 10 predicted proteins | sample MGYA00580632_ERZ773050 | MGnify/ENA primary metagenome ERZ773050 (study PRJEB29015, sample SAMEA2738123) | human oral metagenome | biome: human oral; feature: human-associated habitat; material: saliva | place: China | collected 2166 ... | reverse complement strand
TAAGGTTTTCATCCATACGTTCTAAGTATGTTTTATTATCTTCGTTACTTTCGATAGTGTAAATAGTTTCTACCTTAGCGCCTACTTCTTGTGCCAAAGTTTTGGATACTTCTGGACTAGCCATTTCTTCTGCAAAGATAGTAGTAATATGGTTTTCTTTAGCGTATTCGATGAGTTTAGCCAATTGTGCTGCATTAGGTTCGCCTTCAGCAAATACATCTTCCACACTATTTTGTTCTAAACCAAAGTCACGGCATAGGTACGCAAACGCTGCATGGCCTGTAACAAAGTTTTTATGAGGAGCTTTGGCGAATTGCTCTTCATATTTTTTAATCATTGCATCTAATTTAGCAATGTATTCAGTATAATTCTTTTCATAATAATCCTTGTTTGCTGGATCAACTTTTACAAGGGCATCCTTGATATTTTTCACTTCAATTTTAGCATTTTTCAAAGATAACCATGCATGAGGATCTTCTGCACCATGTTCTTTAATTTCTTCTGGGTCAGTATTTTTAATAGCTTCAACACCTTCAGTAGCTACAACAGATACGAGTTTATCATTTTTAGCTGCTTCGATAGCTTGTTTTGCCCAAGGCTCCATACCAAAACCGTTATATACAAATACTTGAGCTGTTGCCAATTGTTTCATATTTTCAGGCTTCAACTCGAAATCATGTGGTTCCACGCCATCTGGTATAATAGTAGATACCTCTACCTTGTCACCACCAATAGCCTTTGTAAACTCAGCCATTGCATTAAAGCTTGTTACCACTTGGATTTTTTTACCTGCTTGCTCCTTCTGTGCATTCGGTGTATCGTTGCCACAACCTGCAAATAAAGCAGCCATCATAATACCTACAACTAACAAAATCAGTTTCTTGATCATCGTAGTCCTCCTTTGTAAAATCCTGATCGCTATGCCTATATAGAATACACTCCATTCTTTAGTTGCAGTTGCGACTCAGTTGCATTTGTAATATAGTTATAGTATAAACTTACTTAGAATTTTGTCAATCAGAAATGTGGTTTTCATATGTTATCTATAGAACATCTTTATTTTTCCTATCAAGGTCAACCGCCTTATGTGTTAAATGACCTTAATTTACATATTCACAGCGGTGATTATATATCCATCGTAGGAGACAATGGGTCTGGTAAAAGTACCTTGCTCCGCCTCATTTTAGGATTTCTTACCCCTGTAAAAGGTTCTATCAAGCGAAGCACCAATAATATTCGGTATGTGTCTCAAAAAAATGACTTCTCTCACGCAGGCTTTCCTATTACGGTAAAAGAAATCCTCGATTCCTACCGAAAACTTTTAAAGATTCAGGATAAGCAGGAAGTCAATCGCGTATTAAAGCTTACCCATATGATGGAATTTAAAGACCGTCTCATTAGTAAACTTTCAGGTGGACAAGCTCAGCGTGTATCTATCGCCCGTGCCCTCATCGGTAAGCCAGATCTTATCATCCTCGATGAGCCTTCAACGGGTATCGACAGAAAAAGCCAAGAGGGCATCTATGCTCTACTTCGCAATTTGAACCAAGAACACCATATTACGATTATCTCTGTTGAGCACAATATCGAAATGGCGCTTGCCAACTCTACCAATATCTACCATATTGCAAATGGGCAAGGTCACCTTTGCTCCCCTGAGCAATATGCTAGCGAAATCATGCATAGTACAGGTCGTAATCCAATCGATCACGAAAATTGTTCCTGCTTCACAGATGTGACAATTCAGGATCAGGTGGCTCAGGCTCAGGCTCAGGCTCAGGCTCAGGCCGATGATACCACAATTGAGGAGGTGCGCCATGTTTAGTTATGATTTTATGCAAAATGCCTTTTTCGTAGCCATCTGCATTTCCCTTTTATGTCCATGCATTGGTATCTTCATGGTGCTACGCCGTTCCAGTATGATTGGGGACACCATGAGTCATGCATCTCTAGCAGGTATTACGCTAGGCTTATTGACGAATACTAATCCAATTTTAGGGGCTTTTATCTTTACTGCTATCTGCGGTGCACTCATCGAGTTCTTGCGAAAATATTTTTCACACCATCTCGATTTGATTCTTACTATAATCTTATCCCTCAGCATTGGTACAGCTATTACGCTTATTAGCTCAGGCAAACTAAAGGCTAACGCAAATGTATTCTTTTTTGGTAGCATCCTAACGGTAAACGCAACTGATATGATTAGTATTGCTGTGCTTACAATCTTATCTGTACTCACCTTATATTTCCTATACAACTCACTTCTTTACATCGCCTATGATGAAGAAGCCGCTCGTGTAGCAGGTGTTAAGGTAGATTTTATTAACTATATCTTTGCCATCTTAATGGCTGCCGCCGTGTCTATTTCCATTAAAATTGTCGGCGTCCTTGTACTAAGTGCCATGATTGCCTTGCCTGTGGCATCGGCACTACAACTAGAAAAAGGATTTAGAACGACTTTACTATGTTCCATTGGATTTAGCTTACTCGCTATGATCATTGGACTCTTTGGATCCTACTTCCTTAACGTAGCTCCTGGTGGCTTCGTGTCTCTAACATCGGTAGGTATTTTACTAGTAGTATTAATCATTAAGAATATTCGAGCTATCATACGACGCGTGCAATTTAGCAAATAAACTAAAACAATCATTAATATGTTTAGATATAAACAACATAGCTAATTAGAGTAATATAGCTAGTTAGAGTTGAATAATATAATTAGTTAAATTAAAAAATACAGCTAACTAAATCCGATAGTATATTTGATATATTGTTAGCCATATAAATCATCTAACTATACAAGTGTATAACAGTTTTAGTATTAAAACAGAATCGAAAGAGAGTTATGAATACAACAGCTTGGCCGGAAGGCATAAAAAAGACCAAACAGCGCGAAGCCATTTGGTCTGTATTAACAACTACAGATAAACCTATTACAGCCCTTGAAATCGCAGAACGCTTAGGTGACGGTAGCACTACTTGGATGTCTACTATCTACCGTACACTTGAACTATTAGAAACTAAGGGTATCGTTACACGTACCACGCTCATGGGTAGTGAGATGGCATATTATGAAATTACCCCTCATACACATCGCCACTATGCTGTATGTATGAGCTGTGGTGCCATGATACCGCTCCATACCTGTCCCGTCGTAGAAATGCCACAAGAACTTAACGATGCAGGATTTACTGTAACAGAACATCACCTTGAGATCGCAGGGATTTGTAAAAAGTGCAAAAACAAGAAGTAGAAAATAGACAACTAATGTTTAAACAACAAAAAGGACGCAACTGATAGTTACGTCCTTTTTAGTTTTAAAATATATTTTGTATTAACCTTATTTAGCTTTCACCAATTACAGCATCAACGGAGCCACTACGAAACCGAGTGCTACAGAAATGGCGATGGCAAGTACGCCTGGAATGAAGAACGGATGGTTAAATACAAGCTTACCGATTCGCGTAGAGCCCGTATCGTCCATTTGTACCGCCCCCAAAAGTGTTGGGTATGTAGGCAATACGAAGAGTGCAGATACAGCTGCGAAGGATGCGATAATAATATAAACCGATCCTGTGTTCTCTGGTGTAATACCGAGAGCTAGAATTACAGCTGGTACCAAAGCTTGTGTAGTTGCCGCTTGGCTATACAACAATGTACTTGCAAAGAAGAAGGCTACCGCCAATAGGAACGGATATGCTGTTACCATGCTAGAAGCGAGTGCTTTAATTTCAGGAATATGACCTTTTACAAAGGTATCGCCCAACCATGCTACACCTAGTACGCAAACACAAGCAGATAAGCCAGATTTGAATGTACTTGTATTAACAAGTTCTGCTGTATCAAGCTTACAGAAGAATGTTATAGCAGCCGCAATAATCATCATAAAGCCGATGATAGCATCGTTTCGACCAAAGATAACTGGTTTAATAATACCAATATTTTTGGAAATTGCTGTTGCATAGAATACGATACAAATGATACCAATCAAGAAAATCAATACAGAAGCTTTTGCACCAGGTTTTAAGTGGAAATCCGTGTTTTTTTCACGAGGTGGCGCCACGTGACCTGCTGCCAAACGTTCTTGATATACTGGATCAGAAGATAAATCATTATTCGCAAAGGTAGACATGATAAATGCCGTAATCATAACCCCTACAAATGTTGTGGAAATACAAATCGCGAGCAATGTAGGATAGTTAACACCATATGGCTCAAGGAATCCACTCATAGCAACTACTGCTGCCGATACAGGACTCGCTGTGATACCAATTTGGCTCGCTACAACGGCAATAGATAATGGTACAGATGGCTTAATGTTTTCACTTTTCGCCACCTCTACGATTACTGGAATCATAGAGAATGCTGTATGACCAGTACCTGCTAAAATAGTTAAGAAATACGTAACAGTTGGTGCTAAGTAGTTGATGTGCTTTGGATTTTTACGCAAAATATTTTCAGCAATGCGCACCAAATAATCAAGCCCACCTGCTAACTGTAAGGCACAGATGGCTGCGATAGCAGACATGATAATCAGAATTACATCCCATGGAATCTGTCCCGGAAACATCCCCATACCAAGGCTTAACAACACAACCCCAAGGCCGCCAGCGTAACCGATGCCCATGCCACCTAGGCGAACACCGAGGAAGATGGCACCAAATAAAATAATAACTTGCATAATTACATAAATGTCCATACGATGACCTCCTTTATACATATATAGTATCATAGATATGCAGAAATATCATCGAATTTTCACAATGTATAGTCTATAGTTTAAAGACATAACTAAAACATCATAATAGATAAATATAAAAAGCTATATATGTCGACAGCCTACATCGTCTGTAGAATCGTGACATATATAGCTTTTATTATTACACCAAACCTTTATAAAATGCTTGATCCTAAATTTTTACAAAATAATTGGCCGTAAATCTTCGAGAATCCCCTCTTCTTCGGTAGCTCGTTGGATACTTTCACCAACGATGCGAACCATATCCTCTAATTGTTCCACAGTGGACGCCAATGGAGGCATGAGAATTACTACATCGCCGATAGGACGGCAAATAAGGCCTTGTTCACGGGCAAGAATAGCCACCTTAGCCCCTACCGCATCATTTGGACGATATGCTTCATGAGTGGCCACATCTTTTTCAAGTTCAATACCTACGATGAGGCCTCGTTGACGAACCTCTTTCACATGTTTTAATTTTTCAATAGGTTTTAATGCATTGGTGAAAGCCTCGATTTTTTTAGGCAATCCTTCGATGACCTTCTCTTCGCGGAAAACTTTCAACGAAGCCAATGCAACCGCACAAGCTAAGGCGTTACCTGTGTAGGAGTGACCATGATAGAATGTTTTCTTTTCTTCAAAGGTGCCAAGGAATGCATCAAATACGCGTTGTGTAGTCAATGTGGCAGCGAGTGGCATATAACCACCAGTAATACCTTTTGATAAGGTCATAAAGTCTGGAGCCACATCTTCGTGTTCGCAGGCAAAGAATTTACCAGTACGACCAAAGCCTGTTGCCACTTCATCAACAATGAGAAATACGTCATGTTTCGCAGTCAATTCACGAACCCGTTTCAAATAGCCATGAGGCATGACGAGCATGCCTGCTGCAGCTTGAACCAATGGTTCCATAACAAGAGCTGTGATTTCATCACCCTCTTCATTAAGGATGCGTTCTAATTCAGCCAAAGACTCATCGAAGGCTTTATCTCGATCCGCTACGTCGCGATATACACCAGGGCTTGGTAATGTCAACGGTTTGAATAATAGATTATGGAACACTTGGTGGAACAATTGAATGCCACCTACAGATACTGTTCCCAATGTATCCCCATGGTAGCCTGCATTAAGGGCTATAAATTTAGTCTTTTTCGTTTGTCCCACTAGTTGGCGGTATTGGTAGGCCATCTTAATAGCAACTTCAATAGCCGTACTACCATCATCAGACAAAAATACTTTATTTAAACCTTCTGGGGCGAGCTCTACTAATTCTTTACACAATTGTGCAGATGGTGGGCTTACAAGACCGAGCAATGTGCTATGAGCAATTTTATCCACTTGTTCTTTCAATGCCTGGTTTAATACAGGATGATTATGACCATGAATGTTAACCCATAAGGAGGACACGCCATCATAATACTTTTTACCGTTCTCATCGATGAGGTATACCCCCTCACCGCGCTCAATTACTACTGGCTCTTGCGCTAGCCAATCTTGCATTTGTGTAAATGGATGCCACACAAACTCGTGGTCCCATTGTGCTGCTTGTGAAAGCTGTTTTTCTGCCATTTCGTCACCTCATACTTACTAAGTTTTACAAACTATAACTCTCTATGACTATAATTAATGTAAGTTAACTTACTATATAGTAAGTTATATAACTATACATATCTAACTACGCTAAATTGATGTATATAATTTATGCTAAGTTTCTACCACTAATAAATAACGAATTATCCGATCTAAGCTTTATAGCCCTAAGACGGTGTTCCATAATTCCTTAGAATCAATAAAAGAGCGAGCCCAACCAAGTTGAACCTTGTGAATATCCGGGCCTTGGTATGGCGGTACTACAGCTACTACGGGAACACCTGTGTAACGCTCCATATCTGCCACATTTGTTTTCAATAAAAACAGGTCTACAGCTGTCATATCATTTACGATAATGGCTTTTACCTCGATACCATGCAATTTAGCATATTCGCAAGTCAAAACGACACGATTAATAGAGCCAAGCCGACCATCTGCTACAATAATAGCTGGTAATTTGATATCTTTCATAAAATCCGTGAAAGTTTTATCTCCATAGAGAGGGGTCGTGATACCGCCAGCACCTTCTACAAAGGTTATGTCATAGCGACTCACTACATCTAATGTATGTTCTACAAGACCATCATAGTCAATCTCGATACCAGCCAATTCCGCTGCAAGGCGAGGAGAAAAATCACCGGCAATAGCATAAGGATTCACTTCATGACGACGAGATTCAGGAATACCTGCCGAGCGCATCAAATGTGTCGCATCTTTACTCTCAAGGCCGATATTATAATTATCCTCATCCATCGTCACACATTCAGGGAAAGGCACTGCACTAGAAGACACAGGTTTCACCATCCCAACAGCAAAGCCATCGTCTACAGCCATCGCCCCCAATAACCCGGTCACAAACGTCTTACCTACATCTGTATCTGTACCAATTATAGAAATACCTAACTGCTTCATACAAAGCTCCTCTCAAGCGAATACTTACTGCCGCATAGGTTAACTAATTTATGTGATTAAGTTTACAATCTAATTACAATATACAGCGAAAAGGAATATATAGTCAACCTATTATTACGCTTAAGGTTTACCGTAATAGGACTATATGGGGCCCCATACATTAGTGCGAGCCTGGTTAAAAATCACAGAACCTAGCTCATCGCTCCAAAGCGAGCTAAGTCGCTCTTTACTAGGTTCTGTGATTTTTATGGCTGTACTTATGTAATAGTCCCATATAGTCCTACCATCAACCTTAAATGCGAAAATAATAGGTTGGCTATATAGAGAGCAAGAAAAGGGAATGGCTAAGCCATTCCCTTTCTTTGTTCACTCTTGATGCGGCGAAATTACGCTAACTCGTTAATAGACATTCAGATTTGATGGAACTAATTCATAGGTACAGTTGGAAAAAGAACGATAACTTTTTCGTCCCTTACTCATTTGATACAGTGAATTTTGTTTTATTGATTTATGAATAGACTCGATGGGACGAGTTCACAAATACAGTTATAAAAAGAGTGATGACTAACCAATTAGCGACTTAGCTCGCTTTGGAGCGTAGAGGTTAGTCATCACTCTTTTTTACCTAAATGTAGTTATATAGAGGGGCCCATTAATTTCTCTCCCCTCTTGATACAGCGAAATTACGATAACTCGTTAATGAACATTTAGATTTGATGGGACTAGTTCATAGGTACAGTAGGAAAAAGGACGCTAACTAACCGATTAGCGACTTAGCTCGCTTTGGAGCGTAGAGGTTAGTTAGCGTCCTTTTTCACTTAAATGTACAAATCAACTTGGGCCCCATCAAATCTCGGATTATATTTCGAGGTAGCGGAATTCGCCTGTATCAGGATCCATCATGCCTCCATAGAACCCCATTCCTTTTGGAAATAGTGGATGGTGGCGTAGGAAGTTAACTGTATAAATTACATTGTCTTCAGAAATATGAAATCTATCCATCCAATCGATAAGGCCTGGTTCGATCATGCGAATAGCATCTTCACTAATACCTTTCGCTTTCATAGATTCCATAAAAGTAGTAGCAGAAAAGTCGATCATACCGCAGTTTTCATGACCGATGATTAGCACATCTTCAATTTCCATACCATAGGTAGCAACGAGCAGACTTTGCACGATGTTATCGATAGGTTGTGTTACACTATTGCCTGCAGTTTTAATGACAATTATCTCTCCTCGATGAAAGCCTAGTGCTTCTTCTAGCATACCTACTAAGCGGGTATCCATACAGGTTACAATACCTAACTTTTTTGTAGGATGACTTGTTAATCCAGCCTTTGGTAACTCAGGATGATGTTTTACATAGTCTTTATTGGTTTCAATTATTTTTGCAATGTCAATCATAAGGGACCTCACTTTATATACTCTATTTCCACCTGAAATAGATTCTATTCATTATATACACCTTATTCATCATAAAACAAGTTAAATTTATCACTTATAAATAATTATTACAGCCTATCCAAACCACACAAAGTTCATTACTCAAGCAATAATACTATACTCATAATCAATATTTATCTTCACAGTCCTCAATACCTTTACATTCACAAGAAATGAATATTCTGTATATTTCTTATGTATGTGGTAGATTTAAAAACCCTTCCTATGGTACTATTAACACTATAGAAAGCAAACGCCACATGATACCGCATATGACGTGAACTGTATGTACAGTAAGGAGGTTTTATAATGGGTATCAATCAAAAAACGTTGCCAGGCATTTTACTCTGTGCCATTCTCGCTATTCCTTGTTGGTTGCTAGGACAGCAATTTCATCTAGTAGGTAGTCCAATCTTTGCCATTATTTTAGGTATAATTATCGGTTCTATCTTCACATCATGGAAACGGGAAAAAACAGGTGCTGGCATTGGGTTTACATCAAAAAAGATTTTACAATGGGCCGTTATTTTGTTGGGCTTTGGTCTTAACATTACACAGATTCTACATGTAGGTTGGATTTCTTTACCTGTCATCATTTCTACCATCGCTACATCGTTAATCGTATCCTATGTTATTTATCGATTAACTCATATTGACTCTAACTCAGCAGTCCTCATCGGTGTTGGTTCATCCATTTGTGGTGGTTCTGCTATTGCTGCGGCGGCTCCAGTTATTAAAGCAGAGGATCATGATATTGCACAAGCAATCTCTGTTGTATTCTTTTTCAATGTAGTAGCCGCCTTTGTATTTCCTCAATTAGGTGACGCCATTGGACTCTCTAACATGGGCTTTGGATTGTTCGCTGGTACTGCAGTTAACGATACTTCTTCTGTAACAGCAACAGCTGCTGTATGGGATAGTATGAAAGGTACTGGCACACAAGTTCTGGAATATGCTACTATCGTAAAGCTAACACGTACCCTAGCTATCATTCCTATATGCTTAGGTCTTGCTAGTTATCAAGTATACAAAGCTAAGAAAAATGCCTCTCAAACAGATGGCGCAAATGTTAGTATTGCTAAAATTTTTCCAAGATTTGTTTTATACTTTGTACTTTGCTCCCTTGTCACAACAGCATTATCCTATGCTAATGTAGATATTCAATTCTTGAGTATCTTCAAAACAATTTCCAAATACTTTATTACAATGGCCATGGTAGCAATTGGCCTTAATACAAATATTGTAAAATTATTAAAATCCGGTGGCTCAGCCCTTGCCTTAGGAGCTTGTTGCTGGATTGCTATCTCCGCTGTAAGCCTTATGGCACAACATATGATAGGTTTATGGTAGAAAATATACAGATATTGTATATTATGTTATAATTATATATGGATAGAATAGTAAGGACCCCTCCAGTAATGGAGGGGTTTCGTGCTACTATTCACCTTATTAGTACTTTATCATACTATAGTCAGGAGGGTTAATATGTACTTCTTACAAGGACTTCTTGTCGGTCTCGCTACGTTTGCCCCTGTTGGCATGCAAAACCTCTTTATTATTAATACGGCTTTGGTACAACCTGTTCGTCGTATTATATTGACGTTAATGATCCTAGCGTTCTTTGATATGAGTTTAAGTGCTGCCGCCTTCTATGGTATTGGTGCCATTCTAGAAATATGGCCTCTCACAAAACTCATAGTTCTCCTCTTTGGGGGACTCCTCATCGTATATATGGGCTTTAATATATTTAAAACAGAACCAGACATACGCAATGTAAATACTCATATTCCAATGCGTAAAATTATCTTATCTGCTATTGCTGTATCATGGGGCAATCCTCAAGCCATTCTCGATGCAACCATGATGTTAGGTGCCTTTCAAGCCAATATACCTAAAGAAAGTATCTACCACTTCTTCGCAGGCTTCTTGGTAATGACACCTATTTGGTTTGGTTCTCTAGCCACTACGATGCATCTACTAGCTAAAAAAATAAAAATCACCCATATGGCATGGATTAACCGTTTTTGTGGTTCGGTTCTCGTCATTTATGGTATCAAACTATTTATTGATGGTACTATGATGTTAAGGGACTTTTTATAAGGATATAATCCTTTACACCAGTAAAAATGTAAGACTCCTACAATATCATATAAGGAAATATATAAATGGACGACATACACCAAATGTAAAAGCCGTTAGCAAATTTGCTAACGGCTTTTTATTATTATAATTCCTCAAGAACCTGTTGAAACATATCTCTGAAGGCTGCAACATATATATTGCTTTGATTGTGTTGAGATATAAAGTAATAGTCGTGCTCCATAGATTTACCATGATTCGTCAAGACCTTACGTTCGATACCAGGCATAGGATCTGTTAAGTATTTAAAATAATCTATAAGCAACAATCCTTGCTGCCCAGCGACTAAGTATCGAGCTTCTTCTAACGTACGAGCATAAGCGAAGGCGCCATTATAACC
>ERZ773050.1945-NODE-1945-length-11185-cov-10.691734_pt1 | contig 11185 bp, 9 predicted proteins | sample MGYA00580632_ERZ773050 | MGnify/ENA primary metagenome ERZ773050 (study PRJEB29015, sample SAMEA2738123) | human oral metagenome | biome: human oral; feature: human-associated habitat; material: saliva | place: China | collected 2166 ... | reverse complement strand
TCGGATAGGGGTGGGACCTTCATGGTGTGTGTGCCTCCACGGTGAGGTGTCCTCCAACGCACCCCCACACCGTTGGGGGCGCATCCGTTCTCATCAGGGTACGCGCAGAACCGACACGAAATACTAAGAATGCTGAGCAACCATCACGCAAATCCTCCCACCCGAACTCCCAGAACCGCACGAATGTGCAGACCTGAGCCCCGGCCTCGTCGTGAGCTGTGGGAGTGCGAGCTCTCCCGTGACGGAGAGATAGGCTTGATTCCCAAACGGACTACATTGTACGTTTAGTCAACCGTTCAGCCCGCCGCTCCGTTGGAGTGAACGGGCTGGATTTCTATCTGGAAGGTCAGATGATATGAAAGCCATCGATGAGTTGATCGACGCTGCGCAGACCTTCTACGACGATGCGCGCGCGAATGAGAATGGGCGCTCCCGCTCGTGGGAGCATTGCTATCGCGTCTTCCGAGATGCGCGGACCGACCCTTCTCCAGACTATGACTATTTGAGCCTGCACCTCGCTTTCTACCTGGCGAGCTGGGGAATGTATCGGGGCTCGTGCTTCATACTTCAGAAGGACTACAAGGTGCACACGCCCATCGTCAAGGAGATCCTCAAGCCTGAGTACGACTGCCTGTTTGGGGTCGCGTGCGCGGATTTGCGAAACGATGACGTTTGGAAGCAGCTGAAGAAGCTGTCCGACAAGATCGCCGCCCATTTCGATCCGATCCGTGACCAGATCGCAGGGCGTAAGGTTACGACTCCTGTGTCCCCGGTCCTCATCACGAAGATCCTGATGGGAACGCTCGGCTGCGTGCCCGCGTACGACAGATTCTTTGAAGAAGGAGCGAGGCATCTAGGCCTAGAAAAGAAGAGTTATAACGAGGATTCTCTCCTCGAACTCGCGGATATTTACGAGGCCCACAACGACCGCCTCGAGGAAGTGCGGCGTGGAATGCAGTGCGAAGATCTGGTCTATCCGCCGATGAAACTCCTCGATATGGGGTTTTGGCAGATTGGGTTCGAGAAGAGTTGAGGAGTCACAAGTGCCTCGACGCGCTCCTTTTTAGAGTCGGTGTCGCTATCTGGTTCGCCTGCGCTGATTATCTCCATAGTCAAGTATTTAACATTCAACTATTAAGTAGCTTGTTCCGAGATATTTGTTGTTTTACAGTTGTGGGGTTAGTGTATATTTAGTGATAAACTACCTATAAGGATGCCGATGTGGGCATAATTTGACTGACAAAGGAGTAGTTATGGAATGGGTTGATTTTTTTGCAAAGTGCTTTGGTGCCCTTGTGGCGTTTGGAACGTTCCTCAAGGTGGGGACTGAATTGTATGCAAAATTGAGGAACGGTTCTGAATTTGGATTATGGTTTGGTCGTCGCCGTAAGATGAAGGGGCTGAGGTATGCGAGCGTATTTCAAAAGCGTGGTGCTCTCAGTTATAAAAGTGAAACACTAAATTCTGTGAAGAAGAACTTAACGTTTGAAATTGCAAAAGATGTTATTCACTCATATATCCTTGATAAGCGTGCAAGTCGATTTAGTAGGAGTACTCGGGATCAATTTGTGGCGCTTATAATTGCATTTGTTGAATTTGTGATTCTTACGTCGATCGCAGCATTGCAGAAAATTGTAACCCCTGCGCCTGAGAAGCAGCAGTTCATTGATGCCACAATTTATTTGCTTTGGTGTTGTGCTTATGCTGTTTTGGGAATGTTGCTAATGGTGATGGTGTTCTTATACTGGCGCCTTGGATGTGACATGCGAAGTGCGACTGTGGCTCTCCGATACAATGTGGAACGTGTTCCGCTTGCCGCGATTCCATACTGCGTTGAGCAAGGTAAAGACTATATCTTCCTTGATGCGACCATCCGAAAGTGCCATCAAGTACCCTTCATGGGTACAGCAGATCGTGTGCAGATGCTTCTTGATCATGGTGCTATGACCGATGAGGTTATGACTCTGCAGAAGTCTGAAGCCAAACAAATCAAGACTGATGACTACAAACAAATAGCCGGTAAGCTCGTCGATTCCTTCCTCGCAAAGACTTTGGAACATGGCAGCGAGCCAGTCTGCTTCGTCTTCTCACAGGCCGGCATCACGGCGGCTTTTGTTACACATCTGCTGTGGAGTAGGGGCCTGCAAGCGTTCTTCATTGGCCAAACCAACGGCTATCAGTCTGAGGTTCGGGAGACTATTCGAGAGATTCGCATACTTCGTGAGAGTGGTCTGATCTGAGTCGCTTAGGGCTTCGGTGGCGCGCTGAATGAACGGATTGGCGGGTGACAGCCCGGGTCGGGACCGGATGTTGATGCTGGAAGAGCGACGACCTTAAATGGCTTTTCAGAGTTGGGTGTGGGTGGAGGCCTAGATGCTTCCACTCGCACCCAACTATGAAGAATCCCATTTGTGCTTGCCTAGCTGTATCAATTCGCTCAGGGGTACGAGCGCTTCTCGTTCTGCTAGTTCAAGCGCCTGTACGCTGATGAGGTTCGCTTTGTCAGTGTGCTCATTCGATTGCTCAGCGAGAGTGTTGGCACGTTCAGCGATTCGGTTGGCTTCTGCCGACCGGGTGTTTGCTCGGTGCAACTCGACAGCAGCCCAGATAGCAATGATGAGCGCGCTGGCGGAGAGGACGCTAGAAATAGCGCTACACTTTCAGGGTGATGACGGTGTCATAGAGGCCGACTTGGCATAGGTCTTTACGGCGTTTCTGTTCCGCATGGGAGGCATAGCCGACGTAGGACAGGGAGGCGTCCTCGTAGCGGCGGAACGCAAAGACAGCCTGGTTCATGTGGATGGAGTTGAATACTCCTAGGTTCACTAGGAGGTTGAAATCCTCGACGGACAAGCCGGTGACCCGTTTGAACAGTTCAGGTTCGATCTTGGTGATGACGTCGTAGAGCGTGTTCTCCCTAAAGTCGGTGAGGTACATGAACGCTGGGATCCGGGTGGCGAACTTGATGAGCTTTTCCTGGATCTGCTTGCGCTTGGACTTGTACTCCTTCTCCTCTGCTGTGAGCTCTTTCTTCTCCTTCTTGGTCAGGGAGTCGCCCTTTTCCTTCTTGGTCTTGGACACCGATTCGCTCTTGTTGACCACGGTCTCGAAGATGTCAGCACCAAGGGCGCGGAAGCCTTCAATATTGAGGATGGCTTCCATGGCGCGCTCGTCGTTCATGATCTTCTTGAGCGTCATGTTGTCGACGTTGACTAGGATCGCGGACTCCCACTTCTTTGCCAGCAGGGTCGCCGAGGTGCCAGACATGGCGATGTCGAGCACCTCGCCCGCATCGATCTCCTTCATCGAGGTGCCGTCATAGGCCAGTACCGGGAGATAGTTGACGAGCTGGGCGACAGCATGTTCGGGGCTTTTGGCCTCGGGATGTAGCCCAATGCCGTAGTCGGCGATCTGGCGCAGAGCGCGGGTGGGCGCGAAGTCAAAGATGAACCCAACTGGTTTGAGGATTTCCTCCCGGCTTGGGTCATCCCCGTCAGGGTTCTTGATCGCCCACGGGGACTGTACCCGGAAAGCGGCCTGGAAGTAAGACTCCGGGCTGGTGAGGTTGCGCAGCATGAGGATCGAGGACCATTGCTTGACGGTCACCCCGGTTGTTAGTTTGCCGCACGAGAGCGTAATGGTTTTGGTGTCGTGACCGTCCCCGATTGCCTCACGCACAGGTGGAAGCGCTTCAACCCCAATCCCTGCACCCGGGCCAGCGGCGACGATCACCTGGTATTGATGCCAGAAGGTGTTGTGTCGGGCAGCGACCAGGTTTGCCATGGCCTGGCAGGCAGCAACGTTTGGTAGGTACCAGAACGAGTGCTGGAGGTAAGGAAGCAAACGGGCATCCGCGTACGGGAAGGGTGGGCGGCCGCCAGATTTGAGCATGTCCATCTGCGTGGGTGCGTGTTCGCCACGGATGAGGTCCAGCCACTTCTGTACATCCGACTCGTGGACGAATCGTGCAGCCTTGCCGCTGCCTGTGGCTTCGAAGAAGGTGTTGAGGTCGAACTCGTCAAACTCACCCTGGTGGGCGATAGCCACCAGGTCATCAGGCATCCGGTAGGTCAGCAGACGCATTTCCGGCAGCGCGGCATACGGGTTCCACTCACCGGGATGCTCTGCATCCCACTGGCGTTTGGCAAGCTGCTCGTCGGTGTAGGTCCAGTTGAAGATCTGCTCCTCGATGAACTCGCCTGTGGCTAGAGCCTTGAAGGGTGTGCCCGAGAGGTAGAGGTAGGAGCGGGTCGTGATGGGAAGAAAGTCGTCCTCATCGCTACCAAGCTCGTCAAGCTCCTCATCGAAGGCGGCCAGCCCCTCGTGGTATTCAGCTTTGAGCTCCTTCGCCGCTTCCTTCTCATCCTCACCTTCGAAGAGAGCTTTGGCGTTCTCACGCCAGGCACCGAAGTGGTACTCGTCGAAGACCACGAGATCCCAGTCGACGGTGTGAATCCACTCGTTCTTGGGCTTGATCAGGCCGGTCTTCTTGTCCCGCCCGAGGAGGTCTTGGAAGGAGCCGAAGTAGACCAGAGGCGGATCTGCCTTGACTTCGCTACCCTCATCAAGGGTTTTCGCGCTTAGGTACTGCCAGCCTTCAAAGTCCACATGGCTTGTCAGGTCTTCACGCCAGGCGTCTTGGACGGCAGGTTTGAAGGTCACGACCAGCACACGTTTGGCTCCCATGTGCTTGGCGAGCTGGTAGGTGGTAAAGGTCTTGCCGAAGCGCATCTTGGCGTTCCACAAGAAACGTGGGACCGCATTTGGATCCTCTTCCCAGATGGAGTTGTAATAGGCGAGAGTTTGCTCAACAGCACGCGCTTGCTCAGGGCGCATCGCGAAGGTCTGGTATCGCTCGCCCGTGTACTCCACGCCGGTGCGCAGCTCCGCGATAGCGGTGAGTACGTCGGTGGGCTTGCAGTGCACCCACTCCGTCGCTGAGCCAAAGTGAGGGTTGGCAAAGCCCTTTGCTTTCAGACGCTGGATGACGTCCTTGTCACGGAAGATGCTGCCGTCCTCACGCTCAGCAATGATGTCGGCGTGCAGAGTGAACTCCTGCTGCATCTGCCCCTGGGACTCACGGATCCGCTCGCGCACATCTTCTTTGGTCGTCTGGCCGACCTTGATGAGTCCCTCATAGCCGGCCGGAGGATTCTTCGGAGACCACGCATAGATACGCAGGCGCGCTGAGGGCTTCGATGGCAGGAGCTCCTCATCCCGCCGGGCCATCACACATCCTCCATCGGGCACACGATGGACTCAATGAATGCGATCTCCTCATCAGTGAGCCCGTACTTGGCGTACAACTCCTCGTCGGTCCACTCATGGTCCCAGGACTGTACGGGGACAAAAGAATAGACATGGCGTGGCGCGTCCTGCGTGGATTTCCTTAGTGATACAAGGAAGCGGACGAAGCGGGTTCGCAGGTAACTCGCAAGTGACTCTGCTTCCTCGCGTGAGTCGAAGCTTCCTGCGACTATGTACGTCTCGGTACATGCGGTTCCAGGCTCAGCAATGATCGGGCGGCTCAGGAACTTCTTCTCCACCGCGGCGCTTGTACCTTGGACGCGTGTCATGAGCACCTTCCATCGATCCACCCATTCCAGGTTTTCTTTGATCTCGGAACGCTCAAGCCATGAGATCTTCTGTGATCCAAATAGTTTGATGGGGTCAGCCAGTGTTCGCGATGACTCGCACCCATGGAAGTACGTGCGGAATCCGAAAGGCTTGTTAGGAGAAACAATCGCCTCCATTGTCAACCCGCCTGCTGTACGCACCTTCTGCAAGATCGGTACTGCTTCGTTTCGTCGAACCAGAACATCAAATTCATCCAAGTAGCGCTCCACCGCTGGGCCTGCAGGGTGTCCGTCCCACATGGTCTGGATACTGCATGGTCCGTCATAAGTGCGTGACCACAAGAAGTATGAGACTCCACCCCGGATCTTCACACCAGGAAATGCCTCGTACAGCTTGGGGTAGTCAACTAAGGAGCGCAACCGATGATCGTGGAGCATCTCATCTCGGTAATCATTGAGACCTTTCCCTCCTGCGAACCAACGTGAGGGGGTCACCATGACCATATGTTCGGGGTCAAGGTCTTTCGCTGATTCCACGAACAACTGGTAGATCGGACTTGCCGATGCGTTATGACCGCCGTCAGACAGCTGGTATGGCGGGTTTCCGATGACCAGGTCGAAGTGCATGTTGGCTCCAAATAGTTCGGTGATTCGTTGCTTAATATTGTTTGTGTGGATGAAGGCATAGGCGTGGGTCTCGAGATCTTCATCGCGCCCGTAGTCTTCTTCCCCAGCCCCGCAGTAGGAGCAGCGCCGGCCAGTGCGGATAGAGATTTCCTCACCGGAGAGGGGGTCAACGCGGCTCTCGCGTGTGCCGGTTTTGTTATCCCAGGTGTGCTCGGTGCGTTCAAACCAGATGATGCCTTCTGGGGTGTCGAAGGCCGTGCAGATGGAGTGCTCACTGTTGGCGTACTTCGAGCAGTAGATGCTGCGGCGGGCCATAAGGGCGGTGAGCTCAGTGATAGCTATCCCGTAAACCTGCTTGGTGAGGATGTGGTTGACCCGCTCCTGGGGGTCAGGAATAACTGCTACGAGTCCTTCACTGAAGCGGCGAGCCGCCTCCCGCAAGAAGACTCCAGTTTTCACGAAGGGATCCAGCACCCGGGCGTTCGGGTTCGCCCACAGGTTCTCTCCATTGTGGTCACGTGCCCACGCTTCGGTTGCGAGGTCAAGCATGGCTGCAGCCATTTCTGGAGGTGTGAACACTTCATCGTTTGAAAGGTTCGCGATGCAGGTGAGCACATCTGGGTTGTGCTTGTTCAACAGGAGGTTCAACGCACTCATACTGGCTGCGCTCCTGCAGCGGCAATCTCTGCCACAGTCATCGGAGGAAAAGAGGTGTCTGGGGTGAAGATCTCGGCCATATCCATGGAGCCGAAGAGGGTATCTTCGCCAAAGGCTGCTCTCTTGGTGAGGTCCTGATACTGGAAGTCTCGCCGTTGGAACTTGCCCGCCCCAAGGTAGCCCCACTCGGCAAAGGTCAGGGGTTCACCGCTGGGGATCGTCATAGTTAGAGCATCAGCCTGCACGATGTTGATCGCCAGAACTGCGCGAGCCGCCGCTGCCCATGTGCCGTCAAGATCTTCGCCAATGAAATCCGTGAAGATAGCGAGGAGATTGGTGCGGCAGATCTTAGCATTGTCGGTAAGCAGCTCGATACCGTAGGTGTTCATGAGGGCCAGGAGCGCGTAGTGGCGGCGCTCGAAGTCGTTCCTGCTGTATCGGGCTTGTACGGTTGTGAGCTTGCGGCGCAGGATCTCCTGGAGGAAGGCACCCTCACCACAGGCCGGCTCCAGGACGCGAGCATCGATACGCTCCGACTCATCCTTGACCAGGTCGAGCATGTCGTTCACCATCCATGTCGGGGTGAAGACCTCACCATGGTCGACCACACGCTGCTTCGACTTAACTAGTTGCACCTGCTCGCTCACATCTCCTCCTCGCCTGCTCCAACGTGGAGCATCGCGACTGCCTTGGTTGTCTCAGCTCGATGCTCGGAGCAGCCGCGAGGAGAGACGCTGTCTTCCATTATCTGTTCTCGGCACTCAAGGAGGGGCGAGGCAGGGCCGTGTGCCCGAGAATCATGCGGATTGTTCAGTGAAACTCGTCGAAGCTGAGCTCAAGTTGCCCGTCACTGCCGCCCTTGCCTTGACGCTTCCTGCGGAACGCGGGCAGCCGATCGGCAGGGATCCCGAATGTGGGGTGTTTGTCAGTGGACAAGCTCGTGATGTAGCCGAAGAAGGACTCTTCGTCGGCGTCGAGCGAGATGACCGTGTGTGCGGCGATGACCTCTTGCGCTTCCGACCTCAGGGCACCGGTGGCATCGAGTGCGAAGAACGACTGCTTGGACATGCTGGCGAGGTAGCACAGGATACGGCTTGGCCACCTTTACGAGAGTGTGCAGGCGATCGTCAATCGCAAGCTCTCCTGACCTCTGGCCCTGTTTGGCATTGTGCCCTCATCCACCAGCCCTTGGTGGGTTGGGGCGCTTTGCCATATCCGCAGGTTATCACCACCAGCCTGCCGCCACCTAGAGTATGACAGCACATTCAGGGACGGAAGTTCAAAGACAATGCTGTTGCATTCTTAACATGGCTAATCAATGGGAATCGGGATGTTAAGGGGCTGATCTTCCCCTACCTCGTCTAACGAGAGATTGTCAGGAAGCGGGTGCCCCAATGCTCCCACGGCAATGAAAGTTTTCTGTGCGTGAGGTTCGATATCGAATCGATCATCGAGATTGATTCGTACAAACTGATCACGATTCCTCACGCGTTCAATCGATAATGGCACGTCTCGATTGTTCACGAGCGCAAACGTAGACCGACTACGCTTTTCGAGACTGGGGTGCTGAGATATGGTAAATCCGATATCTGCCACAAGCGTGCCAGCTCCCAGTGCCTTAGCAATAGCCTCCAGCTGAGAAGCTTGCTCTCGGAAAATCGCTGTTTGCTTATCGATAGCTTCCAAGTGAAGTTTTGCGGCCTCCGCGACTTCGACAGCACGTTGTTCTGCTCGTTCAGCCATCTCCCGTTCTTGAGCAGCATCAGTCTTAGCTTTCTTTGAAAACTGGGCTTGATAGTAGGCAAAGCCTCCACCTAACGCGGACAAGACCGCTGCGCCAGCTGAAATCCAAGAACTCCAGTCCACCTTGGCACCTCACATCAAGGATTTGGATAGTACGGATGAGAATAGGTCACGAGTTCATCATTTGAACCATGGCCAACAGACATGAACCACTCACGCCGCCAGCTCATATTACCCGCCAGATTGTATCCATTCTGGCAGAAAAGTTTCGATGATCGAGACCCCGGGTTTCCCGAGGCTCTACCCAAAGGCCGTGAGCATCGCGTCGTCCGCGCTGCGGATGATGAAGTCCATGACCTCGACGGGCGTGAAGACGATCCCTAGGCGCTCGCTCATCCGCGGGAAGGCCTGCGAGAAGAAGTGATCATAGAGCGTGCGTATGATCTCCTCCTTGCCCACCAGGGTGTCTATGGCCTAGATGTGATGGACTATCGCCCGGTGGAAGGAATCCAGCTCCCGGTGCTCGTTTTCGAACGCCGAGTGCGACGCTAGCATCTCACAATCGCGTTTATTGCACGGCTTACAGGGTGCTGCTGTGAGAACGAATGATCTGGGAATATCGGCTCAACGGCCGAGTGCTGGAATCCGCTTCCATACCGGGCAGTGCCATGAAGTCGTCGTCGCGCGTAGCAGTCATGCGACCAAGAATAGCGGGTAATCTACGACACACAAGCTAGGTGGGTGCTGTGGTGTGCGTACAAGGGGATTGCTGCGCCGGTGAGCAGCAGCTGCGGGGTAGCGGGTATATGTTTCCGCCGTTTCGTTGATCGTTCCGGCCAACTTTGGGTATATTTCTCAGTAAGTGTTCGGGTTGCTGCGCCGCATGCCATGATCCAAGGAAGGAAGTAGAGCTGCGATGAGTAATCTCGGGGCATATCAGACGGTCACTACGGGAATCAAGGCAATGGGCGGGCCAGCTAAAGCTGGTCTTATTGCTGTTGGCTCTGTTCTAGCGCTCACAGGTTCTGTTTACCGCTTTGGTGTTAATCGTGGTGTCAATATGGGTGATCGTCAGACTGTCGAGGCGAAGGTCACTGAATGGGTGCGTTCAAGATTTGCCCAATTCAATGCTCATGAGCTTTCTGAGGTGTATACGGTCTCTGCCGACGTTGAGTGTGGCGGTGGTCTGGTGCTGCGTGTCGGTGATCGGTTCCGCGCGGGCAAGGTTATCGATGACATGGTCTATATCGAGGTTGAAGGCAGCGACGATAACCCATTTATTGTGTCTGTCGAGCAATTGGGGCAGCACTCTGACTACCCCGCACCTATTGAGAAAGAGATCGATCTACCGACTCATGATTGATGACTGAGTGCTAGAAACACGCCTCCCATCTCGTTCGGGTGGTCCTGAGAGGCCGGTCCTACTTCTTCCTATGGGTGAGTATGGGATCGGTCTCTGTCGTTGGATCGGCCTGTTGTGTGAGAGGCGGACGCAGATGAGCATGCCCCTCTTTAACGTGTCGTTTGTCGGCTAGGGCCGTTCGGGTTGAGTTGTCGAAGACGGTAACTCTCCTCAAATTTTAAAAACCTGAATCCTGTCCGCGCCGATTGACAACACAACATGATGACGACAAGTCGGAGGTGGCTACCACGATGTATACGAGAACGATCGACTATCCCTGTGCTATTGCGGACCATACGGAAGAAGGTGTCAAAGCGGCACTGCGTTGGGCGCTTCAGCATGTGGGTGCAGGGCAAGTGCTCACGCTTTGGGTTATGCAGAAGGGAATTCTCAACAAAAACAAGTTTCTGCCGGCTCTATTGAAAGATGCGGACGTGGATCTTGCGATTGCGGTAGGGAAAGATGTGTACCGTGTCAATGGTCCTGTTCTGGCGATGTATCCCCTTGCTGATGAGCTTGCCTACCCAGCCGGAGCGGAGGGAGTGATGGCTTTAGCAGTTGTCCGATGGTCAGACCCGTTGGATACGTGGGCCGCGGAGGTGAAAGCTGAGGTAATTCATTCCATTGACAGCAGTGGGTCGGATACTTTCGAGTTGAGCGGCATTACGCCCGAGCCTGCGCTCGTTCCCGAAGTGATTGCGGGACTCAAACAGATAACCATACTCATCAACCACAACAACACCATCGCGGCCGGATATGAGAGGGATCAGGTGGTTAAAGTCCTGCGTCAACTGAAGATGGACGGTTATGATCTCCCGGCGAAGAGGATGGCAGAATGGGCCGTTGCAAATGGGTGGCGTCATGGCAATCCCAAGGAGCTTATCAAGCTCGTGAGGAAGGCAAACGACGGGGTTCGTTTGCGTTACAGAAGCTACTAAATGTCCAGTGAGCGTAGGCTGATTAGTGTGCGAATACTCTTGGTAGCTTAATCAGGATGGGGCGCTAAGAACTCGGCCCAGCCTTGGAGTTAGCTATCTCCGAAGATCCATGCTGTGGCGAACAGTCAATGCCCTGATCCCCCTCTAACCCTGCGCGACCTCGGCCCGGATGAGGGGGATCGGGTATGCCGCCGCCGAGATGGGGGAGAGGAACGAGTCCGTGATGCCCGCCGTGAACGCGT
>ERZ773050.1944-NODE-1944-length-11189-cov-15.044458_pt1 | contig 11189 bp, 10 predicted proteins | sample MGYA00580632_ERZ773050 | MGnify/ENA primary metagenome ERZ773050 (study PRJEB29015, sample SAMEA2738123) | human oral metagenome | biome: human oral; feature: human-associated habitat; material: saliva | place: China | collected 2166 ... | reverse complement strand
AGGACTTCCTGCCCAGGCTCCATGAGTTCACGCGAGATCGCATCTGCATCAATAATAACGGCGCCTAGATCCCTGAACATCCGCGCGACTGTGCTTTTACCGCTTCCAATGCCGCCTGTCAGAGCGTAGCGACGGTACTGTGTAACGCCCATGAAACCCCTAGAATAGTAGTTGTGAGTACTCAAATGTTCCAAGAATCCCGCACACAACGATACACAGTATTGCATGGAATAGAACCCTATGAGAGTCTTCTTGAGATTAAGCGTAGCGAATTTATTGGTCATGTTAAACGCGTATACACAACAGATGAGGCACGTGCTTACATAGATTCGCTTCGGAAGAGCTATCACGATGCCCGTCATGTGTGTTCAGCATTTGTTCTTGGAGCGGACCGTGAAATTCAACGTTCATCGGACGATGGCGAGCCTGCCGGTACTGCAGGAATTCCAATGCTTCAAGCTCTTTTAGCACGCCAGACACGCATTGATGAGGGCGGCACTGACCTTTCTGATCTTGTGGCCGTTGTTGTGCGTTATTTTGGGGGTATCAAACTGGGCGCTGGCGGATTGGTGCGCGCCTATACCGATGCGGTGGTGCAGACTCTCGATAACGCCCATTTTGATTCTCGGGAACGGATGCGGGTAGGCACCGTTTTAGTTTCTCTGGCTGAGGTTGGGCGAGTGGAGAATGAGATTCGGGCATCAGGAATTGAAGTATTAGGTACGGATTATCTTGTAGACGGCGCCCAGATCTCTCTAGGTGTTTTCGACCGGGAGCAGAAGAAGCGCGAGGCACAGGAACGTGTTATAGCAATAACTTCTGGTCGGAAAAATATCGTATGGGGCGATACCCGGTGGGTAGATATTCCCTGTTTTTAGCCTAGCCATATTAGATTTGGAGCATACCCTAAATTTTAAACTAGGCTAGGCATAGTATCTTGGTGCTGATTGTGGTACGTTGAATACGGTGCAGCATTGTCTGCCACATATACCGCAAGTGAAAGCCGAGAATTTTCCCGTGCATTTTAACTCTGAACAGCATAGCTCCGTCACACATACGTCTAAACCCGATGTTGAACCTGCGACTGTTGAGCAGATTCTCAATGCTTATGCGCAGGGTAACCTAGATACGCTCCTGAACGTGTTGACGCAGCGGCCGCATGATTTTGCGCAACAGCTTAACCGTATTTGCCGTGCTTTTCCTTCTGAAATTGAACGTATAGCAGTCACTCTTCAAGAAGTAGGCGAAAATCTTCCTCAAGGAACCCTAGTTCGCCTCTATAATCAGTATTCCAACGCAGCTCGCGGCGTGGGGGAGAAAATCTCTCAAGATAATTCTCGTATGCTGCATATCATCCAGGTCCCTGTGATAACTCGTGCTCATGCTGCCCGTCTACTCCTAGCCCTAGAGCTCTGTTTGGCACCTAAGATGCGTGGACTAATTGTGACCATGCCGCCTCAAGATTTTTATCGGCCTATGGAAACTGAACCTCAGCCAGTCTCATGTAACCCAGCGCTCGATGGTGCAGTTAACCCCTTTATACCCAGTCTGTGGGAAACTTTTCCGTTGGGAAACTCCAATGAAGCTGCGGCGCTGAGTGCTACAGGTATACGTGAAATTCCTGATGGGTATGAACTATCTGTTATGCTCCTCGACGATGACTACCAACGCGTGCATACCATAGAGCGGGGTGCACCAGATACTTGCTTCTCATGTTTCTGGGATGAAGAAGTAGAAGATTCAGAGAACGATATTCGATGTGGGCTTGAGCTGGGATACCGTGTTGAAGAGTACGCTGAAATTAACGTGCACCGCGCCATGAAAATGGGGACGCGGTACGTCGTAGTGACGGCTCTTGTAGGTGAGTGCTTTCCTCAGAGCACTGATGAGGATGATACCTGTAATGCACCGTCGCAAAATGGCGCTCCACGGTTTGATTCTCGGGTTGCGCCAGATCTGCGATCTTTGATTATTACCCCGGATGAAAATATTCGCCCGGTTGCACATCGCGGTAATTTTCACGTTCTGGATGTTCCAGGGCGCACGGTTTGTGCCGTACTCGATCTTTATAAGCAACGAATTACTATGCCTGCGGTCGGCATTCCAATGAAAGCTGACGAAGACAATACGCTCGCCGCTCTCATGGGAGCGCTAAATGGTTACCTGCCCATGACAGTACGAGATTTCATGCAGCTATCGGGAGCTGTAGTTAAATAAGTATCAAGTTTGGATCGTGTGGAATATGAAACCCATTAATTTCTTAGATGGTGGCATACATCTTCCTAGAGTGAAACCCTCTGATTTCTCGAATACATCAACTAGAATAGATGTATGAGTCTTGCCCCGGAGATTAAACGAGTCGTAGCCCCTTTTGAAGTTGTCAGTCCATATCAGCCAGCTGGTGATCAGCCTAAGGCTATTGCTGAGCTTACTGAGCGCGTGGAGAACGGTGAAAAAGATATCGTTCTGATGGGTGCCACCGGCACCGGTAAATCTGCTACGGCGGCATGGGTGGTCGAATCTGTGCAGCGCCCTACGCTTGTTATGGTGCAGAATAAGACTCTTGCTGCCCAGTTAGCCAATGAACTACGTGAACTCTTGCCCAATAACGCGGTCGAGTATTTCGTCTCATACTATGACTACTATCAGCCTGAGGCCTATGTTCCGCAGACGGATACTTTTATTGAGAAAGACTCCTCAATCAATGAAGAAGTAGAACGCCTGCGGCACTCTGCTACGAATTCCCTTTTGACTCGCCGCGATGTTGTTGTGGTCTCGACTGTTTCGTGTATTTACGGTTTGGGTACGCCCGAAGAATATGTGGAGCAGATGGTCACTCTTAAGCGCGGGGATGAGATAGATCGTGATGATCTGCTGCGCCAATTCGTGAATATGCAGTACGCCCGCAATGACATGGATTTTCACCGTGGAACCTTTCGGGTGAGGGGCGATACTGTCGAAATCATCCCTATGTACGAAGAGCATGCTATTCGTATTGAATTCTTCGGCGATGAGATTGAAGCTATCTATACTCTGCACCCGCTCACGGGTGAGGTTATTCGAGAGGAAGACGAGATGTATGTCTTCCCAGCGAGCCACTATGTTGCCGGTCCTGAGCGCATGGCTCGCGCTATTGCCTCTATCGAAGACGAGCTCCAGGAACGTCTACAAACGCTAGAATCTCAGGGGAAGCTTCTGGAGGCACAGCGGCTACGTATGCGTACCACCTATGACCTTGAGATGATGGAACAGATGGGGTTCACCAGTGGTATTGAGAACTATTCACGCCATATCGACGGTCGTTCAGCAGGTTCGGCTCCGCATTGTCTGTTAGACTATTTCCCCGATGATTTCCTGCTTATTATCGACGAGTCACACGTGACGGTACCTCAAATCGGCGCCATGTACGAGGGCGATATGTCTCGTAAACGTACGCTCGTGGAACATGGGTTCCGTCTGCCTTCTGCCATGGACAACCGCCCTCTAAAATGGGATGAATTCTTAGAGCGCATAGGGCAAACTATTTATCTTTCGGCTACTCCCGGCAAGTATGAGCTTTCGCAGGCTGATGGTTATGTTGAGCAGATTATTCGTCCAACAGGACTGGTGGACCCAGAGATTATTGTAAAGCCTACGAAGGGGCAGATTGACGACCTTCTTGAACAAATTCAAGAGCGTACTGAACGCGACGAGCGTGTTTTGGTGACGACTCTAACCAAACGTATGGCAGAAGACTTGACCGAGTATTTGGTGCAGCATGGAGTACGTGTGCAATATTTGCACTCCGATGTAGATACTCTCAAACGCGTAGAGCTGTTACGTGAGCTTCGCATGGGCACTTTTGATGTTCTGGTAGGTATTAATCTGCTTCGTGAGGGACTGGACCTTCCTGAGGTTTCACTGGTGGCTATTTTGGACGCTGATAAAGAAGGATTCTTACGTTCGACGACCTCGCTCATCCAGACGATTGGTCGTGCAGCGCGTAACGTCTCGGGGCAGGTACATATGTATGCAGATACTGTCACCGATTCAATGCGTACTGCTATTGACGAGACGAACCGTCGTCGAGAGATTCAGCAGGCGTATAACCGGGAGCATGGCATAGATCCGCAGCCTCTGAGGAAGAAAATTGCGGATATTACAGATGTTCTCGCTCGCGAAGAGGAAGACACCCATGAGCTTTTGCAATTACGCAAGAGCGGTAAGAAAGGTTCTCGAACAGTTGAAGCCGGAGCGAAGACAGGGTCAAGTACTTCTTCGAAGATCGTAGCAAGTACTCCAGAGTCGGATGCTCTTCTTGCCAAAGCTCAAGACCGTGTTCGCGCCGATGGTCTCGCAGCTGAGCCTGCTGAGGATCTGTTGGAACTTATCGAACAATTGAGTGAGCAGATGCGTCTGGCTGCAGAAAACCTGCAGTTTGAGTTAGCGGCACGTTTACGTGATGAACTTACCGATCTCAAAAAAGAATTTCGGCAGATGCGAGAAGCTGGGCATGCGTAATGTCTTATTAAGAATGAAAATATAAAGGTTCAACCTTATACTTGTTGAGATATTGTGTTTTGCCCTAAAATTTAGAATATTGCTTCGATGAAGATATGCGTCATTTTCGCTTCACAGATGTATAGGAATTTGCGCATTATAATTACTTATCAGCAGAGAAGCAATTACACTCACTCACAAGATATGCGTAGGCATTCAAGGAGAAGCTTTTGCCCAGAAATAAGTCAATATCTATTAATCGACGTGCTGTGGCTAAGGGCGTCGCATGGGCTACCCCGATAGTGGTCGCTTCTACAGCGGTTCCCGCAGTTGCTGCATCCCGATGTGATCCTAAGAGCGCCCCTGGATTTCGCCAGGCGGGTTCGTGGGCCATTAAGAATCCAGACAGAGGAAAACTCAAGTCCGCTGGATCTAATCGTCCGAGCACGTTTCATGGAAAAGAATATTGGATTTCAAATACAACTGCTTTAGGCGAAGAACCCGCTACTATTAGGATTACTGCGGGGTTTGAATCAGGAACTGATGACAGCAGTATTTTAAATACTGAATGTGGTATGTATCGTGTACGTATCTATATGACGGCTATAGAAACACGAGCAGCTTCTGGAGAATACCGCGGTAATCCTAAAGTAACTATTACCCTGAGAGATCCTCGAGGAAAACTTATTAACGGAAAAACTCTTCGATATACCACTGACCCCGCTGGACAACCTGGGGGGTTTCTTTCAGTTCCCTTAGGTGAAGATATACAGGCACAAGAATGGACTCTCAAAGCAATTCCTGGAGTCTATAGGTTTGAGGCTGTCTTTGACGTTCCTGCCGAGGGCCTGGAGTCTCGTCGAGTCCAGAATCGTGGTCTTGGCTTTACTGTGCCAATTTTTGAGCCAATGTAAAGTAGATTATTTTGCATAACCTTGTACATGCACAGAAAGATAATAATGTCGTAGTGCATATGCATAGATTTACACGTATATCTACACTCCGGATGTGTTCTTGTTCCATAAGGGTTTAGGTGGTCATCAAAACTTGAAAGAAGGAACAATACCTGTGCGAACCGGTGCGTCGCAGAGCTGCGATTACAGGGCAAATCGCCGCACTGTTACTAAAGGTATAGCCTGGGCGGTACCTGCAGTGCTGTCAGCAGTGACAGTACCAGCTTTTGCAGCTTCCGGCTGTGAAGATGTACCTGGGCCCAGTTTTGCCCAGCTGGAGCGGTGGTCTATCTCCAATCCTGCATCCGGGGAACTGATATCGCCTGCCTCGAATGGGATAAAAATTATTGGTGGGCAGGAATACTGGATGTCGGAAAGCACCGCAGCAGGCAATGAAAAAGCGAGTATTGTTTTGCGCACGGCGTACCGTGCTGGCTACGATTCAGAAGCTCAGCTACGACCAGGATGTCGGTATTCTTTTAAATACTCTGTAGCGGCACATGACGCAGACCATGGTAGGCGCAAAGGCAAAGGTGACGTCAAGTTAGATGTTTACCTCTATGACCCTGATGGGGTCCAGGTGCGTAACAGTGGGCATACCTATACGACAAAGCCGAGGCAGAACACTAACAAATCAACCTCTGTTCCTCTTGGCGGGCAGGTGTCTGCGCATGAGGTTTATGTAACTGCTCAGGAAGGGCTTTACCGCCTCGAAACTGTTATTACTGTTGCCGCGGAAGAAAAACGGCGCGATAAAGTCGTAGCCCGAGCAATCGGAATTACCTCACCCTGCTTTGAATTTGCGGGGTAGATGCTTCCTGCCTAGGGAAAACTATGAGGCAACAACGTTCTGATCGTAACGTTCGCGGGCGGCGAGAACTGCATCCATATTAGTTTCTGCCCACTGGCGTAAAGCATTCATCGGGGCAATAAGTGTATTACCAAGCGGAGTTAATGAATAATCTACACGTGGTGGCATAGAAGCCGTGACCGCGCGGGTGAGCAGGCCATCGCGCTCCATGGAGCGCAAAGTCTGGGTAAGAACTTTGGGGGATAACCCTTCGATATGATCCTTAATCTCCCCAAAACGAGCACTTGGCTGATCGGCAAGAACAGCAACAATCATAGGAGTCCAGCGGTCCGTAAGATGTCGCAATACAGTACGTGAAGGACACGCGCTAGCCAGAATATTGGCGGGGGCTCCATTACGTGATGTTAGAGTTGCAGCCATAACTACTTTCCAGTCCAAAAATTGAGAAAGTTTCTATAGTTACCTTGAGGTATCTGGTTACTAAAGGATACTATTGTCTCGGAAGCCCGGCAAGCTGGGGGAGTACAAGACAAAAATCCGAGCTATTGGTGTGCTTGGAAACAGGAAAGGATATACAGATGAACATCGCGGTTATTGGGGCAACCGGTATGGTCGGGGAGCGCACTGTGGCAGAGGCAGTTGCGCGCGGGCATCAGGTCGATGCATACAGCCGTTCTGGTAACGCTGTACCCGGTGGGTGCAGAAAGCAAAATCGTTGATCTAGCTAACACCGACGAACTTGTCTCAATCGTTAACGGTCACGACGTTACCATTATTGCTGTTTCTGCCGGTCGCGGTACTTCTGCAGATCCGGTTATCAACGCTCATAAGGCGCTAATTGCAGCCAAGCCTGCTGGCCGTCTACTGATTGTAGGTGGTGCCGGTTCCCTCATGGACGAAAATGGCGTGCGTCTCGTTGATACCGCTGGGTTCCCCGAGGCATACAAAAATGAAGCCAAAGCTTTCTGCCAGATCCTTGAAGAATACCGAGCATCCGACGGGCTAGCTTGGACGTTGCTTTCCCCCGCACCTCTTATCCGTCCCGGTGAGCGCACCGGCAAATACAATGTATCGCTTGACACTCCTGCTGGTACTGAGATTAGTGCTGAAGATTTTGCTGTTGCTCTACTTGATGAAGCGGAAACCCCAAAACATCCCGGTGTTCGCTTTACCGTTGCTCACTAAAATATAGGGTTGGAAATACTAAAATCCGGTACAGCTTCTTACGAAGCTGTACCGGATTTTAGTGTTCACGAAGAATTTACTGATTATGAACCTCTGCTAGCATATTCTTCAAATGGCCCAAAATAGTAAGTGGATCGGAACCAAAACCATCATGATGATGAGTTTTCGAGGTCCATACCTGAGTATTACCAACCCAGCGGGCTGTCTCCATTGAGTTCTCAAAATCCACATAAATATCTGGGTTGTAAGCTGCAGCAACTACCGGAACCTCATTCCGATGCAACTGCTCATGATCGTAGAGTCGACCCCAATCTTTCTTCTCCGCAAGAATCTGCGCAACATCTGCCAGAGTGCGCAGGGCAGGATCTTCTTCGTAGTACCACGGGAAAATGTGCTCGCCCGTGAAGAAGAGAGTATCGGCTTCAGGCGAAAACTCGGGGCGCTGTGCCGCTACCCGTGCCGCTGCCCAATTAGTGGGGGCAGGCGAAGGTGAGAGCTCATAACCCGCAATGCCCGGCAAGGTACCGTCAGCGGGACCATCTGCATAGATAGTCTCATGCATAAGGGCATAGAGAGGATTTGCCAGGAAAGAAACTTCGCTGCTCATAGATGAGAGGAACTGATCTGAGAGGCGATCGTCTCCTTCAGCGAAAGCAGTTTCTAAGAAGTAGTGCAGACCGCGCTCGCGCCAGCGCCCACCTAAATAGTGACCAGCCATCTGAAAACGGTGGTCGGTCAGGCGCTCACCCGTGGGAAGGTACTCTTCGTGGGTGCGCAGATGCTCTGCGATGCGAGTAGCGAGAACTGCATCCTCGGGGAACCACTCATAGTATTCCTTGTTGCGCTCCGCCATACGATCGAAGGTATGCTGGTACACGTTGTCTACTGTGGTGCGAATTGGCGCCAAACCCGCAGTAATCCGCGAATCACGCAGTGATTGTGGGGCGAAGGACAGGTAAGACAGGGTCAAGAATCCGCCGAAGGACTGGCCGGTGGTTGACCACCGCTTGTCCTCACGGTCGGCGAGTAAGACCTCGCGTATAGCTTCCGCATCTGCGATGATGGAGTCTGCTCGAAAAAGCTCAACATATTCGGCCTGAATCTGGGGGGCACCCACCGCTGTAATGTTGCGTGCGGATAGGGGAGAAGACATACCGGTGCCACGCTGATCCAGCAGGATAACGCGGTGAGTTTTAGCCAACTCGGCTATCCACCCGCCAATGGAACCGGTCTTAGGAGAACCAAACCCAGGACCGCCCTGTAGATAGACGATATAGGGACGCTTCTCGACGGGAAGAGTCAGAGTCTCGCTTGTATTGATGACTTCACGAGCAAAAATTTTGATGCTTTGATCTGCAAAACGTGAAGATAGCGCGGCATCACGCCCTTTGGAAAAAATCAGGCCGTGAGTGAGCGGAACCTGAAACCAATGGTCGATAATTTCGTATCCATCATGTTTGATGACAGTGCCTTGGCGGTATTCAACTTGAGGAAGTGCAGAAATGGTCAACGGTGAACCTTCTTTCATACCTATAAACTTATCGTGTGTATAGTCTATCGCGCCCCACCTCTTAAGGCAGAGCGCGATAGTTTTATGGTAGTGCAAGAAGTCAGATTCGCTTACATGTGCGTACTTAATGCGTTAGGAAAGCTTGCACAGCGAAGACTCAGCGGTTCCATTAACACGACGACCTGGGGAACCCGGAGTCGTGCCTGAAGAAATATTAGAGTTATAGACTTGCGAGCTATCTACATATGAACCGCCTGCGCCGCCGCCGCCCGAAAAAGCAGAGGCACCCACAGGAGACCATGTACGGGTAGTCCACGGTCCATATGTTTCACGAGTCCAGCTCTGATCGGTGATGTAGCCGCCCGATGTAGTTACCGAACCTGAACCACCGCCTCCATAACCCCCACCACCGGTTGCGCCGTGTAGAATAGAACATTGGTTAACTTCTTCATCGGATGAATTCGTCGTGTTCACCATGCCGATACCGACTATACCGGAACCCCCAGTACCACCGTTGGAACCATTACCCGTTAGACGTGCATCGTCTCCCATGTTACCCGCAAGGTACTGGTTTATTGTGGAATGCTCGGCATTATTCTCATAGGAAACCGAAGTGATGTTCCGTGTATTAACGGTACCGCCAACAGCGCCGCCAGCACCTCCGCGCCCGTCACGGCCACCAAGTCCACCATTCATTTTGAGTCCGAGACCTGGAAAATAGTGGTATATTTCTTCATAACTACCGCCGTTCGTGTCGCCAGAGCCTCCCGTACCACCATTAGCGACGGTACCCGGAGTGAAATAAAGGGATTTAAAGTCTGCTGGGCGAGGTCCAAGGCTATCTTCTCGCCAGTCCGTATAAAGCGTCTGGCGACCGCCTCCTGCACCGCCACCGCCAGCGATAGCGATAACAGTACCGTTGAGAAGAACCGCAGATGCGCCTCCGCCCGTAGGCGCATAGAACTCCATCAATCCGCCTGGATGCTCCTGAAACCTTTGTACCTGACTATTAGTGCCAATATATGCACCAACATGGGAACCACCGTCTGCCCAACCGCGTCCCGGTGTAGAAGCAGTAGAACCATAAGGGCCGCCTCCACCGGCCACAATGAAGGTGATAACGTCACCTTCATTGACATTGACAGCACCAGAGACTGTGGCTCCCGCACCCCCGATGCCACCTTGGGCAGACCCCTGGTACGAGCCTCCAGAGCCACCGGTAATAGAAAATTTGAAGGCTTTAGTTTTCTTATCTACCGTTACAGTATATGTACGCGACGTACCGTCGGCTGAGGTATTTGCAAAGGCCTGTTCGTAGCCGCCATATTCACATTCCACCGATGATGCGTAAGCGGGAATGGTAGCGCTTGCTGTCACGAGGGGGACAGCCCACGCCGACCCCTGTACAAGAGTTCGACGAGATAAGAAAGGGGAGGAATTTGCTTTCATGGGATTAACTCCTTGAGAAGTTGAATAAAGATTTGCAAAGTGCAGTAAGGAGGACGGAACAATCAACGTATAAGGTGTAGATTCCTAGTTACACGTATTATAGGGAAAGAAATACGGTGCGAAATACGTACAAGTATTTCGCACCGTACTTTATTTACTTGGTCTTCTTGTCTGCTGTGAAATTACGGCATACAACAGCGGTTGCCGCGCCATTCACACGCATACCGGGCTTACCAATGTTGCTACCAATAGTTATATTGGAGTCATAGACGCGAGAGGTATCGACGTAGGACCCTCCACCGCCACCTGCGCCGGAGAACGCCGCTGAGCCAACTGGTGACCAGTATCCCCCCTCGATGTAGTTCCCATCAACCCAACCTGTGACAGAGGCGTAGGATTGATCCGCGCCATAACCGGCAGCAGTAGTCACTGACGCGCTACCGCCGCCGCCGTATCCACCGCCGCCGGTTGAGCCGTGGAGAATGGAACACTGGTTCAGATCACTTGTGCGGTACCAGGTAATAGCCATACCGATACCAACCACGCCTGCACCGCCTTGACCTCCATTATTTCCTTGGGAATTTTTTGTGAGGGTAGCATCGGCACCTGCGTTACCGGCAACGTTTTGGCTGAATAAGTAGCGCTCTTGTGAACCCTCAAAGGAAATAGCACTGTTGCTCTTCGGATCAGACAAAGAACCTGCAGGTGCACCTGCTCCGCCCTGCCCATTACCGCCGCCAAGACCACCGTTCATGTTGAGGGCAGGTCCTGGGAAGAACAAGTAGGTTTCTTGGTAGCTGCC
>ERZ773050.1943-NODE-1943-length-11191-cov-5.137841_pt1 | contig 11191 bp, 9 predicted proteins | sample MGYA00580632_ERZ773050 | MGnify/ENA primary metagenome ERZ773050 (study PRJEB29015, sample SAMEA2738123) | human oral metagenome | biome: human oral; feature: human-associated habitat; material: saliva | place: China | collected 2166 ... | reverse complement strand
TTGCCTTGCGATGATCGCACACGGACGGGGGGGACCAAAGATGGACTGCCTGGATTCGAGCTGTATGGGAAAACGTTTGGTGTTGTAGGAACAGGTGCGATTGGTTCGGCTGTAGCACGCATTGCAAAAGCATTTGGGTGCAAGGTCATCGCCTATAACCGTTCAGAAAAACCGGAACTAGTGGCAGAAGGGATTACTTTTACAGACCTAGACACAGTGGTACAAGAAGCAGATATTCTATCCTTACATGTACCATTAACAGAAGAGACACGCCATATAATCGATGCAACACGCATTGATATGATGAAAGATACAGCCGTGTTAATCAATACGGCGCGTGGACCTGTGGTGGATAACGAAGCTTTGGCGAAAGCCTTGCATGCCGGTAAATTACGTGGCGCAGGCATCGATGTGTTCGAAGTAGAACCGCCAATCCCGACAGATCATCCATTATGCGATGCACCTCGTACAGTATTAACACCGCACATTGCCTTTGCGAGCCAAGAAGCATTTGTCACACGGGCTCACATCGTGATGGATAATATTGTGGCATTCCTAAAAGGGGAGCCTGTGAATCGGGTGAGTTAAGATATCCATAGAAAACATATATAACCATGGAACTATGTATATCTATCTCCTATAGTGATTGCAATTTCCCTTCAATCGTCCTATAATACTTTGTATTACGCTTTAATATACAATAGTACGCCCTAAATGGACTCATAGAAAGGATGATTGGATGAGACCTGTACATACATTACCAAGCTATAGCTTTGGAGGACATGAAATTTTTGATACTATCGGAGATTACACAAAACAGTTAGGCAAGAAAACTGTTATTATCGGTGGAGATACATCGTTATCTGTGGCATTACCTTTCTTGCAACCAGCCCTAGAAACAGCTGGAGTTGAAGTGCTAGAGGTGGTACATTTTGGCGGTGAATGCGCCTATGCAGTAACGAATGAATTAGCGAAAAAGGAATCTTTGCAGGCGGCGGATTTCCTTGTCGGTGTGGGCGGCGGTAAGGCCCTAGATACTACAAAACTAACGAGTATAGCCTTAGGGGACATTCCTGTCATCACAGTACCTACTATTGCCGCCACTTGTGCAGCTACATCGGAGGCGATTGCCATTTATACCTTGGACCATACATTTGACAGCGTAGCCTTCCTAAAACGTCCTGCAGTGCATACATTCATTGATGCAGACATTTTGGTGAAAGCCCCAAGTCAATATTTCTGGGCAGGTATGGGTGATACCATAGCGAAGCATTATGAAACGCATATGGCTACACGTGGTCGTGACTTGTCTTATAATGTACAAGTGGGCTTATCCTTGTCTAAGATGTGTGCAGAGCCTATCTTCGCTCATGGTCGTGAAGCACTTACGGCTAATGAGCAAGGGGAACGCAATCGTCTGTTTGATGAGATTGTGATGGCCGTTGTACTGACCACTGGCATCGTTTCTGGATGTATGCCTGGGGACTTTAATAGCACTATTGCACATGCTGTTTGCTACGGCTGTGCCGAAGACCCTCATACGGAAGAACACCACCTTCACGGTGAAATGGTAGCCTATGGTTTATTGGTGTTATTTGCAGCAGACAAGCAAGATGACGAGTTAAGTCGCTGGTTGCCAGTGTATCGTCAAATTGGGTGGCCTACGAAACTTTCAGATATGGGATTAACCACAGAGCATATTCCAATGATCGTGAAAAAAGCGGCCTCTGTTCGTGATGTGGTCATCAGCCCTTATGTAGTGACAGAAGAATTATTGACTGAAGCGATTTTGAAAGTAGAAGCCCATAACTAATCATCAACAGGTATCTCTAGTAGAAAGAGGTACCTGTTTGTGCTATGATGGGGGTATGTTTAGGATATACATTGGAATGGTATGGCATATGTTAGGAACTTGAGTCAGATTTTGGTGCCTATGAAATGATGGTGGTAGATATACAGGTGATGCCTGTTAGTAGAAAGGTTTATATTCCATAGGATTGATATCTAATGTAGAAAAATGGAAATCGGCATTGTCATGTCTGTAGCTGTGGGTAAATTTAAAAGCAGTCTAACAAGCATATCTAATGAAATTACAATCTAAAGTAGACAGTTTGTACCTCTTTAGGACGATAAGTACTAACAATGAGAAGATAGGAGTAGTGGACGACTATGGAACGAATATTATGGAATGACATAGATTTTGTAAAGGTAGGAAATGCTACAGATGCCATTGGTAAAACGGGTTTGACCGTATTGCGCTTTCCAAAAGGGGCACAAGGTGGTGTGTATATTAGTGGTGGTGGTCCTGCGGCCCGTGAAAGCGGTGTCCTCGATCCGACGACAGCGTCAACTCCAGTGAATGCATTAGTGCTAGGCGGAGGATCCGCCTTTGGTTTGTGTGCTAGCGATGGGGTGATGCAATCCTTAGAAGAACGCAATATAGGGTTTCCTACCGCTTATGGGGTGGTTCCTATTGTTTGCCAAAGTGATATTTACGATTTATCCTATGGTAATCCCAAGGCACGTCCTACGGTAGAGATGGCATATGATGCCTGTGAAAGGACTTTCATAAGCACAGAACCTATGTCTGGCAATGTAGGTGCTGGCACAGGGGCAACAGTAGGAAAAGTGTGTGGTATGGAACGGGCTATGAAGGGCGGTATTGGTTATACGGCGGCGAAACTAGGGGCCCTCATAGTGGGCGCCGTCGTGGTAGTCAATGCCTGTGGCAATGTGTACGATCGACAGGGTCGTGCCCTAGGGGGTGTCATGGATGAAGGGCGCCAGCACATATTGGATGCTTGTCAGCTGATGTTTGACCAATATGAAGGAAATAGTGAAAGTAAACCTATGTTAGGTACATCTGTGAAATCTAGCGAGGGGAATGATTCGTTACAGGATGGCCATTCCCAATGTGAAGCGGTCCTAGGTATGGAAAAAGGAAACACTACCATCGGCGCTATCGTAACGAATGCTGCCTTTCATAAAGGCCAATTAACTAAGATTGCCATGATGGCTACGAATGGCTATGCACGGTCTATTCGACCAGTGGGAACCCTGTCCGATGGAGATACAATTTACGCCTTTTCTGTGACTGCAGAGTCTGAAAATCTGTGTGGGATAACTAAGCCTATAGTAGGCGATGTGAACGTGGTAGGCACTTTGGCTGCCGAGTTAATGTACGAAGCCATTGAAGATGCTATGCAATCTAGCAAGCTAGATAATTCCGTATTTTTATCAAATATAATTGATTTACACGAAGTGAAAATTTAAAATATATAAAAAATACTTGCATTTTATATGAAAGTACTATATAATAACTCTTGTATTATTCCTCGATAGCTCAGCAGGTAGAGCAATCGGCTGTTAACCGATCGGTCGTAGGTTCGAGTCCTACTCGAGGAGCCATTCTGGCCCGTTGGTCAAGCGGTTAAGACACCGCCCTTTCACGGCGGTATCCCGGGTTCGATTCCCGGACGGGTCACCACATGGACGATTAGCTCAGCTGGGAGAGCGCCTGCCTTACAAGCAGGATGTCGGCAGTTCGATCCTGTCATCGTCCACCACAGCTAAGAACCATCCGAATGGATGGTTCTTTTTTTATGTCGGCATTTGTGTCGTCACTTATGATGCTATGTAGCCTGTGGCGTTCTTAACTTAATGGCAAAAGGGAAGAGCACGGTATACCCCTCTCAAACGGCATTTCATGATGTTTGTTCGGGGCACACCGTGCTCTTCTTGCGTTTGTGAGAGTTAGGTAGTAAGGGAACGCCACAAGGTTACTACGCCTAACTGCGTTCCTCAGGGGGAGGTTACTAAATAGTAAAAGGGAAGAGCACAGTATACTCCTCTCAAACGGCATTTCATGATGTTTGTTCGGGGCACACCGTGCTCTTCTTGTGCTTGTATGATTTAGGTAAAAAGGAACGCCATAAGGCTACTACTCGTAACGGCGTTCCTCAGGGGGAGGTTGTTTTGGACTACGTTGTGATTTTATGCGTGTAGGATATTAGTATGAATGCCATAAGGTGTAACTGTATTATGGTATTATTTCAATGAGAGTATTACAAGGTTATGTATGGTCATAAGTTGGGGAGTTGGTGTATATTATTAGATAATATAATTAGAGAAAAATCTAGGAGGGATAGCTATGAGTAGATTTGTACAGCCAGATAAAGAGGCAGAAAAAGCATTTCGGAAGATGGCGAAGGATAGTATTCTATTGATGCTAGCATCGTTATAATAAAAAGCCGTAACACAATGTACTATTGGGTCACAGCTTTTATATTTATTCGTTCGAAAATAATACGCATTATGACGAACATATGTTATACTGTTAATGAAGAGTAAAACGTGGTTTAGGTTCATCTCCGAAAGGGGGTGATGCTATGTCAGTATTTGAAATACTTTCCCTAGGGATTAATTTCTTAATGCTCATAGTAGCGATTATCACCTTATATGTAATGCTACAGCGTAAGTAGTGTTCTTATAAAAGAAACCGTGCCTAATGTAAAGAGAAGTATCTCATCACGTTAGGCACAAAAATCAATTTTTTGATGAGCCTAACGCGCCACACGTTTTGCTCTTCTTTATATATAGGATAGCATACTTTGCCAAAAAGGTAAATGTAATCGTCTTTATATAAGGTTAAATATGATAAAATATAGGTAGAATAGCAGAGGAAAAGGTAGTATAAAGTGGGAAACCGTGAAAAAGTTTTTTGTTATATTTTGACCAAAGTATGGATAGACCCAATAGGGGTCAAAAGATACGTATTGGAAGATGACTTAGACACCAATAACTAAGATGAAATGGAAACTATATGAAAGACAAACGAACGTTAACATATACAATTGGAAATACGATAGTACCGACGTTAGGGGAATGGCTAGATACCCATCAATTTCCTCGGAAAACGATGAAAGAACTCTTCGGGGCCAAGGCTGTTCGATTAGATGGACAACTGTGTACGGCAAAATCTGAACTTTCACAGGGAATGGTATTAGAAATTATCCCCTTAAAAGAACGCATCGACCATGACCCAATAGAAATGCCCTTAACGATAGCCTATGAAGATGAAGATATTCTTATTGTAGATAAAGCATCGGGAATCACGATGAATTCGAAAGGACAAGTCTCCTTAGCGAATGGAGTAGCCCACTATTTTAAAATACATAAGATTTACGGAAAAGTACGATTCTTAAATCGATTGGATCGTGATACATCGGGTTTGGTGGTAGTAGCTAAGCATGGCTTGGCACAACACTTTTACCAAATGCAGATGGATGATAATCGCTTGGAAAAATGGTACCGAGCGACGGTACAAGGGCGATTGGCACAACAGCATGAGGTACTAGAACTACCTATCCGCAAAAGTGCAGATGGCATCCATCAAGAGGTATACCCAGAGGGTGTGATGACAAAAACGGAATATGAAGTACTACACTATGATGCGGCACAAGATACAACAGATCTGCGCATTCGCTTGTGGACGGGCAAGACCCACCAAATTCGAGTGACCATGGCGCATATAGGACATCCCTTGGTACATGACCTATTGTATGCTGATGAGGGAGTGTTGGAACCCAGACATAGTGCATGGGGGATAGATGATGCACAATGTCATAAAGGCTTACAACAAGAGGTAACAAATACAGCGAAAGGACAGATAAAAGACATAGGCAAGACGTTTGCCCTTAGGGCTTATCGTTTAGTGTGCTATCACATGCGAACAGGTGAGCAAATCGTAATAGAAGTACAATAGCCATATATTGTTATAGCTGTAGTTACTAACCTAATTCTTACCAATGCTATAAAAAACGCGAAAAAGCACGAAAACTAAAATCGTGCGCGAAATCGCATTTTTTGTGTGCGAAAATTTTAGAATCGTGCTTTTTTGTTCCATATTTAGTTTCTATGTGTGATATAAGAATCTATTGCTATTATGTTATAGGGATGACCATAGCACTCTCCACTATTTATGGTAGGTAATGCAGACCCAGTTGTTTTCTGTGGTGGTAGATAAATTGATAAATCCAGCCGCTGAGGCTGCATCGATAAGTGTTTGTTCTTCTCCCTCTTGGATACCGCTCATGATGAAGACCCCCTTTGGTTCTAAACAACGGTACGCATCTTCTAATAAGTGCAACAAGATGGGAGTAATAATGTTAGCCACGATGATCGAGGCAGTGGTACTAATGCTTTCTAGCAAATTATTCGTTTGTACTTGCACTACGGACGCTAGCTGGTTTAGTTCAACGTGATGTTGTGCATTAGCCGTGGCGCTTTCATCCAGGTCGAAAGCAGTCACAAAACGAGCGCCGAGAGCACCTGCGGATAGAGCAATAATCCCGGATCCGGTCCCTACGTCAAAGACCGTACTGTCAGGAGTGAGATACTGCGCCATCGCTTGGATCGCCAATCGTGTAGTAGGATGGTCCCCGGTGCCGAAGGCAATACCAGGTTCGATGCGGATCACACGTTCATCATCGCGAGGACTATACTCCGCCCAATCGGGAATAATCGTCAAATGTTCCGTCATTGAAATCGGAGGATATTGTGTTTTCCAATCATCCCAACCAGACTCATCAGCCATAGTAATAGATAGATTGAGGGGGCCGAAATCCATGGTGAAAGTACTTTGTAACTGCTGAATCTCACTGTTGATGAGAGCTTCTAAGTCATCGACAGCATATAGGTCGGGATCGATATAAGCTTTCACAGTCACATTAGAGGAATCATACAGCTCCTCACGGTCTGGTTTGATAATACCAAATCCATCATCTGTGAGTTGATCAAATTCATAGGGATCTTCCGTATAGACCCCTTCTGCACCTAGTGCGAGCAATGTATCTGTTATAAGTTCAGACGCTTCATGTGTCGTGGTCAGTGTAATTTCTAGCCATGCCATAGTGGTACCTCGTAAATAAAACGCAAATAAAACACAAATACAACGTAAATTATAGTGTATATATAACAAAAGCGTAACGTAATCATAAGTGGTTATATTATCATGTATACTAACGTATCTGTAGTTCGAAGTCGTGTTCACCGTTACTAATGATGACGTTAGTTATCACTAGTATACTATCACATCTGTCATACTTAGCGAAACCGCTTCTTGTAGGAAATTCCAAAATATAGTACTATCTAATACATAGAGAGCACTTTCATTTGCAAAAACTGCGATTTTTTCTATTGAAGAAAAATTCATTTGCAAAAAGTACGAAAATTTCCATTGAAAGTTTGCATTGTTACCAAGGTGGGAAAAATGCTATATTTTAAACTCAATGTAGATATACTCAAATCATGCTAACGCCTATAATTTAATACTAGTAGTGATACAAGAAAAGGATAGCCGAGTCAACCTCAGTTATCCTTTTTAGATCCCCATATTATTTTTTCTTAAGTTTGTACGCAATGTACAGAGCACCAATCCAAACGGGAATGATGTAGATGGATGTGCGCATGGAATCCATTGTTAACATAACGCCTACTGCCATAGCGATGAAGGCAAAGCAGAAGTAATTTGTAAACGGATACAAGATGGATTTGAATTTCAATTCATCAAGGCGACCCTCACGAGCAAAGCGTTTGCGGAATTTAAGGTGCGTCACTGGAATGATGAACCATGCAATGATGAGACCAGCTACGATGATAGCCAATAATTGTAGGAACACATCGCTAGCACTTGGGAAGATGTATGTTAAGAATACAACGATCAAGGCTAAGGCTGCACAGAACAAGGTAGCGATCAATGGCACTCCTGTAGCTGTTAAATGCTTGAAGATTTTAGGAGCATCACCAGATAATGCCATGCTGTGCAAAATACGAGAATTACTGTATAGCAAGCTATTGTACACAGATAATGCAGCCACTACAACAACGAAGTTTAAGATATGTGCGGCCGCTGGAATGCCGATGTTCGTAAAGATTTGAACAAATGGACTCGCATGAGTACCTAATTCGTTCCATGGGGATAGTGCCATGATGATAGTCATCGTACCTACATAGAAAATCAGGATACGAGCTAACAACTCGTTAATCGCTTTTGGTAACGTTTTTTCAGGATTTTCAGCTTCCCCAGCAGTGATACCAATGAGTTCCACCCCACCAAAGGAAAACATCACCACAGCGATAGAGGCGATGAAACCATACGCACCATTTGGAAACAATCCGCCGTGAACCCAAAGATTAGAGAAGTTTTGCGGGAATGTACCCATATCTCCAAAGAAGATGAGGAAGATGCCGAAGCCAATCATGGCAATGATGGCAACTACTTTAATGAGTGATGCAAAAAATTCCACTTCTCCATAGGCACGTACATTGATGAGATTAATCACCGTCACTAATGTAATACAAGCTAGTGTAGTCATCCAATGGGGAATACCAGGTAACCAGAAATCTAAGTATACTGAAATAGCAGCAAGTTCCGCCATACTGGCAAGCATGTACACAATCCAGTAATTCCAGCCAGATAAATAGCCAGCAAAGGAAGACCAATATTTACTTGCAAAATAAGTAAAAGAGCCAGACACAGGTTCACGAACTGACATTTCTCCTAGCATACGCATTAAAAAGAAAATAAAGATACCAGTTAATAAATAGGAGAAAATAACACCTGGTCCTACTAATTGAATTGTTGGGGCAGATCCGTAGAAGAGGCCGGTCCCCACAGAGGCGCCTAAGGCAATCATTTGCATGTGTCGACTTTTCAGCCCACGATGCAATGACGTCTTTGATTCATTATCTTTCATACTATATAACTCCCTTCCCATGTATGTTCTGAAATGATATATCTAATAGAATACCATAAACTATAGAATTAACCTAGTAAAAATTTTAGTTTAGTAGAGAAGTAACGGATAAATATGTAACTATGAGTGATACTAGTTTTTTCATACATGACTCTATACTATGCGTAATTTGCATATATAAAATCCAGTATATTCAAAGGAGTTTATAAAAGTATGTAGAATTACTAAAACAATAGACTGTTTTCGGCTGTAAAGGAGGACGATGTTCATGAAAGAATATACTAGTGATTTGATCAGAAACGTGGCGGTGGTCTCCCATGACGGGGCGGGTAAAACAGCATTAGTAGAGGCATTATTATTGTCTTGTGGTGCTGTAGACTTTGTTGGTAAAGGTCAAGATAATAAACATATTATGGACTTTGAGCCAGAAGAAATCAAACGGAATGTTACTATCCAATTAGGCATGGCGCCTTGTGAATGGAAAGGTCATAAAATTAACTTCATTGATACTCCAGGTTATTCTGAGTTTCATGGGGAAGTGCGGTCTGCTTTGCGCGCAGCAGACGGTATGCTTATGGTATTGTCTGCTGGTACAGGCGTAGAAATTGATACCATTCGCGCTTGGGAGTATGGCGTAGAATTGCAAATGCCTCGTATGGCTTTCATCAATAAAATGGACGTTGAAAAAGCAGACTTCTTTGGTACCTTGGAAAAAATGCGGGAATTATTTGGTAAAGCGATTATGCCATTGCAAATTCCAATCGGTGAAGGGCCTACTTTCAAAGGTGTCGTAGACGTAGCAAAACGAACTGCCTATATCTATGAAAATGGTAAGATGACCGAAGTAGAAGTGCCGGCAGAGCTATCTGATAAAGTAGAAGAAATTCGTGAAATGACTGTGGAAGCGGCTGCAGAAGGTAATGATACATTATTAGAAAAATATTTAGATGGACAAGAATTGACCTTAGAAGAAATTCGTCAAGGTTTACGTGAAGGCATGTTGACGGGCCGTGTATGTCCTGTCATGTGTGGTACTGCCTTGAGCCGTATAGGTATGGACCAAGTCTTAGATCGTATGATTCGCTATATGCCAGATGCAACGAAAAAAGTGATGACCGCTATCGGAGTGGATTCCCAAGAGGAGCATATCGTGGTGGCAGATAAACCATTTACTGGCTTCGTATTTAAAACAATTCTTGATCCATTTGCAGGAAAACAAAGTTTTGTCCGTGTATTCTCTGGGGAATTGAAAGTAGGAGATAAACTCTATAATGTGACCCGTGATGTAGAAGAAAAATGGGGTAAAATGGTAACCTTAATTGGTAAACAACAAGTGCCAGTGGAGGTAGCAAAAGCTGGGGATATCGTAGTCATTCCTAAATTAGCAGAAACGAAAACAGGAGATACCTTTGGTACAGCGGAATTTAAAGTACAATATGCACCAATTCGTTTCCCACAACCACTTTACCGCATCGCTATGGTACCAGAGAAAAAAGGGGAAGAGGAAAAATTAGCGAATGCTTTGGGACGTATTTCTGAAGAAGATCCAACTTGTGAAGTGGTGAAAGATGTGGAAGGTCGTCAAATGCAAGTGCGTTGTATGGGCGATGTCCATTTAGAACATATTTTGCAAAAAATGGAACGTAAATATGGAGTACGTGCAAAATTAGAAACTCCATATATTCCATATCGTGAAACCATTCGAGGCACAGTGGAAGTAGAAGGTAAACATAAAAAGCAAAGTGGTGGTCATGGTCAATATGGTCATGTGAAGCTTGGTATTGCGCCATTATATGAAGGTGAGTTTGAGTTTATCGATAAAATTTTTGGTGGCGCTGTGCCACGTCAATACATTCCAGCTGTAGAAAAAGGTGTTCGTGAAACGTTGGAAAAAGGCCTTTTAGCAGGATATCCGATGATCGGTATCCAAGTGACATTATTAGACGGTTCCTATCATACAGTGGACTCCTCTGAGTTAGCATTCAAAATGGCGGCAGCTCAAGCCTTGAAAAAAGGTGTGCCTGATGCGAAACCGATTTTGTTAGAACCAGTCTACAATGTGAATGTCATCGGACCAGAAGAATTTATGGGCGATATCATGGGTGATTTGAATAGCCGTCGTGGTCGAGTACTCGGTATGGACCAAGGTGTACGTGAAGGAATCACTGTGGTGAAAGCCCAAGTTCCATTGGTGGAAATGCTAGATTATGTAACAGTATTGCGCTCCATGACGCAAGGACAAGGTGTGTTTAATATGGAGTTCAATGGATACGAAGAAGTGCCACATAAACAAGCAGAAACAATCATTGCGGGATTTGCGGGTCACGAAGAGTCGTAACTTGTGATGCTATGTAGCCTGTGGCGTTCTTAACTTAATGCAAAAGGGAAGAGCACGGTATACCCCTCACAAACGGTATTTCATAATGTTTGTTCGG
>ERZ773050.1938-NODE-1938-length-11201-cov-6.746277_pt1 | contig 11201 bp, 7 predicted proteins | sample MGYA00580632_ERZ773050 | MGnify/ENA primary metagenome ERZ773050 (study PRJEB29015, sample SAMEA2738123) | human oral metagenome | biome: human oral; feature: human-associated habitat; material: saliva | place: China | collected 2166 ... | reverse complement strand
ACGTAGCGGTCGTCGTACTTGGCGATGGCCAGCAGCCGGTACATGGCCTCCAGCTCCGGCCCGCTCGCGCCCACGGCGGCGGCGATGGCCGGGTCGGGCTCGCGACCCAGGCGCACCTCGCGCATGTGCGAGCGCATGGCCGCCAGGCGCCGCAGCACCCGTTCGACGACGTCGGTGTCCCCGGCGGTGAACAGGCCCGCCAGGTACTCCAGCGGAATGCGCATATCGGACACGGCCGTCAGCAGGACCCGGTGGTCCTCCCCGTCCAGGCCCGCGGCGGCCACCTCGTCGACCAGCGGGCTCAGCGGCGGGATGTACCACACCATGGGCAGGGTGCGGTACTCGGGGTGGATCGGCAGCGCCACCTCGTAGGTGGTGATGAGGTCCCACACGGGGGAGGCCTGGGCCGCCTCGATCCAGGTGGCGGGCACGCCCTCGTGGCGGGCGGCGGCGATCACCTCCGGGTCGCGCGGGTCCAGGAGGATGGAGCGCTGCGCCATGTACAGGTCCTGCGGGTCGGCGACGGCGGCCGCCCGGGAGACGCGGTCGGCGTCGTAGAGCAGCACGCCCAGGTAGCGCAGGCGGCCCACGCAGGTCTCGGAGCACACGGTCGGCTGGCCGACCTCCAGGCGCGGGTAGCACAGCGTGCACTTCTCGGCCTTGCCGGTGGCGTGGTTGAAGTACACCTTCTTGTAGGGGCAGGCGGACACGCACATGCGCCAGCCGCGGCAGCGGTCCTGGTCCACCAGGACGACGCCGTCCTCCGTGCGCTTGTACATGGCCCCGCTCGGGCAGGCGGACACGCAGGTGGGGTTGAGGCAGTGCTCGCAGATGCGCGGCAGGTAGAACATGAAGGTCTGGTCGATCTGCGCGGCGACCTTGCGGTTCATGGCCGCCAGGACCGGGTCGTCGGCCAGGGTCTCGGTCGACCCGCCCAGGTCGTCGTCCCAGTTGGGGCCCCAGGAGATGGTGGGCATGTACTCGCCCGTCAGCTGGGACTTGGCCCGGGCCACCGGCAGGGCGGGGGAGTCCCTGGGGGCCGACAGCAGCTTGTCGTACTCGTAGGTCCACGGCTCGTAGTAGTCCTCGACGCCGGGCAGATCGGGGTTGGAGAAGATCTGGGCGAGCTTGCGCAGCCGCCCGCCGCCGGCGGGCACCAGCCGCCCGCCGCGGGTGCGCACCCACCCGCCCCTCCACCGCCCCTGGTCCTCCCAGGTGCGCGGGTAGCCCACGCCCGGGCGGGTCTCGACATTGTTGAACCACATGTACTCGGTGCCCTCGCGGTTGGTCCACGCCTGCTTGCACGTGACCGAGCAGGTGTGGCAGCCGATGCACTTGTCGAGGTTCATCACCATGGCGATCTGGGCCATCACCTTCATCAGAAGGTCACCTCCTGGTTGGTGCGACGACGGATGAGCGTGACCTCGTCGCGGTTGTTGCCGGTGGGGCCGATGTAGTTGAAGGCGTAGGACAGCTGCGCGTAGCCGCCCGCGAAGTGGGAGGGCTTGAGCACAATGCGGGTCAGCGAGTTGTGCGTGCCGCCCCGGCGCCCGCTGGACTCGGTCAGCGGCGTGTTCATGGTCCGCTCCTGGGCGTGGTGCATGAAGACCGTGCCCTCCGGGATGCGGTGGGAGACGACGGCGCGCGCCGCCACGATCCCGTTGCGGTTGGTCGCCTCGATCCACTCGTTGTCGCGCACGCCGATCTTGGCGGCGTCGGCCGGGCTCATCCACACGGTCTGGCCTCCCCGCCCCAGGGTGAGCATGTGGAGGTTGTCGTAGTACTGGGAGTGGATGGCCCACTTGTTGTGGATCGTCAGGTAGCGCACGGCCACCTGGACCTCGCCCGCGGCGGTCGTGGAGACCGTCCCGGGGGCGTGCTCGCCGTACAGGGAGTTGAAGTCCAGCGGCGGGCGGAAGACCGGCAGGGACTCGCCCATGTCCCGCATCCAGTCGTGGTCGAGGTAGTAGTGCATGCGCCCGGTCAGGGTGTGCCACGGCTTGGCGTGCTCCACATTGACCACGAAGGCGCTGTAGCGTCGCCCCCCGTGCTCCGAGCCCGACCACTCCGGGGTGGTGATGACCGGCTGGGGCTTGACCTGAGTGTCGGCGAAGGTGACCTGCCTGCCGGCCTCCTCCTCGCTCAGCTCCACCAGGGGCGTGCCCGTGCGCCGGGACAGGGTCGCCCAGCCCTGGGTCGCCACCCGCCCGTTGGTGGCCCCCGACATGTGCATGACGGCGTCGCCCGCCCGGATGACCGTGTCCACCAGGGGACGGCCCTCGGCGGCGCCGCGACCGGTGCCGTGCGCGCGGGCCAGTTTGGTCATCTCCTCATCCGGGATGAGCATGATGCCCTTGGTGGGCAGGCCCGCGGTCTCCGCGAGCGGGCCGACGGCGTCGAACTTGTTGCGGATCTGGGTGTAGTCCCGCACGGCGGGCACGAGCTTGGGCATGGTCACTCCCGGCACCCAGCCGCCCGGCAGGCGCGAGACGTCCCCGTGCGCCATGGTCATGGCGTCGGGGGTGTCGTGGCTCAGCGGCGCCGCCACGACGTCGGTCTGCGTCCCCAGCCACTTCGGCGCCCAGTCGCTGATCATCCCCGCCAGCTGCTGGTAGATCTCGAAGTCCGACCGGGCCTCCCACGGCGGGTCGATGGCCGCGTTGAAGGAGTGGATGAAGGGGTGCATGTCCGTGGTGGACAGGTCGTACTTCTCGTACCAGGTGGCCGCCGGCAGGACGACGTCGGAGTGCAGCGTCGTGGAGGTGTTGCGGAAGTCCGCCGTCCACATCAGGTCGAGCTTGCCCGCCGGCGCCTCCTCGCGCCACGTCATGGTCGCCGGACGCCGGCCGGCGGGCGTCTCGGCGGCGCTCACGTCGCCGTCCACGCCCACCATGTGGCGCAGGAAGAACTCGGTGCCCTTGGCCGAGCTGCCCAGCAGGTTGGTGCGCCAGGAGGCCAGGATGCGCGGGAAGTTCTCCGGGGCGTCGGGGTCCTCGGCCGCGAAGCGCAGCTCGCCGGTGCGCAGCTGCTCGACGACGTAGTCGGCCGGCTTCATCCCCGCCTCCTGCGCCTGGCGGCCCAGCAGCAGGGGGTTGCGGTTGAAGGTCGGGTAGGACGGCGTCCACCCGCGCTTCATGGCCTCCACCATGGTGTCCGCCGTCGTCTTGCCGGCCAGGGTCCCCGGCCCCAGCGGCGAGGCCAGCCGCTCGGCGGGGGTGTCGTCGTAGCGCCACTGGCAGGTGGTCAGGTACCAGAAGCCGGTGGAGATCATCTGGCGGGCCGGCCGGTGCCAGTCCAGGGCGAAGGCCCACTGGCTCCACCCGGAGATGGGGCGGACCTTCTCCTGGCCCACGTAGTGGGCCCACCCGCCGCCGTTGACGCCCTGGGTGGCGCACATGGAGGTCAGCGACAGGATCGCCCGGTAGATCTGGTCGGCGTGGTAGTAGTGGTTGATGCCGGCGCCCATGACGATCTGCGAGCGCCCGCGCGACTCGATCGCATTGGCGGCGAAGTCCCGGGCCACCCGGATCGTGGCGGGCCCGGGCACGCCGGTCAGCTCGCTCGCCCAGGCGGGGGTGCCCGGGGCGGTCGCGTCGTGGTAGTCGGCGGGCCACTGGCCGGGCAGGCCGGCGCGCTCGACGGCGTAGTCGGCCAGCAGGATGTCGTAGACGGTGGTGACCAGCCGCCCGTCGGCCAGGCGCGCCACGGGCACGCCCCGGCGCACCACGCCGCCCCCGATGCTGCCGGTGGGCGTGGCCGAGCCGGGCAGGTCGAAGCGGGGCAGGAGGATCTCCACGGCGTCGACGCCGGCGCCGCGCTCCGAGCCGGGCAGGTCCAGCATGGACATGACCGGGTCGACGCCCTCCATGAGCAGGTTCCACTTGCCGAGCCCCTCGGGGGTGAAGCGGTCGGCCAGCGTCCCGCCGGGGTCGGCCGGGCCGCGCTCGCGGTCCCACACCAGGGGGCGGAACTCGTTCTTGGGGGCGCCGTCGGCCACGCCGTCGACCTCATCGGCGGTCACGAAGCGCCCGGGCACGTAGCCGGTGCCGTCGGGGGCGGGCTCGAGGGCGACGAGGAAGGGGGCGTCGGTGTGGCGGCGCATGTAGTCCAGGAAGAAGGGCTCGCGCCGTCCCACGTGGAACTCGGTGAGGATGACGTGGCCCATGGCCATGGCCAGGGCCCCGTCGGTGCCCGGCGCCACGCGCAGCCACTGGTCGGCGAACTTGGTGTTCTCGGCGTAGTCGGGGGAGACCGCCACGACCTTCTGCCCGTGGTAGCGGGCCTCGGTCATGAAGTGGGCGTCGGGCGTGCGGGTGAGCGGCAGGTTGGAGCCCCACATGATGAGGTACTGGGCGTTGTACCAGTCGCCCGCCTCGGGCACGTCGGTCTGGTCGCCGAAGACCTGCGGGGACGCCGGGGGCAGGTCGGCGTACCAGTCGTAGAAGGACAGCATGGTGGCGCCGATGAGCTCGTGGAAGCGCCCGCCGGCGCCGTAGGAGAGCATGGACATGGCGGGGATGACGGAGAAGCCGAAGCAGCGGTCCGGGCCCCAGGTGCGGATGGTGTGGACGTAGGCGGCGGCGATGATCTCCATGGCGTCGTCCCAGCCCACGCGCACCATGCCGCCGCGCCCGCGGGCCGACTTGTAGGCCCGGGAGGTGTCGGGATCGCCGGTGACCTCGGCCCAGGCGGCCACCGGGTCGCCGTCGTGGCGCTCCTTGGCCGCGCGGAAGGCGTCGAGCAGGACCGAGCGCACGTAGGGGTAGCGGATGCGGGTGGGGGAGTAGGTGTACCAGGAGAAGGCCGCGCCCCGCGGGCAGCCGCGCGGCTCGTACTCGGGCATGTCCGGGCCCGTGGTGGGGTAGTCGGTGATCTGCTTCTCCCAGGTGATGACGCCGTCGGTGACGTAGACCTCCCAGGCGCACGAGCCCGTGCAGTTGACCCCGTGGGTGGAGTGGACCATCTTGTCGTGGCTCCACCGGTGGCGGTAGAAGGTGTCCGCCTCGCGGCCGCCGGTGAGGAACAGTCGGCGGGCGTCGTCGGAGGCCCTGCCCCGGCGCAGGTAGGAGCCCAGCGCGAACAGGGCCGGGACGCGCTCGACCGGCTGGTCGGATCCGGTGGCGAGGGGGTCGGCGGAGGTGCTCATCGGTGGTCCTTCATGGTCATTCGCGGTTCTTCGCGGCGGTGGTCGGCGGTGGCGGCGCCCCGGCGGGGCGGGCCGACGACGGGCGGGGCGGGGGCGCCGGCGCCGTCGGACGGCGGGATCAGCCCGGGAGGGGCGCGCCCGGACGGGCGTAGCGGATCCAGCAGATGACGGCGCACAGGGCGCAGTAGGCCACCGAGAGCCAGTACCAGGTCGTGGCGCCCAGGGAGGCGATGGCCACGCCCACGATGAAGGGGCCCAGGGAGGCGATGGCGGCGGTGAAGCCGATGGCCCCGCCGGCCTGGCGCTTGGGCATGATCATCGGCATCTGCTTGAAGGTGCCGGCGTTGCCGATGCCGCTGAAGAAGAAGAACGCGAGCATCGCCCACAGGAAGCCGGGGAACTGGTCGGGGCCGCTCGGGTCGAGGAACAGGGCGGCCCACACGAGGGTGCCGGCCACGCCGACGCCTGAGACGAAGGTCCAGATGGCGCCCCCGAAGCGGTCGCACAGCGGGCCCCAGGCGACACGGACGATCGAGGCGATGAGCGGGCCGAGGAAGGCGTAGGTGGCGCCCGCGGGCAGGCCCTCCATGCCGGCGAACCTGCTCGTCGCGCCGTAGGTGTTGTTGATGAGCAGGCCGAACTGGGCGCTGAAGCCGCTGAACAGGCCGAAGGTCATGACGTAGAGCAGGGTCATGAGCCACGTGTTCGGGTTGCCGAAGATGTCGATCTGCTCGCGGAAATTGGCCTTGACCGGCACGTCCTTGAGGTAGACGAACGCCAGGACGGCGGCCAGGATCGACCACGGCACGAAGAAGATCGCCGCATTGTGCACCCACAGGTCACCACCGCTGGTGTGCTGCGGGGCGATCCAGGTGATGCCGAACAGGCCGGAGGTCATGAGGACCGGGCCGACGAGCTGGATGACCGACATGCCCAGGTTGCCGATGCCCGCCTGGATGCCGAGCGCGGTGCCCGACAGGCGCTTGGGGAAGAAGTAGCCGGTGCTGGGCATGTAGCCCGAGAAGGTACCGCCGCCGATGCCGCAGGCGATCGCCAGGGCGAGGAGGACGCCGTAGTCGGTGTTCGGGTTCTGCACGGCGAAGAACCAGCCGAACATCGGGATGATGTACAGCAGCGAGCTCCAGGCCACCATCCTGCGGGTGCCGATGACGGGGGGCAGGAACATGTAGACGAGGCGGATGATGCCGCCGGACAGGCCCGGCATGGCGGTGAGCCAGTAGAGCTGGCCCTTGCTCAGGTGGAAGCCGACCTCGTTGAGCTTGGGGGCGATCGCGCTGGGGAGGAACCACACGCAGAAGGCCAGGATCATCGAGTAGGTCGTGATGGCCAGAGTGCGCCAGGCGATGGACGAGGACCAGCTCTCGGGCTCCTCGGGGTTCCATCCGACGAGCGTCCGGCCGGTGGTGTCGAGCGTGGGCAAGGTGTCTCCTGGTCTCCTGGGAGGTGGACGGCGGCGTCATCGCCGGGTGGAGCGCGTCGTGATCGTTCACGGCGACCACGCACGGCGAGAAACCCCGCGAACGGGGCTCTCACCATGATGCCCGAAATACGCCGGAGTCGACCGGCGTAAAAAGGAAAGCGCTGGCGGCGTGCCGGAAGGGGCGCGTCGCCCGAGGTCGCGGCCCTCCGCTTAAAGTCACAGGCGAATCACATAATCACCCCGCCCCTCCCCGCGAGACCGGGCGAACAGCACGCCGAAACCGGGCGAACAGCACCGCGAGACCGGGTCGAACGCCGCTACCGTGGGGCCATGAGCACCGCGACGCCCCCCACCAATAGCACCGAGAGCACTGCCAGCACCGAGAGCACTGCCAGCACCGGAAGCACGGCTTCCACTGACGGCGCTCCCGCCGCCTCGCCGGCCTCCTCGCCAGCGGACGAGCCGATCGCGCAGAAGCGCCTCGCCCCCATGATCGGCACCGTGCCCGGGGCGGTCATCACCGTCTCCGACCGCTGCGCGTCCGGCTCCCGCCCCGACGAGTCCGGCCCCCTCGCCCAGCGCCTCCTGGCCGAGCACGGCGTCGTCGTCGAGGTTGTCCGCCTCATCCCCGACGGCGCCGAGGAGGTCCGCGCCGCCATCGAGGAGGCCATCGCCGACGGCGCCCGCGTCATCCTCACCACCGGCGGCACCGGCGTCACCCCCAGGGACCTCACCCCGGAGGGGACAGCGCCGCTCCTGGCCACGCGCCTGGAGGGCATCGAGGCCCAGATCCGCTCCCACGGCCTGACCAAGACACCGCTCGCAGGCCTGTCACGGGGCTACGTGGGTGTCACCTCGCGCGACGCCGACGGCGTCCTCGTCGTCAACGCGCCCGGTTCCAAGGGCGGGGTCAAGGACTCGATCGCCGTCGTCGGGCCGCTCGTCCCGCATGTGCTGGAGCAGCTCGGCGGCGGGGACCACTGACATCGGGCCAGGCCGGCCCGGGGCCCTACCCGCCCTGGCCGCGGCTCAGCCCTCCCAGGCCCGCACCTGCTCCCAGGTATCGAGGTCGACGGCGGCGCGCTCCGTGCCCGCCACCTCCAGCACGCGCAGTGCCCCCAGCGTCCGGTGGACAGCCCTGTCGCGCAGCGGTGCGCCCCCCGGGGCCACGGCCCCCAGCAGCGCGGGGGTCCAGTACACCCCGAGCAGGTACTGCGTGTGATCCCCGGCCCGGGCGCAGGCGCCATCGATTCCCGGCACTGCCGGGGCCGCCTCCAGCGCCCCCAGGAGCGGGGGCAGGGCAGTCGCGGCGCCCGGAGCATCGCAGGTGAGGACCGCCGTGACGGGGGCTGGCGCGCTCCCGCCCGCATCGGCGGCCAGGGCCTGGAGCCCGGCGGCGATCCCCGCCACGGGCCCTCCCAGCGGTGGGTCCTCCAGGGCCCGGAGCTCACCCGGGGGCAGCGCCACCTCGGGCGGCGCGACGACGACGATCCGCCCCGCCGGCAGCGCCCCGCCGCCGCGCAGCGCGGCCAGCCCCTCCAGGACGTGGTCGAGCATGCGCCGCCCGGCGACGAGCACGTCGGGCTTCGAGACCCCGCCGAGGCGGCGGGCCGTCCCGCCCGCGAGAACGACGGCGTCGAGCGCGCCGATCGTTCCGGTGGCGCCGAGCGCGTCGACAGGGCCGGGCGCGCCCATCATTCGGGGCGCGTCCAATCCCCGCTGCGCCCGCCGGACTTCGCGGTGACCCGGGCGTCGGTGAGCATCACCCCTCGGTCGACGCCCTTGACCATGTCGACGACGGCCAGGCCCGCCACCGTCACGGCGGTCAGCGCCTCCATCTCCACCCCGGTGCGGTCCGCGGTGCGCACGGTGGCGCGGATCTCGACGCCGTCGCCGACGATCTCCAGGTCCACACTCGCCCCGTGCACGCCGATGACATGCGCCAGCGGCAGCAGCTCCGGGACGCGCTTGGCGGCGGCGATCCCCGCGATGCGCGCCACGGCCAGCACGTCGCCCTTGGGGACGGTGCCGGCCCGCAGCGCCTCAACGATCGCCGGCGAGCAGCGCACCATGGCGGCGGCGCTGGCCGAGCGCACGGTCGACGCCTTCTCGGTGACGTCCACCATGTACGCGGCGCCGGAGGAATCGAGGTGGGTCAGGCGGATGGGATCAGTGCTCATCACAGGCTCCTTGGTCACGGGCGGGCGGGGGAGGGCAGGGGGATGAGGCCGACAACGTCGCCGGGCCGCGCCCCAGCGGTCTCCTCATTGACGACGGCGAGCGCCTCGGCGGGGCTCAGCGACGACACGAGATGCGAGCCCGAGCCGAGCCGGTGCGTGGGCTCCACCCAGGGCAGGGCGGACGGGGCCGCCGGGGCCGGCTGTGCCGATAGTGCCGATTGGGCCGGGCCAGCGCTCTCGGGCGCCGGGGGCAGCGGCTCGGGCAGGGGGCTCGGCGCGCCGACGACGCGCACGGGGACGTACTGGCGCCGCCCCACCGGGCCCTTCCAGACGGTGGCGGCCCGCGCGTAGGAGGCCCGCGGCCCGGTGGCCCCAATGCCCGCGGCCTCCCGGTGGCCGGCGAGGATCGCCAGCGCTGGGGCGACGACGAGGGTGAAGGAGACGAGCACGCTCACCGGGTTGCCCGGCAGGCACAGCAGCGGCACCTCGCGCAGCCCCTCCGAGTCGAGGAGCCTGCGCAGGTCGTCGGTGGCCTGGTCCAGCTGCGGGCCCGTGAGACGGTCGGCCTGGTTGAGGACGACGACCATGACGTCGGCGTGATCGGCCATCGGACGCAGATAGCCCTCGTGCAGGGCCGCGTCGGCGTACTTCTGCGGGTCGACGACCCAGACGAGCATGTCGACGAGGGCGACCAGGCGGTCGACCTCCAGCCGATTCTCGCGCTCGGTCGAGTCGTGATCGGGCAGGTCGAGAAGCACGAGGCCGTCGAGCCCCTTGCCGGGGCCCACGTTCGTACGGACCGGGACGCGGAGCCAGTCGAGGAGACGATCGGGGTTCGACGGACCCCAGCACGCCGCCATGGCGCGTCTCGTGGTGGGCCGCTGCACGCCGCTCCGAGCGAGCTGGGCGCCGGCGAGGGCGTTGAACAGGCTGGACTTGCCGGAGCCGGTGGCTCCGGCGAGGGCGACGATCGTGTTGTCGCCGCTGAAGGCCAGCCGCTGGTCCGCCCTCTCGGTGATGCCCTTCACGTAGTCGACGACGTCGTCCTCGACGCGCCCCTCACTGAGCGCGGCCGCCTCGGACAGGGCGCCGATGCGCTCGCTCAGCCGGGTGAGCGCGGCCCTGCGTCTGCGTTCCGACCCGAGGTTCATGAGCGCTCCCCCGTCTCGTCGATGATCTCGGCATCCACGACGGAGCCCGCCCCGTCGGCGTCGACCCGTTCGATCCGCACCGACTCGCGCGGGGCCCCGACCGGCGGATCCTGCTGTTCGCCCGCGGTGATCTGCGCCGGGTCGGACGGACGGCCGGCCCTCACGTCCTCGACGGCGGCGACGGCGGCCTCGAGGCGGGCCGCGGCGGACTCGTCCACCCCGAGTTCGTCGAGCAGCGAGCGGTAGCGCTCGAGCTCGGAGTCCATGAGTCGCACGACGCGCGTGTCGAGGTACTTCTTGGCGGTGTTGGCCAAACGCCGCACCGCGTCGTCGCCGAAGATCGACTCGAGAAGGCGCTGGGCGACGACGGTGGTGCCCCCGGCGACCCCGATCTCGGCGCCGGTCAGACCGGCCTCCTTGAGGACGTCGAGGGCCGCGCTCAGCGGGCGGTCCTGGAGACAGGCGGTGTACGCGCCGTAGGTGAGTGCCATGGCGATGACTCCTTCGTTCTCGTTCGTTCGGATGGATCAGTCGGTGAGCCCGGTGAGGTCGACGGCGGCGCCGTTCGCGGCGGCGGAGCGGGCCACGGCGTCCGTGATCCGCATCTCGCGGTATCCGTCGGCGAAACTGGCGCAGGGCGGCAGGCCCTCGACGCCGGCGACCTGCTGCAGGAAGGCGTGAGCCTGGTAGGTGAACTGCTCGATCTGGGTGAGGCCGACACCGCCGAAGGCCATGGAGGAGCCGCGGGCGAAATAGGGGAAGTCGGGATTGACGAGCACTTGGCGGGCGCCGCCCAGACCGGCCGGCGAGTTGGTGTCGTCGATCTTGATCTCGCCGCAGCGGGCCATGTCCCAGGAGGCGCGACCCTTCGTGCCGAGCACGTCGATCATCATCGCATTGGGCATGTTCCAGGCGACGCGGGAGACCGAGAAGGTGCCGACCGCGCCGTTCGCGAAATGGCCGGTGAACGTGGCGACGTCGTCGTTGGTGACGGGCTCCATCGTGAGGTCGACGGTGTCGAGGGCGGTGCCGCGGGTGACGTGTCCCTTGGCGACCGGGCGCTCCTTGATCGCGGTGGTCATGGCGCCGCCGGAGACGGAGACGAGCGGTCCGCAGATGGTCTCGGCCGTGTCGATGAGATGGGAGCCGACGTCGCCCAGGGCGCCCGAGCCCATCGGGCCGCGATAGCGCCAGGCCATCGGCGTGTTCGGGTCGACGCCGTAGTCGCACCAGTAGCGGCCCTCGAAGTGGGTGATCTCGCCGAGATGGCCCTCGGCGACGAG